>Ga0315282_10001973_pt1 | contig 38418 bp, 41 predicted proteins | sample YL17G07_20_MG_FD_203693 | JGI IMG/M metagenome (GOLD analysis project Ga0315282, IMG submission 203693) | Sediment microbial communities from Yellowstone Lake, YNP, Wyoming, USA - YL17G07_20 | ecosystem: Environmental > Aquatic > Freshwater > Lake > Sediment | place: USA: Wyoming | collected... | reverse complement strand
AAGGGCATCCTGGTCCCCGAGGGGCTGGAACAGAAGGTCAAAGTGACGGACGAGAGCCTGTGCATCAACTGCGGGATGTGCGAGATGCACTGCCCCGACTTCGGGATCGAGATTGTGCCGAACGAGGGAAAGACTCGATCACGAGAACACGAAAGGAACGAAAGCGCGAAGGAGAGGACCTAACGGGATGGGGGCCGGACAATGCCACTTCGGATCATACTGGTGCTTGCGCTCCTAGCGATCGCGTACACCTCCAGCACGCCCCACATCCATGGCGTGCTGGCGGCTGCCTTTTTCATAGCCTCGTCGATCAGCACGTTCGACAAGCGGCTGATCCAGGCTAAGCGCGCGGGCGATCTGCCGCCGGATCAGCCTGTTCTGCCCAACTGGATCGTTCTCATCGACGTCTTCCGGTACGGTGCGATAGTGGCTCTCGCCGTGTTAGACTGGAAATTCGGGCTTGCCCTGTACATCATGGGGTTTTTCCTGGCGGTGCTGCCGGTTCTCGAGATGGTTGGGAATTTCCTGGTGGCGCCGCTTCGTCCGCGGGAGTGAATCGGGTGGGGGGCGTGCGGACCTTTGCGCGTCCTTCCCGTTATCGCGCTTCGGTACTTTCGTGATTGGCAAGAGGCGGATTGATGCGTCAGAGTGGTATCAGATTCATGCAGGGCAACGAGGCCTGCGCCGAAGGTGCGATTGCGGCAGGCTGTAGATTCTTTGCGGGTTATCCGATCACCCCTTCGAGCGAGATAGCAGAGATTCTCGCTCGGCGGCTGCCTCAGGTTGGTGGGAAGTTCATACAGATGGAAGACGAGATAGCCTCGATGGGGGCTATCTGCGGAGCTTCGCTCGTCGGAGTCAAGTCTATGACGGCCACGAGCGGCCCGGGTTTGTCGCTCAAGATGGAGAACCTGGGCTACGCGTCTTTCACGGAGATCCCGTGCGTCATCGTGAACGTGATGCGCGGCGGGCCGAGCACGGGCTCGCCCACTTCCCCTGCCCAGGGCGACGTTCTGCAGGCCAGATGGGGCACCCATGGGGATCATCCGGTCATAGTCCTGTCGTGCTCGTCTGTGCGCGATATGTACGAGCTCACGGTGAAGTCTTTCAACCTCTCGGAGCGGTTCCGCGTGCCCGTTGTGCTCCTTTCCGACGAGATCGTGGCGCACATGCGTGAGAAAGTGGATCTTGACGCGATCGGGCACCTCGAGATCGTCGAGCGGAAGAAGCCGACGTGCCCTCCTGAGGAATATGTGCCGTATGAGGCCGATCCCGAGACCGACGTTCCGCCGATGGCGAGCTTCGGAGAAGGGTACCGCTACCACGTGACCGGCCTTACTCACGATGAGACGGGATTCACGACACAGAAGCCGGAGAAGATCGCGGCGCTGCACGAACGCCTCCACCGGAAGATCGAGGGTCATAGGAACGAGATAATCGAGACACGCAACTACTACCTGGACGACGCGGACATTGCGGTGTTCGCTTACGGCTGCACGGCGCGGTCGGCGCTCCGGGCTGTCCGTGAGGCGCGCGAACTCGGCATCAGGGCAGGCCTGATCCAGCCGGTCACCCTCTGGCCCTTCCCGGATGAGCTGGTGCACGAGGTAGCCGCCCAGGTAGATGCGTTCATAGTGCCGGAGATGAACATGGGGATGATCGTCCGCGAGGTCGAGCGCGCTGCGCACGGCCAGGCCGAGGTCATCGGCCAGTCGCTCGTGACCTGGGAGATGTTCACACCGGCTCAGGTGCTTTCAAAGATCGAAGAGGTGCACAGTTGGCTAACGTCAAGCAGTACCTCCGGGAGCAGACCTTCCCGCACATCTGGTGCACTGGCTGCGGCAACGGAATAATACTCTACGCCATCCTCTCGGCAATCGATAAGCTGGGGCTTCGAAAAGACGAGGTCGTGATGGTGTCCGGAATCGGCTGTTCGAGCCGTGCTCCTGGCTACGTGGACTTCAACACTCTCCATACCACCCACGGCCGGGCAATACCGTTCGCCACCGGCGTCAAGCTCGCCAAGCCGGAGATGACGGTGATCGTGGTCACTGGCGATGGGGACGCAGCGGCGATCGGCGGGAATCATTTGATCCACGCCGCACGGCGCAACATCGATCTGACGGTAGTTGTCTTCAACAACTGGACCTACGGGATGACAAGCGGCCAGTATTCGCCGACTACGCCGACCGGGGCTTTCGGCACAACGGCCCCTTACGGCAACGCGGAGCGGCCGTTTGACCTCTGCAAGCTCGCGGAGGCTGCCGGCGCGACCTACGTCGCCCGCGGCACCGCTTACCACGCTAGAGCACTGCCGAACCTGATCGAGAAGGCAATCCAGAACAAGGGCTTCTCGCTCGTCGAAGCCATAACCCAATGCCCGGTCTACTACGGGAGGATGAACAAGATCGGCACGGCGGTCGATATGCTTAAGTGGCAGCGGGACCACGCGGTTTCCCGCAAAGAGGCCGCGACCCTGACTCCGGAAGAGATCGGCGACCGGTTCGTGATCGGAGAGCTTTACAACCAGCCCGCGCCGGAGTACTGCGAGCAGTATGAGACGGTCATTGCCAAGGCGCAGGGGAGGTAGGGAGATGCAGAATGCAAAATGCAAAGTGCAAACTGCAAAATGCAGAATGACCTGCCGAGTGAGCCGCCGAGGCTTGACGTGCGGTTGCTTGACTTCGCTGTAGCCGTCGTCAAGCTCGCGAATATGCTTCCGAGAACAGTCACCGGTCGTCACATTGGTAGACAGTTGATCCGGTCGGGCACTTCGGTTGCTGCAAACTACGAGGAAGCCTGCGCAGGGGAGAGCCGGGCTGATTTCCTGCACAAGCTGCAGATAAGCCTTAAGGAACTCCGGGAGTCACGCTTCTGGCTGCGACTGGTGTTGTCGTCACAGCTCGCAGCGGAAGCCGAGTGCAAGACTGTTCTGCGCGGATCGGAGGAGTTGTGCAAGATCATTGCCAAGTCAATCCTCACCGCCAAGAGGAACAACACGCAATGAGCGCCGTCATGATTTTGACTTTTGCACTTTGCATTTTGCACTTTCCATTTCCCAAACTGGTGGTACTCTAGATGAAAGACAACCGTTTCGAAATCCGGCTTTCCGGCTCTGGCGGACAGGGGCTGATTCTTGCAGGGATAATACTTGCGGAAGCAGCCTCTATCTACGAGGGCAAGGAGGCGGTGCAGACTCAGAGTTACGGCCCGGAGTCCCGCGGCGGAGCGAGCAAGTCCGAAGTCGTGATCAGCGACTCCGAGATCGACTACCCCAAGGTGACAGCTCCGGACCTTCTGCTCGCCATGACGCAGGAGGCCTGCGACAAGTACATCGGTGATCTGAAGCCGGACGCCGTGGCGATTCTCGACAGTTTTCACGTCGAGAGGTGGCCGGAAGGGTCGGGGAACCTCCTCGCCATTCCGCTGACAGCCATTGCCAAAGAGACGACCGGGAAGACCATTGTGGCCAACATTGTCGCGCTCGGCGCCATCGCGGCAATCGGCGGGATTGTGAGCAAAGAGGCAATGGAAAAGGCCGTCCTCGCCCGCGTGCCGAAGGGAACGGAGGAGATGAACCAGAAGGCGCTCGCGGCAGGGTTCGAGGCGGTCGGAAGTCAGAGGTCGGAGGTCGGAAGTCGCAAGGGTTAGCCGGGAACCTGGCGTCGAATGGGATCGGCTCGGACGAGAGGTTAACCGGCGCTGGGCTCGCGAGTCTGAAGGGAGAACACCTTGAAAATCCACGAATACCAGGCTAAGCAGATACTGGCACGGTACGGGGTGCCGGTGCCGGAGGGGAAGGTCTGCGCTGATGCCATAGACGCGCTCTACTTCGCCGAGACGCTCGGAGCGCCGGTTGTGGTGAAGGCGCAGGTGCATGTCGGGGGCCGGGGCAAGGCCGGTGGTATCAAGGTCGCGCGGGACTCGGCTGAAGCCAAGTCGATCGCCCGGACGATGCTTGGGAGCGAACTCAAAGGCTTGAGGGTCGAAAAGGTGCTCGTCGAGCGGGCGATCGAGATCGATCTGGAGTACTACCTCGGAATCACCGTTGACAGGAACGAGCGGAAGAACGTAGTGATGGTGAGCACTGCGGGCGGTGTGGATATAGAAGAGGTCGCCGCGACTACCCCGGAGAAGATCGCCAAGCTCCACATAGACCCAATTCGCGGCTTAATGGACTTCCAGATCCGGCAGGTGCTCTTCGATGCCGGGCTGCCGAGCGAGATCGTCAGCAAGGCCACCGGGTTCGTTCGGGCCCTTTACGCGGCCTATATAGACTCGGACGCTTCACTTGCCGAGATCAACCCGCTCGTGCAGACGAAGCAGGGCGATCTGGTCGCCGCCGACGCGAAGATCAACATCGACGACAACGCCCTCTTCCGCCACCCCGAGTACGAGGAGTATAAAGAGGAGAGCGAGGAGGACGAGATCGAAGCGGAGGCTCACCGGCGGGGAATTCAGTATGTGCGGCTCGACGGATACATCGGCGTCATCGGGAACGGCGCGGGACTGGTCATGGCGACGCTCGACGAGGTCAAGCGTGCAGGAGGCAAGGCGGCGAACTTCCTCGACATCGGCGGTGGGGCAAAGGCCGACCTCGTCCGAAACGCGCTCGAGGTCGTCCTGGTCGACCCGCGCGTGAAGGGTGTCCTCTTCAACGTCTTCGGCGGGATCACCCGCTGCGACGAGGTGGCGCAGGGCATCCTCGAAGCCACCTCGGCGATGGAGATCAACGTCCCGATGGTCGCGCGAATGGCCGGTACCCAATGCGAAGTCGGACGCAAGATGCTTGAGGGCAGCAAGCTGATACCGGCGGCGACGATGCAGGAGGCTGCGGCGAAGATTGTGGCGCTGAGCGTTTAGAGACGAATGGGCATGGATCACGCGGGCAGGATCGGTGGGCGCTTTGCGCGTTTTGGTCCGCAAAGAATCTGTGTCTGTCCGTGCTCATCCGTGGCCTGTTAAGGGGATGTCTGATTGAGCATACTTATCGACCAAGACACGAGAGTTCTCATCCAGGGACTGACGGGACGGGAAGGTCAGTTTCACACCGAGCGGATGATCGAATACGGCACGAAGGTCGTGGCTGGCGTCAGGCCGGGCAAGGGCGGGACCGAGGTGCTCGGCGTCCCGGTCTTCGACACGGTCAGGGATGCCGTGGCCGCCACGGGCGCGAACGCGGCTTGCATCTTCGTCCCCGCGCGGTTCGCGATGGACGCCATCTTCGAGGAAATCGACGCCGGACTCGATCTTATCGTGGCGATCACCGACGGCATCCCGACGCAGGACATGGTGAAAGCCGTTGACGCCGTCCGGCACTCGAAGACGCGCCTCATCGGCCCGAACTGCCCAGGGATCATCTCGGCGGGCAAGTGCAAGATCGGGATAATGCCGGGGGACATCTTCACGCCGGGCAAGGTCGGCGTGATCTCGAGAAGCGGCACGCTGACTTACGAGATCGTGGACGAGCTGACGCGCGCGGGTCTCGGGCAGACCACCTGCATCGGGATCGGCGGCGATCCGATTCTCGGAATGCGGTTCATCGACGCGCTGCCGCTCTTCGAGGCCGATCCGGAGACTCAGGCGGTCGTGCTCGTCGGCGAGATCGGCGGGAGCGACGAGGAGATAGCTGCCGAGTATATCAATAGGATGACGAAGCCGGTAGTCGGCTTCATCTCCGGCCGGTCGGCGCCTCCTGGCAAGCGGATGGGCCACGCCGGCGCGATCATCTCAGGCCGCAGCGGCACGGCCGAGGCGAAGATCGAAGCCCTGACCGCCGCGGGCGTCGCCATCGCCGATACCACTCAGGAGATCCCCCGCTTGGTCGCGAAGGCGCTCGCGCGGCGGTAGCGCCGTCCGGGGGTTGGCGATTCCGCATCACCGGCACCAGGCTTTATGATCTCAACCCACCATCCGGGCCACCCCCACCGACCTGGCTCGAACATCCGTTCGCAAACATTTCCCTGAAATATCCCAGAATCTACATCACATTTTGGCCGAGTTGTTGTCTTATAATTATGGACAACAAAAATCCGCCGGGACAGGCGGGCGGGCGGTCCGGACACGAACATATGTGCGGTTTCGGGAGGATGGGATGCTATCTTGGAGGCAGCGGCGGGCTGTGAAGCTCTTGTTTCAGAAGCCTGAGGAGGAGGTGGCGGCGGAGGTCGGGGTCAGGCCGGAGACGATCGCTGCCTGGCGGCGGCAGCGGGAGTTTCGTGAGGCCCTGGCTGCCGAAGAGCGGAACGTGAGGTCGGCGGCCACAAGGATAGCGTCCGACGCGTCGCTGCTTGCAGCGCGGAACCTGCACTCGCTTCTTTCGGGTGAGAAGGACGGCAAGCTCAGCCTGGACACCCTGAAGGCGAGCGGCGCGTTCGAGGAACGGGAGTCTGAGGACGACGGCGAGACGCTGGCCGACATAGTGCGGGAGATGGCGGACCGTGATGAAAGCCGTTCTTAGCCCCGGGAGGAGGATTGCGCTCGCGGAGCGGCTTTTCGGCTGGCGCCCCCACCCTACGCAGGCGCTGTGGCTTCTCGACGACAGCAGGATAAAGGTCGCAGCCTGCGGGCGGAGGTGGGGCAAGACGGAGGCCGCGGCGGTGGATGCGGCAACCTTCGCCATTGCGGCCCCCGGCTGCGTCCAGATGATCGTCTCCCCGACCTATGACCAAAGCCGTCTCATCTTCGATACCGTCGAGCGCCTGATCCTGGGCCGGGCGATCACGCGGAAGGTGGCCAAAGTCACCAGGACGCCCTATCCCCGGCTGCAGATCGGCGCGAGCTTGATCATGGCCCGCACCGCCGACGAAGACGGCCGCAATCTGCGAGGGCATTCGGCCGACCGCGTGATCGTTGACGAGGCCGCTTATGTGAGGGACGCGGTGGTCGAGGAGGTCATCGGCCCGATGCTCGCCGACCGCAGCGGCCAACTCGTCATGATCTCGACACCGTTCGGGAAGAACCATTTTTATCGTGCGTTCGTGCAGGGGGATAGGGGATGGGGGTATGGGGGATGGCTCTGGGATGCCAGCGATGACAGCACCAGCGGAAGAGAGCGGAGCGGAAGACACTCTGGCAGCGGGAAGAGGGGTTGGGGGAGCGGGCAGCCAGCCCCCAACCCCCAACCCCTATCCCCGGGCGGCTCGCTATCGCTCCTTCCGCTTCCCATCCTGGGAGAACCCGTTCATAAGCCGGGATTACATAGAGTTCCAGCGCTCTGTGCTGACGCCGAGGCAGTTTGCAGTCGAGTACGAGGCGGAGTTCCTCGATGACCAGGCCTCTGTATTCCCTTGGGATCTGATCCAGTCGGCGGTCGCGCTGGGGCGGGGACGCCCGCCGGAGCAGGAATCGTGGGTTGTGGCGGGCGTAGACTGGGCCAGGTATACCGACTGGACGGCGGTCGTGGTCGTAGATGCGGGACCGCAGCCGCACCGGGTGATCGCGATGGACCGCTTCCACCAGATGTCCTGGGAGGCGCAGGTGGACCGCGTGGCGCGCCTCCTGATGCAGCATCGGGTGAGCGCGGTGCTGACGGACCAGACCTCGATCGGCGATCCGCTCCTCGAACAGCTTCGCCGGGCCATCTGGGAACGCAGCGGCGGGATGGGCATCGATGGCCTGACCTTCACGAACGCGAGCAAGCGCCAGATCGTTGACAACCTGGTTGTCCGGCTCTCGCACGGAGAGCTCGCGATCCCGGACGACGAGCAGCTCATACGCGAGCTTCAGTACTTCGAGTACGAGCTGACCGGCGCGGGCAACGTACGCACGGGGGCCAGGCCGGGCTATACAGACGACCTTGTCGTCGCGCTCGCACTGGCCGAGTGGAAAGCGAGATCTCACCCCGGCCCGGCGAGGTTCCTGTCGAGCGGCAGGCTGCGAGAGTCGTTGGCCTAGCATATCCGAACCACGAAACCACGAGATCCAACGAAAACACGGAAGGGCTTCGCGGCATGAGGTGGAGGGGAGTCTGGAATCTCGCCGCAATACGGATCCCCTGGCATTACGTCACCTGTCTCTATCTCGTGCTTTCGTGGTTGAGGAAGAGGAGGAATTATGCTGACAAAGCTTCGATCCATACTGAAAAGGCCGAAGATGAAGGAGACGGCCGTCGCGGACCGGCTGGCCGGGGCGTTTGGGCGGATAGGCCCGTTCAACCCTGACGATCTCGTCACAGGCCGGGGTTACGAGATCTACGACCGGATGCAGACGGACGCCCAGGTCCGGGCGTGTCTGAACATTAAGAAGCTCTCGATCCTCTCGCGCGGCTGGCAGGTGCACCCGGCTTCGGAGGGTCGCGACGACATCCGCGCGGCCGATTTCGTCCGCTGGTGTCTGGAAGACATGCGCGGCTCGGTGATCGACACGCTTTACGATATCCTGGACGCCTTCGCAAAGGGCTTCTCGATCTCCGAGATCAACTACAAGGTCGTCGAGGAAGGGCCGTACCAAGGGATGATCGGCCTGGATTCCATCAAGGCTAAGGACCCGGCAGGCATCACATTCGAGACCGACGAGTACCTGAACTTGGTGGCCTTGTGGCAGGGGCCGGGGCGCGAGACGAGGCTTCCGCCGGACAAGTTTCTGATCTACAGCTATATGCCGCGGTACGAGCTGCCGTACGGCACGTCCGATATGCGCGCGGCCTACAAGCACTGGTGGAGCAAGGACGTGATCCTCCGGTTCTACAACGTCTACCTGGAGAAGTACGGCTCACCGACCGTGCTTGGCGCCTACACACGCGGAACGCCGAAGAGCCAGCAGGACGATCTCCTAAAGGTGCTCGACCGAATCCAGCAAGAGACGGCGATGGTGCTGCCGGAGGACATCAAGGTCGAGCTGCTCGAAGCCCAGCGCGGTGGGGACTCCGGCTACCTGCAGGCGGTAGAGTATCACGACCGGCAGATCGCAAAGGCCATCCTCGGTCAGACGCTCACGACGGACGAAGGAATGCGCTACGGCTCCTTCGCGCTCGCAAAGGTGCATCTGGACGTTTTGCGCCTCTCGCTCGAGCAAATAAAGCGCGACATCGAGGAAACGGTGATCCAGGAGCAGCTTATCCGCCGGCTGGTGGACTACAACTTCCGTGTGGGACGGTATCCCGAGTTCTCACTCGGGACGCTCCGAGAGCGGGACCTTGCTTTGCTAGCCGACGTGGTGGCAAAGCTCGTCACAGGCGGCGTCGTGGCGCCGGACGAGGCCTGGATACGGGACTACCTCGAGATTCCGGCGAAACAGAGTTGATAAGCTCGTGGGGGCGAAGCATTTGCCGTGCACTAGGTGGCCCGGCTTCTAGTCTGTCTGGCAAATGCTTCGCCCCCTATGCTTTCGTGATGAAAAGGAGGAGCAGAACGATGCAGATCGGCAGACGAGACGACGTCGACCCCGAGGAGGGGATTCGCAACTACGGTGAGGTGGAGTTCGCCGATCCGGTGAACAACAAGTACCCGATCGACACGCCCGAGCACGTTCGGGCCGCTTGGGCCTACATTCACGTGCCGCGGAACGCCATGTTCTACACAGCGGCGGAGATCGAGCTGATCAAGAGCCGGATCATCGAGGCGGCGCGCCGGTTCGGCATCGAGCTTTCGGAAGAGTTGATCGAGCGCGACGCAAGGCTCTTCGCAGCCGGAGACTACCCGGACAGGGGGATCGAGATCACCGAGGCCGACCTTGACCGGATGGTCGAAGAGCATAAGCCCGTGCCGATCAAGGTAGAGCATACCGACAGCCCGCTTGAGCTGGGGATGGTGACGAAGCTTTGGCGAGCGGGCAAGGACCTTTTCGGCAGGCTCGCGTTCACTCGAGCGGCGTGGGCGCTCGTGCAGGCTTCCGACGCGAAGAAGCTCTCGGCCGCGGTAAGGCGGGACAAGTCGGGTCTTGTCGAGGTGAGTCTGGTGCGCTCGCCTCGAGTGGCCGGGGCTGCCGTATTCGGCGGAGAGCCGGTAGAGTTTCAGTTCGAGATCGAAGGAGGAGGTGACGATATGACGGAAGCAAGGGCATGCGAGTTCTCGAAGCGGATAGCCGACCTCGAACGCGAGCTTCGGACCCGAGAGGTCGATGCGAAGATAGAGTCACTGAAGCGCGCAGGCAAACTCGCCCCGGCGGCGGAAGAGATCGCACGCGTCCTGCTGTCCGCGGGTGACGGGCAGGTAGTGGCCTTCTCGGATGGCGCCGAGAAGCCGGTTTCGGAGACGTTCCTCGCGTTTCTCGAAGCCCAGCCGAAGGTGATCGAGTTCTCGGAGCTGGCTGCGGGTGCGGGCGAGCCCGTTGAGCTATCCGACGCTGAGCGGGAGATGTGCGCAAAGCTCGGGGTAAGCCCAGAGGCAGCAGCGAGGTACCGGAGGAGGTAGCGGGCGGCCGCGAGCGGTCAGGTGCGCTGAAGCACGGATTGCGCGGATTCGCGGATACCACAGATGGCGCCGTACGCAAGCTCGCCGCTCGCGGCTCAGCCTAGGCGGCTCTCCGGTGGGACTTCCTGTGGTCCCCGGCAGCCGCGGCTGACTGTGCCTCTCGGAGCGATGCGAGCGCTTCCTTGAACAGGAAGTCCGGCTCGCGGGCTGGGGTCTCAGGGTAGGTCACGCGGCCTACGGTGGCGGATATGGGCACACGCTGGCCGCGCGCCGTCATCTTGCAGGCGGCGATCTTCTTCCTCAGCCGCCAGGCCACGATGTCCGCGCCGGTAGGGTCTGCGCAGCGGAGCATAATGAGGAAGGCGTCACTGCCGTACCGGGCAGCCAGGTCCGAGTCCCTTATCTCGGCGCGCAGCACCTGACCGACGGTCTGCAACACCTTGTCGCCGGCCTCGTGGCCGAACGTGTCGTTGATCGCCTTGAAGTCGTCCAGGTCCACCAGCAAAACGGAGACCGGGAAGTTGTGTGTATCGGCGATCTCGATCTCTCTGGACAAGCATCGCCAGAAGTGGTCGCGGGATGCGAGGCCGGTAAGCGGGTCGAGTACGGCGGCCAGCTGGGCGTTACGAGCGGCCGAGGCCAGTTCTGAGACCATTGCCACGACGGCGCCCAGCGTGTGAGCGATCTGGGCGACCCGCTGCTGTGGCTCGACGGGGATGCGAGATACGTAGGTCACGGCTGCCTCGGGGCTCATTCCGAGCTTCCGGGCGGACTCGACGACGTGCGGCGCGTCCGGTTCGAGGGTCGTCTGGCTCGTCAAGAGGAAGCCTATCGTCCGGCCGCCTGCGGTGATGGGCAGGCACACGTCTCGAAGCCCCAGCGGGCACTTGTGGATCAGCGGATAATGACCGTGAGCCGGGGACTCGGCGTGAGGCCCGACAGAGGCCGGCTTCGCTTCCCTGCTCGCTCCTGGACCGCGGTCGAGCCTGCCGCATTTCGCGCAGGGCCTTTGGGCATCTATCTTCCGGCTCACCTCGGCGCAGAACATCTCGATCCCACTCGACCTCGTGACCGGCACCCCATTTGGGGAGACGAACAGAAGCGGGATACGGAGAGTGGCCGAGAATGCGTCCTGAACTTGCTGGAGCAGCGGGACGGGAACAAGCGCCGCAAGGTTATCCAGATTCAGCTCCTCGTCCGGCCGGCGAGCACGAAGCGATGGCATTCCAGTAACATACGATGAGTACAAGGTGCACCTCCGGGGTAGCTGACCGCTGACAACCGTCAGCTTTCAGCTAGGGCTGCCACTCTTTCATTATCGGCAGGAGAGGATACGTCTTGAGGGGCAAAGGCGGAGGCTGGAGGTCAGGAGTCAAGGGTCAGGGTTCCGAGGCTGGGATCGGCGGCGCCGGGCAACGGCGCGGGCGAGGAAAAAGGGGAGGTAGATACTGGCGGACCCTCCGACCGCAATCAAAGCCGCTACCGCCGCGTTTCTCCATTCGTGTGATCAGCCAAATCGGACGAGGTTAAAGACGAGCAGCCAGGCGACCGCCGCGGGGATTGCGAAGCGTCCCAGCTTACGCGCTTCTTCGGGGATATCCGGGTGGTCCCAGTAGGATCCCGCCAGCAGGCCAATCACAAGAAATTGCACCTCTGGGGCAATGATGACGCGCCAAAACTTCGGCAGCGGCAGTACGCCGACCAGAGGCATGCCGCCAAAACCGAGGACGCCCGCAGCGGCGGCGATCTTCGCGGCGAACCAGAGGCGAGCAGAATCGGGGGCGTCGGGATCGGACACCACCAGCCTCCTTCCGGCGCTCACACCAAGGCGGCGGTCGTGCCGCACTCCTAGCCGACAGCTAAAAGCTGTCGGCTAACTGACGAAAGGAGCATACCATGACAGCAACTACAACTGCAAGGGAATCGAAGCGGAAAGACGGCGAACTCATCGCCTACAAGATGTCCAACGTCAAGATTCCGAAAGGCGCGCTGGTCTCGATCAACGCCGCCGGTTACGCGACCAACGCAACCGACGCGGCGGGCGAGACCTTCGCAGGCGTCGCGTACGAGACCGTCGATAACTCGGGCGGCAGCGCGGGTGATAAGGAAATCCGCGTCGAGACGACGGGCACGTTCGTCTTCGTCGATGGCGGCGGAAACGGCGCACAGACCGACGTCGGCGTCGAGTTCAAGATCGTGGACAACCAGACCGTTACGGATGCCGCCACCACCAACAACCTGAAGGCCGGAATCTGCGTCGAGTCGATCGACGCGAGCGCCGTCCGCATCAGGATCGACAGATACGCGAGCTAACGGCAGAGGTCATGGGTCATCGGGGCATGTGTCGTGGGAGCAGTCCTTCAGCATCGGCCCACGCCTGACCATACCCATGACCCTAACATCAACGAAAGGAGACAGTTATGACACTCGTAAAATCCGACACGCCCCGGCTGCTGGAGGCTGGGCTGAAAACCGTTTTCTTCGAGGCTTACGATGCCGCAGTCGGCGACTGGGAGCGAGTTGCTACCGTGGTCCCGAGCGAGCAGGACACCGAAACCTACGCCTGGCTCGGGTCGGTGCCGAAGATGCGCGAGTTCAAGGACGAGCGCCTCCCGGCAGGACTGCTCGAGCACGAATACAGCATCAAGAACAAGACGTGGGAGGCTTCGATCGCCGTGGATCGAGCCGCGATAGAAGACGACCTCTACGGTCAGATCAAGCTCAGGGTGCAGGGCCTGGCGCGGGAGACAAAGAGACACGTCGATGAGCTGGTCTTCTCGCTGCTCGGGAGCGGCTTCACAACGGCCTGCTACGACGGCCATACCTTCTTCGACACCGACCACTCGGAGGGTGAGTCGGGAACGCAGGCGAACAAGGCGACTGGCGGCCTCTCGGCTGCGTCACTGCAAGATGCTATCACCGTCATGATGAAGTTCAAGGACGACAAGGGCAAACCGCTCGGCATCGTCCCGGACCTGCTTGTCGTTCCGCCGGACCTGCAGTGGACGGCGCTCGAGTTGCTGAACTCCACCTACTACCCGGAGTTGGTCGATCCGATCGTCGGATCGCAGAAGCTTTCCGCCAACGCGCTGAAGGGCCGGCTCGACCTGGTCGTGTCTCCGTATCTCACGGATACGAACAACTGGTTCCTGCTTGCGACCAAGTGGGTGGTGAAGCCGATTATCCTCCAGTCGCGTGTGCCCGTGGAGTTCGCGGCGCTCGAGGGGACGAGCGAGAACGGCTTCATGCGCGACCAGTACGTCTACGGAGTCAGAGCGCGCTACAACGTGGGCTTCGGCCTCTGGCAGACCGCTTACGGCAGCCTTGTAGCGTAGGCAGGGGATGGGTGTTGGGCGCTGGGGATCGGCAGGGCGAGGTTCTGGCCGAACCATCGGCCGAGTAGGAGCCTCGCCCTCCCGCCCGCGCCCGACGCCCTGCCCCCGATACAGGAGATTTGCAATGGTTGACAACAGAAACAAGCTCCCGGTGGCTGTGGAGGTCACTTCGGGCGGAGAAGCGAGCAAGCGAACGGGCGGCGCGGTGACGTCGCTCGCCGGCATCGGCAGCGGAAGCCTGTCGCTCGGCACAGCGACGCGGTTCCGAATCCTCGCGAACCTGCGCAGCTCCGGGCCGGACACTCTTGCGCTTATCGGTTACAGCTCGCCGGCCACCGTGGCCAACGCGGAGTACATTCTCTTCGACAAGATGGAGGTCCGCGAGAGCGTTCCCCCCGGCGCCACGCTCTACTTCGCCCTGGTCGATGCCACTACGCTGACCCCGGTAACCGGAGGAGCTAACGACTACCTGGTCTTGACCAAGTACGAGTGAGGGACGATAGATGGCGATCACGATCACAAGGGCCGATGTGAAGCGGAAGTGCATGATACCCACGTCCGAGGTCGCTTACGATTCCGCGATCGACGCACTGATCTCAGAGATGCAGTCGGCGACGGAGTACACGATCGCCGACGCGTATCTCTCCGATACGGGGAACGCGGGACTCCAGGCCGCGCTCAAGCTCGGCATCCTCGAGATCATCTCGGGTGAGTTCCTGCAGCAACTGGCTCGGGAATTCGGGAATATGGAGCAGTTCTCGGTCGGAGGGGTGACGGTAGGCGAGATGAAGGAGCGAGGCCCCGTGCTCATCCAGCAGGGCGCGGCCAGGCTGGCGCCGTTTTTCAAGAGCGTTCAGCCGATGATGGCCGGATCCGCCGTTTCGAGCACGACCGCTGACGAGGAGCCGACTTTCGATCTTGAGGAGAAGGAGTGGTAGCCGTGACTATGCTCTCACGCATCGACCGTAAGATCGCGAAGCACGGGGAGGATTTCCTCGTGAACGGCACCACTCCGGAGAAAGGGTTCTTTCAGGTGCTCGATACCGGGAGAATGCGCGCGTTTCTCGATGACACGGAGGTTATGACGGTCATACGGCCGGCGCTCCTTCTCGTGACATCCTCCGATGCAGCGATCGCGGTCGATGACACGATCCTGCGCGACGGCCGGACTTACTCCGTGCGCAAGATATTCATCGAACGCTTCGGAGGGACGGCGATGGTCAAGGTGGCCGTGCTGGCGTGAAAAGGGCGAGGAGTGGCCGGTACGCGCCGGCAGGCCGGCAGGCCGGACACTCTTTTCGGCCGGGAGGCATGACATGGAAGGTACTGCCCTCGAGGCGGGCGAGACACGTATCATCGCCCGCCTCGCTGTCATTGAGAGCAAGCTAGAGGCGCTGCTGGCCGAGGTTGCAGCGATCCGCGAATACGTTCCGGCGAAGATGGTCGAGCACTCCGAGCGCCTAATTGTCCTCGAACGGAACGTGCGGACGATACAGTGGCTTGCGGGGGTATTCGCCGCGAGCATGATCGGCGCGTTTGTGGCTCACGTTGTAGGGAGGTAAGAGAGATGACATTGCTTGAGAGCGTACCGCTTCGCGATTGGGCGGGGCTTACGATAGGGCTGCTCGGGGCAGTCCTTGGGTACGTGCAGAGCCGGGACAGGCTGCCCAGATGGGCCAGGCGCTGGCTCGCGCGCGTCGGCAGAGAGCAAATCGAGAACGCGATAGAGTATGCGGCGAGGATCGCCGACCTGACACCGGAGGAGAGACGGCGCGAGGCCGTTGCATACCTCCAGCGGCTCTCGGACCGGGAACTGGGCTTCCCGATCCCGGAAAGCATCGCCAACCTGCTCGTCGAGTTCGTCTACCAGCAGTGGAAGAGAAGGAGATAGGTGTCGGGGATCAGGGAACAGGGATAAGGGGGCAGATGACTCCCGAATCCCATCTGACCCCTGATCCCCGATCCCTGACCAGAAAGATGACCACACCACTCTACCGCGGCCTTCTCGGCCGCAGGTACAACAGAACACTCCACGGGCGGAGCGTGCACCGGCCGGAGGACGTGCCCGGGCACAACGTCATCCTCGGCTACAGGCGGCCAGGAGTCGGCGATGCGCTCGATGTCTTCGTTCCGGCCGGCGAACCGGTCTTTGCCATGCACGACGGCAGGATCAGCCGGATAGCCGACCCCGGCGGCCGCCTCGCCTGCATCTACATTGCCGGCAAGGGCGTCACGACGGTATACGCTCATCTGCACATCCGCGAACGGATCGCGCTCGGCATGCGCATCCACGAGGGAGAGCTGATCGGCTGGGTCGGGCGGGTGCTCGCCGACCCGCACCTGCATCTGGAAGTGTGGATCGGCGGAAGGGCGCTTGCGGCACGAAGTGCGCACGCGCTGAGCCAGCGCATGCGGAGCTTTTGCTGGAACAATCCCGATCTGGACTGAGGAACTTTCGCCACGGGAATCCGTATTCCAATGATAGAGACGCTTGCGGGAGGGTTTAGAACCAACCCGCCGCCGCCAATAATAGTATGGAACGCATCGGGGCGGGCGCGGTTGCTTCGATCTTTGATCGCCATGCCAGCGCCGCGTTACAAGATTTCTGTCCGCCCCGAGTCCTCCCCTTCGGTGTCTGTACCCAAGAGTATGAGTTCCATCTCGCTTTCGTCCCCTGCCCAGCCTGCAGCCGCCTGCTCGAGTGCCGTGAGCGCCGCATCGGTCCGTGGCGCAAGGGCCACACGGGCGATATAGTCGAGCACTTTGCCACCGGTTGGTCCAAGCCCTCTGAACTGGCTCGCGGATACTGCCGCTGCTACTTTGAGCCTCCGAAGGGCCATGACCAACGCACGCGCAGCTAGAATCTTGTCACCCCTGGCGCACACATAGATTACCTCGATGTCTCGCTCAAGGCACCGTCTGATGTAGCCAAGATGTCGCGAGATGCCGGAGGCGGCTAGTTTCCGGCCGACGCCCACCAGCACGATTGCCAGGCGCATTTTGCGACCGATGACCGTCATGTCCCTGAGCTCGCCAGGCTTCCGCGTGGCGAGATTACATAGGACATCGGCAAAGCGGCGGGTCTCGCTACGTATCTGCTCGTCTGCGAAGCGCCCGTAGAGCTTGTTGCCAAGCTGCAGAAGCTCGCGGAGGAGGATCCGCGTGAAGTAGCCTCGGTCATTCAGTTGTTCAAACTCGCTGCAGCGACGGGCGAGCTCCGAATCTGCAACAACTGCCGGGTTTACATACTCCTCGTTGAAGTACTGCAAGGCGGCTGTGTCGCGGGTCTGAAGCAGCAATACGCGCGCCGCCGTAAAATCCACGGCTGTGAGTATCCTCTGCTCAACGAAAGATCGCACCTGCGGTACAATAGACCGAGGAACGTACTGCATAACCGCCGTCACAAGGTTTCTCGACTGATCCTCGTGACGGGCCATCTTCACGACAAGCTTCCCATTCTTGAGAAAGGCTTCTCGGCTCTGGTTGGGGTCGGCCCATTCCAACCTGAGTTCATAGGCGAAGGCCCCGCCAAGTTCACTGTTCATCGTTCACTGTTCATCGCTCTCGACGCAGTATTGATCCTGTACTCGAGATCAGCTGCAACATGGCGTTGTTCGCACCTTGTGCTGACCCACGTCCAGCAGCGCCAGAACATCGCTGCCCACTTTTTGGCAATGTCCGGATTGCGGATAATCTGTATTGCCACATAGGCCAGGATCAGCCACGCCGGTACAGCAGTCAGGATCTTTCTGAGCTCGTCCATCCCTCGCCAGATCCTAGCAGCAAGACAGTTGCATAGCAGTCCGGGTTTGTACAGCACACCTTAACTTCGTCTATGCCTGGATAGGCGCACTGGAAGTTCTCCAGGGTAACCAGGCCTCCGCAGATGCCGCACATTAGCTCTCCCCTCTTCATCGGCTCCAGAAGGCCGATGCTCATCAGGAATGTTTCAACCTCGTCAGCGTGCACCGCGGTAATGGTGCGCGTATGCATCGTTGGTACCTCTCTTTCGCGACGACAAGACAGATGAGTGTCGGATCGCAATTCATTCTACCACAGCAGTTACGGGAAGTCCAATCCTGAGCTGTCACTTGTGGCCGCGGGATTGTGGCAATTAACTCTCTGTGTAAGCGGTACAACAATCCTCCTCAACAACCAACTTCGGGAGTTTGCCTCGACCACGCTGCCACGACGCCGCTTGATGCAGCGGTCTTCGGGCTCTCAGGCGGTGTACGTTGAACCGCTGCTGCGACCTGTCGGGCGGGGTTGGTTCGGCCGCCAGGCGAGGGTGGAGATTGACGAGGCCGGAGATGGGATCGCCAGTAGCTGGACGACTGCGCGGGGGCCGGCGCTGCCGGCCCCCGCGTCTGTGAGCTGAAACCTGACTGGTCGCAGCTTCCTAGAACGTCCCGCAGAGCGAAAGCGTGAAGCCGCTCAGCTTCTGCGCCGCCAGCTTGCTAGAGATCCACGTGTAGCGCAGTTCCGCATCGATCCTCGGCGCTACCTTCATCCCAACAAGCGCATGGAGTCCGAACTTGGTCTTGGACTCGCTTGCCCCGGCGGTCGGTGCTCCGGCGGAGTTCAGCCCCTCGATCTTGGTGAAGTAAGCTCCGATGCCGCCCCCGGTGTAGAACCTTGCGCCTGGGACAGTCGGTGTGCGGTACGTGTAGGCAAGCGGGATGATCCGCGCTTTTGTCTTAACACCGCCGGTCAGCGTTTCCCCGCTCGCACGAAGGTAGCCGACCTCCAGCTGCTGATCGCCGATCGGCACGTTCGGCATCTTCCAACCAAGGCGCACGTCCAGCCACGTCGCCCCCAGATTGTCTCTCGTGCTGCTTGCCGACGGCCTAAACGCGCCGACAGAGAGAGAGTAGCCGCTCAAAGGCGATACGTCCTGGGCTGCCGCGGCCGAACCTGCCAGAACGAGCGCGATCAGCGCCAGCCACAGAATTCTGTTTGCTAGCATCACTGCATTCTCCCGTCCGATGGAATTGTGCTGGCGGCCCCGCCTTTCTCGACTCGCTCGTCCCCGAGGACACTCAGTCTAGCAGGCAGCCGGCCGTCCATTACACACCTGACGCAGGCTTTGTGGGAAGCTTGCCATATGCTAGAGGTGGCCGCAAAGGCTGAGCGAGAACCCGCTGAGTTCCTGCCTGTTGACCTTGGCCGTTATATCGGTGTAGCGAAGCTCCAAGCTGAGCCGTCTCGTGAGGACGTAGCCGAGAAGCCCGTGGACGCCGAACCTGGTGGCTTTCTCCTTAGCGCCGAAGGTATGGAGGCCTGTCGGGCCGATTCCTTTCATCAGGACGAAATAGGCGCCTGCGCCGACGCCGCAGTAGAACGCGGATCCGCCCGCCGGCCTGGTCCTGAGGGTGTAGATCACCGGGTTGATCCTGAGGGTGGTCCTGACGAACGGAGCGCCGCTTCCGTCTTCGGGCGCGGGTCGCTCGCCGTAGGGTTTGATCCAGCCGACCTCCACCCGCTGGTCTCCGGGGAGCCGCTGGAGCCTGTAGCCAAGGGTGACATCCAGCCAGCCGGAATCGAAGTTGTCGCGCACGGCCCCGTCCACATCTCTGTACACTCCGATGCACAGGTTGAGGTCCCTGAGACCACCGGGGTCGGCTGCCGCCGCCGCGGCGACGGACGCCCAGGCCGCAAGCAGTGCGAGTCCTACCTTCCTTCCCGAGAGCATAAGCCGCTTGACCTCCCATCCGACAACATGCGGGGAATCCACTACCGCGCAGTATGCCCGCCAGCATCGGGTTGGGAAACCTACCTGCTTTGCTTCATCCGGAGCGCGGCCGCGTAGACCTCGCGCCGAGGCAGCTTGAGCTCTGCGGCCGCCTGGCGTACCGCGTCTCGCTCGCTCATCCCCTGCGCCATAAGCTCGCGGAGGCGTTCCTCGACGCCTTCCGCGCCGGCTTCGGGCACTGCCGCCTCTTCCGGTCCCGCGCCCTCGATCACCACCGTGATCTCGCCCTTCGGCTTCACACTGCGGAACCGCTCGATCGCTTCGGAGATTGTGCCTCGGAAGACTTCCTCGAACACTTTCGTGGCCTCGCGCACGACGGCGATCCGTCGGTCACCAAGCTCCGCAAGCGCAGACTCGAGCGTCGGCGCAAGCCTGAGCGGGGATTCGTAGAGTATGAGCGTCCTTGGGTCGGGCCGGAGGCCCCTGAAGAACGCCCTCCGCTCGGCCTCCCTTCGGGGAGGGAAGCCGTCGAAGGCAAAGTGGGAGGTCGCCAGCCCCGAGACGACGAGCGCGGTTATGATGGCGTTCGGGCCAGGGACCGAGACGATCGGGATACCTCCATCTATGGCCAGTTTGATGAGTTCGTGGCCTGGGTCGGAGATTCCGGGGGTACCCGCGTCCGAGACGAGCGCGACATCGTCGCCGGCGCGCAGCCGCTCCAGGATTTCCCGAGCGCGCCTGGCCTTGCTGTGCTGATGATACGCAACTTGCGGGGTGTGTATGTCGTAGTGCGAGAGGAGCTTGCGAGTGACCCGCGTATCTTCCGCGGCGACGAGCGCGACTTCGCGGAGCACGCGGAGCGCCCGGAGGGTTACGTCTTCGAGGTTTCCGATCGGTGTGGCTACGATGTACAGCGTGCCTGCGTCTAGATCGTCAGTCATGGCCTGTACAATGCGGGAGGGGCCGCGATCAGCCCCTCCCTCGAACTCTACGCCGCGCCGCTAGTGGCTCAGGGCCTCGGCTTCGGCTTTGCCGCGGGCTTCTCCGGGGCCGTTGGCTGCTCGGGCGTCTTCGGCTGTTCGGTTGCCCTCCTCGGAGCCGCGGGAGGTGGGTTCATCTCCTGCATTCTCTTCTGATACGCATCTACCCACTCCTTCTCCTGGGCAGCCTTCGCCAATGCGCCGATGCTCTTATACATGCTCGCAAGCTGGGAATGGACGGCGTGATCGTCGTAGGCCATCTCGCCGGCGATGTCCAGAGGCACCATGGCTTTATTCTTCTGGCCCGTCTCGATGTAGAGCTGCGCCTGGAGCAGCCTGAGATCGGCGCCTTCCGTAACCGCGCCGGGCTTTGCGTCAAGGATCTTCGCAAGCACGTTCAGGGCCTTATCCGTCTTGCGCTGCCGGTAGTAGACCAGCGCCAGCTCGGCCCAGGCGTCTGCGTTCTGCGCGTCGCGGCTTGTGGCCTCGAGCAGCGCGTCCTCGGCTTGCCCGAGCAGCTTATCTCGCTCGTCCGAAGACCCCATCGAGCGGTTTGCCTGATCGGCAAGCCAGTAGCCCTTCAGTTCCGGCTCGGTGACCTGTACCCTGGCGGATTTCTGAAGGTTCTCGTAGAACTCGGCTGACGCCAGGGACTCGAGCCTCGTCTTGAGGTCGTCGCGGAGCTGTTTCTTGTTCTTCTCGAAGTCCTTCGGCAGTCCGAGCTTGCTGTCCTCGACCTTGACGATGCGGTAGCCCTGGAAGGACTTGAGGACGCCGCTCACCTGGCCGACCTTCAGCCCCTGCAGGTCTTTGTCGTAAGTCGGATCGACGAAGCCGATGTCCCCGCCCTTCGACTTAGAGGTCGGGTCATCGGACAGCTCCCCTGCGAGCTTCGCGAAGTCCTCGCCGGCCTTGACCCTCTTCAGGATCTCCTCGGCTCTACGTTTGGCTTGCGCCTCAGGCCGTGACCCGACCTCGACGACGATCTGGCGGACTTTAAGCCGCTGGTAGCTCTCCCTCAGGCGGTTGTCGTCGATAGGGCCCACGCTCGCGCGGATTTGCCCGTCCAACTTGCGCATCATGATGAACTGGCGCGCCTCGTCAGTCGTGAGCTCCTGCTGGACGTAGCGCCGCAGCGAGCTGCGGTCCCTGACGGGAATCTCACGCTGTCTCGAGAGCCAGAGGTCGAACTCCTTGTCAGAGAGGGGATTCTTCCTGGCACCTTGGGCCACGCGTCGGATCTGGTCGATCTGGTCATCTATCATCTTGCCGCGCTCCCGGCGCAGCTCCCACCAGCCGACATCCATGCCCCGCTTCTCGGCGGCCGAAAGCACCATGGTCCGTTCGATCAGGTTCTGAAGGACCGTGGTCTTCAGCCTCACGTCTTGAAGGGCCGTCAGGCTTCCCTCATCCCTCGCGCGTGCCTGCTGCCGATCGAGCATCTCTCTATACACGTCGGTCGGGATTCGCGTTCCGTTGACGACGGCAATGTAGTCGCTGCCGAGCCTTCGCTTCTCCGCGCGGGTCGTGATGTAGCTGCTGTAGCCGTAGAAACAGCTCACCGCAAAGACAACCACAAAACCTAACAGCGCAGGCATCAGCACCCGCGAAAGGTTCTTTCTCATCTTCCTAATGGACATCTGCTACCGTCCCCCAATCCGAAACCGGCAGGCGCGCTCGACCACCCGTCTTGTGTTCAGAGCATCTTAGTGAGCGCGGACAGGCATGCCCTCGTGCTCGTTTCCCCGTTGCCCCCGGCCGCGGCGTAATGCGTCTCCAGAGAGAGCCAGCCCTGCCAGTCTACATCGTTGAGCGCCTTGAACTGACCTTCATAGTTGATCTCGCCGTCACCGATGGCGACAAACCTGCATTGGCCGGTCGCCAGCCTGACGGCGTCCTTGAGGTGAACGTGAACCACGTAACCCCTGATCGCCTCGTAGCCGGCGGGAAACGGGTCCTCGCCGGCGCAGAATGCATTTCCCAGGTCCCAGACGGCCTGCAGGCAGGGTGAGTTGACCCGCCGGAGCACCCTCGCCGTGTCTTCTCCGGTGCCGAGGTAGCAGGAGTGCTCGTTTTCCAGGCCGAGCACGATGCCTCTTCGCCCGGCAGCTTCGGCCGCTGCGGAAAGCTCCCGGACTATCCGGTCTTCGACCTCCAGGGTCAGGTCGCCTCTCTTCCAGAAGGAGAAGACCCGGACAAGCCGCGTGCCGAACATCCTGGTGAGGTCGGCGCACCGATCGAGAAGCGCCGGCTGGTCGGCAATCGTCCGCTCACGCGCCTGGTAGCTCACCCGGTCGGCTTCCCCGGACTTGGCGTCGAGCTCGCACTTGAAGAGCGGCGACGCAATGCAGGAGACCGTCATGCCCTTCTCTCGCAGAATGGAAACGGCCTTCTCGACCATCTCGTCCGGCAGATCGACGACGTTGTGGCCCCAAAGGCTCCGCAGTTCGGCCCCTTGTACGCCATATTCGCGCATCACGTCCAGCGCGTGCGCGAAGTCCATGGAAATCTCGTCAGTGATAACCGAGAGCCTCAAAGGCACTCCCGAGCAACCTCCTACACGTAAATCTTACCGCAGTGCTGCCAGTGTGTCAAGTCGGTGAACAAGCTCGGGAGCCACAGGCCAGGTGTAGGGGAAGCCTCGGATCCTCGTCAGCCGCCCGATTCGCGGCCGCAGCCTGCCAGCCACCAGAGCGCGCAGATACCGAGAGTCACCGTCGTACAGCATGCCATGAGACCCTTTTGCCATTTCCCCATCTTCGGCTCCTTGCTGATGTCTCGGGAGCCAGTTCCCGAGATACCGAACCAAACACTGAGCACTACGAACTCTTCTTTGGCAGCCAGTAGTCGATGACTCTCGATTCGTGCAGACCGGGGAGGCGGATGGCGTCGCAGAGCGCCTCGATGAGCGCCTCCTGGTGGACGACCCCGATCAGCTCGGACTCGGCGGCCTCGACTCCGAGCTTCCGAGCCTCCTCCTCGACGAACCTGAAGACATCGTAGATGGATGTGGCATGCGGCTGGGTGACGTTGGTCGATACCTGCACCAGGCCGCGAGACCGGAGGTTGACGCCGATCGCCTTGACCCCGACCATACCCTTGCCCTCGTCGCGCACCTTGCGTATCTTGCGGGCGATCTTTCTGGCGATTGAGACGTTCGCGGTCTTGAGGTTGACGTTGAAGGCGATGAGCGGGCCGCGGGCGCCAACGACGACGGCGCCGGCGGTCGGATGAAGCTCGCGCGGGCCAAGGTCCGGTTCGCGTTCGCCCGAGAGGCCCGATGCCTTGAGCGCCTCGTACCCGCCCTTCCTGATGCTGGCAAGGTTCGTCCGGCTCCGCATGCTCGCAGAGCGCTCGTAGAAGTAGACCGGGATGCCGAACCTGTCCGCAAGCTCCCTTCCGATCTCGTAGGACAAGGCAACGCACTCTGCCATTGTGCAGCCGACCACCGGGACTATGGGCACCACATCGACCGCGCCGATCCTGGGGTGCTGGCCCTTCTGCTTGCGCATATCGATCAGCTCGACTGCCTTCGCAGCCCCGGCAAGCACTGCGGACTTCACTGCCTCCGGCTCACCCACGATCGTGACGACGCTCCGGTTGTGGTCCGGGTCAGACGAGTAATCGGCGACCTTCGCAGTCCCTGCCGATGCTATCGCCTCGACGATTGCTCGCACGACCTCCGGCCGCCTGCCCTCGCTGAAGTTCGGAATGCACTGGACCAGTTTCTTCATAGGTGTTGGATGTTGGGTATCAGGTCCTGGTAAGGTTCAGGGGTCCCGGGATCTGCGCTCCCGGAACCCCCGACTCGTCTGATCCTATGTTTCGGCAGCAAGTTCCCGAAACACCGGGCTGCTCATTGCTCAGGCCTCACTGCTCATTGCTGCCCTATGCCACGCCTGGTTCGAGCCGCGGCTTGGCGTCCTTTGCCTTCTTGGGCTTTGGCTCGACACGCGGCTCGCGCTCGCCTGCCGCGCCAGCAGCTTCCGGCTGAGGGCGCTCGGGCATCTTTGCGTCGGCCATCAGCGCCTCGAACTCCTCGCGCTCGAGCGTCTCCTTCTCGAGCAGGACCTTGACTATCTCGTCCATCTTGGCCCGGTTCTCGGTCAGGATGTTTCTCGCGTGCGTGTAAGCAGCCTCGATGATCTTGCGCACTTCCTTGTCGATCGACATAGCGATCTCCTCGCTGTAGTTGCGCTCATCCATTATGTCGCGGCCAAGGAACGGATTGCCGTGTCGCTTGCCGAGAGTGAGCGGGCCGAGGGTCTCGCTCATGCCGAACTCGCAGACCATTGCGCGCGCGATCTCCGTCGCGCGGTCGAGGTCGTTGTTCGCCCCGGTCGTCAGCTCGTTGAAGACGAGCTGCTCCGAGACGCGGCCTCCGAGCAAGCCCGCGATGTCGTCCAACAGTTCGCTCTTGGTCGTCAGGTACTTGTCCTGACTCGGGAGCATCATCGTATAGCCGAGCGCCATCCCGCGCGGAAGGATCGATATCTTGTGAACCGGATCGGCGAGCGGCAGAATCTCGGACACAATCGCGTGCCCGACCTCGTGGAAGGCAACCATCTCCTTCTCTTTGTCGCTTATGATACGGCTCCTGCGCTCCGGGCCCGCGATCACGCGGTCGATGGAGTCCTCGAAGTCTGTCATGGGTATCTTGGTTCTCTCGCGGCGAGCGGCCAGAAGCGCCGCCTCGTTCACGAGATTGGCAAGGTCCGCGCCGGAGAACCCGGGAGTCCTTCGGGCGAGGCTTTCCAGGTTCACATCCTCCGCAAGCGGCTTGCCTCGCGTGTGCACCTTGAGGATTGCCTCGCGGCCGTTGGCGTCCGGATTGTCCACAACCACGCGCCGGTCGAACCGACCGGGACGAAGCAGAGCCGGGTCGAGAATGTCCGGGCGGTTGGTAGCGGCGATCAGTATGACGCCGGCGTTCGGATCGAACCCGTCCATCTCTACCAGAAGCTGGTTCAGCGTCTGTTCGCGCTCGTCATGCCCTCCGCCGAGTCCCGCGCCCCGCTGCCGGCCGACAGCGTCGATCTCGTCGATGAAGATCAGGCTGGGCCGGTTCGCCTTCGCCGTGTCGAACAGGTCGCGCACCCTCGACGCGCCCACGCCGACGAACATCTCGACGAAGTCCGACCCACTGATGTGGAAGAACGGAACTCCGGCCTCTCCGGCGATGGCCCGGGCGAGCAGCGTCTTGCCGCATCCCGGCGGACCGAGCAAGAGCACACCCTTCGGAATCTTCGCCCCGAGAGCCTGGAACTTCTTCGCGTTCTTCAGGAACTCGACCACCTCCTCGAGCTCCTGTTTCGCCTCGTCCACGCCGGCCACGTCGTCAAAAGTGACCTTAGGAACGCTCTCGGAAAGCCGCTTTGCCTTCGCTCGTCCGAACGAAAGGGCCTGGTTTCCGCCGGCCTGCGCCTGCCTCATGAAGAATATCCACAGCACCGCTATCAGGCCGAATGGCAGCAGGATCGAGAAGATCAAGCCCTGCGCCATATCGCCAAGGAACGGCGCCTTCGGATAGAGCTTGACGCCGTTCTCGCGGGCGGCGATGATGAAGTCGCGTATCACCTCCCCTTGATTGGGCAGGCTCACGACGAACTTGACCCCTCTCGATGTCTCCCCGGAGAACTCGTCACCCTTCAGGATTCCGCTTACGACGGTTCCCTTGGACTTATCCTTCCCGTCAATGCGGTTGTAGGCGGTGGTCAGGTCCCACGTCTCTCTGCTCTCACCAAGCTGGCCAAGGGGATTCTTGGGAGATCGGATGAGCGCGACGACTAGGACTATTGCTAATATGACGATGACATTTCTAAGAGTTCGGTTCAAAAGCTGGACCTCCGAGCACACGGCGAGCGCCCTGCGCTCGCCCGGTACCCACCAGAGCTACACGTATTATACCACACGCCGGTCACGATCACAACTCGCTCGCGCTCGAAGCGGCCAAGCGTGGCCGCGGCATGTTCACAAAATCAAGAATCCGCATGGGCCTTCCAATAATGGGATTACGGCGGTCGGGTGCGAGGCGCGTCCGCCGGGGCACATCCATGCGATTCGGCACAAGGCTTGCGATCTTCTTCTGGGTCAGCACCATCAGTATGAGCGCGCTGACCTTGGCTTACCTTTACCGCGACACGGCCTCAGTGGTCCGTGGAGAAGCGGAGGCAAGGCTTACGACCGTCGCGCTCGGTGCGGCGCATCTCGTCGATCCCGATCTTCACCGCAAGATCGAGAGCCAGAAGGACCGCAGTCGCACGGCCTACCGGGCAATCGAGCGCAGGCTGCAAGCATTCCTGGCAAGCAATCACGGTGTCCGGCGAGTCTACACCCTCGTGCGGACGCCGGACCCTGACCAGGTGAGGTTCGTGGTGAACGTGGGCGCGGGCCCGCCAGGGCTGGCGCAGACAGGCGGCCTGCGGGATGTCCGCAAACACCCGGAAATCCTCCAAGCGTTCAAGTCCGCGACCGCGCAAGCTACCATCAGGCGAGACGATCTGGGCACGTGGCTGTCCGGCTACGCGCCGGTAAAGGATGGGCAGGGCAAGGTTGTGGCGGTGCTCGGGCTTGACGTGTCGGCCGACGACCTGCTGCGCTTGCAGGGCAATATCCGCCTGTCGGCCGCTCTGTGGATGCTGACCGCGGTAGTGCTGACCACCATTCTCAGTCTGGCTCTCAGTTCGAGCATAAGGAAGCCACTTCAGCAGCTCACGCTCGCTGCCTGCCATATCGCCGAGGGCAACCTCGACTACAGTATCCCCGCCGACAGCAAGGATGAGATAGGCAGCCTGGCAGCGAGCTTGAACCGCATGGCTGCAAGCGTTCGCGAGAACCAGGCCAGCCTTCTGCAGCGGGCCAATACCGATGGGCTGACTGGCCTCTACAACCATCGCTACTTCCACGAACGGCTGGGACAGGAGATGAAACGAGCCCTCCGCTACAACCACAGCCTCTCTCTTATGATGATGGACCTGGATGGGTTCAAGGCCGTTAACGACACCCTCGGCCATCCCGCCGGCGACACTATACTGCGGAACTTCGCCAAGCTTCTCCTATCGGAAATACGCGATATAGACGTGCCCGCGCGCTACGGCGGAGACGAATTCGCCGTCATCCTGCCGGAGACTGGGGTTGACGAGGCAAGGGAGATCGCGGAACGGGTCCGAGAGGCAGTGGACCGCCGTCCCCATCTCACTGATGAGCCGCTTTCGGCGGATCGGGGCGAATACGGATCGCCTTCAGACTGGAAGATCACGCTGAGTGTGGGCGTGGCCGAATGCCCGACTCACGCGCTCCAGAAGGATGCGCTCGTCGCGGCAGCGGATATAGCTATGTACCATGCAAAGCACGTCTCGCAGAACGCCGTCTGCAGTTACGACAACGTGCCTGGCGCCGGCAGCACCATGGACCCCTGCAGGATACACACGTTCCTGCAGAGCGCGAGCGTCAGCACCATTGCGGCCCTCGCCGCCGCAGTCGATGCCAAAGACCACTACACTCGCGGCCACTCCGAAGCCGTCGCCAGATACAGCGTTGGCATAGCTACGGAGCTGCGCCTGCCTACAGAGGACAGGTTCAACGTCCGCATCGCAGCGCTGCTGCACGATGTCGGCAAGATCGGCATGCCCGATACTATTCTCAACAACCCCGGGCAGCTCGACACCCACGAAAGAGACATAGTACGCAGCCATCCGTCCGTCGGCGAGCGGATAGTCAAGCAGGTTCCGCAGCTTCAGAAGATACTGCCGGGCATCCTCTACCACCACGAACGCTACGACGGAACCGGCTATCCCTGCGGCCTGTCGGGGGACCGGATACCGCTGATCGCCAGGATAATCTGCGTTGCCGATTCCTTCGATGCCATGACCTCCAACAGGCCCTACAGGAGCGCGTTGACCGTGGACCAGGCATTGGCCGAGCTTCAAGCCTGCAAGGGCACTCAGTTCGATCCCCCGTGCGTTGACGCGTTCATCCGCTGGCTCCGGTCCGCCGAGCTGCAGGCGGCGTAGCGCAGAGGAGCGAGGCGCGATATGCCCTCACGGTCGCCGAATACTTACCCTGCGCCGTGTTGCCTCAGATAAGAATCGTACCGCAGCACTCACTGGTATACTTGCGGTCCGTGGGTTTGCGGTCCCTGTGGAAAACGAGCTTACGCTTGGCCTAAGATGGGGGATGTGGCGGGGACAGAAACAGACAAACCCCGTTAAAGAAAGCTCCTTGCGGCCCCGTTAAAGGCATTATGGCATCCGACCAGCGTTTCCGTCAACGTGCACAGATCCGATCTCCACGGTACGATTCTTACGTGAGGCATCGATTCGATTTCGGTACGATCTATCGTGAGGCAATCCGTACGCTTGACATGAGCCGCGCAGCCGAATACACTTGTTCCGGGAGCAATGGCTGAGCAGGAGCTTGTAGATATAGCAAAGCTGCGGGATCTGCGCGGGGTCAGGATCCAACGCGTAGGCATAAAGGACCTGCATATCCCCCTGCAGATCAGGAAGCGCGACAATGGCTACCAGGGAGTTCTCGGGAACGTGACGCTCAGCGTCGAGCTGCCCCACGGTTACCGCGGAACCCATATGAGCAGGCTGGTGGAGGTCGTCTCCCACTGGAGCCAAAAGCCGCTGGGAGGCCACGACATCCGGCTCATCCTCGAACAGGTGCGCAGGAAGCTCGGCGCCGAGCGCGCGGACATCACCGTCAGGTTCAAATACTTCATCAACACGCGGGCGCCCGTCTCGAAGAGCACGAGTGCTCTCGACTACGACTGCGAGTTCACCGGCTCGCTCGGGGAGACATTCGACTTCATCCTGGGAGTCGAGGTGCCTATTGCCACCGTATGCCCCTGCAGCAAGGAGATCGCCAGGTATGGGGCGCACAATCAGCGCGGCGTCATCCGTGCACGCATCCGTTACCAGAAGGGCATATTCTACTGGGTCGAGGATCTTGTCGAGCAGCTTGAGAAGCTCGGAAGCCACAGAGTCTACCCGGTGCTGAAGCGCACGGACGAGAAGCACATCACCGAGCACGGCTACGAGAACCCGAAGTTCATAGAGGACGTGATGCGCGACGCCGTCCTGATGTTCCGCGCGAATCCGCACGTGCGCTGGTTCCAGGTCGAGTGTGACGGCTTCGAATCCATCCACAACCACAACGTCTACGCGCGCCAGGAAGAGTGGCTGGTGTCGAGCTCACAGTCGAGGGTCGATAGTTGAAGGCTGAGCGACGCAGCCGGGTAGGTGACCGCGCGGTCGGCGAGAGGCGGGCCGTCGTCCTGCTCTCCGGAGGGTTGGACAGCTCGACGGCCGCTGCTGTAGCGAAGGACCGCGGCTGCGAGCTTTATGCCCTTACGTTCGACTACGGCCAGCGGCACCAGAGAGAGATCGAGTCGGCTAAGGCCGTCGGACGCGCGCTCCGCGTCCGCGACCACGTCATCATCTCCTTCGACCTTCGTAAGTGGGGCGGCAGCGCGCTCACGGACGACATCGAAGTGCCGGTAGACCGTGACGCAGCCGAGATCGGTCAGGATATCCCCATTACCTACGTTCCCGCAAGAAACACGATCTTCCTGTCGTTTGCACTCGGATATGCCGAGACCGTTGGCGCCGACAGCATCTTCATCGGAGTTAACCAGGTCGATTACAGCGGCTACCCGGACTGCCGGGCTGAGTACCTGCGAGCGTTCGAGAGGGTGGCGAACCTGGCGACGAAGGCCGGAGTCGAGGGGAGGATGAAGTTCCGGATCGAGGCGCCGCTCATCGACATGACGAAAGCCGAGATCGTCAAGCTCGGGACCTCTCTCGGGCTGGATTATGGGCTGACGTGGAGCTGCTACCTGGGCGGGGAGGAACCGTGTGGCAGATGCGACTCCTGCAAACTGCGCCGGGCTGCGTTTGAGGCTGCAGGGCTGAGCGATCCGCTCGGGCGCGGCGTGTGAAGCTGTGCTATAATCCCCGTATCGGACAGCCCGGCTCGGCCGGAAGAGCCGCCATCATCGGAGGTGAACAGCAATGTTATGTCGAGAGTGCGGTAGTGAGCTGCCGGATGGTTCTGCCGCCTGCCCGTCATGCGGGACGCAGACGCCCGGCCCGGGGCAAGAACAGCAGCTGGGGTTCGCATCGGTCCCGGCCGGGCCACGAGAACCGCCAAAGCACCATTCGGCTGTGCTCGCTCTGTGCCTGTTCCTGGCGCTCGTCGTCGCGGCAGGCGCCTGGTACCACTACTTCAGGCTGCGGCCCGTCCCCATCGTCTCTCTGATCCCCGAGGGCTGCCCGCAGGTCCTCGTCGCTGACGCAAGCTGGTTCTGGGACGCGTCCAAGGACCTGAGGCGCCAGCCGGACGTTGTTCGCGCCTTCATCCAGGCTGAGCGCGAATTGGGCGTGTCGTTCGAGCATGACGTCGCCCCGTGGGTCGGCCAGGTTGGAGAAGCTATGCTCGACGCACAGGGAGGGCCACAGCAGTTCGTGCTGCTGATCGAGGTCCGTGACCAGAAGGGGTTCAGGCAGTCGATCGAGCGGATACGCAAGGCCGTGGAGAGTAAGACCGGCGGACGGTGGCAATCGACCTCCTACAGCAGGGTCGATATCACCTATCTGGACGTGCCGCAGACATACGGTCCCACACAGCGCGTCGCGACCTGCGTGATCGGCCGATGGTGTGTAGTTGGCGTTGGCCAAGGCGCGGTGGAGAAGGTGATCGATGCAAAGCAAGGGCGCAGGCCTTCGCTCGAACGCAGCGCGGCCTGGTCGGTGCTGCTCGGGGAGCTTCCCAAGAAGCCGATTGTGTGGTTTGCGGTTGATGTCGCTTCGTTGCAGCGGATGATGCGCCAGGCGGTAGCCGGGGCAGGCGGCCCGCCGTTTCCCGGCTCTATGTCGCTATTCGCCCAGAGCATCGGCGCCTTTGTCATGAGCGAGGAATCGTCGGGGCTCAGGTTGGACTACGTCTTCGTCCCGACCTCCGACCGCCTCCGAGCGCTCTACCGCGACCTCAAGGTAAAGGCAAAGGGTGTCACGGGTAAGGCCCTAACCCGGCTTCCCGAGGGGACCGTTGCTGCCTTCATATTCTCGAATCCCGGCCAGTGGTGGAATCAGATGAAGGCAATGGCGCTCGAGTTTGCGCCGACACCGCTTATGCGAGATGAGTTCTCACGCGGCCTGCAGCGAGGGAAGCTGCTCGAGAGCGCGATCGGTCGGTGCACGGGCGAGTGCGGAGCGGCCGTGGTCTGGCGCGAGCGGACCGGGCTGGGCTTCGTCGCGCTTGGCGAGACAGAGAGCGAAGCTGGCGCGCGCAGCGCGGCGGCCGAACTCCAGCGCTTCGCACAGCAGCAGGGCGAGACAGTCGCCCGTGATGGGGCGGTCTTCAAACTGCCGAAACAGGCAGTGCATGAGGAAGGCTTCACCGGTGTGCCCACATGGAAGGCGGACGGCCGCTGGGTTGCCTTCAGCACCAAGCCCGACTGGCTCTCCGGCAAGGCCCCTACGACGAAGCTCGAGCTGCCGCCAGAGGCTCAAGGCGCCTCCTTTGCGGCGGTCGGCGACCTCCACTTCCTGCCCGCCCTGCTCCGCCAGTTGGAGAAGCAGGCCCGTTCACGGCCGGATCGGAACGGCATCGCTGCTCTCCGTCGCATGGGCCTGGAGAAGTCCGACTGGGCGGCGTGGATGACCATAGAGCCGCAGGGCAACCTGGTACACGCGGTGATCAAACTGCGGTCCTGGGACTGGCGGCGCGCTATCAAAGCGCCGGTGCAGCAGCCCGGTTCGATAGGCGGCAATCTGCCCTGAGGCGGTCCCGGCCGCTGCTTCGGCGGCTGGGCGTCGGAAACCGGCGCTCGGGATCAGGTATGCAGGCAGCCCTGTTCTCGGAAGCCCGCTACTCGGAGAGAATCGTCAACTGGGGCTACCATCAGTTCTGCAGGCCGGAGCTTGGCCCGGAAGCTAAGTCCTGGTACGAGCAGTACAAGCAGTACTACAGGTCAGTGCGTCCGATCTGACTCCTGCCAACTGGCAGAACTGTGGGCATCAGTGGATGCTGCCTGACGCAATCGGAGGTTCACTACTATGCGCATGCTCTTTCTCGACCTGGATACACTGCGTCCGGATCACCTGGGCTGCTATGGGTACCACCGCAGGACTTCGCCGACAATCGATGCAATAGCCGCCGAGGGAGTTCGGTTCAATAACTACTTCTGCTCGGACGCTCCGTGCCTTCCGTCGAGATCTGCGCTCATGTCCGGCCAATTCGGCATACACACTGGCGTGGTCGGCCACGGAGGAACAGCAGCAGACCGTCGCCTGGAGGGCAGCCCGCGGCAGTTCTGCGACAGGCTCTTCTTCGAGAGCCTCCCGTCCCTCCTTCGCTCAGCTGGCTACAGAACGGTCAGCGTGAGCCCTTTTGCCGAGCGCCACGGCGCGTGGTGGTTCAACGCTGGGTTCGCCGAGATGCACGATACGGGCAAGGGCGGATTAGAATCGGCTGAGGAGGTCACTCCGACCGTGCTGGACTGGATCGAGAGAAACGCCGACCATGACAACTGGTTCCTGCACGTCAACTACTGGGATCCCCACAGCCCCTATCGCGCGCCCGAGGCGTTTGGCAATCCGTTCAAAGACGATCCTTTGCCGGAGTGGCTGACGGAGGACGTCCTGACAGAGCATCGCAAGATGGTCGGCCCCTACAAACCACGAGAGATCAGCATGTACGACAATCGACTCCGCCCGGGCTACCCTCGGTTTCCGGGCGAGATCGAAGGTGTGGCAGGCCTGCACCAGATGATAGACGGCTACGACTGCGGCATCCGCTATATGGACGATCACCTTGGCATGCTGCTTGATGCGCTGGGAAAGCGGGGGGTGATGGACGACTTGGCCATCATCGTGAGTTCCGACCATGGCGAGAACATGGGTGAACTCGGGATATACGGCGAGCATTCGACTGCCAACTTCACCACCTGCCGCATACCAATGATCATCCGCTGGCCCGGCGGCAAGCGCGGGCATGTGGACGAGGGTCTGCACTACAACCTTGACCTTGCGCCGACCCTGGCAAGTCTCCTGGGCAGAGAACCTGTGCGCGCCTGGGACGGACGCAGCTACGCGGATGCCATCACCAAGGGCCAGGAGTGTGGACGGGATTACCTGGTGGTCAGCCAGTGCGCGCACGTATGCCAGCGCGGCGTGCGCTTCGGGCCGTGGCACTATATGCGCACATATCACGACGGCTATCACCTTTTCCCAAGGGAGTTGCTCTTCCACGTCATCGACGACCCCCACGAGCAGCATGACCTTGCGTCCGAGAGACCCGACATCTGCAGAGAGGCAGTCTACCGGCTCAGCGAGTGGCACGACGATATGATGGCGTCCGCGAGCTCCGACGCCGATCCGCTGTGGACTGTCATGCGTGAGGGCGGACCGTTCCACGCCCGGGGCTGCCTGCCCGGATACTGTGAGTATCTTGAGAAGACCGGCCGCGGTTGGGCGGTTCCCGAACTGAAGCGAAGACATCCCGGCGAATGGCAGTAAGCCCAGATACGACAATGGAGAACCTGTCCCGATGAACCGAATACGCGAGCTCTATCGCGACAGCGACGACTTGCGGCTTGCTCTTGGCATCGCGGCATTCCTGGCCGTGATAGTGCTCTTGTGGAGCGTTGTGCCGCATCACGGGGCCAAGGTCAGGGGCAGCACGGTGATCAGATACTGGACCGGATGGGGAGGCGATGAACTGCAGACTCTGAAAGACATCATCAGCGAGTTCAACCGGCAGCAGTCGCGGATCTACGTCAACGTAGTCCACATACCGTCTGCCGGGTCTGGGATCTACCAAAAGACCCGGATTGCGCTTGCAGGCGATGACACGCCGGACGTCTGCTCCACGATGTGGTCTGAAGAGCTTCCGGAGTATGCGGCGAGAGGGTACCTGGAGCCGCTGGGTGCCTATATGAAGCGGTCCGGGCGATCTCTGTCGGAGTATCTGTTCCCTGTGAGGAAGGTCCTCCAGTATGACGGGAAGACCCATGCCCTCGCCATAACCGTCGATTCGCAGTTCATTGTCTACAACCGGGCTCTGCTCAGGGAAGTAGTGTGGGACCCGGACAGGTTCCCGGAGACTGTCCAGCAGATGGACAAGCTGGCGGACAAGCTCGACCTGCGCGACAAGTCTGGGAGCTTCATCCGGTATGGCTCAGGCCCGGCGGCCTTGTAGTGTGGGCGGTGGTCTTCGGGGGTCGCTGGTACGATCCCAGGACGGGAGAGATCACGGCAGACGACCCAAAGAACGTGAGGGCGCTCGCCTGGATGGCCAGCCGAGCCAGGCCGGAAGACCTGAGAAAGATGAGCGCACTCGAACCCTCATTCGGGGCTGTCTTCTCGGCAACCAGCCCTTACTACAACGGACGTATTGGCTTCAGGATATCGGGTGAGTATGAGAGGCACCAGGTCGACACCTACAAGCCGGGCTTCGACTGGGGATTTGCACCTCTTCCACACCCTCCGGGCGGCAGAGCGCGGGCTGCACCCGTGGGAGGAAGTGTGTTCGTGGTACCTGCAGCATCCAAGCACAAGAATGAGGCGTGGGAGTTTCTGAACTGGCTGACCCAGCCGGCGCAGACGGCCAGGTTCAGCAAGGCCATCGGCAATCTGCCCTGAGGCGGTCCCGGCCGCTGACTATCGACCGGCGATCAGCACGATCTGGGTGATCATGGCGTTGCCGCTGGTCGGGCGGGCGGAGAGTTCGAGGACGCCGTCCGCGCTGTCCTTTGCCGTCACCGGTATCGCAAGCCATTTGCCCGGGCCGTTGTACTGTGCCAGGGTTCCGAGTTTGCGGCCTTGGAAGTAGATGTCCGCGATACGGTTCAGGTTGTTCCAGTCGTGGAAATGGGCGTAGAGCTTGCCCTCGAATCCCTTTGGGCAGGTCACCTTGACAGCGAGGTTGCCGGCGTCGTGCCAGGCGGAGCCGGTGCTGTCGCGCCAGCTGCCTCCGTGGACGGTGTAGTCGAACCCTGACTCGCGGACGATCACCTCGTCGGCCTGTGGCGCCCACGGCTCGGCCTTCTCCGGTACACGGACCTTCACCGCCGCTTTGACCCTCAGCACGGCAGAGTCGAACGTCTTCGGCTCCTCGATCATTCCGGAGAGCACATCCGGCCGGAGGATTTCGTCGAGCGCAGCCGTATCGAGCTCCTCGGTCGGTCGGAACCGGTCCGAGGACATATAGGACAGGATGCTCCGCAGCAGTTGCCTGGCCGCCGGCCGCTCGCCCAGGTTCCTCTGCAGGTCGATGGAGCAGACCATGAGCCGTCCGCCGCCGACCCGAGCTTCGAAGAGGTCGCCGAGCTTGTGGTTCCTGTTGAAGCTGTCGATCACCTGCACGATCGGGCTAAATGACGGCGGCGTACCGTCCAGGATCGCCGCCGCCGAGTCCTCCAGCAGGTCGTACCACTGCCAGTTGCCATGCATCTCGGTGGGGAAGAGTTCGAGGGCCGGATGTTTGGGATTGCAGAGAATGCCCATCGTGCAGGTCTGCCCCTCGAACCATACAGGACTCCAGAAAAGTGTCGTGAACCTGCCCGGTATGGAGTTGGCGAGAGCGCCCGGCGATGCAAGGACCAGCACCTTCCTGCCGGAAGCAAGCGCCGATCTGGCGGCATCGCCCCAGGCGTTGGTAACCAGCACATCCTGCGGCACAGGAACATCGGTCTCAGCCGGATAGACCCAGATGCCCCAGTCGTTGGAGGCGCTTGTGCCCTTGATCGAGAGCGTGACGACGAGCTTTGCCGGCGCGCTGACCTTTGCGAGAGGCACCTTGATGCCGCCAAGAGTGGTCAGCTTGCCGGTCGGGATGCCGAGCGTCGGAAGCGTCCCGGATGCGACCACAGCGCCCTTCTCGTCCTTGATGTCCCATACGGGGACTGCGTTCGGGATGTCCACCGGTCCGAAATGCGCGATCTCGCACTGGGCCTCGAAAGTCTCGTCCGATGTCCAGGTCCGCTTCTTCATCCGCACGAGCGGAACAGTCGGGCTGCAGAAGCGGCGGTACTCCTCGGGTGTGATCAAGCCCTTCGAGTCCCAGAACGCGTCGAGCGTGCCGACGAGCGCGGTGCCCTGGCCGGGGAAGTCGTGCAGGTCGAGGAGCTGGAACCCGGCGTGGCCGGGGGTCCTCAGCAGCACCTCGATCTCTTCCTTGTAGAGCTGCACCGACAGCTTGCCGGATGCCAGCGTGAAATCCGCCGCCTGGTCAAGCATATGCTTCGCGGCAAGGTCGTCCCGGATAAGCTCGAAGTTCCGCGGACGGAGGACACCCGTATACTTCCTGATCTCGTCGAGCTTCGGATACACCGCCCACTGGCCGACCTCATGAGAGACTATCGGAACCCGGCTGCCGGCGTCATCCGCCCGGAAATCGGCGTCTGTGGATGGCCCATGCAGGCCGCGGATGACGGCGACGTTGTAGTCATCGTCGGGTCCCCAGGACCAGGCCGTGGAGTTAGTGTAGAAGTGCCGTGGGTCACGCTCCTTTCCCGTCCTGACGAGCTTGCCGAGGAAGCCAGCGTCGCCGCCAAGCTCGTTGCCCATACAGAGCATCCCGAAGGACGGGTGGTTGCCGTAGGTGTCCAGGATGCGCTTGACTTCCTCCTCGATGAACCTGTCGCGCGGAGGGTCCTGGCCTACATTGCCAACCCACTGTGGCGCCTCCACGTGGAACAGAAAGCCCATCTTGTCAGCCGCACTGAACGCCGCCTCCGGCGGGCACCAGGAGTGGAACCGCATGTGGTTCAGGCCGTAGCTTTTGCATATCGTCAGTATCCGCAGCCAGGCCGCCTCGTCCATCGAGGGGTAACCTGTGAGCGGAAAGATGCAGCACTCCAGCGTCCCGCGGAGGAAGATCGTCCGCCCGTTCACGGCGAACTGTTTGCTGCCGGAGACGCTGAGCTTGCGCATGCCGAATGCGGCGGTTCGCTTGTCGGTGTACGCTCCCGACGCGGTCTTCGCCGACAGCGTCGCCGCGAGATCATAGAGCGCAGGAGAGGACTCGTCCCAGAGGCGCACGTTCTTACCCATCGGCACCTCGACCTCTTGGGTGGCTCTCGGGCCGCTGATAGCAAGTTGGACCTTACGGTCCGCGGCTTCGTGGCCGGTTTCCTTCTCGACAGGCCGCAGCCGCAGGGATCCGGATGCCGGCTCCTCAGTTTCGTTGGCTATCGTGACGCGGACCTTGACGCTCTTCCTGCCGACGTCCGGGTACACCTGCAGGTCTTCGATCCATACAGGGTCGGTGGCGCGGAGCTCGATCCTGCCGACGATGCCGTTCCAGTTCGTCTGGGTCTGTTCGGAGGTCGAATGCGCGGCCCATCCCATGTCGTACTTGAGCGTGTTATCAACGCGTACGGTCAGGCGATGCTTACCGGGGGCGAGGTCCGTGCCGAGGGAATGGGCGTGCGGAACGCAGAGGCTGTCCTGCTCGCCCATCGGCTTGTCGTCCAGCCAGACCCGCGTCTCCCAATGGCACCGCTCCAGGAAGAGGGTGACTCTCTTGCCCTTCCATTTGGCGGGGATGTCGATCGTCCGCTGGTACCACGCCGGGCCGGTGTATTCGTAAAGCCGGCTCAGGTAGTCGTAGTTGGGCTTGCGGGTGTTGGGTGTTCCGTAGTGGTTCTCGTCGGTCGAGCCAGGCAGCCTGGTCTTATCGGGCAGGGCCGTCCCGAACCACTGCTGTTCGATCCCGACCTTGCCGGGGTCGAGTCGAAACGCCCATTGGCCGCTGAGAGAGATCGCATTGCCCGCGGCCTCCGCCGCACTCGCCGCCGCTGCAACCATCGCCACGGCCGCTGCTAGGTACTTGAGACATGCCACCTGATTCCTCCTGTGGAAGGCTGATCCGCGTTCATTCTAGAGCCGGTTGCGCCCGGCCGTCAACCGCGAGGCGTTGGAGTGGGTGTCCCGAAACACGTATGAGATGGCGTAATCCTCCTCAAACATTTCGGACATAGACGCATTCAAACACTCCGGATTTGCCGCGGACTCTCCGGCTGGTCCAGCCAAACACGTATCCGTGCTCGC
>Ga0315282_10001972_pt1 | contig 38424 bp, 33 predicted proteins | sample YL17G07_20_MG_FD_203693 | JGI IMG/M metagenome (GOLD analysis project Ga0315282, IMG submission 203693) | Sediment microbial communities from Yellowstone Lake, YNP, Wyoming, USA - YL17G07_20 | ecosystem: Environmental > Aquatic > Freshwater > Lake > Sediment | place: USA: Wyoming | collected... | reverse complement strand
CGATTCTCAAGGAGGAAAAGATCCGGATCAGCATGGACGGCAAAGGCCGTGTGATCGACAATATTTTCATCGAACGATTCTGGAGGACGCTCAAGTACGAGGAGGTTTATACCAAGTGTTATGAGTCCGTTGCGGATTGCAAGCGGAGCTTAAGGGAATACATCGAGCGCTACAACCGAGAGAGGCTGCATCAATCCCTAAAAGAATACGACACGCCTTTTGAGGCTTACCGGCAGATGAGGATGGCCGCGGCATGTTAAAGGAACTACACCTAAAAATAAATCCAACTTTGGTCTTGACAACTAGACCACTTCACTTTAGGATACGCCTTTCATATGTCGAATAATCGAAATCCGCAATCCATTCGTCATTTATTTTATAACCCATGCTTTTGAAACGCGTTAAGTCACCTAACCAAGTCATCAAAAAATTATGCTCTGGTTTCTCATCAAAACACCGCAAAATTCTCTTGGTCACTACATTTATAAAATGATCAAGTTCTAGATTTGCATAAGGCATAAAAGAACTCTGGCACCCTGATTCTCTTCTTAAATAACTGACATCGGGTTTCGCTACAGAAAACCTAAATATCCCATTTGAATTAAAACAACATTGAAAACAGCTCCCTCCTTTCGGATGCATAAAAAGCAATTGTCCGGCAACGCCGAAAGGTTCCATCCAAATGAATATCAAAGGAGACTTTATCTTTCCTTTCAATAAGAGATAATTTAAACGTCTCTCTATAGCTTTGTCGCCAACTGCGACAATAACAGTGCTGTATTTATTCAAAAATGTTTCTTCCTTTTCAAGAAGGCTTAAAATATCTTCTTGAATCGCTTGGCACTTTATATGCGGGAAATGTGCTAATAACGAATCTTTTACCGCTTCGCTTTTGGGGTATTGTCGGATTGCTTTATTGAATCCACAAATATGTCGGGCAACGTTTGCCGGTTCAAGTTCTTCTTTGTCAACCAAAAGAAAGTCAGAGATGCCGCTCTTTGAAAGCGAATTAGCAAGATGACTTCCCAAAGAACCGCACCCAATAATGGCAATTGATCCATCAATCAAGGATTCCTTTATTCCCAAACCTGCCCTATTAAATATTCGTCCAGGATCAGCTCTCTCAATATGCATTTTCTGAATAGGGATTAAAGATGTTCTTTTCATCCTAATTTCTAAAGGTAACTTATCTGGTCTGAAGCCTTTACATATTTCTTTCTTCCAGCCCTCAAATATCCATCCGATTAATATTCTATCCTCGCCTGACTGAAAAGACGCCAGAATAATTCGATTAGAGTTATCTTTGTTTAGATATTTTTCCAAGGCCGCGCAAGTTTCATTTCCAGCCTTTTTTATAATTTGATAAATGTCATAATTATTTTGCGGGAGAGGTATGCAGATAGGTTCGATTAGAGGAAGATGAATGGCATTGTATATATTATTTTCATCTATCTCTACCGTAAGAGGAGTGACCCAATTCTTAGCCCCTTCAATATCATGAGAAACTATGTACTTGAACGATGGTAATTTGCTGGCAATTTTAGTTATCTTGAGCCTCTCAATTATTGAAGACGGCGTCCATAAACTTAAATATTTTGTTTCCGCTTGTTCATTCCAGTAAGCTAAGAACTCTTCACTAAATTCATCAATATTTTCCTTTTTTGCACCTTTTTTTATTATATCGAGCGCAATTTTAAGAAGCTCGTCTATAGCTTCTTCTTGTCTTTTTTCATTAACATGCGCAATATCCGGTTCTCTTGTGCAAACAAACCTATTTTTATCAACGTGTGGTATTGGAGCTAACTTTGAATAATCTTCCTTTGAAAGATATATTCTCGGTAACGAATCAGGGAAATGAAAAGGAATTGCGAGAATAAGAGTTTTCGGAAGTTCTGTATCAGAGACCTTGAGCTTGAAGAAAATGAACCTATCGGTATTCGGAATGGGCGGAACATCATTATCGTCTTTTGTAACAGGCTTAGCACAATATTTGCTTTCTAAATATTCGTTAATACGACTAATCGATTCTTGATAATATTCACTTAATGCAGATTTAGGCCGATCTTCCATCATCACCAAGGATAGCAGGAGCTGATGTTTTTATAGGCTTAATGCCTTCTTTGGGTTCCTTAAATTCAGGGAATCTTTCACCAAATTCCTTTCTCCATATTTTAGAAGCCTCTTCTTTATTTTCTGTCTTTAAAGCTTCTCCCGCACTTTGTAATAAAGTATGAAATCTATCTTTAGAAAATTTCCATTGAGAATCTGTTATTCGTTCCGCTATATTCTCTTCTGAATCTACAGGATTTATAATAGCCTGAGATTTATTAATGCTATCATAAATATTTTTCACTGTCCCCGAGAAAGCCACGTCATCTCTATCTGAACTCGCGTAGTGATTTGTTGCGAGAATTGATAAGACAAAACTGCTTAGGATATTCGTTGATGTCGATTTATAGTCTGCCCATGCTTTCAAATAAATCAATATACGTCTTAATTGCTCCCCTTTTTCCTTTACTTTTTCGATAAACCAATTTGTATATTCAACTGGATCACTGATATGCCATCCTGCATCCCCCTTCTCTGCTAAATGAGGTTTTTGATTGTAAGTTCCATAAATTGGCAGATCAACATGATATTTTCCAGAATAGACTACTCTAACGCATGTCCTTTTATCGATAGGTTCTTCCTTTGTATGGCCTCGAATAGCCTCAAGAATCCAGCTATGAACGGTATTTGGGGATTCCCATTTTGACTTATCATTATCTAGGTTTTGTAAATATACTCCATCATCTATATCAAATTCTCCACTTAACGGGTTTACCACGCAGGACATAGCAAATGAACCTTGGCTTTGAAATTCGGGAACCTTCTTCTTCAATTTGTCCTTGAAATATGTCCTAATTTTTTCTCTGATAGCATCCCTTGCTGATCTCAGGTCATCTTTCTTGGAATCCGCTAGTCTAGTGTTATTAAGAAACTTTAAAAATAAATCATGACAATCTGACATTTCCCACCCCCCTTTATATTTTTTGCTTTTATTGAATGGTGACCAGACACTTAGAAGCTCAGCCAAATAGAAATGACGGTAACAATCAAAGCCAAAATGATCCAGATATAGATCAAAAAAAAATGAGATCTTGAAGAAAGTTTCTTTATGTTCCTGTATTCTTCTGGAAATAATTGAATGGAATTTATGAATAAGCTTTTTTCATAGCATCCCAGTGCTTCTTCCAGCTTTATTATCACCTCCCGATTCTTATTAAAACCAACATGAATTGCTCCAACAAATAAAAAAGTAGCTGCTCCCAACATTGTTGTTAGAACCGTAAGGGCCACTTTTTGACTTGAACATAATCCTCTTTGGAATAATAGCCAAGGGACTGCTACTGCGACAAAGCCCAGAATCCACATCGCAAATCTTAGACTTCGTTCCCTCATTTGGTGCGCAGCATGGTACCTCTCATTCAATATATTTAACAGGATATCAATCTTGTCTTTCTCAGAAAAATTTTCAAATTTCATTCGAGAACCCGCCTGTTATAATTCTATCAAATTATACCGCAATCCAAAACGAGGATAAAGAGAAAAGAACAAAATATAGATTATTAGTTGGCAAAAATACCATATATGGTGTTATTTAAAGGCCAGGCTCCGCCTTTTAGTTTGGTGCCTTGCCTCTCTCTTTTCTTTCTTCAACGTTCTCATTCATCCAAACAACAGGAATCCCTCGCTCCTCGAACAGCTTTTCTATTAGAATCAGTCTGACCTTACTTTTTGGCATTTTTGGGAATATGATTCCAGGCGATACTTCTTTCCCTCCCCTCCCTTCTTCCCCCTTTCGTTTCCCCCTTCCCCCGCTCCGACTTGCCAAAGATATTCTGAAACCACGTCCATAAATCGATATTCAGCCGCCGACTCTGGTTCGCCCTCCTCTGCTTCCTTACGTTCCTACTTTTTGCATTAAGTACCGTCTCTCTCGTCTTCCCCAACCTTGCCAAGCTGCGGCTCAAACGCCGCTAAATGGCTTCGTCTCGGCCGCAGGACGATAATAGACTTCGGAAGCGCGTCATGATATAATTTTTCGAAAGGGAAAACCAAAATGTTGGCGCGAACGATCCTCCCATCTTTCGGTCTTCTCATCCCCGCATTACTTTTCTATCTGGCGGCCGGTTCGCAGGAGCCTATTTACCGAACGACCGTGACCCGCGACGGCCGGGGAATCGTCCGACATCCCGGGCCGGGGGATTTCCATCGAGGAGCGTTGACCCAGATTCCCGTTTATCAACCGGGCAAAACGGAGCTTTTCAAAGTCGATCTGCGCGGATATGACCTCCGAGCTCTCAATTTGGACAATCGGCTGGCCGATCTTGTGATGGCGGATTTCGATGATCGTACCAAGTGACCAAACAAACTCCCTGAGGGATTCGATCCGACTCGGATCATGGACATCGGGAAAAACCCCGCGTTGGGCGTGCGGGAGTTGCACAAACGCGGCATCACCGGCAAGAGCGTCGGCGTGGCGATCATCGACCAGGGCCTTCTTGTCGACCACGTCGAGTACAAGGACCGCCTGCGTCTCTACGAAGAAATCCACTGCATAGATGACACGGCAGCCATGCACGGTCCGGCCGTAGCCTCGATTGCCGTCGGAAAGACTGTCGGCGTGGCGCCGGGAGCCGACTTGTATTATGTCGCGGAGACGCACGGTTTGTCTAAACCTGATCATAAGTTCGAGTGGGATTTCTCGTATCTTGCCAGGTCGGTCGAGAGGATCTTGGAAGTGAATCGTCGGCTTCCCGAAAAAAGCAAGATCAGGGTCATATCCATTTCCGTCGGATGGGATCCGCAACAGAAAGGTTATGCGGAGGTCGTCGCCGCTGTGGGAAGAGCCAAGAAAGAAGGACTGTTCGTCGTTTCCTCATCCCTTTTCGAGACGTACGAACTCTTCTTTGCTCGGCGCCGTACCCTTGAGTGGTCTCCCTCGCCTTACTTCCAGCCCAGCAGCCTCCTGATATTTTATCCTGTCCATGAGAATTATTCCCTCTAATCAGCGTTTTTATTAATGCGACTTAATTTCGCCGTCACGGCGTCTTTTTCATCGGGAAGGCTGGCAATTTTCGGCCTACGCCGCCTCATTTCCGCACTCCATGTTCCTTGAGAAGTTCGGCCACGTCCTTCTGTTCTCCAAAAGCGTCAGTAGCTGTTGACACCCCCCGCCTAATCCGTATTAGACGCATGCATCTAGAGTCCATATACTTCTTCGTGTTGTTCTTTTTCGATGGCATCTCTAAGCCGCCACTCAACCTTTTTCACTAATTCGTCCGCGATCCGTCTGACTAGTTCGTCGGGATGCAATTTCCATTGCGCATACTGCTCCAGTCGTTTTTTCCAGTAGGCTGATGCCTTCCCTTGCCAGAACCAAGACCCACCAAAAACTGCATCTGCGATCTTTTCAAGATCATAGTATGAGACGGCTTCTCTAGCCATTAGAAAGAGTGCATCTGCTGTTAAGTCTCTTAACGGAGCAAGGTGGTAGTCACGCAGTTCGCTTCTTGAGAGTAATATCTTAAAAAGTTCGATATCGCCTCCAATAAGACTAATGATTAAATTCGATGATCTGTAAACTCCAGCGTCTTTTATTGTCATTAACAAATCACGTCTCTGATCTTTAGACAAGGACGACAAGATCTTTTCGAAGGAATTATCATGGCGAAATAGGTTTAAGTCTTCGCCAGCAAGATGAGATGTTAACCACTCGACCGCAAGTTTCGAATCGGATTGAAGTATCTCTGGTAGCCAATATTGTTCTGGTCTGATTCGGGTAACGGCTTTTCTCCATTCACTATTGAGAATAAATGGAATCCTGGGATTTCGTTTTGCTTCCCACATTCCTATAGCGGTCGCTTCGGCAATTCGCACATCATTGTGCAATAACAACATCTTTAGATATTCGTCAGAAATTTCATTGCGTATAATTAAAATATCTATTAGTTGAGAGCAATCCCCCAGTTGATCCCAAATAAGATCAAGGAATCTTTTATTAAGATTTGGCATTTTTAATATCATGCCAATTCCAATTTCGCGGTATGTGGACAGGCTAATGCATTTACTAACAATCTCCTCACATCGAGGATCGGAAATCTCGAAACACCTTGCAAGAAATGGCTGCACGAGATCAGGCACCGAACCTCGCTCAATAAGGCAATCTATCCATTCGCTAGGTTTATCGCTTTTTTGGGAGAATAGATGGCATAGATAAGCTGGCCAGCGTGGCCAACGATTACCAGAGACGACTTGAGCGGCTTTTTCAAGTCGAACTAAGTCGTCCGCAATATCAGCGATTGGCTTAGATTCCCAAGCATTAAAAAGAGTTTTGACAGTAATGCTTTGTTTTTCTTGTTCTTCTTTCCAATCGGCTGCTATATCCCGCGTAGGGTAAAGAATATCAAAAGTTGTTTCGACTTGGACATCAAGATCAAAGCCTGTGATTCTCGCTTTTTCTCTTAATTCGGCAAGTACTCCAGTCTTATTTTGAGCTAAGCCAGAAAGATCTTTAATAATTTCGTATGCTAAAGCTTTACACTCTTTATAAATACCGTCCGGCACTTTTCCGCCCATAACGTGAGGATGCATGAGGCTATGTAACATATCAAATAACCGCGGCCAGTTTTGAATACCGCTTCTTTGAAAAATATCTTTCGCTTCGAACCAGAGCCCACGTAGTTCTTTAATTTCGTTTAAATCCAATATAGCTGAATAAATAGTAACGGTATTTCCAGATCCCGGATCCGTTTCTGTCCAAGATGAATGGGGATCGAAAACAAAGGATATAGCGTGCACGCCGATACAAACGCTGCCACTTTTCTCTAACCATTTACGAACGCATGCGAGAATGGCTTTTCGTCTCGGAATTGCGAGATTCCGTCCGGGAATTGCTTCTTTGATCCAATCTTGAATTTTTCGGAGTGGACGTTCAGGTTTAGATTGAAGCTCGGTCTCATCATCTCTGCTTGCGTCGAGAAGAAGAGGAATAGTTGAATATGGAATAAGGTACAGTCCGATTCTAGCCAGGCTATCCAAAAATTGAGGACGTTGCTCTAATGCCTCTTGGGCTTGTTCAGGCCCAAGTTCAGAGTAAGTCTTCCATGCTTCAACCGTATCTATTTTCCGGACCAAGATACGCAAGAGATCTAAGCCAATATTTCCACCATATGCCTTGGCTCCTACAAGTACTTCGAAGGCATCCTCCTCGTCAACTACATGCTGAAGAATGCTATGAACATCAAGTGGAATCGGACCTGAGAAAAATGTTTCCTTGACCAAAGTATAGCGCAAGGCCGAAGGAACTACTGAGATTTGACCGTCCTTATGCTCTTGGATCACGCCTCCATGACTTAGGTCGGATAATTTATGACGCAATTCAATTAAAGGAATCGAAAGAAATCGACTAACTATGTCTGCCGTCATGCCTGCCTTGCCACCTATCGCAAATGAAGCGAGGATTTCGGTGATATCGGCTCCCGTAATCGGAACGAAAAAGCTTTTAATTTGCCTCGCTAGAGCTTCGCCTGCCACTACTTCCTGAACATCTTTGCTTCCTCCGCGCAAGCTTAAATCCGCCAATGTAACGGCCAACCCCGGTTTACCCTGTGATTGTGTGATAATCTCTCGAACCAATGCATTTGGGCCAACGAGACCTGCCTGTTTAATGACATCTACCATAGAGTCCCGGCTTAAGGATTTTAGTTCACGAATCTGATCATTATGAGCATTCAATATCTTGCGAATCTGATCTAGTTCCCCTGGCCAACATGTCGCAAGTAAATGATAGCTTGCCCCCAGTTCTCGACGAAGATATATTAGTATTTCAAGAAGTCGAATAGATACATGAGCATCATCAACAATAATGACTGAAGGAGATTTCGAGCGATACGCATTAGCGAGTTCGCCCTCATCTTCATTTACAGCAAATAATCCCCAGCCTTCCTTTGCTAATAAATGAAGCAGAAACGTTTTCCCACAGCCCGGCTGACCAAAAAGAATTAGATCTGCGTTTATGCTTTTCAACCATTCGATGTCGCTCGCCCGCCCAATGGCCTTTCCTCCAATAATTGGTCGATTTGTTTTTGGAATTATCGATAATGCTGAGGGAACGCCGGTCACTTTAAGAAGCCGTTGGCACCAGTCTGGCCGGCTGTATAGTAACAAAGCAATTGCTTCGCCATCATAGACTTGAATTAGATCGAAATCATACTCTCTCGCTTTATCAAATAGGCTTAGTCTTTCTTTTTGGCGAAGAAATTTCGAAGTGGCAAAGACAGCTTTATTACGTGGCCGGCCTGCATTGATATAAGATTTGATACTTGAGGATAAATTTCTTGCGACGGACTTGCTCGTAGTACATATTAATTGGTAAGGTTCCCCTTTTGCATCTGGGATAGCCCCATCCATACCTGCATCTTTGCCGCCTTGGATCGGGACGATTCCAGGAAAATCCTTTTTCAATAGTTCGCAGACACAGAGTTCAAAAAGATTCGGATCCAGCGTTTTTTTAAGAGCCTCCTTTATCGCATCATAGAATTGATCAGAATAAATCATATCCTGCCAATGCCTAAAGGTATTTGCTTATTCTCGAAGCGCATTCTCATAGAAGGATTTTCCTTTTTTCGCGGCGTGGGAATTCCCGCCCTTGGCGCTGAATTCACCCTCCTAACCATAGCGGAACTATATCTCCGGCCGGGCGGCACTGTCAATAACCGCGAAAAGCCACAAATATCGGCACTCAAAGAGCATGTCGGGACAAGGAATCCCTCCGCCGCGGTTAAAAGACGATAGACTCCCGCTCCCCCCTCTCCTCCTTGCCCTGGGTGTCCTGAAATTATATCCATAAATCGATAATCAGCCGCCAGCGTCGCTCTCCGCTATTGCCCTCGACGACTTGCCCTTGCTTTCTCTTGCTAAAAAATGCCCCTGGCGATCCTAAGCCAAAAGAAAGCCTGGCTCATCCTGAAGGAGCTTCAGAAATCAGGGAAGATTGAGATTGTAGCTTATCAAGGAGTGAAGCCATGGATTCGTTCTTTGTGATAAAATATTTCTAGCTCTCCCGCGCCGGCTGGGGAGAGTCCCACCTTTTGGTTCCCATCAACCCCCCTTTTGCTGACACAGCCGGCACCTACGGATGAAGAGGGATTTCTGCCTGGGGACCATCTGGGGACCACAGCATGCCAAAATAGACCAAATTTGTTTGTTTACGCCTGTCTTGGCGTGGTTTGGTTTGGCAACGGTAATTAACTCAATTCAAAGGCTTTAGATACAAAAGGAAATGCCGGGGGCCGGACTCGAACCGGCACGCTTCTTACGAAGCGAGGGATTTTAAGAATCCTTATGTTTACTATCGACGCGATACTCGGGCTCAGCCGCCGTCTATCAAATCGAAAGGCGCCCTAAGTTTTTCTCTACTTTAACTCTAACGGATATCCCTTACTTATCCAATCTCCTATCTGTGTGCCTCCAACCAGATCGATGAGCAATTTCCTTTCTTTGATAACCGGGACTGAGAATTGTTCTATTTTACTATAGGAGTCTTTGTAAACCATAACGTGGGGAACTCCCGGAATTTTTGTTATATTTAAAAAGTTCAAGGCTAATTCGTTGTTGTAAAAACTGCCGATTGATACCTCATCCCAATATCCGTATTTTTTTATAAATTCGAGCCCTTCCTTGATATTTCTGTCCATACAGACAAAAACATATTTGGTATTAAAATCCGGGTATCTTTTAAAAAATTCATTCCTGATTTGCTTTATTTTTTCAATGTTGGCGGGAATACTACAATATCCGCAGTTCGTCGCCCCGAAATAGTAGACAACATATGTATCCTTATATGAATCTTGTGAGCGTGAAAAAATCGGGGCAAATAAAGCAAGAATTAAATATATTCTCCAAAAGCCAAGCAGGATTTTCATGCTCTGCCTCCATAGAAAGCGGAAGTTTATTTGTTCTTCCGGATGTAATCCAGGACGGTCGCGCGCTGCGCGTCGCTCATTTTCCTGGCCGTCGACTTGAGCAGCGTCTCGAACGCCGCAATCTCCTCGGGTGTGCTCGGGTAGCCGATGTTCGCATTGCCGGGCATGACGTTGGAATCGGCGATCTTCTGGCCGGTCGCGTCGAGGAAAGCGTAGAACGGGAGGCCCGACTTCTCGCCGCCCAGCTTGGCCATGATCTCCCGACCGCCCGGATTTTCGAGGGTTTCGATCTTGTCCTTGGCGTTCTCCATCACGTCGAGATGCGTGACGACGAAGCTGTCGCCGATGATGGACTTCAGGGCCGGGTTCTCGAGGGCCTTGTCCAGCTTCTTGCACCAGCCGCACCAGGAGGCGTGGAAGATCAGGAAGACTGTCTTCCCGGAGGACTTCGCCGTATCGATCCCCGCGTTCAGGATCTTGTCGGCGGACTGGGGCTTTTCCCCCTGGGCGAAGCCGAACGCCAGAGCCCCGAGTATCAAAAGGGTTGCGGCCACGGATTTGCGCATCATCGTATTCTCCTTATTCGCGAACGCTGCGGCATTAGTATCTCCTTCTAGACATGCAAACACAAGCCAGCTAACCTTCTACAATCATTAATACATCGAAAAAACTAAAAAGGTGACAATATTTTTTGGTAAGCGCCTTTGACCGGAATGCCGTCGGGACGAAAGATCATGGTCGAAACGGTTGCCTGTTTGTCCCAATCATCGAGCGTAATGAAATAAAACGTAGCATGGGAGAGAGGCTGATGGATGCCGAATTCAGCCGTGAACATCTCTCTTTCCTTGCTCATCTTTGTGATCGACGTTTGATCGTGGTCGGCAAAAGCCAAGCGCGCTTGAATGTATACATCATGACTGGAATAGAACTTGGCGCCAAATGCCTTCGGATTGTACGTAACAGTCAAAGTCGAGCCCCACTTCGGCTGTGGCGGCTCAATCTTGGCGGTCTGCCCGAAGGCCTCGCCCACCCAAGTCAGAGAGATGAGGAGCAAGAAATAGAAATTGTTTTTCAAGGTATGCTTCACAAAAGCCTCCCAATTAAAGACATCAGATGTTCATAAATAAAGACTTGGCTTTTAAGAAAAGGTTACATGAACTGTCTTCAAACCCTTCTTTGAAATGTTTATTAGAAATTCCTCCATTTCTCTTTGGTCAGAGTTAAAGCGACTCATATCTGTGTCCCTGCGCGCTGGGTCCTGAGGGGAAGCGCTCCCCGAGCAAGAGGGACGCTTCTCCCGATCGCCAGCGCCTGCTTCACCGCCTTATCCGGAACCCGCACGCAGCGCTTGAGCGCCTCGGGCTTGGCATCGAGCGCCGCGTTGTACAACTCGGACAGCCGTCGCGGATCCTGTATGGCGGTGAAGACTCCCTCTTTGCCGAATGCCGTGTAAATTGCCCCAAACATCTCCGCGCCCAGAGTGTAGGCGCGGCCGAATCATGTATTTGCCCACCCGCTCCGCTTCTTTCTTGGTAGAAGCCTTGACCTTGTTGTGGACCGAGAAGCCGGAATGGCGCCAGCTTGCGATCTTCTCCACGATCTTCGGGCTGATGAGCTCTCCCCAAGGAGAAGAGCGAAGACCTCGCCCTTAAAGAACTCGGCCAACAGACTGTCCTGCAACTCAGCGACACGATGAAACGTGCCCTCGCCATCTTCACCTCCCTCTGTCACCAGGCAGTGGATGTGAGGAACAGCAGGCCGATTACGCCTTGGATGAAATGACGATGTACAAGCTGGCGGTGTTGATCACCGAAAAATACCAACCGGCCGACGCCGTAAAAATCGGGTTGCTTTTTACGGAAATCTATCCCGAGCTCTTCGCGGCCTACAATGTGTTGGGGGATGCCTATATCCGGACCGGAGAGAAAGACATGGCGGCGGAATGCTATCAAAAAGCCTTGAAATTCAAGCCGGACGACTCGTACCCCCGCGAGGAGCTGAAGAAACTCGGGAAAGAACGCTGAGGGATTCGGCCGGAATCGACGCCGACTCGAATCCATCCGCGGTGGACGACATGAATCGAATTGGACGAAACAGAGCCGACGGGCGATTCTTCTCCTCTCCCTCCCGCTCCCATCCGCTCGGCGATCTCGCTGTCTTACGGCTCCGCCCCGTGACCTCCCGGCATTCCGCTCCGAGCCATTGTCATGAATCATGAAATGACAATGGCCGGCCCTTCCGTCTTTTGATATTCCGCCTCCCCTTTTCTTGCCGTCCGGTCAACGAATCGCCTTCCCCTTCCGTCTAACGGGGTGAACGTGGCGCCCGGCCGGACTCGATATCCGATGCTGGCGGTCGCGTCGAATCCTTTGATCGACATCCGACACTGGCGCCAGAGCGCCGAAACGAGAGGAACATGCGGATTCAGAGTCCTTCCCGGAAGATGAGCTCCATAATGGGGGCCATCGTTAAAAAGGAGATTATCGCCAATCTCCTCAGCTATAAATTTTTCGTGGTCATCGGCCTGACGACCCTCCTCCTGGCGATCAGCCTATTCGTCATGTCCCGGGATTTCAAGGACCGGCTGGCGGATTTCCAGCTCAATCAGCCCAAGACCGGGGAATCCGTCGCCGTCATCCCGCCGAATCCGCTTTCGATCTTCGCCAAGGGACTGGACGAAGCCATGACCCGCTCCTTTGAAATCAACAAAACCGGCATTTACGTCCAGACCGGCCGGCAGTCCGGCAACGTCATCTTTTCCTTCTTCCCTTCACCGGATTTCGTTTATATCGTCAAGATCGTCCTGTCGCTCGTGGCGCTCCTTTTCGGTTTCGACCAAATCAGTCGGGAGAGGGAACAAGGTACGCTGAAGCTGATGCTGGCCAACCCGCTCTCCCGGGCTTCCGTGCTGGTCGGGAAATGGCTGGGGAATTATCTGAGCCTTGTCATTCCCTTTCTGCTGGTGACGCTGCTGGGAATCGCCGTCCTGGGCATGGACCCCGCCATCCGCCTGCCCGCCGAGGGCGTCGGCCGGCTGGCCCTGCTGATCGCGACGAGCTGCGTTTATATCGCCCTGTTCCTGAGCCTGGGCCTGTTCATTTCCGCCGTCACCCGGAGGTCGGCGACGTCACTGGTCGTGCTTCTCTTCATCTGGTCGCTTCTGGTTTTCATCCTGCCCAACCTGGGCACGCTGTTCGCCAGGCAATGCGTTGAGCTTCCGTCCGTCCGTGCGCTGCGCGAGAAGGAGCAGCAGATCCTGACGCGGGAAATCCTTCTAAGCTATTCCGATAAAACAAGCGTGGATGCGCACATCCGGACCGCGGTCGACGAATACGGCCGGCTGGAGGAGGACTACCATCACAAGTTCGACGACCTCGTCCGGCTCTCCAAGACCGTCAACCGCATTTCGCCAGCGGCGAGTTTCGTTTTCGCCGCCACGGAAATCGCCGGCACGGGGATCGGAGAAGAAAGTTCGCTCAAGAAGGACATCCTCCGATACAAGAGCCGGATTCAGGAGGATATCCGTTCGGGAACCGCAATACACGCGGCATTCGCGTACCGGTACCGCTCCGTCGGACGGGTCCTGGCCGAGGGGGGCCTGTTCGATCTCGCCTGGCTGTTCCTGTTCACGATCGGGTTTATCGCCGCTGGCTATGCCGCCATCCTGCGATACGACGTGAGATAAGGGAGGGCCGTAATGTTGAGCGCTGTCGTCAAGAAGGAAATCCGAGGCCACGTCCTGTCGTTCCGGTTCGTTGTGACATTCGCCCTGCTCCTCGTCATCGTTCCGGTTACGGTTCTCATCCTGACCAACGATTACGTCCGGAAGCAGGACGACTATTCCCGGCGTCAGGCCGAGATCGAGAACTACCTCGGCCGGTACGCCCATTTCAACCGCCTCTGGAATGTGGTCAATCCTTCCCAGCCGCCCATCCCGTTCTACGCGGTCGTCCGGGGATTGTCCGCCGAAGTCAACATGGAGATGTTCGACAACGATCCTCTTCCGGTCATGTTTCCCCTCATCGACTTGACCTTCATCGTGACCATCCTGCTCAGTTTGACCGGGTTGATCTATTCCTACGACGCGGTGTCGGGGGAGAAAGAGGACGGTACGCTGAAGCTCATGCTGGCCAACGACATTTCCCGATCGAAAATCATCATCGGTAAAATATTGGGGGGCGTGACGACCCTGCTGATTCCCTTCGTGGTCGCGATGGTCGTCGGCCTTTTTATCATCCTGTTGAACCCGCGGGTCGGCTGGAAAGGGGCGGATTGGGGCGCGCTCGGCCTGATCCTCCTTGCGGCCGTGATCTATATCAGCCTGTTCGTCTGTATGGGCATCCTGATCTCCTCGCGACATCAATCGAGCTCTTCGTCCATCTTTACGTCGCTCGTCGTCTGGGTCCTGCTGGTCCTGGTCATTCCCAATATCAGCCCCTATATCGCGTCGTTCGTCCGGCCCACTCCCTCCCCGATCAAGGTCAGCCGGGAGATCTTCCGGTTCACCCAGGACGAACGCGATGTTCTGGGGCGGAAGCTGGGAAAAGAAAAGCGGGCGGAAGTCCTGAAAGCCTACCCCGTCTTAAATTCCGTGGCGGGAATGTCCGAAGCGGAGATCCAGGCCGCGATCAAGAATGATCCCGCCTTCGGCCGGGCCTTCGCGATCCTGGACAGGGAGATCGAAGCGGCCTGGCAGGAGGCCAACGCCATTCAGGGCGCGAAAGCGAAAGTGCTTCAGGATGACCTGGAAAGAAAACAACGGGCCCAGATTGGGCTGTCAACCGTCCTTTCGATGCTCTCTCCGCTGGCCGATTTCACGTATCTGGCCACGGATCTTTCCAATACGGGGATCAGAAGCCGGAACCATTTCGAGATGTTGAGAGAGGCCTGGGACCGGTTCTTTGAGGAATATTCGGACAAACGCATGGAAGTCCTCAAGAAGAACAATCCGGCCATGGACGTCTGGAATACGGCCGTCGATGTCAGCGATATGCCGCGCTTCAAGTACAGGGAGGAATTGCTGGCGGTACGGCTCGAGGGGGTCTTGCCGGACTTCGCCGTCCTCATCGTTTCAGGGCTGGCGGTTTTCAGCGCGGCCTATGTATCTTTTATCCGTTACGACCCGCGCTGAATAGCGGCTCAGCACTGAAGCGGCTTTCGCCGGGACATCGTTTCGCCGTCCGCTATTTTCAATCCGGTCAACGAAACGCCGGCACAGCCCGTCTAACAAGGTGAAAAGGCGCTATAATCTGATCATGGATACGATGGACGAAGAGCAAATCATCGAACGGTGCCGGGCGGGAGACCTGGACGCCTACAGGCAAATCTATGATCGTTACGGTCAGCCCCTGCTCCGGACGGCCATGCGGCTGCTGGGCCGCCCCCAGGAGGCCGAGGACGCCGTCCAGGAGACCTTTCTCAGGGTCTTCCGCGGGATCGACGGGTTTCGCGGCGGCGCTCGCTTCAGCACCTATCTTTTCCAGATCCTGCACAACACCTGCATGGATATCCTTCGCAAGCGGAAGCCCGCCGCCGGAGACGTTGCGGAAATGGATGTCCCCGGCGTCCCCTCTTCCCCTGAGCTGGCCCACAGCCTGGCCCAGGCGGTCGACGGCCTTCCGGGGCAGATGAAAGCCTGTTTCGTCCTCTTCGCCGTCGAGCAGTATTCCCAGGAAGAAGTCGCCGATATTCTCGGCGTCAGCGTCGGGACCGTGAAGATCAGCATCCATCGGGCCCGGAAAAAGCTCCGGGCCTGGCTGGGTTCCGTCCCGGCGGGAGAGATATCATGAGCTGCGACAAATTCGACAGGCATGGCGAGGGGGCCATGACGGCCGAGGAATTCGCCCGTCACGTCCGGGATTGCCCCGAGTGCCGCGAGCAGGCGGCGCTTGATGCCCGGCTGGACCGGGAGATCGCGGCCCTCAGGAAACCGGTCGGCGCGGAGGGTCTGTGGGAAAGGATTGAAACGTCCCTTGGGCACGAGAAAGAGATCACGGCCCCGAGGGACGGGAAACCCGCTTCCGGAGGCCTGAAGTTGAACGCGTTCCTTTCCCGCCGCTGGCCGGTTCTCATTCCGGCCGGCGCGGCCCTGATCGCGGTTGCCGTCCTGGGAATCCACGTGTTCCGGAAACCACCCGTCCCGTCGGGGATTCTGGCCCGCGAGGCGCTGGCCCGGGTTGAAATCAAGGAAAAGGAATACCTGGGGGCCATCGAGCTGCTGGAGCGGCAGGCCCGGCCGAAGATCGCGGCCATGGACCTCCAGATGATGTCCCTCTACAGGGACAAGCTGGTGACGATCGACGCCCAGATCGATAAATGCCGGGAAGCCCTGGCTTCAAACCCGGCCAACGCCCATATCCGCCGCTATTTTCTGGCCGCGCTTCAGGATAAGCGGCAGACCCTGGCCGACGTGCTCGGGTCGATGAACTAGGTAATTTCGGAAAGGAGTTAACCATGAAAAACAAAGCCATGATCGTCCTTTCGGCGACGGCTCTCTTCATATCCCTCATGACCACCGCCGCGCTTGCCGCGTCCGGCGTTGAACGGACCGCCCTTCTCGGCGCCGGCGCCAGGAACGTCCAGACGAAAAAGCTGACCGCTCAGTCGGCCTCGGCGCCGGGCAAAATGCTCCGTGTCGACCGGACCCAAGCCCAGCTGACGATCTCCGCTTGGGAGAAAAATGAAGTTTTAGCCGAAGCGACCGTCGAGGTCGGCGGCTCCGACCCTGAATTCGTCAAGGAATTCCTGGACAACACGACGATGAGTCTCGAGGCCGAGGCCGGCGGCTGCGTCCTGCGCCTGACGTCGCCCATGGATTGGGATCGGGGAAAAACGAATGTTTTCAAGAAAATCGGTGACGCCCTTCGGACCGGCCGCTGGAATCTTTCCTACGCGGCCCGGATCGAGATCCGCGTCCCGGCCTCGCAGTCCCTGGATGTCAGCAACCATTTCGGGAACGTCTCGGTGAGCGGAGTCACGGGCCGGCTGGGGCTTCGCAACGAAAGCGGCGAGGTCCGCGTCGAGGGCAGCGGCGGGGAGCTCAAGCTCGAAAACAGCTTTGCCGCGGTCCGGGTCGTGGATTTCAAGGGGCCGATCGACGTCCGGAATGAAAGCGGCGAAGTCCGCGCCGAGAACATCGCCGGCCGGACCGATATCCGCAACAGCTTCAAGGACGTCCACTTTGCGAAGATCGGCGGCCCGCTCGTCGTGACCGCGGAGAGCGCCGGGATCGTCGGGTCCGACGTCGCCGGGGATTGCCGGATCACGTCGTCGTTCAAGACGATCGACGTCCGCGGCGTCCGGGGCCGTCTCGAGGTCAAGGGCGAGAGTTCCGGCGTGACCGTCGACGACGTGTCGCTGGATGCCGTCGTTGAGAGCAGTTTCAAGCCGGTCAAGGTCACGAACGTCAAGGGCGGACTGCGGCTGACGAGCCAATCCGCGGCGGTCACGGCCGAGGACATCGGAGGCGGCGCCTCAATCACGAGCTCCTTTCAGTCGATCGCCGCGTCGCGCATCCACGGCCGGTTGACCGTGGACGGCGAATCGTCGGCCGTGACGGTCCGCGAAACCGATCGGGACGTCGTTATCAAATCGTCCTTCAAGGACGTCATCGTCACGGGCGTCGGCGGCGCGCTGGAGATCCGGTCGGAATCGGCCAAGGTTACGGTGGCGGATGTCAAGAAGGGCGCGACGATCAACACATCGTTCAACGGCGTCGAGGCCCGGCGCATCGGCGGCGGGCTCACGGTCGAGGGCGAATCGTCGGCTGTCATGGCCGAGGACATCGGCGGCGCCGTGAGCGTCAAGAACTCTTTCAAGAACGTCGTCCTCCGGCGGACGTCGGGATCGATCACGGTCGCGGGCGAGTCGAGCTCGGTCGATGTCGAAGAGATCAAGGCCCTGCCGCCGGGAAGCGCCATCGACATCAAGACCTCGTTCAACCCGATCCAAATCACGCTGCCCGCGGGGATCGAGGTCCAGGGCACGGCCAAGACCGAGTTCGGGAAAATCATCACCGATATTCCCGTCTACTTGAGGGATTCCGGAAGCGCCGGCGGCCGGGCCGTGAGCTTCGGGACGGGCAAGGGCGGCATCACGCTCAAGCTCGAAACCTCGGCCGACATCACGATCAGGAAAAAGTAGACATCAATCCGCCCGTCGGCGCCGCCGCCTGAAGCTCAATCCCCGAGGCGAGGTTACCAGACGAGCTGACGCTTGATACGAATGGTGTCGCCGGTGTCCTCGATCTCGAAGAGCTTGCCTTTGGCCCGTCTGAAGGGTTGATGCAGGATCAGCATGAGCCTGTTGTCGAAGCTTTGGAAGATCATGCCGTGCCCGCTGTCCTCGCCGACCTGAAGATCGTAAGGGCCCCGAAAGATCGTCTCCTTCCCATCATCCCTGATTCTCATGACTTCTTTCAGGATGATCGTCCGGCCGGCGTTTTTGGACAAGGACTTCTCGGGATTTTGGACGAACTGCTGGCCGGCGGCTGAAATCGTCGCCCATAAGGTCAGAGCGCAATAAGGCAAAATGGCCCGAAAAAGGAGGCCTTTCAAGCGAACTTCGTTGTTATTGCCCATCGCACGTTCCTCCCTGAAGCATGTAATTCGTGACGCAAAATATGGGCGAATGATCTCAACAGAAGGCAACTGCAGCTTCGCTCCTCATTATCTAATACTTAAGATCCGGCCCAAAGGTTAAGAAGGCGGAGATTCTCACCTCGCCCCTCGATTTTTGAAGAATTTGCTTTTTCGCCTGCACGGTTTTCCCTCCCATCATGCGCGGAATCGATCCCACCCATTGCAAAAGAGGTCACCCGGGCAATGAACTCCAGGTAGTCCATCGTCTCCAGCTCTTTAGCCTCTTTCCCATCCCGCAAGTGTCGTCTGATAGACTTTATCTCTAATAAAATAACATGAGTTGTTTAAGGCTACTTAAAAGGCAATTAATCAAACATCCATTCCCATCCTTAATTGATGGCTTAAGGTGCGACGAGCACGATAAAGCCTTGACATGACTGTCCCTTTCTTAAGCCCAAGGGCTTTACCTATCTCTCGGTAGGAAAGTTCATCGTATTCTCTAAGAATAAAAATTTCTTTGTATATCTGGGGTAAATTCTGGACAGACCTTTTAAAGATTTTGTGTTGTTCATGTTTAACAAATAAAGATTCTGGCGTATTCTTTTCCACATATTCGTTCTCCGATGTCGAAGAAAACCAACGAATCAGACGCTTTTTACTCACATAATTTAAACATGTATTCTTGGCAATCTTGAGTAGCCATTCCCTTGAAAGGTAGGTGTTATTCAAAGAATGGATTTTTCTTATAGCCCTGAGATAAGATTCTTGAGCTAATTCCTCTGCGTCCAATGGATTGCCTGAAAACCCAAGGCAAATGCGGAAAACTAAACCTGAATGGATCGAGAGATCTATAACCCGATCAGAATTAGGCACATTCACCTGCTTTTTTTAATATTTTATAATAAATTTCTTAAAATCCTAATATTCTCATTGGGCTATTTTTAGGAAGCAGGTCATCAGATTCCGTCTTTCATCTGTTCCCAGTTTTTGACTTTGTGGCGGACGATCCTGATGTCGCCTGTTTCTTTATTGGTTCTTATTTCATAAATGGAGCCGGCCTTGATGACCTCCGGCCAGAATGGGAGCTGTGTTCGGTATAAGTAGATTCCATCAACCGAAAAAACATCAAACACTTTCATTTTATTCTCATCCAGCACAGAGGGCGTCCTTGATACATAAATTCGTCCGGTATCGTCCGCAACAATACGGCCGAAGTATGGTCTGTGTGGAGGAAAAACAGCCACCTCCGCTCTTTCTTCTTTGGAAACCCCGAGGGCCATAAAAATTCCTTTTTTCTTGATCCAGTCTTTCTCTTCCCCAGATACGGGAATAGGCTTCTCGGCTTTCTGAATAATCGAGATTGTCTTACCTTGGCCGTCGGCAAGAAAGAGCTTGTAGTCCATCGAGAAGCCATAGCAAAACGCGTTTGGATTCAATCCGCACAAAAAAAGAGAATTGCTATAAGAATGAATCGCATAGCCTTTCTGATTTGGCTTTAACTCCCCTTGGAATTGAGCGATAGTCTCAGCGAGCGAACCATCGGGATTCAGTTTAAGAACGGCAATTCTCGGGCCTTCCGGAGTTCGATAATTGATTTGTATTCCGAAAATGAATCCTTCTTTGGAAACATAAAATTGCGGTTGGATAAACGCCCTCAGAGGGATGCTTTTTTTGAATGTACCGTCCGGGCTGAAGACCTTCAAGGCGCTCGTCGGCGAGTCAAGAACCCAGATATCTCCGTCTCTATCGACATGAACCATGGCAGGGAACTGGAATTCGCCAGGTCCTTGCCCTTTCCTACCTATAGTTTTAACGTATTTGCCTGCCTTGTCGTATTCCAGGATCCGGATGTTTCCCACGTCCTGGACATAAAGATTGCCTTCTTGATCAACGGCGATTGATGCCCCTCCTGGGAAATAATAGTTATCATCGTTTACGTTGCCTCCTACGCTCAGGTTCTCTTCGAGCTGGCAGGCGAATTCACCATATAGAGGCTCGGCGGGATTTTTAACGACCTTGACACCATTCTCGGTTACAATCTTCCCTTTCCATGAAGGTTGCGGGCCCTGGTTGGTAACCGATTTCCACCCGATCAAGAGGACAATGCCCAGTGAAATGATTATCGTGATCCCTATCTTCGAACGGATGATCATGGTCCCTCCTTTCCCATCAACGAACTCACAAATCTCCCTTCAGTCTTCATTTGATTATACTTGGATTTGCCTGAAAAGGTTAAGGGCCACAAGAAGATATCAGAGATTCCTGATGTTCCGAAGGCGATAGCGAACCTTACCATACCGTTATTAACGACGTGCCGAAAACGAGAATTTCCCCTCCCCGAATTCGTCTATCCTATCGACCCGATTATCCGCGCAAGCGTTTTTTTAAATATGGGGGCGGAAGACCCCCGGATCGACATGACGCTAGTTAGCGATTGATCGCCTCATGATGAGAGACGTTCAGAAGAATAAATATTCTCACAGGCGGCCGCTATAAAGCTGCTACATAAATCTTAAGATACGATATATCTTTTTCAAAAAAAAATAAAAAAAGTGATAAATTTTTCGCCTTTCTACTGTTCTTATATTAATAGAAGGGCGGAGTTTATGAAAAACGAGGCTTTCAGTCCAGAAAATTGTCGGGATTGTTTATTTTCAGAGAAGAATGGGGTGGTTTACCGATGCAAATTTTATAAAAAGAGCCACTTGCCACTTCAAGGAGAAAAGCCGCCTTACTGCAGGGTGAAAAGCATTACCATCGTGGAGGCCGGAGAGAACGCTAAATCTGCGGCCAAACAAAATAATGGCAATAAAAACTTTCGTGCCTCGTAGCTGTAATGAATGCCCATTCTCAGAGCACAATAAATAAGTTGATGAGCTTTATCAATGTACCTATTATAAACGCAGCTATTGGGGCTGCCCGGGATTAAAGCCTCCCTTCTGTAAGGTCGAAGCCATAGGGGTGAGTGAAAAAAATATCGATAACCAAGGATAGAAAATAAAATTAATCTCATTATCGACGAAAAAAAGATAAAGCAATTTGAAGGAATAAAATGATTTTAACTAAACAATATATCCAAATGTGTAAGAAATTGAAAGAACACACGCTGCTTTGTCACATTTTTAAGCCGGAAGATCTAGTTCATCATTCCGAAATCATGGAAGAAAACGAAGCAAAAGAGATATCAAAAATCGAAAAATATGATTTATTTATTGAAGGTATGCCTTCTAGGGGATTTCCAAAAGTTGAATGTATATGGGTACCAAGAATTCAAGAAATAATAATCCTCATCAAAGATGAAGGGTTGACGGACAGACTGTTAAAAAATTATTATCAGCAATTTATCCAATGGCCTTATTTATCAAATTTAAGGCCAAACGATATCTTCAAATCTAGAGAAGAATTGTGGATGGCAATCTGTATGAATTATAGAAAGGGATATATTTGGGATAAAGATAATTGGAAAATACACGAATAGAATGAGTCTCCGCCGGATAGGGAAATATTACTACATCGATATCCGGATCCGCGGCGCTTGCGCAACAGATCCCGATTTCGCCGACCCGGCCATTGCGATCCCCCCGACGCAGCCGTACGACCTGCTTTGAAGCCATGTCTGGCGCCGATTGACATAAAATAACATATTGCTATATATTTTATACGACGCATACAATCTGGGGATAAGCAAAATCAGGTTGCCGCTCGTCATCCGCAGAGGAAGAACTGCGCTCTTATGAAACTAACTTCTCGCGGGATTAAATGATATGCCTAGGAAAAGAACCTCAGGCGGGGCTTTGTTGGTAGTTGTCGTTTGCTTAATTATCCTGCTCTTATCCAATTATTACTGGGTAATCTTTATTATCGCTGGGCTTGCAGTGGTAGTGTGGATAATTGGCAAATCTTCTTCTCCCAAGAAGAAGCCTCAAGTCATAAGCGCTGCAACAAAGCCATATTCCATTAAGGTTACGGTATCAACGGGACCTTATTATCCAAATTTCAAAGCTAAGAGCTCAAGGGGCGATGAATTTTGGGTACCACCGGGGCAGTCTATCAGAATTCACGGCGTTGATATTGGCGGCATGCTCTACGCCGGGACGGGCCTTGAATCAGTCGGAGGGGGCGGGCCCGAGCCCGCGCTCATTGATAAAAATCTGCCGATCGCTCGTGAACATGACGACTGCCATATTCGCCATCTCTCATATTGGCCATCCTATTGGGGAGCTACACCCGAAGCAAGGTCAGCTTTTCTTCGGTGGCTTTCAACCGGGCGATCCGATCCTGGAGCCGATATTGGCTACGTATTCCTATATTTTTATGGTCTCGAACGCCGAGCATTACACGACGCGAAAACAAGTGCTAAGGCACAAGCTGAGATTCCGATTATAAAAAATGAAGTTAAACGCCTTCTGGGAATCTATACACATAGCGGGTCATTCCAAGGATATGCAGGTTCTTTATTCGATTTGTTAAGAGCACGGGAAACGAGTGAAAAGCTATTCGAAAAGAATCCCCCGCCCCCCATTATGGGACGATGGCTGAGCTTTGAACACAGGTTGGCCCTTGCACAATGCGCCGCAGAAGCTAAACCTATGCCTGCCGAATGGGCCTACGTCTGGTTAATGGGTGATCCGAACACTTATCTTCGAACACCAGCGACCCGCTGCTCCGAGGAGTTCAAAAAGTTATTTTTTCACCACTATTGTATTGAATATGGCCAGGGGATGATATTGCCCCAAAACAGAACGCAAATTAAACTGCAACATAGAGTAGCAAGCCCAACATTTGGATATCAGGGTGGCAATTTTAAAAAGGAATTTGATCTGCCGGATGTCAGTGTTTTAACGGCCCCGGTTAATAAGCTCAGAGAGATTGCAGAAAAGTGTTGTACCGAGCTTGACGGATATAGCCGCATCATTGGGAAGGATAAGGCAAATGCAGATTCGCATAGCGCAATTAGCGAATTGCCCTTAGTCCTTTGGCCTTCCAAATATCGGCAATCTTTAGACGACTTGCGCAAAGCTGTCTTTGAAACTGATGTGCCCTATATCATATCGTTTAAAAAATTCACTTCTTACTTCCCTAATTGGCAAGAAGCTACAAAACAGAACATTCTCGCGACTTGCCGGTCGCTAGAAAATGCCGATTTAGGTATGGAACCAGACATTAGATATGGTGGTTCAATACCGTTAGCGGATACAGATATCGCTTTATTCAGATGCGGAAAACAGCAAGCGCAGTCGATTTTAAAAGAAAGGTATATGGCTGCCGCGCTTTCCCTTCGGCTGGCGGCAGGTGTAGTGTTCGCCGATGGTGTCGCTTCCGAGATAGAGAAACGTCTTCTTCAAAAGCAGATAGATGCCTGGGCCCACCTAAACGAGGCAGAGAGGACGCGGTTGCGTGCTTACTTATGTTTGCTATTCTTGACGCCGCCCAAGCTTGTCGGCTTAAAAAAACAGATCGGTAGCCTTGAGGCGGGTGCCCGCGAGACGATAGCCAACTTCTTAATCATAGTGGCTCAAATTGATTCTGCAATAGAACCGGAAGAAGTTTGTGCGCTTGAAAAGATCTTTAAGGCCCTAGGCTTGGATCCCAAGCTGGTTTATACCAAGATGCACGTTGCGGCGGTAGAACCGATCACGGTTAGTCAACCAGAATCGGAAGCGGGAGGCTACAAAATTCCAAGGCCGCCAGAGGAAAGTATAAAACCTTCGGTCATGCTGAATGCGAATAAAATCGCATCACTTCAGAATGACTCAGAACGCGTATCTGCCATTCTTAGCCAAATATTCACACAAGAGACGCGCGAATCTCAACTCGTAGACGAACTAGAATGTGAATTGCCCGATTCAGGAGATAAGGGGTTATCCCTTATGGGACTCAACGCCGAACATTCAGCACTCTTGCAACTCCTCTTGCGTCGAACGCAGTGGACGCGAATGGAGCTCGAGGAAATAGCCGAAGATCGAAAAATCTTATTAGATGGAATGCTAGAATGTATTAACGATAAGTCCTATAGCCTATTTAATAAACCCTTTTTTGAAGGAGAGGATCCGATGGTTCTTGATCCTGAGGTCGTAAGGGAGGTCTTGAAATGATGCTCGTTAAGGCGCGAGAACGAGATGCGCTAATAAAATCACTACGTGCAGGTGTTGCCCCGCGAACAGGCCAATATCTGATCCAAGTCGGCCGTTCCCGGGAATTAGACACTCTTATTAAAGATATCGAACATATTTCACAGTCAGGTTCGACGTTCAGGCTCGTGATAGGTGATTATGGTTCAGGAAAAACATTTTTCCTCAACCTTGTAAGGGCAGTCGCGCTAGAAAAAAAGATGGTTGTTGCCAATGCCGATTTGACGCCTGATCGTCGGCTTCAAGCGACGGGAGGCCAGGCTCGGGCCCTCTACGCGGAACTAATGCGGAATATTTCCACTCGCACAAAGCCCGACGGCGGCGCTCTGCCGGGCTTAGTGGAGAAATTTGTTTCCACGGCGATATTAGAATCAAAAACCAGCGGCCAAAACCCCGAGACGTTTATCTATAAAAAACTCGAAAATCTTTCCGAAATGGTAGGAGGATATGATTTTTCCGCGGTAATTGCTTCCTATTGGAAGGGCTTCGAGAGTGGGGATGATCAACTCAAAGCCAATGCCATCCGCTGGCTTCGCGGGGAATTTTCCACCAAGACGGAGGCGCGTGCGGCGCTTGGAGTTCGCACAATTATAGATGATAACTCCTTCTATGATCACCTGAAGCTAATGTCGAGATTCGCGCGTCTTGCTGGTTTCTCAGGTCTTATTATTTGTCTCGATGAACTGGTAAATTTATATAAACTTTCAAATACCCAAGCCCGCAATGCGAATTATGAGCAAGTATTGCGTATCTTAAATGACTCTCTTCAAGGAATATCTGAAAGTGTCGGGTTCTTGCTAGCAGGCACCCCTGATTTCCTTATGGACACGCGCCGTGGTCTGTACGGTTATCCTGCACTCCAAAGCAGATTGGCGGAAAACACATTTGCAAGGAATGGCCTTGTTGACCTTTCAGGCCCTGTGCTTCGACTCGCCAGCCTCTCCGCTGAAGAGTTTTTTGTCCTTCTGAAAAAACTCCGTGACGTCTACGCATTTGGCGATCCGTCAAAATATCTGTTGCCTGATGAAGCGTTGCCCGCTTTTATGGAGCATTGTCTTAAACGTATTGGAGAGGCATATTTTCGTACACCTCGGACCACAATTAAAGCTTTTGTCAATCTGTTGGCTATCCTTGAACAAAATCCAAGTGCAAACTGGAAGGAATTATTGGGGCAAGTTGATGTCAAAAAGGACGAGGGAGGAGGATCTGAAAACAGCGATAAACCACTCGAATTAGGATCCGAAAAAAGTGACGACGAACTCTCCGGCTTCAAGCTCTAAGAAAGAGTCTTCTGCCTTTTTCCTTTTAGACGAACGAATTCAGCGATGGATTTGGCAGGCAGAATGGACAGAACTCAGGGACGTACAAGAATCATCAATCCCACTTATAATTGAAGGCATCAGGGATGTAATCATATCGTCAGCGACAGCATCTGGCAAGACCGAAGCTGCGTTCTTTCCAATACTGACTCGGATGTTGAAGGAACGAGAACGGAAGGCGTCGGCTATCTATATTAGCCCACTCAAAGCGTTGATTAATGACCAGTGGAGCAGACTCGAACGCCTATGTGAATCACTCGAAATATCAGTTATCCCCTGGCACGGAGACATCTCTGAAGCAAGAAAGAAGTGTTTCCTCAAGGAACCTTGCGGCTGTCTTCTTATAACGCCAGAGTCGCTAGAAGGATTCCTGATCCGGTACGGCCATTCCTTAGCGAGCGTCTTTGGCATGCTTCAATATGTCGTAGTTGATGAGCTTCACAGCTTCATCGACACTGAAAGAGGGAAGCAGCTTCAGTCACTAATAAATCGCATGGAGGTTGCCTTAAAACGGCGATTGCCACGTATAGGATTATCAGCAACGCTGGGCGAAATTCGGCTTGCCGCAGAATTTTTGCGGCCAGGGGAAGGGGATTCAGTTTGCATAATCGAGAGCAAGGAAATCGGGCAAGAACTAAAGCTCATAATCAAGGGATACTATAATGGATTGCCTGGTCAATCAGGAATCAATATTCGAATGCCGAGGAAAACATATCCTTCCTTTGAAGGCACAGAAGAAGTTACCAAGGGGATTCTGGCAGTTAGCAAGGATATATTTGCTGCGCTTCGGGGGTCCAATAATCTAATTTTTCCTAATAGCAGGGCAAAAGTTGAGCTTTATTCGGACCTCCTTCGGCGTGCATGCGAAGATCTGGGATTACCCAATGAGTTCTGGCCTCATCACGGCAGTCTGTCTAAAGAAATCCGGGAGGAGGCTGAGCAGGCAATTAAGGCAGGAAATCTTCCGGCCACTGCTGTTGCGACCACAACACTTGAGCTTGGAATAGATATTGGAAGAGTAAAAAGTATTGCTCAGATTGGTCCGGCTCCATCTGTTACAAGCTTGCGCCAACGCCTTGGCCGTTCTGGGCGACGGAAAGGCGAGGCTGCAATATTGCGGTGCTATTGTCTTGAAAACGAAATCGACTCACATTCCCCTATATCGGACCAATTAAGAGAGGGCTTTATTCAGACCATGGCTCAGGTCCGGTTACTTCTGAAAGGCTGGTTTGAGCCTCCCCGAACTAATAATCTGCACCTTTCAACATTTATACAGCAATTATTATCCTTGATCGCCCAATATGGAGGCATAAGCGCTGTTGAAGCGTGGAGAATACTATTTCAGAGTGGAGTGTTTTCAGGATTCGAGAGAAAAGAATTTGCTGAACTCCTTCGCTCCTTAGGGACAAAGGAGATTTTGATCCAGGATAAAAGTGGATTACTGCTGCTGGGTCCTTCGGGAGAACGAATTGTTAACCATTTTAGTTTCCTAGCTGCATTCACAAGCCAAGAGGAATTTCGAATTATTAATGCAGGAAAACCTCTTGGAACCCTTCCTCTCTCTCGCCCAGTGGAAGAGGGAAGCCATCTCATATTTGCGGGTAGGCGTTGGCGAGTGTTGTCCTGCAGGCCGGAGGATAGAGTAATAGAAGTTGAAACAGCCAAGGGAGGGAAGCTTCCGTTATTTGATGGGATGGGCGGAAAAGTGCACGATCGTATACGCAAAGAGATGCGGTGCATTCTGTCTGAACTTTCGCCCGTTTCTTTCCTTGATAAAGTAGCCGCTCGTCAGCTTGAAGAAGCCCGGTGCGCGTATGCTCAGCTTGGCCTTGACCACAATCTAATACTAAACAACGGCAGCGATACGGTTCTGTTTACCTGGCTGGGGGATTGGATCAATGATACACTTGCATTAATGCTTATTCATCATGGTCTTAGAGCGAGCAATGAAGGATTGCTGGTGAGAATACATGGCACTAAATATGATGAAGTTATGAATGTTCTTAGCAAGATACGCAGCACTCTACCAGATAGCCCTGAGCTACTTGCCGATTCTGTGCAAAACAAGCTAAGGGAAAAATGGGATTATTTGCTCACGGAACCACTTCTCAGAAAAACCTATGCTTCCAGAGAACTTGATTTGACTGGCGCGCGGCAGTTTATCCTGGAAATAAGTCGCTTAAGTCACATATGATTTCTGAACTTGATATTATTCAGATCCTTTTTTGACGTCGCCATTCGCCAGATAATACTTTCGCTAATTCTTTGGCCATAGCTTCTGCTGGCCGGGACTCCGTTCGGTGAACTGCCCGGTCCGGGCAGCATCTATGAGGAAGGGGACAACCCGTTCACCCTCAAGCTCTTCGCCGACGGCTATATTTTCACTAAACCCATCTCCCAATACCAGGGCGGTGGCCGTGGACGAGAAATTCATTACTGAAGCGAATTTCAAGCGCGCGGTTGAGCAGATCCCGAACCCGGAGTTCAAAAACAAAGTGACCGGCATCGCGATGCTCGTCGAAGCCCAAAAGGGTGACGCGAATATGCCTCGCCGCTTCAGTCAATTCTATTGAGATTGTCGGACGAGCCGGCGCCTTAAGGAAGACCGCGGCGCCACACTCTTTCGCGATACGATGTGAGGCTATTCGCGGTAAATGGCTTGGCATATCGTTTTTGTTCCGCTTTCTTCTTCCCCCTTCTCGTTTTTCTCCATTCCTCTTTCGTCCTCTCCGACTTACCCTGATGGTTATCTGCCAAAAAACTCCGCTTCCGCTTCGGGCTCCAAGGTGAGCTCCTGGTTTGGCCATTTTCTTAAGAAGCTAAGAGTTGCCTTTGATGTTGATCGTCGTCGAGTGATGGGGATCAAGAATGGCGATGGCCGGATCGCTAAAAATCTCGTCCCATAGATTGAAGCTGGGATTCGAAGTTAGGATTTCTACTAAATAAATGCGTCACGACATTCGTTCTTTGTGATAAAATAATTCTAGCTCTCTCGCACCGGCTGGGGAGAGTCCCACCTTTAGGTTCCCATCAACCCCCCTTTTGCTGACAACAGCCGGCATTTTACAATCACCATCGGTATCACGAGGCCATCGACAACGTGACACCCGCGGATAAGTATTATGGCCGGGACCGCGTCATCCTGAAAAAGAGGGAAAAGGTCCGCCAGGAGACCATGATGATGAGGAGGGAGTTGAACCGATTAGCTATGATTGAAGCATTGCCAAACGGCGTCAGCTGAATTATCATGAGAGACGGAATCCGTAGCTTAAGAAATCAGCACGCGAGTCCGAAAGCGCCTGATGACAAACACGGGGCAGGTTCATCTCCCAGGTTTATCTCATTATACCTGGACCGATTTAAGAGGGGCAGGTCACCCCTGTTCGTGATCATCTGGCCCTCTATTAAAAAGTAAGGAGGGAAGAGATGCTAAAGAAAATATGTTTGCTAGGCCTGATAGCGTTAATGGTGATCGGCGGCTCATCGTTCTCATTGGGCGGGCAGGAGAATCCCATTGTTGAGTTGGGCAAGATCAATGTTCCCAAAGACCTAGAATGGGGCCTAAAGATTTTGCCCAAAGGGGAGTATCGAATTGCTCTGTTCAGGGGGCGCAGGTCTGGAATTGCATTAGCTACCGCCAAACCAGACGAAGCGGGGATGACCGCTTCTTGGAGCGTGGACGCCGAAGTCACAGAGATCAAACAGAATTATCCCCAGCCCAAGGTGGATGTGGGCGTTGTCACAGAAGCGGGCGGATCGTTTGTTCAGATATGCGTATTTATTGAAAACAAACTGTATAAGAGCCTCTGGAAATGCGCAGCCGAGGCTATTAACCTAAGCCAGAGGGAGAAAGAACAAGGGCAGGTCGACCCGGCGGTCAAAAGGGAGCTGAGGCTCTTGAAGGAAGTCCATGCTCTTCTCGACAGGTTCGCAGAAAAGATCTGGCCGGGCTGGGATGGATACAAAACTCTTGATTTCACTCTTCACTTTCCGAACCGGGATGTCGTTGTCGTGACTCAAAACGAGAGACTGCCGCAACGCTTCAAGATCCTGCCTGGCGAAACCATGAATGGGAAAGCCGTTTACATAGATAGGACAAAGGAACTTTCCGGGCGAATCGGCGCTACCATGAGTATCCAAGGTCATGGCGATATCAGCGGGGTGACCTCGATTCTCATGAGCCTCCTGGAGACAGAGGCGGCAAAGCCGGAATCGAAACTCGCCCCTGAAGAAAAATCGCCCAAGAGCCAAGAAGAAGACATGCGCCTGACGCGTATGCTGATTTATGTCCATGAAGCCTATCATTCGCTCCAGGCGAGGCTCATGATGGAAGCCGACAAGGCCGGCCTTACGAAGCGCAGGGGGGAAATGAACCCGGATTTTGATGCCAACCTTGAATACAGCGTCTATGCGGATATTGAAGGGAAGACGCTTCTGAGGGCTTACCAGGAAAAGGACCAAGTCAAAGCGCTAGAATATTTCAAAGATTCTTGGGTGGCCAGGGAAATCAAGCATAAGGCCATGCCGCCTGGCGCCGCCGCAGCAGACGAGAGGACGACACGGGCCGAAGGGACGGCGACATACGCGAACCTTGAGATGGCCATGCTGGTCAAAGAAACCGGCTATCAACGCGAAGTCCCCAAGGACAACCAGGCCATTTCCGGGGGGTTCGAATATATCGACGACTACATAAAGAAAGAAGGGATCTCCAGGCTCGCGGACATGGCAGGCGAAACACTTGAAGTCAGTCAAAGACCTTATCTTTACGGGGCCTTTCAGTGCTTTCTTCTGGATCGGTTTTTTCCCCGATGGAAAAAAGAGCTTTTCGAGAAGGACCGGACCCTGGATGAAGTGATCGCTGAATTCTTGCAGTTGTCGGCAGAGGATCAATCGAGAATTACAGGAAGGCTCAAGACGGACGTCGCCTTTGATGAAATCTGGGCCAAGCACAGCCGGGTCATTAAAGACCGTGACGATACGGTCCAGCTCATCATGAACCGGAAGGGAAAGAAGTATCTGATAGACCTGAAACAAGCCCAGAGAGGATTCGAAATCAATCCCCGGAACCTAGAGCATGTCGTCCTCTATAAAGGAGACGAGCTTTTCCCTCATGGCCTCGTGAAACTCATTTACGGCAGCCTTATTTTAGAATCCCAAGACACCCCGATGCGGCTTTCGTTTTCACCGCACGCTTTGGAATGGGTGGACACGGAGGCGAAGGCAGGGGAAAAAGGCTACGAGTTGAAATATGGCGAGAAGGTCGAGGATCTGTATCGGAACATCACGTTGACGACCAGGGGGTTCACGATGACGGCTAAAGCGATCAAGATCGTTGGGGAAGCCGACACCGTAATAATCAGTATTATAGACTAGGAGCCGCGTGGTTTTGTTGCCGCAGTCCAGACAGCGCTCGGCCACCTCTTTGATGATGGGCCGGAGGAAGCCGTATTCCTTCTCAAAGCGGGTCTTATACTCTGCTAGGAATTGCTCGAAATAGTGGAGCATAACCCGGTAGAGGATTGTGCGCTCCGGATGACGAGGACGATAGATTCCCGGCACATCGGGAAGGAAGAATCAAGAAATGGGCTAGCAATCGGAGCTCATTAAAAAATACGGCAATAACATGAATTTTGCGAAGAGGCCGGTTCAAAGCCACTCTCAAATGCGTCAACCGCCGTTGACCATGAAATAGAAACGGCCGGAGCGGGACGATGAAAACCTAAGTATGTAAATCCGATCTCTACTGAGCATTTGCCATGCCGTCGGGAACAAATCTAGACCAAAGCCATCATTTTATGATTTGATGTTCCGTCTCGACGGTGAAAAACTCGAATTTCTTATAGGTCATATCGGTCTTCAATTTTGACACCGGACGTCCTCCTCGATATAAGCCCCGATATTCGACGCGAACGGTTGTACGCTCGGGAAAGAGGACGCCCTTTTTCTCGACCCGATACTCATGCGTCGTCAGGAAAAGGGGCTCGATATTTAACAGAACAGAATCCTTCAGAACATCCTCGTAGCCTTCAAGCGGTATGCCCTCGATCTCGCTTTTCAGAATCTGGAAACTCTCTTTATCCACCCACACTTTAGCGGATCGAACGCCATCCGCGTCTCCTGACTTGGGCACAGCCTCGATGACAAACGCCTTGTTTCCATGGACCTTCTCTTCTTCGAGTATTTTGTAGTTGAACAGCGGTTGGTGGTCTTGATCAAGAACCTGGAGGGAGGCGAAAATAGGCTTGAGGACGGAGTAGCGCTTCTCCTCCAACAGCTTTTTCCGGTCTGTTACCTTGTGGCCATTCTCTTTGAGAAGGATCCGCCGCTCCTCGATCCTGTCTCCCTTCTTAATAAACTGGTAATCACAGGTATAGGTGTTTCTTCCCGTCCGGCTAGGATCCATAATTTGAGTGAGCCATTTTCTAGATACTTCACCTATGGGGTCTTGCCAGATCTTCTCTGTTTGAGTGAACCATAAATCACGCGGGTCTATTCCTTCCTTGACCTGATGATGTGTCTCGTTGATCGTCTCCTCGCAAATAAAATACAGCGCCAGGTCGGCCAGCTTCCGGCAATACTCCGCGCACCGGCTGAGAATTTTCCGCAATTCCTCTTGGGAGGCCTGATCCAATGCCGCCGGAGCCTCCTCTCTCCAGGTTATCTCCTCTGAATAAAGCCATGGATCGAAATTGAAAGTGTAGTTGAACACGGCGCGAACCGGTTTTCCCTTGCGAAGCACAGGCTCGAATGTCCATCGCTTAAACGCCTGGACGGCCGAATAATCGAGGTATGGATGAAGAGGCATTGACACTTTCACAATTTGCACATTCCCTTTTTCGTCGATTGTAAGCTGGAGCCCTACATTGCCGATTATACCCCCATGCCTTAACTCCTCTGGGTATGCCGGCATAACCTGGTGAATCGGCTGCGGCGCCGCGACGAGATCCGGTTCGGCCGGCTTCTTAACTGTTGCCGAAGTCTCAGGCTTTGATTCCCGCTTTCCTATTCTTAATAAAACCACCATGAAATAGACCTGGTCTTTATGGGGAACGCCGACAATGACCGGATCATCGATCACGAGGAGGAGCTCTTGATCCACGATCTTCTCCATCATCTCTTTTTCTTGTGTCGCTTTATAAGCTCCGCTCAGCTCCCTTTTCCTGGTTTTCTCCTCGTGAAGAGCGCCTTCTTTGGTCATTGAGACGATGGCGTGTATCGCCACTTGCTGAGGGGCGAGTTTCTTGAACGACAGATCAACCCGGTAGGCAATCTGCTTGCCCAAGACGGGAAAGCTAAAGCTTGGGCGCGCATCATCTAAGGGTCTCTCGGACAAGAACAAATCATCCAACGTTCGAAGGTTTTTGATTTCCAAAAGAGCGTCAGTGAGGGCGGCTTTAGATTCACTTTCTGGGCCGCCGACCAGAGCCTTAAGAGCATAGAGCTCGGGATGGGATGATACACGAAGGATCTCGACCTCTTTCAGCCCGGGCTCGCCCTCCATCCATGTCCCATGAAAAAGCCAGACCCGGATGGTCATCTCCTCGTCGGCAAAAATCCATGGCGCCATGAGAAGGAAGCCGATAATCAATGCCAAGAAGCTGTATTTATTTTTCATCCAACGTCTCCCATAATCGCGGCTCAAATAATCCTGGATCAACCTTGCTCATTGTTCAGCCATTCCTCGGACATTATGCGTAATGAGCAGCTTTAAGCCTTCCCCCCCGAATAATGCCAAAGCGAATGAGAAGCTTAATCGTCTTCTGCTCATTTTATGATTTTGTGTTCCGTCTCCACAATAAAAAACCTGTAATTTTTATATTTAATTTCGGCCTTTGCCTTCATATCTGTCTTGGGCCAAAGTAAGCCCGTGTATTCCACGCAGATTTCTGACTGGCTTGGAAAAAGGATACCATTTTTCTCGACTTCGAAAAAATGCGTGGCCGTGAACACGGGCTTTAAGTGATACAGAGAGCATTCCTCAAGGATCTGTTCGTATCCCGCCAAAAGAGAGGTTTCCACTTCAGCTTTAAGAATCCGAAAATTCCCTTTATCCACCCATATCTTACCCCTCTTGATATCTCCTCCTTTTCTCTGTCTGGACTTAACCTCGATCACATAAACCTTTTTACCTTTGATTTTCTCATCTTTGGTCATCATATAAGAAAACATAGGGCGTTGTTCATGGTCGAGAAGCCATATCGGTACATAAATCGGCTTGAGGGAAAAGGTCCTTTTCGTTCCCTGGCGAACATTCTCTTCGCTGACTTTCTTTCCATTCTCTTCCAATAGGATCCGTCTCTCCTCGATTTTGCCTTCTTTATTGATCAACTGGTAGTCGTAGACATAGTTTTTCTTTCCCCCCCCTTGCAGCACTGGCTCTTTATGTTTCGCGACGATGGCTTCATTTTCTTTTAAACCAAGCTTGCCGCCCATCATCCAAAGCGCTGCATTTTTCAATACAACATTTTTGATTATTTCATGGATTTCTTCATGACAAAAATAATAAAGTGCGGAAACGGATAGTTTCTGGCAATATTCGGCGCATTTATCAAGAACCGTCCGCAATTCGTCATTTAGTGGTTCCTCTAGCCCTGTTTCTGCGGGCAGCTCTTTGGCTTCGCTTGATTTTCCTGCGCTAAAAACTACTGATATGAAAATTGGGCTAGTGACTGCATTCCCATTGTGAATATACGGCTCAAACTTCCACTGTTTGATAGCTTCAAGGGCTGATTTGTCCAGTTCGGGATGAAGGTTTTTCCAGACATAAGCTTGTTTCACGTTGCCCGTATCACTAACGAGAATACAGAGGAGAACTAAGCCCTCTATCCCTTCCTTTTTTAATTTCTCCGGATAATCAGGAAAAACCTTTTTAATCGCAGTCGGTCTTGAGGGAGTCCGGATTTCCACCTGATCCTGAATTGCTTCCAGAATCCACGGCCCTAAGGAAAAAAAGCTGATAGCCAAGCTTAGGATTTTAAGTTTTTTGTTCATCCTCCTTCGCCTTCATTCCTAAGAGTTAATCGTAAGCTTATTAGTCCTTTGTTATGGCATCTATTCATGGTCAAGCTAAATGCCTTACGCTCGCGACTAGGCAACGAACAATTGCTTCCGTATTTCCTTTGAATATTCCTAGTCTTGTTACGAATAAAGCCCCAAAAACGTTTACAGAATGTTAATTAAATTGGTTCTCTGAGGGAAATTCGTTTTCCGCTGGGCTGTCTAAATGAATGTTCATGCACCGATTTTGCCCCATCCCATCATCATGGATGATAAAACGTGCCAAGATGAGATGTCAAATAGAGCTCAAAATAGCGCAAGGCGGGCTAGGAAGCTGCGGGGACACTCAAAAGGCCCGGAAATCCGACAGACCTCTTTTCCCGCGTCCCCCGTGGGGACAATTTGGGGACAAAATCGCTGAGAGTGGCTCGGCCCGCCTCGCACAAATGAATCGGAAACGAAGAGGCTTAATTCTATCGCCTCATTTCTCGATGATCTTATACTGACAGAATATCGTGTTGTCATATTCCCGGATAAAAAGTTTATCGCCGAAAATCCGGATGCCGTGGGCATTGTGGGTTAGGGGAATTTCACCCAGGAAAATACCGTCTGGGCTAAAAATTTCGAGTTTGTAGATATCACCTTTTACGACCTTGGGTTCAATGACTTTTCGTGAAACACCTCCTGCATCCGACGTTACCGAGATCCGCAAACCCATCTCTTCCTTGGTTAACTGACGGCGCAGCGTAATGACCCATATTCGGCCTTTGCCGTCTGCAGCGACCCCGCTGGAGACGGTATTCATTCTCGGTTGAATTATCCCAACAGATTCCCTCCCGTGTCTAATAAATCCCTTTTCGATAACATCCGTCCCATAATTCAGGGGTCGGTCCACCTGCCACAGGAGCTTCCCGTCCGGCGCATACTTCTCGATTCTGTTCTGAAACCGGAAGCTTAGGCAAATGTTTTTCTCCGTGTCCGTATCGAGTTCGAAATGGTTGGCGTAATCATTGGTAACTCCGTCCCTATAATCAGTGGCTTCGCCGAAGGTAAGTTTGGTCTTTCCATTCAGATCGAGTGCCTCCAGGAGTTTGGGAAGCTTTTTCTGCCAACCCATAAGGACTCCGGAACCGAGATATCCGCCCTTTACGATTAAGCCGTTCCCTAAAAGTCGAATCCGGCCCGGAGGAACAGTATGGAATTTGATGGTCCTCAAGGGCTTTCCTTCGGACGAGAGGACCTCAATTCGCCTGCTCCCTATATCGAAAACGAATAAGCTGTTATCTTTGTCGATATCCATGGAAGTTGCCGCCTGGAATTCTCCAGGACCTTGACCCTTCCGTCCGATTGTCTTGATGAATTTTCCTTCTGAATCGAGCTTCTGGATTCGATTGTTGCCGGTATCAAGGAAGTAAAGATTTCCGACTGAATCCTGGACAATGTCAGAGGGCTCTTTGAACGACAGGTTCTCTTCGGCGTCAAGCCCGCCGATCGTTCGGACCAATTCCAGCTTGACTTCTAGGTTGGCGCCCCATTGTCCGCCTTTTTCATTATGAATGATGCGGACGCCATTCACTGTCTCAATTTTCTGTGCTCCGACAAAAATCGAAACGAGGAATATAGCCGCAAGAATTCTCAATCTGACATTCGGGAAACTTCGTGGCATTTTTCCCCAGACGACTGTTTGTCAAAAGAATAGCACTAATAGAAATGTGAGTCAAATACGAAAGGCAGACCCTCTACCTGTGTGTCCCCACGGCGGAGACGCGAAAGACGTCTTTCTATCTTTATATCGGTTTTCTTGACATCGATCAACAGCCGGGATTATCATTCTTTCGTAAGGGGAGGCGTTGTTGTCAAGCTCAACGGGACATGATTCGAGACAACTAAAAAAAGGAAATTATCAAGCGCGCGCCCCGCTTGAAAAATTCGGGGATTGTTGGAGCCGTCCCCCTCTTTGTTAACGGCAACCGAATGCTCCGCCGCCGAGTTTATTAGAATGTCTTGCTCCGTTTGACCTGCTGATATCCGTGATACCTGATGGAAGGAACTTATTAAGGAGAGTCCAATGTCGGTTCATTTCTTATGGGCCGGTTTGACCGCCTTGACGCTCGTTCCGGCGGGTCCTTGGGCGAAGCCGAGCCCCGCGCCGGAAGTTCAACCGCTGCGAGAGACCCTGCGCATCGATCTAAGCCGTGATTTCGACGGATCACCTGTCGCGTCCGCATCGGATTTCGCGGTCGCCGAGGACGGCTCGATTTATGTCCTCGACTCGAAGGGCGCCCGGGTGCTGCGGTTCGATTCAGCCGGCCGGTTTCTCGGCGCTTTCGGGCGTCCCGGCCAGGGGCCGGGCGACCTCCAGCGGCCCCTCTGGCTCGTCCTGATCCCCGCCGGCGAGATCGTCGTCGCCGACGGTTATTTTGGTTATTTTTCCGTTTTTTCCCGCGAAGGAAAATATCTCCGCCGGCGTGCCGAGCGCTCGGCCCATATGGTCGACGGATTGTTCTCCGTGGATTTGGACCGCTTCATCGTTTCCACTACTCGTTATGGCCCGTCGGCCAAGGGCGTGATGATGGAGCGGGTCATCGAACTGACGGATGCCGCTTTCCAGCCGATACGGACCCTGTACCGGGTTCGAGAGGATTCCGGGGGAAAAAACCCGGGCGGGGTCTATTTCACTTATGCTCCAGGGCCGCAGCGCGAGTTGTATATCTTGAACCGATCGAGCCGGGAATACCGGATCTCGGTCCTCGACCCGGCCGGAAAACCGCGCGCCGATATCACCCGGCCGTTCCACCCGGTGGCCAAATGCCCCAAGGATCTGGCCGAAGAAAAGCGGCTTTGGACCTCGCGCATGGGCCAAGTGGCGGCGCGCGAGGGAGGCTCGAGCGGAGAGGCTCGGGTCAATCCGGACAAATTCGCGGTCCGGGAAATCACCGTCGACGAAGCCGGCCGGCTGTGGGCGACGACGGTCGGCCCGGAATCTTGCGACCGCGATGTCTATGTCGATCTATTTTCTCCGGAAGGGAATTGGCTGAAGCGTTTCCGCCTGGGGCGGTTCGCCTCTCCGCAGATCAAGGTGATGCACGGATCTCTGTATGCTCTTGACGGCGAAGGCGATGATAGACCGGCGTTCGTCCGCTACGCGATCGAATCGGGCGGCGGCAAACGCTCATAAACATCCGACGTTCAACTGATTCATCCCGCGTCCGCCGTGGGGACACCACAGGGATAAAATCGCTAAAAATGGTTCAGCCTATCATTGACCTGGAAGCCATGCCTTCGAGCCTCTGGCTTCCCACCCGCCTCACACACCCTTCAGCCCAACCAGTTTCTTCCTAGCATCTTCGACCTCGGGGAGGACGGAATCCCCCGGAATACGCAATCATAAGACCTCCTTAATTTATTTATTGGGCGAAAACCGAAATTT
>Ga0315282_10001971_pt1 | contig 38425 bp, 35 predicted proteins | sample YL17G07_20_MG_FD_203693 | JGI IMG/M metagenome (GOLD analysis project Ga0315282, IMG submission 203693) | Sediment microbial communities from Yellowstone Lake, YNP, Wyoming, USA - YL17G07_20 | ecosystem: Environmental > Aquatic > Freshwater > Lake > Sediment | place: USA: Wyoming | collected... | reverse complement strand
GGGGCCGTGACACCCTGATCCTATCAGACATGGAGCAATCGTGAAGCGAGGCAAGTTCATCGTGCTGGAGGGGCCCGAAGGCTCGGGCAAGACCACGCAGGTCGCGAAGCTGGCTCGGCGGCTCGGCGAGGCGTCGTACGTGGTGAGGGTTGTGCGCGAGCCGGGCGGAACGGCCATCGGCGAGCAGGTCCGAAAGGTCCTCCTCGACAAGGAGAACGGCAAGATGACCGTCGGCACGGAGCTGCTGCTCTACATGGCCTCGCGAGCGCAGCTCGTGCACGAGGTCATACGTCCTTCACTCGACGAGGGGCTCATCGTGCTGGCCGACCGGTTCCTGGCCAGCAGCATCGTCTACCAAGGCATTGCGGGTGGCATGAGAGCCGGGGACATTGAAAGACTCTATCATGCGACGTGCGGGGACATCGAGCCGGACCTCGTGGTCGTGCTGGACGTGCCGGCGGAGGTCGGGCTCTCACGGGTCCAGCGGAGCTTCGACCGGATGGAAAGCAAGCCCCTCGCGTTTCACCGCCGGGTGCGCAAGGGGTACCTGGCTCTCGCCGGGTCCAAGCGCAGCCGATATGCCGTCGTGGACGGCTCCAAGGACCCAAGCGAGGTGGCGGAAGCGGTCTGGCAGGAGGTGAAGCGGCGTGTCCTTTCGTGACGTTCCGGGACAGGAGCGGGCGATCGACTTTTTCCGGCGGGCCGTCGGGACCGGGCGTCTGGCCCATGCGTATATCCTGGTCGGGCCGGAAGGGATCGGAAAGCGCCGCTTCGCCCGCGCACTGGCGCAATACCTCTTCTGCGTCGAGCGGCGCGACGATTCCTGCGGAAGTTGCCGGTCCTGCCGCCTCATCGAATCCGACCGCTTCCCCGACCTGCACTGGTATGGACGCGAAGAGGGTCGGCAGCAGCTCCGGGTCGAGGTCATCGAGCAGTTCCTCCGCGAGATCAGCTTCAAGCCGCTGGAGACCGACCGGAAGGTCTTCGTGGTGGAGGACGCCGACAAGCTGAACCCCGCGAGTGCGAACCGGCTGCTGAAGATCCTCGAGGAGCCTCCCGCGGCGTCGCTGCTCCTGCTCCTGGCGCTGGACGTGCGGGACTTCCTGCCGACGATCCTCTCGCGGTGTCACATGATCCGGCTTCGGCCGATAGCGGGAGCGGAACTCGCCCGGTGGCTCGAGGCGGAACACGGGTGCTCGGCCGAGCAGGCCCGGTACCTGGGTCATTTCACGATGGGGAGTCCCGGCCTTGCGGCCCAGCTCGCACGGGGTGATTTCTTCGAGGAGCGGGAATGGCTCATGAACATGACGATGTCCCTCAGGCCGGGGGAACACTTCGTCCCGGCCGAGGAGATGTTCCGGCGGGCCTCCGGCGGTGACGACGCGGCGCAGGAGCGACGCGAGACGCTGCTCCGGTTCTTCGACGTCCTGGAGCTCTTCTACCGGGACGTGCTCGCCGTTGCGGTCGGAAACGGAGAATCCACGCTCGTCAACGCGGACCGCTGGAAAGAGGTCGAGACGCTCGGGAAGCGCCTGTCGCCCGAACGGGCCAGACGGATTCTCGAACGCATCGAGGAGGCGCGACAGGCGGTGAGCGGGAACGCCAACCAGAAGCTGCTCCTGGAGAACCTCACTTTTGATGTTGCGTCGCTCATGTCGTTGTGATATGCTAACAAGGGCGGGTTCGGTGGAGAGGCCGCACCGAGAGGCCTGGTGTCCAGAGGCCGGCGTCCTCTCGACGGGACACGCCTGACACTTTTTAGAGGACCGATCATGGCGTGGTACACCTTCGCCAAGTACGGCGAGATCACTCATATGACCACCTTCCGCACGGAACTCGTGGACCTGAAACGCGGCGAACGTGTGGTGCTGCGGAGCGAACGCGGGACGGACGTCGGCGTGATCGTCCACCCTCCGTTCGAAAGCGAATCCCCCCCGGCGGGCCTTTCCATGGGGGAGATCCTCCGCCGGATCACCAGTGAAGACCTCGCACGGATCCGACAGATCGAAGAGGTGGACATGAAGACGGAGGCGAAGTTCTGCGAGGAGCGCATCGTCTTCCACAACCTCCCCATGAAGCTCGTGGACATCGAGCACATCTTCGGCGGGGAGAAGATCATCTTCTATTTCCTGGCGGAGGGGCGGGTGGACTTCCGTCAACTCGTGAAGGACCTGGCAAGGGAATACCGGACACGCATCGAGCTGAAGCAGATCGGGGTGCGCGACGAGGCACGGCTCCTGGCCGACTACGACCACTGCGGACGCGAGATCTGCTGCCGCACGTTCATCCAGGACCTGGAGCCCGTGACGATGAAGATGGCCAAGGCCCAGAAGGCGACGCTCGACCCGACCAAGATCTCCGGCCGCTGCGGCCGACTGATGTGCTGCCTGCGCTACGAGGACAAGGTCTATGAGGAGATGAAACGGAACCTGCCCCGGAAGGGCGCGCGCGTCGTGACCGACCGGGGGACCGCCGAGGTCATCGACTACGACATCATGTCCCAGACGCTCCGCGTCGAGACGCAGGGCGGGGACATCGTCAAGGTGCTGATGAAGGAAGTGAAGCAGGTGATTCCACGGGACGAGGAGGAGTATCAGCGGAGGCAGCAGGAGCGGGCACAGCAGCGAGGTCAACCGGGGCGTGGGCCGGCCGGCGGGGAGCCCGACCAGGGACGGGGCACTCCGCGTTCCCGACACTCTCGCGGAAGAAGACATGACGAGCGGCCGCCTCAGCCGTCCCGTGAGCCGACCAGACCTCCGGCGGACGTCGGACCGGGCGAAGAGCGCCACGTGAACCCGGAAGGCGAAGCTCCCCAGGACGCCCGCGGCCCGGAGGACGACTCCGCCCAGCAGGAGGGCCCCTCCGGCGGCCTTTCCGAACAGCAAGGATGACGCGCGTGAGCCGCGAGAAATACTACGTCACGACCCCCATCTATTATCCCAACGCCGAGCCCCACGTCGGCAGCGCCTTCGAAGTCGTCGGCATCGATGTCCTGGCACGCTGGAAACGTCTGGCGGGGTACGACGTGTTCTTCCTCACCGGCACCGACGAGCACGCCGAGAAGGTCAGCAAAGTCGCCAAGGAAGCGGGCGTGACGCCGGAGCACCTGGTCGAGGAAATGGCCGGGAAGTTCCAGCAGGTCTGGAGGGTCCTGGGAATCTCCTATGACCGGTTCATCCGCACCGAGGAGGAGGTGCACAAGCGCGGGGTGGCACGGTTCTGGCGGAACGTGCGCGACAAGGGTGACATCTACCTCGGGACCTACGAGGGACTCTACTGCATGCCCTGCGAGAGTTACTGGACCGCGACCCAGGCCAAGGCCGGGGTGTGTCCCGAGTGCGGACGGACGCTCCAGACGCTCCGGGAGCCCGCGTACTTCTTCGCGCTCAGCCGATACCAGGAGCCGCTGGAGAGACTGTTCCGGGAGAACCCCGACTTCCTGCTCCCGGACTTCCGCCGACACGAGATGGAGGAGAACTTCCTCCGGGCGGGGCTCGAGGACGTCTGCATCAGTCGGACCACGATCCACTGGGGGATAGCGGTTCCCGACGACCCGAAGCACGTGGTCTACGTGTGGTTCGACGCGCTCCTCAACTACCTGACCGGCGTGGGCTACGGCACGGACGAGGAGTCGTTTGGGAAATGGTGGCCGGCCGACCTGCACGTGGTCGGGAAGGACATCGTCCGCTTCCACACGCTCCTCTGGCCGGCGATGCTGATGTCGGCGGGACTTCCCCTGCCGAAACGCGTCTTCGCCCACGGGTTCGTCCAGGTCCTTTCCGACGACGAGGGGGCCGAGGGACCGGTGAAGATGAGCAAGTCGCTGGGAAACATCGTGAGGCCGGGGGACATCATTGACAAGTATGGCGTCGATGCGCTCCGGTATTTCCTGATGAAGGAGATCACCTATGCCGGGGACGGCGCCTACAGCGAGCGGAACCTCGCCGTGCGGTATAACAACGACCTCGCCAACGACCTCGGGAACCTCGTGCTGCGGACGCTTTCGATGATCGAACGCTACGTCGGCGGGCGGATTCCGGCGGGACACGCCGGGGCGGTGGTGGACTGGCCGGACGCCGACAAGGTCCTGCACGCCGTCGCCGAGGAAGTGGCGGAGACGGTGCCCGCACTCATGGAGGAACTGAATTTCTCGGGGGCGCTTGAAGCCATCTGGTCGCTCGTGCGCGCCGCAAACCGGTACGTCGAGGAGAACAGACCCTGGGGACTGGCCAAGGATCCCGCCGAGCGCACGCGGCTCGGCGTTGTCCTCTACAACCTCGCCGAATCGTGTCGATTGCTGTCCATCTGGCTCAGTCCCTTCATCCCTTCGACCACGGGGAAGATTCGCTCGCAGCTGGCGCTCGGCGAACCGGGCGCGGACTTCGCCCGCGAGGCGAGCTGGGGGGGCACGAAATCCGGCACCATGATCCGAAAAGGCGAGCCCCTTTTCCCGAGACTCGACCTCCCCGGGTGTCCTCCAGCAGGACGCTAAGAAAGTCCAAGTGTCATGCTGAGCATAGCGAAGCATCTGGATAAGCAGCGGAAAACGGTGAGTTTCGGGCAGTTTCTGAGCATTCGAACCCAGATTCTTCGTCGCTTCGCTCCTCAGAATGACATTCCCGGCGCCCTGGTAGGGCAACAGGGGGTCATGGCCGGCGGAAAATCCGGTCCCGGCTGCTGATTCTCACGGAGTGGGAGGTTTTTCGAAATCGGATGGACCGCAAGGAAGAAAAATCACTGGAACAGCTTGCCCGCGAGACAGGACGGTACGACGTCGAAGCGTACCGCTTCATGTTCGAGGCGCTGGACCACCTTCTTGGGCAGCTCAAGGAACGTCGGCACGTCAGCGGCGCCGAGCTCTCCCACGCGATCCGGGAACTGGCCGTCGAGCGTTTCGGCTTCATGGCTCGCAGTGTGCTGAATCAGTGGGGCGTTCACAAGACCCTGGATTTCGGCGAAATCGTCTTCCAGCTCGTGAACGCCGGACTCATGAGCAAGACCGAGGAAGACAAGGTGTCGGATTTCAACGACATCTACGACTTCCAGGAAGCGTTCGACCTCGCATTCCGCCAGGGAACCCGCAAGGACCGCAAACCCAAACACCCCAAGGGATGATCCAGCCGTTCACCCCCCTCCCTACCAAACGGACGTCGAGCACATGCGCCGGGAAGACCGCATACGACGAAGACTTCGCACGTGGTACGCACGCCACGGGCGGGACCTTCCCTGGCGAAGGACGCGGGATCCGTACGCCATCTGGGTGTCGGAGGTCATGCTGCAGCAGACCCGGGTGACGGCGGTGGAGCCGTATTTCGAGCGGTTCATGAGGCGGTTTCCCGACGTCCGCACGCTGGCTCACGCACGGCTCGACGCGGTGCTCAAGACGTGGGAAGGGCTGGGGTACTACACACGCGCGCGGAACCTGCATCGCGCGGCACGCGTGGTAGTCCGCGATCTTGGCGGAAGACTGCCCCGGACGCCGGAAGGGCTGCTCCGGTTGCCGGGCGTCGGGCACTACACGGCCGGCGCCGTCGCGAGCATCGCCTTCGGTCTCGACGAGCCGCTGCTGGACGGGAACGTGACGCGTGTGCTCTGTCGGGTCTTTCGGATGGACGCGACGCCCGGAGCGGCGAAGACGCGGAAGGAACTCTGGGGGCTAGCTCGCCGGCTCATTCCCGCCGGGCAGGCAGAACTCTTCAACCAAGCACTCATGGACCTCGGCGCCACCGTCTGCACGCCCCGGAGCCCCGATTGTCCCCTGTGCCCGCTGGAAGAGGTCTGTCTCGCACGGGCCAACGGAGAAGAGGAGAAGCTTCCCGTCAGGGTCCCGCGCAGGCCCATTCCCCATTACGATGTCGCGGCAGGCGTCGTCTGGAAAGGGAATCGTGTCCTCATCGACCGCAGGAAGTCCGAGGGCCTCCTCGGCGGACTCTGGGAGTTCCCGGGCGGGAGACGGCTCGGGAACGAGACGCTCCGGCAGTGCGTGGTCCGGGAGATCCGGGAGGAGCTCGGCGTCCGGGTCCGCGTCCGACGCGAGCTCGTCACCGTCAAACACGCCTACTCGCACTTCCGCATCACGCTTCACGCGTTCGAGTGCGATTGTGTTTCCGGCCGTGCGAGAGCGATCGGCTGTGCCGCGTGGAAATGGGTGAGACTGAGAGACCTGGACGACTTCGCGTTCCCCAAGGCCAACCTCAAGATTCTCGCGGAACTCCGCCGGCGACATCCGTAAGTCTGCCCTCTCCCTCCGGGACAGGGCACCGGTGAGGGGCAATTGGCTGACCCCTATACCTGCTGGTAGAAAACGCCCTTTGTGAGCGATGCCGTTTTTTTCCTCCCCCCCCACCGGGGGGAGAGGATTAAAGGTGAGGGGTGGAATTCTTCTCATGCCGACCGGGTCCACCCCTCACCCCGCCCTCTCCCCCCAGAGGAGGGAGAGGGATGAAGTGGCAAAACGGGTGTTTCCTACAGAGCCCCCTATACCCTCACCCCAGCCGCTCTCCCGGCGGGAGAGGGGGCCGAAGCGGAAAACGTTCTTGCCGAACCGCTTAGGAGGAGTATGATCTTGCGTTTGATCCCCGGCTTTGGCGCCCAGGCACTCTTTATCTGGAGGAAGCGAGATGACGTCGAGAAAGAGGCGTCCCGTACTTGCGATCAATGGCGGTCCGAAGACCATCACTGCGATGCCGGAGGCGGCGTTCCGCTGGCCGGACACGGGCAGGGAGGAAGTCGCGGAGGCCGCTCGTCTCATCCGCTCCGGTGAGTTGAGCGTCAGCGCGGATGCCAAGGGGCTCGCTGAGGAGTTCAAGAAGCTCGTCCGGGTGAAGTATGCGCTTACGTGCAACAACGGGACCGCGGCGGGGCACTCGTGTTTCTTCGCCATCGGCATCAAGCCGGGCGACGAGATCATCAGCCCCTCGTTCACCTACTGGGCGACGATCCTCCAGGCGCTCCACCTGGGCGGGGTGCCGGTCTTCGCCGAGATGGATCCCAGGACGCTCAACATCGACCCGAGCGACATCGAGCACCGCATCACGCCGCGCACGAAGGCGATCGTGCTGACGCACATGCTCGGCATCCCGTGCGAGATGACTCCCATCATGAGGATCGCCCGGAAACACAACCTGAAGGTGATCGAGGATGCGAGTCACGCCCACGGCGCCACCTATCGAGGGAGACCCGTCGGGTCGTTCGGGGACGTGAGCTTCTTCAGCCTTCAGGCCTCGAAGCTGATGCCCGCGGGGGAGGGCGGCATCTTCTGCACCAGGAGGAAGGAGTACTACGACCGGGCGCTGGCATTGGGGCACTACGAGCGCAACCGGGACCCGAAGGAGAACTCCTCCTGGGCGCGTTTTGCGACCGGTCTCGGGTTCAAGTATCGCATCCATCCCATCGCCGCGGCGATCGGGCTCTGCCAGCTTCGCAAGCTCCCGCGTCACATCGAGAAGACTACCGCCAACGTCGAGTACTTTCACCGGGGCCTCAGGAAACTGAAGTGCTGGGAAATCCCCGATCTTCCCCCATACGTCAAGCGGGTCTATTACCAGGACTGGCAGCCGTGGAAGCCTCAGGCGGCGCCTGGGGTCGCCAAGGAGCGGTTCGTGGAAGCCCTTTGCGCGGAGGGCTGCCGCGTCGGCGACGCCCGCTACAACCTCCTTCATCAACAGGCCATCTTCACCGATCCGGAGGTCTACTCGGAGAACGGCATCTTTCCGATCTTTGCGGACCTCCCCAATAAGCCGGTCTATCGCGGCGACGAGCTGCCCATCAGCCAGGCGCACCGTCAGAGGCTCATCTGGCTGCCAACGTTCCCGGGCGCAAGGAGGAAGGACGTTGACCTCTACCTCGAGGCATTCAAGAAGGTGGAGGACAACCTGGACGAGCTGAGGACAGGATAACTCGACTCAGCGTGCGAATTCTCCGGCCAGTCTCCTGACCTCCGGACTTGCGTTTCGGAGCTCGAGCGGCCGGTCGCCCACCAGTGCGAGGGCCGTCGCGAGTCCGCCCACCTGTCGGATCGCCGGGACGTCCAGGTGTTCCGTCCACGCCGCGTCGCTCGACGGGTCAAACCCGCAGACGTCCACGTCCAGCGCCTTCACGCGCCTCGAGATTGCACCCGCCACCAGACACCAGAGACCCGCCTTCCCTCTCCCCACGAGTCTTGTGCGCCCGGGGCAACCTTCCACCGCCGCGAGGATCTCGTGGACACGGTCGGCGACGAAGCAGCGGTTGTACGCGGTGTAGAATTCGACGAGGCGTGACACGTCCCTCGCGCGGCCGGCCGGGGTGATGATGAGGGAATCCCCTTCGCGCTCGACGCGAATTCCCCTGGGTCTCTTCCGGCGGCATTCATCCACACTGGTAAGCGTGACGCCGAGCGCATGCGGGAGGAGCGGTCCGAGGTTTTTTCGCGCGGCGGCGGGGGTTCGCAGATGGGGTCTGAGGGCGTCTTCCGCACGGCGTCGCCAGATTTTCCGGAGCGCGGCGAACGGAAGCTCGGGCGGACGTTTGCGTCCCCACCAGACCATCCGGTCGCGCAGCGGGGGTCTGGAGGTGCCCCCCTCCGCAAGCCACTCTGCCGATTTCGCACCGAAGAGCACCTTGTTGAACCATCCGTAAACGGACTCGCGCATCTGAAGATTGTAGCCGTGCTCGGCGTCCACGTGGAGGTGCGATACCCGCTCTGCCGCGTCCGAGAGCGCATAGACCTCGCGGACGGCCGGCAGCTCCTCCGCGATCGTGTCCTTCGTCCAGTCGCGGGTGCAGCTTCCCATGAAGAGCGGCTTCGGCGCGAAGAGGCGAGCGAGGTCCACGCTCGTTGCATCGATCCGCAGGAGAGGTGCATTCTCGCAGAGACATCCGCCCTGCATCTGGTAGGAGATCATGCAGATGGGGGCGGCCGCGGCGACCCGTCCATCCACCGCCGTCAGAACGAACGTCTGCGTCCCTCCGCCCGAAGCCCCCGTGACGCCGATGCGCCCGGGATCGACCTCCGCGAGCGTCAGCAGGAAATCCAGCGAGCGGATGCCGTTCCACGTCTGAAGTGCCATGAGCGACAGGCCCCAGTAAGCGTCCGCGCCGAACTCCCGGTGCGGAAGCTGACACGAGTCGTTGTACCCGACCATGTCCCAGCTGAAGGCCGTCGCACCCATCTGGGCGAGCCGGATGCACCGGGCGACGACGCTCCCGCGCGGGTCGTGGTCGTGCAGGCGCCCGTCCTCCCAGTGTCCGTGGGGACAGAGGATGGCGGGGGCGCGTCCCCGCCGCGCCCGCCCCGCCGGGCGGAAAAGGTTCCCGGTCACGTAGAACCCGGGGATGGATTCGAACGCGACTTTCTCGCAGGTGAATCCGTCGCCCTTCCAGAGGCCGAAGACCCGGGCGTCCAGCGGCGTCCGCCGGGGCTCCGGAAGCAGTCCAAGACTCACTCGTGCGTGACGCCGGAGCCACCGCGCGTACCTCAGCCAGTCCGCCCGCGTCGCGAAATGCCGCGGCTCGTAGTGACGGTTGAGATGGCGGATGTTCTCGGGTATCGCTTGCCGCATGGAGTGACGCTCCCACCCATAGTGATCTGTGGCGAGACGCAGGTGTGGCGAACACATTTCCCGATGATAGGTTATCCTGTGTGTCGTGCGGGTTCAAGTCGATAGTAGCGCACAGGGGGGGATTGGGCGCGGGAGAGGAGCCGGTCCAAAAAAGCGGTCCCGACTTTCAGCCGGGACCGTGCATTCTGGCGAGGCCGACGGGACTCGAACCCGCAACTTCCAGATCGACAGTCTGGTACTCTAACCAATTGAGCTACGGCCCCAAAAGTGCGTCCCGTCCGGGTCATCCCCGCACGGGGCTCTCGCCTGGTGGGCGATACTGGACTTGAACCAGTGACCTCTTGCGTGTAAGGCAAGCGCTCTAGCCGACTGAGCTAATCGCCCGGCGTCGTGCCCTCTTCATACCCCATGGCCGAGCAAAGTCAAGGAAAATCCAAAGGATGAGCGGTGCACGCTCGGGCGTCGCCTCGATGCAAGAGTTTATGCGGCCAACGGTTACGTCGAGCCATGACCCGGCCCCCGTGCGCCGTCGGAGTCCGACGCGCTACCGCTTCCGGCTCTTCAGAAGGATATCTCGGAGCTTCCGAACCGCCTCTCCACGGTGCGAAACCTGGTTCTTGAGGGTCGAGTCGAGCATTCCGAACGTCATCCCGTAGGGGCAGTAGTAAAAGAGGGGATCGTAGCCGAATCCGTTGGTCCCGCACGGCTCGGTGACGATGCGGCCACGGCAGTACCCGTCGGCAGTCAGTTGAAGTCCGTCGGGTGTCGCGAGCGCCACCACGCACCGGTAGCACGCAGTGCGTCGTTCTTCCGGGATGCCTTCGAGCTCGGCCAGGAGTTTCAGGTTGTTCTCCTCATCACTTGCCTCCTCGCCCTCGTAGCGGCGGGACCGCACGCCGGGTCTCCCGTCCAGGGCGTCGACCTCCAGTCCCGAATCGTCCGCGAGCACCGCTAGTTTAAAATGCCTGGCCAGCGCGCATGCCTTCTTGCAGGCGTTCTGCTCAAACGTGGCCCCGTCCTCGATGACCTCCGGCAGCGGTCCCACGTCGTCCGGCGTCAAGAGCGCACACGGGAGTTCTCCCAGGATCTCCCGGATCTCCTTCAGCTTGGGTTGACATTTCGTTCCGATGAGGATCTGCTTAGGGATTCTCACTCTTGCGGGTCCTTGCGTTCAGATAATCCTTGTAGCGAATCTTGTCCTCTTCCGTCAGAGGGATATTGTACCTCGCCTTCATCTGGACCTGAAGCTCGATGATGCTCACCGGCCAGGGCTGGTCCCCGAAAACCGTCTTCTCCCCGTAGAACTCCTCCATCTTCTCGCGGAATCCCGACTTCCTGCCGCCGTGCATCTTCAGCCACTCGTCGTACGCCTCACGCCAGAGCTTGAGGAGCTCGGGGTCGCGCTCGTCGTCGAAACTGCCCACCGAGACGATGGCCGAGCCGGGGAGGTCGGTGACGTAGCCCTCGAATCCGTTTTGCCTGAGCGTCCGGGCGTGGTTGTTCGCGTAGTGGAGTGCCGTCAGACGTCTCTGCTCGTCGTCGTAGTAAAAGGCGAGACGGACCGTCCACTTCCCCTTGGCCTCGAGGATGGGAGAGACGATCTCGGTGTCGGGCTTGAATTCGACCGGTTTCGGGGGTTCCGGCGGCTTGGCCGGCGGGGTCGGCCGGCCGGGCTCGACGGACGGTGTGCCGGATCCTTTCACTACCCATGGGTGGTCTTCCGTAAACCACCCTTTTCTTGTCTCCTGAATCGGCTCATAGCAGCCGATGGCCGTCGGCAGCAGCAGAAATGCCGCGACGACAAGGGGTCCGATCTTCATTCTCGACTTCCTATGCTATGCCGGTTCGACCGATGGCGCGACGCTGAATCCCGAAGAGCCTCTGGATGCCCCGTCGGGCGAGCGCCAGCATCCGCAGCAGGTCCTCTTCGCCGAACGTCCCCCGCTCCGCCGTCCCCTGGACCTCCACGAATTCTCCCAGCGAGGTCATTACTATATTCATATCCACCGCGGCCTGAACGTCAAGTTGATAGTCGAGGTCGAGGACCACGCGGTGGTTGACGATCCCGACGCTCACCGCGGCCACCGCCGCCTGGAGAGGCCACTCGGAGATGAGCTTCTCGCGCTTCATCCGCGTGAACGCGTCGAAGAGCGCGACGTAGCTTCCGGTGATGGCGGCGGTGCGCGTCCCGCCGTCGGCCTCCAGCACGTCACAGTCGAGCCGGACGGTGTACCCGTCCATGAGCGACCGGTCCACGACCGCGCGGAGCGACCGCCCGATGAGACGCTGGATCTCCTGAGATCGCCCGTCGTCGGTCCTACGCGGCTGGCGCACGGGAGTCGAGCCGGGAAGCATCCCGTATTCCGCGGTCACCCATCCTTCGCCTTTCCCGTCGAGCCACCGCGGGACGCCCCGCTCGACGCTCGCCGTGCACAGGACGAGCGTCTTTCCGGCGGAAATGAGCACCGACCCGTATGGCGTGCTCGTGTAGTGTCTGGTGATGGTCACCGGTCTCAACCGGTCGCTTCGCCGCTCGCTTGCCATGGGATTTCCTTTCAGCTTTGCTCTGTAGAAAACACGTCTTGTGACCGCTGCCGCTCGTTCCTCTCCCCCCGCCGGGGGGAGAGGATTCAAGGTGAGGGGCGGATTTCTGCGCATGCCGGGCGGGTCCACCCCTCACCCCACCCTCTCCCCCCAGAGGAGGGAGAGGGGTGAAGCAGCAAGACGGATGTTTTCTACAGAGCATTTCAGTTCCCGAACTCTTCGGCGAGTGCTTCGTCGAGAATCGCAACGCCCTCGTCGATGTGGGACTCCTCGACGATCATCGGGGGCATGAACCGCAGCACGACGTCATGGGTGCAGTTGATCAAGAGGCCCTTCTTCCTGCATCGGTCGACGACGCCGGCGCCGGGCTTCGCGAGCTCGACGCCGATCATCAGTCCTTTGCCGCGGAGATCGGTGATGACCTCGTGGCGTTTCCGGAGTTCCGCCAGTTTGCGGAAGGCGTATCTCGACATCTTCCGCGTGTTCTCGAGGAGCTTCTCGTCGTCGATGGCGTCGAAGACGGCGCAGGCGGCTGCCGCCGCCAGGGCGTTCCCGCCGAACGTCGACGCGTGCGACCCCGGGACCAGCTTCGCCGCGATCTCCGGTCTTGCCACCATCGCCCCGATGGCCACGCCTCCGCCCAGGGCCTTCGCCAGGGTCATGATGTCCGGCACCACGCCGTAGGTCTGGTAGGCGAAGTATTCCCCGGTGCGACCCATCCCGGTCTGCACCTCGTCGAAAATCAGGAGGATCTTCTTGCGGTCACACAGTTTTCGCACCTGTTTCAGGTAGCGCTCCGAGGCGACGTTGATGCCTCCCTCGCCCTGGATGGGTTCGATCATGACGGCGCAGGTTCTGGGGTTGACCGCACGCTCGAGCGCCCGGAAGTCGTTGAACGGGACGTACCCGAACCCCTGGGGCAGCGGCTCGAACCCCTTCTGGTACTTGGGCTGTGCGGTGGCCTTGACGGTCGCGAGTGTGCGTCCGTGGAACGAGTTGTGCATGGTGATGATCTTGTTCTTGCCGGGAGGCGTGGCAATGCGGGCGAGCTTGATGGCGGCTTCGTTGGCTTCGGCGCCGGAATTGCAGAAGAAACACTGCCCGCCGAACGACTTGCGACTCAGACGCTCGGCCAGCTCTCCCTGCGGGACGCTGTAGTAGTTGTTCGCGACGTGGATGAGCCGGCCCACCTGCTCCCGCACCGCCCGGACCACGCGCGGATGACAGTGCCCGATCCCGCTCACCGCCCATCCCGGAAAGAGGTCGAGGTACCTCCGGGACCGGGCGTCCCACACGTAGCACCCCTTGCCGCGGACGATCACCACCGGCAGCCGCTTGTAGTTCCCGATCACGTACTTGGCGAACTGCTTGATCACCGACTCCGTCGTCGCTCTCTTCGTCGTCAACTGCGGTCCTCCGTTTCCAGGTGTCTATAGATCGTCGACGTGGGCAACGATCCCAGGAAAAGCTGCCCGTATCTGCGCGTGGTGATCCTCGGGTCGAGGATGACCACGATGCCCGTATCGGTCTTGGTGCGGATGAGCCGTCCGATGCCCTGCTTCAGGCGGATGACCGCTTCGGGGACGCTGTAGCTCAGGAACGGATCGCCTCCCTCGTCGCGGATTTTCTCCAGGCGCGCCTCGACGACCGGGTGGTCCGGTACCGAGAAAGGAAGCCGCGTGATGATGACGTTGCTCAGCGCCTCTCCCTGCACGTCGACCCCCTGCCAGAAGCTGTCGGTCCCGAAAATGACGCTGCCGACCGTGCTCCGGAAGCGTTCGAGCATCTTGGTCCGGGGCAGTCCTTCTCCCTGCACGAAGCTCTCGATGCCCATCGCCTGGAGTTTCGGGCGGATCTCCCGCGCCACCGCGTCGAGGAGCCGGTAACTCGTGAAGAGCACGAAGGCGCGACCCCGGCTGAAGGTGAGGTAGCGCTCCGCTTCGCGGATGACCGCGCGCTTGAAGTTCTCCTCGTCGTTCGGGTCGGGCATCCCCAGCGGGACGTACACCTTCATCTGGCGGTCGTAGTCGAAGGGCGAGCCGACCCGCAGCTCGTCGGCGTCGTGGGCCCCGAGCCGCGTGCGGATGAAGCTGAACGGGTCCTGCTCGCCGACGCAGAGCGTCGCACTCGTGATGACGACCGTCCGCAGCTGGTCAAAGAGCAGCCGTTTCAGGTCGGCGGCCACCGAAATCGGCGAGCATTCGAGGTGCACCTGTTCCGGCCTCTTCCCGTCGAACTCCGCCCAGTAGACGCACTCGCCCATGGTCTGAGCGGTGAAACTGTTGACGGCCGCCGAGAGGTCGAGCGCACGACTGCCGTAGGAACCGATTTCGATTTCCTCGTCGGTGTTTCGTGCGCGGCTCTTGAGTTCCTCCAGCACGAGTGCGAGTTCGCCCAGTGCCGGGGAAAGCTCGTTGGAGAAAATCCCGCCCTGGCGGATTCTGCCGTTCTCTTCGGCGTGCTCCGTCCGCCAGGCCGCGACCTGCTTGAAAAGCTCCCTCGCCGCGCGCCGCACACGCTCCACCGCCCTGACCGCATCCTTCTCCGAAAGGTGGGCCAGGAACCCCTTCTTCGTCCTCGGGTTGAAGAGCACATTCAGGAACCACGAAACCTGACTGCTCGTCACGTGCACGCCGAGATAGTCGGTGACGACCGACTCGATGCTGTGTCCCTCGTCGAGCACCAGCACACGGTACCGGGGCAGGAATCCGGTGTCACGGTCGCGCAGTGCCAGGTCGGTCGAGAGGATGTGGTGGTTGACGACGAGGAGATTGGAATTGTACATGTGGCGGCGTGCGCGCTGGAAGAAGCATTTCCGCTCGGCGTGCGGACACTGTCGGCCGCCGCAGTTGTCGTGGTCGCTGTGGACGCGTGCCCAGACCGACGGCATCGGCTGACGCTCGAAATCCGAGAGCGTCCCGTCGCTCGTTCGACGGGCCCAGTTCTGAATCCGCCGGAATTCCTTCAGCTCCTGGTCGCCGTCAAAGAGCGACGCCTGGTGCTCGGCCGTCAGCGCCAGCCGTCTCAGACAGATGAAGTTCGCCCGTCCTTTCACCAGACACGCCGTGAACTCGTCCGGCACCACCGTCCGCAGGAACGGGATGTCCTTGGTGATGAGCTGTTCCTGCAGGCTGATGGTATTGGTCGAGACGACGACGGGTTCCTTGTGTTCGAGCGAATAGTCGATGGCGGGCAGGAGATAGGCGAAGCTTTTTCCGACGCCGGTGCCCGCTTCCACGAGGAGGTGACGGGACCCGGCCAGGGCCTTCTGGACGGCGTGGGCCATGGCGATCTGCTCCGCCCGGAGCTCGTAGTTTCCGAGCTTCCGGGCGACCAACCCGTCGGGACCCAAGACCTGCGCTGCGTCCATTCGTTCTTCCCGCTGGATACCGGTCTCCGTGCACGGTCCGTGAAGGCATGCCGGGAGTCATCAGGCACGTTTCGCGGCGATGACGCCTTCCGTGGGACTCGATGCCCGGGCATAGAGTTTTTTCGGGATGCGTCCGGCGAGGTAGGCAAGTCGTCCGGCCTCGACCGCGTGCTTCATCGCCCGGGCCATCGTCACCGGGTCCTTCGCCCCGGCGATGCCGGTGTTGAGAAGCACCCCGTCGCACCCGAGCTCCATGGCGATGGTGACGTCGCTTGCCGTGCCGACGCCCGCGTCCACGATCACCGGAACCTTGAGCGTCTCCAGGATGATGAGGATGTTGTTCCGGTTGAGTATGCCCTGTCCGCTTCCGATGGGCGCACCCGCCGGCATGACCGACGTGGCCCCGGCGTCCTCCAGCTTCTTTGCCATGACGGGGTCGTCGCTCGTGTAGGTCAGCACCGTGAACCCTTCCTTCACCAGGATTTCGTTCGCCTTGAGGGTCTCGACCGGGTCGGGAAGGAGGGTTTTCTCGTCGCCGAGCACCTCGAGCTTGATGAGGTCGGAAAGTCCGACTTCGCGGGCGAGTCTCGCCGCGCGCACCGCGTCCTCCGCCGTGTAGCACCCCGCCGTGTTCGGCAGAATGGTGTATCTCTTCCGGTCGATGTAATCCAGCATCGATTCCTTCGAGCGGTCGGTCAGGTTGACCCGCCGGACCGCGACGGTGACGACCTGGGCGCCCGAGGCCTCCAGCGCCTCCGCCATCAGCGGGAACGTCTCGTACTTCCCCGTCCCCACGATGAGACGCGACGTGAACTCATGCTTCCCGATCTTGAGCGTATCGGACATCGATCAACCACCTCCCACGAAAGTCACGACTTCGACCCGGTCACCCTCGGCGAGCACGGTGGAGCCGTACTTGTCGCTGGCGACGATCTCGAAGTTTCGCTCGACCGCAATCCGGACCTCGCCGAGTTGGAGTCCGGCGATGAGCTCGAGGAGCGTAGTGCCCGGCTCGGCGTCACGTTCTTGTCCGTTGAGCTGGATTTTCAACGGCAGGCTCCAGGAATGGGCAGACGCCCAGACAATCTACTCTACCATATGGACTTGCGAAGTCAATGAAAAGGAGTCCGCCATAGGCGGAATAGGCCACGGCGTCAGGTGACATCCGCCGGGTGGGTGATCTTTCCGGTGACGGCGGATGCCGCCGCCACCGCGGGACTCGCAAGATATACCTCGCTCTTCGGATGTCCCATGCGACCGACGAAGTTGCGATTGGTCGTGGCGACGGCGACTTCTCCTTCGGCCAGGATTCCCATGTGTCCGCCGAGACACGGTCCGCAGGTCGGCGTGCTGACCGCCGCGCCCGCCTCCACGAACGTCTCCGTGTAGCCCCGCTGGATCGATTCGAGGTAGACTTCCTGCGTCGCCGGGATGACGATCATGCGGACGCCCGGTGCGACCTTTCTCCCTTTCATGATTTTGGCGGCGGCCTCGAGGTCCGAGAGCCGGCCGTTCGTGCAGCTCCCGATGACGACCTGGTCGATCCGGACGTTCGAGAGCTCGCGGACGGGGTGCACGTTCGACGGGAGGCTGGGTGCGGCGACCTGCGGCTCGAGGGCGCTCACGTCGTATTCGGTCACGTCGACGTACGCGGCGTCCTTGTCGCACTTGAAGACGCGCGGCTCGCGCTGGGCGCGCCCGGTCACGTACTTCTTCGTCAGGCGGTCGAACGGGATGATGCCGTTCTTGCCCCCGCACTCGATGACCATGTTGCACATCGACAGGCGGTCGTCCATCGCAAGCGTTTCGACGGCCTCCCCGGTGAACTCGATGGCCTGGTAGAGTGCGCCGTCCACCCCGATCTTGCCGATAGTGAAGAGGATCAGGTCCTTGCCCCCGACCCATCGCGGGAGTCTGCCCCGGTAGACGAACTTCCTCGTCTGGGGGACCCGGAGCCACACCTCACCCGTGGCGAACGTGCACAGCGCGCCGTAGGTGCAGGTGTGGCTGTCCGCGCCGATGATGAGGTCGCCCGGGACCACGACGCCCTCCTGGGGAAGCAGGGCGTGCTCGACCCCCATCCGTCCCACCTCCCAGTAGTATTTCAGCTCCTGCTCGCGGGCGAAGTCCCGCAGCACCTTCGACTGCTCTGCCGACTTGACGTCCTTGTTCGGGGTGAAGTGATCAGGAACCAGCACCACCTTCTCACGGTCGAAGACCTTCCGGATTCCGGCCTTGCGGAACTCCGCGATCGCCAGCGGCGCCGTGATGTCGTTCCCCAGCGCAATGTCCACGTCCGCGTACACGAACTCCCCGGCGGTCAGACGTTCCTTCCCGCAGTGCGCCGCGATGATCTTTTCCGTGATCGTCATCCCCATCTTGTGTGCTCCCGCCACTTGTCACGCTCGACAGCGGGGCGACGCATGCGTCGCCCCGCTGGGCCTCCGTGGATTTCACTCCGCTAAAATCGGGCGAGGCATGCCTCGCCCCTACGTTGACCTCGGCAGCGGGGCCTTCAGGTATTTCTTCTGGCACTCGGGGCACAGGTCGAACAGGAAGCTCTTGTAGACCTGGTCTTCGAGTTCCTGCGGCTCCGCCTTGCTCAGCTCGCGGGCAAGCTCGCGGATTTCCTCCATGTAGTCCCGCCCGAGATCGTCCGCCGTCAGCTCCATCGGGTCGTACGCCGCGAAGACCTCGATCTTCACCACGTAGCGGACGTCGGAGTCCACGAGGAGCGGCTTCCCGCACATGTCACAGCAGAAATCGGCCATGACTCACCCATCTGACGCCTTTGAACCGGTTCCTATTGTACCGGATTTCCCCGGAATTTCAACGAATTCGCCGGCTCGTGGAAAGCCGGCGATCAGGTTGGGGCATTGGAGAGTCGAACGAGCTTGTCGAGGGCAGCGGCGGCTTTGCCCTGAGAGATGACCTCACGGGCGAGATCGAACCCCTCAGGGGCGGTCTTCACGCGGTCGGCCGCGAGGAGTCCGAAGGCGGCGTTCATGAGCACGATGTCGAGCGGGGGGCCCTCCTTGCCGGCGAGGACGTCGCGGATGACCCGGGCGCTCTCCTGGGGACTCGACACCTGGAGCTCCGGAAGTCGTGCCCGCTGGACGCCCAGGTCTTCGGGCCGGACGGTGTACGTCCGGATTTGCCCCTCCTTCAGTTCGGTGACCGTGCTCTCGTCCGTGGTGGTGACTTCGTCCATCCCGTCGTGTCCGTGGACGACGCACGCATGCACGCTTCCGAGGTTCCTGAGGACCGAGGCGATGAGGGTGGTCAGGTGCGGCGCGAAGACGCCGAGGAGCTGGTGACGGGCGCCTGCCGGGTTCGTCAAGGGGCCGAGGATGTTGAAGATCGTGCGGATGCCGATCTCGCGCCTGGGGCCGATGGCGTGCTTCATCGAGGCGTGGTGCCGGACGGCATAGAGGAAGCCGAAGTTCGCCTCCGAGAGGCACCGTTCGACGACGGGGAAATCGGCGTCGATGTTGACGCCCAGTTCCTTGAGCACGTCGGCGGAGCCGCTCTGGGAACTGGCGGCACGGTTCCCGTGCTTGGCGACCTTCACCCCGGCACCCGCCAGCACCAGTGCCACCGCGGTCGAGATGTTGAACGTCCCGAACCGGTCGCCGCCGGTCCCGCACGTGTCGACCGCGATCCCTTCGCCCGGAACGATCCGCACCGCCTTCTCGCGCATCACCATCGCGCTCCCCGTCACCTCCTCCACCGTCTCGCCCTTGATGCTGAGGGCGGTGAGGTAGGCGGCGACCTGTGCAGGCGTCGCAACGCCTTCCATGATCTCGTTCATCACCTGTCGGGCCTCGTCGCGGGAAAGGTCCTCGCCCCCGACGACCTTCGAGATCATCTCGCGGATCATCTGCGGTCTCCCGAGAGTTTACCTGAGATGCGTGACGGTGGCGCCCTGTGCCGCGCGCGTGCGGAGGAAGTCGGGATGGAGTCCCGTGGCGTGCCGGTATTCGGTCCCCACGGTCTCGATGAACGTCTCGGCGGCGCGCTTTTCGACGAGACTCACGGTGCAGCCGCCGAATCCCCCCCCGGTCATCCGCGACCCGAGCACCCCCTTCACCTTTCGCGCCGAGTCGACCAACACGTCGAGTTCCCTGCACGAGACCTCGTAGTCCGTGCGCAGACTGTCGTGGCTCGCGTCCATGAGCCTGCCGAACGCCGCAGCGTCGTGACGTCCCATCGCATCGACCGCGTCGAGCACCCGACGGTTCTCGCTGAAGACGTGGTCGAGACGTTTCCTCACCACCGGGCGCAGCATGTGCCTGGCGGCGTGGTATTCGTCGCCCGTGACGTCGCGCAGGGTTTCGCGCTTGCCGACGACGGTCGTCAACATCGACAGTCCCTCGCGGCATTCGTCCTGGCGCGCGTGGTACTCCGTCTCTCCGAGACTGTGCTTCACCATGGAGTTGGCGACGAGGAACTCGTAGTCGGGTCCGAAGAGGGGGAGTGCGCGGCGTTCGAGGGTCTTGCAGTCGATGAAGGTGGCTTTCCCCTTTTCAGCGAAGACGGAGACGAACTGGTCCATGATCCCGCACTGGACGCCGACGAAGTCGTTCTCGGCGCGTCGGGCGAGTTTTGCCAGTTCGACGCCGTCGAGCGTCCGTCCGGCGAGATCGAGCAGAAACCGGGCGACGGCCACCTCGAACGCCGCGGAGCTGCTCAGCCCTCCGCCAATGGGGACCGTGCCGGAAATCACCGCGTCGAACGGACGAACCTCCACGCCCGCGTCGACCAGGAACTTCATGACCCCTTTCGGGTAGTTGACCCACCGTCGCTCGCGGTCGACCGACAGGTCGCGCACGGCGAAGGAGACCTGCTCGTTGAAATCGAGCGAGACCAGGCGGACGGCGTGTCCGGCGGTCGCCCTGCCGAAGAGAGCCAGGTCGAACTCCACCGCCATCGGAAGCACGTATCCGCCGTTATAGTCGGTGTGCTCCCCGATGAGGTTGACGCGTCCGGGGGCCCGGGAGAGGACGAACTCCTCCGCCGGGCCGAAGCACGTCTCAAAACGCGTCCTCATCCTGCTGAGACGTTTCCGCTCGATCACTCTTTGCCTCCCGTCCAGGTCCATGGTAGGGGGAAGCCGGTGCTCCGTCAAGGTGAAACCCCCCTGCGTCCTGGCGTCCCTCGCCGGATTTGCCCTTGATTTCCTCGTGAGCCGGGCGGTAGACTGCTTGCACGTTGGTCGCACAAGCAGGGGCGACGCATGCGTCGCCCCCTATATCTTCCGATTTCCGAGGAGGTCAACATGGCCAGGAATGCAAAGCTGCGCGCCGGCGTCATCGGCTGCGGCAAGGTCGCCCGCACGCTCCACATCCCGGAGTACATCAACTGTCGCGATACGGAACTCGTCGCGTACTGCGAGGTCGACCCGCAGTCCCTCGCCGAGACGGTCGCACGATACGGCGAGCGTCCGACCTACAAGGACTACCGGGAGTTGCTAGCCGGCGAGAAGCTCGACTGCGTGAGCGTCTGTATTCCCAACTACCTGCACTGCGAGGTGACGCTAGCGGCGCTGGAGGCTGGGGTGAACGTGCTCGTGGAGAAGCCGATGGCGCTGACGCTGAAAGAGGCCGACCAAATGATCGCCGCGGCGAAGAGCAAGCGGAAACTTCTCATGGTGAGCCAGACGCAGCGTTTCAGCCCCGTCCACAAGCGGGCCAGGGAGGTGCTGGATTCCGGGATCCTGGGGAAAATTCTGCACGTCGCCACGGCGTTCGGGCATCCGGGGCCGGAGGGGTGGAGTCCGCGCGGGAGGTGGTTCTTCGAGAAGAAAAAGGCGGGCTTCGGGCCCATGGCCGACCTCGGAATCCATAAGGCCGACCTCGTCCGATACCTCACCGCCAAAGAGGTCGCAGAGGTCTCCGCCTTCGTCAGCCGCGAGGAAAAAACCAACACCGACGTCGAGGACAACTTCGTCTCGGTCCTCCGCTTCACCGACGGCACCCTCGGCACCCTCACGACGAGCTGGACCGTGAAGGGAATGGAGACCAACTACACCTACCTCTACGGCCAGAAGGGGACGCTGGTGATCTCGGTGATTCCGGACCGGCCGCTCGTGGCTTTCATGAGCACGCCGAAATGCGTCATCGACCTCCCGGTCGAGGCGATCCAGACCAACATCGAGGACACCTGGCGGCTGGGGATCTTGGACAATTTCGCGGCGAGCATCCTGGGAAGGGAGAAGTGTCTGGTTCCGGGAGAGGAGGGCCGCAAGGCGCTGGCGATCATCCTCGCCGCCGACGAGTCCGCCAGGACCGGCAAGACCGTGAAGGTGGAGAAGTAGCCGCCCATGGACGACGTGTTCGTGATGCACAAGCACCAGGCCACGCGACTCCACTACGACTTCCGTCTGGAGATGGGAGGCGTGCTGAAGAGCTGGGCGGTTCCGAAGGGACCCAGCATGGTGCCGGCCGTCAAGCGCCTCGCCGTGCTCGTCGAAGACCACCCGCTCGAATACCGCGACTTCGAGGGGACCATCCCCCCGGACGAATACGGCGCCGGGGTCGTGATGATATGGGACGAGGGCAGGGTCGAGTGGACGGCGGGCAAAGACCCTCTCGAGATGTTCGACGCGGGACTCCTTGAGTTCGAGCTGAGCGGCAAGAAGCTCAAGGGACGGTTCAAGCTGGTTCAGACGAAGATGGGCGGGGACGCGCGGAACTGGCTCTTGATCAAGCGTCACGACGATTACGAGGAACAGGACGACGACCTGCTCCGTCGCGAGCCGGACTCGGCCCGCACCGGCCGCACCATGGACCAGATCGCCCGAGACGCGAAGGTGTCGTAGCGTCCATCGGGACAACCTTTGTCGGCAGCCGCCAAGTGTGTCATGCTGAGGTCCGACCTCAGTCGGGACGAAGCATCTGGCACCGAATGGGAAGTGTTTGCTGCAATTACGGGCCAGATTCTTCGTCCCGATAGAACGGGACTCAGAATGACACCCAACTGACGTGCCTGCCCAGGTTTAATTCGGATAAGCTCCTAGCGCACCGCCGGACGGGGCCACCCGGCGAGCTGCCCAAACTTCGCCACCCTTCAGGGAACGTCTTCGATCTCCCGCCGGAGACGCTCCTTGGCTTCTTTCCTGCGATAACCCTTTTTTCCTTTGGAGGTGGAATGCGCCCTCTGGACCGGACTTCGGGTCCATCTGCGGCGCGGCAGCGTCGGCTTTTTCCTCTTCGAGGTCGACATACCCGCCCCCTCTGACCGAGGACAGCATCACCTGATGCGCGAGAGAACATCTCGTTCCAATAATCTACCATGCGGAGGCTTCCGTTTCATCGAAATCCCGGAGAGCGTGAGGTCCCATGCAGGGGCAAAACGTCGTCTTTTGGCCTGGTTCCGGTGCGGATTTGGGGCAAAAAAACGGAAAAAACCTTGACGCCGCCGCGGGAGGGTAGAATATACAGCGTTGTCGGAGTTTCCCTCAGGCCCCGCACGATCTGCGGACGCTAAACAGGTGCGGCAGGGCATTGTGGCAGGAGACTTGGTACACGCGAGGGAACCGACAGGAGGGAAATGTCATGACTGGTTTTCCGGGCATGCGGCGGGGCTTTACGCTGATTGAGCTTCTTGTCGTCATTGCCATCATCGGGATTTTGGCGGGGCTGCTGCTTCCGGCGCTAAGCCGTGCCAGGCACATGGCCCGTGAGAAACAGTGTGCCAGCAACCTTCGCCAATTGTACTTTGCCCTCAAGATGTATTCCAACGAGCACGAGGGCTGGTACCCCGTCGAACCGACCGAGCACAATCCACACCCGGGTCTTTTCAAGGCACTCACCGTCCAGTTTGACAGCGGCATGGCAAGGTGCTTCTACTGCCCCGAGGGCTCCATGATGGAAGCGTACGCCCAGGACACGGTCCATTACACGCCCAAGGGGGGGTCGGACAGCATCATTGACACGCCCGTGAACAACTGTGCCGGGAACATCGGGTATGTCTACTGGAGCTTCCTCAAAAACAAGCCGGGCTGGCGCAACGTGGCGCAGTTCAAGCCGAGACTCTTGCATGACGCCGGACCCGTGCAGTCACCCACCGGCCCGCCCATCAAGGTGTACCCGCCTACGGAAACATGGATCCTGAGCGACTGGTTCCGGCAAGGGGCGCCATTCCCGCACTCACGCGGCCACGCCCAGGGGCTTAACGTCCTTTACCTTGACGGTCATCTTAAGATGGTCTTGGGCAGCCCCAAGGACAACTATCACTGACCGCACGTCCTAAAAGCGGGGGCCATTTCCTCCCGGTGGGGGTGGAAGCCTCGGGGTGTTCTTCCCTGCGTGCTCGATTTGTCGGCGGAGAGCGGGGGTTTGCCTTCCAGTTCCTTTCGCTTAACGCGCCCCAAGCACGACAGGTCCAGCTCGCCCGTTCGAACTTCGGTTCGCCGCCGGACGGGGCCACCCGGCGAGCTGCCCAAACTTCGCCACCCTTCAGGGAACGTCTTCGATCTCCCCCCGCAGACGCTCCTTGTCTTCTTTCCTGCGATAGCCCTTTTTTCCTTTGAAGGTGGAATGCGCCCTCTGGACCGGACTTCGGGTCCATCTGTGGCGCGGCAGCGTCGGCTTTTTCCTCTTCGAGGTCGACATACCCGCCCCCTCTGACCGAGGACAGCATCACCTGATGCGCGAGAGAACACCTCGTTCCAATAATCTACCATCCGGAGGCTTCCGTTTCATCGAAATCCCGGAGAGCGCGAGGTCCCATGCAGGGGCAAAAAAGCCGCGTTTTGGCCCGCCCCGTGGCAGATTTGGGGTAGAAAAGGGAGAGAAAAGGGCCGAAGGGTATTGGGGGGAAACCTGTGGGTTTCCGCCCTTTTTACGTACGGAGACTCCGAGGGTGATCAAGATGCGACCTAAGCCCAATGATGCCAAGAAGTTACCTTCCGGAAGCGGCGGCTTCAGCCTGCTTGAGCTCCTGGCCTGTATGGCTGTTCTTGCGGTGGCCATCGGCATGTTTCTCGCCGCCATCTCTGAGAACGTGCAGCTCGAGGCGATGAACTCGGAAACAAACATCGCCCTGAATGCCGCCATCGACGTCATCGAGTCTGTCCGCTCCATGACCTACGGCCAGATCAACTCCACCACTGTCCCTCCGACCTTCGAGGCCAGCGGCCTGGCGAGTGACGGACGCACCATCCGGTTGACCGCTTCCTCGGGCTCGACGCTGGTCGGACAGGCCGCCGTCACCGAGAACGCGGAGCAGACCTCCAAGACGGTGCACGTCAGGGTGCTCTGGCGAAGCATCACGGGGAGCGATCGCTCGGTGGCGTTGATGACGGAAGTGACGAGCTATTGAGGAGAGGTCATGCGTCGGCTGAGGAAGGAATCCCGCAAGGCGTTCACTCTGCTCGAGGTGCTCCTGGTTTCGGTGATCGCGGCGGTCATCCTTGCCGCGACGATCAACCTGGTGCGATCGGGGATCGCCGCGTCCTCGAGGACCGTGGCCCAGGGGGCGGTGCAGGAAGAGGTCTGTCGGGTGGTGGATGCTCTATCGCGTGAGCTCAAGGACGCCGGGGAAGAATGCACGGGCTGGGCGGTGGGGCCCAACCCTTCTCCCCCCAGTCAGTACTACGGCCAGGACGTGAGCAAGATCAGCTTCAGTCGCTGCATCGGCTATGACCCGGCACTGGAGCTGCGTCAATGGGGTCCGGTCGTGACTTACGAGCATGAAGGCGCGGTGGGTGACGAGCCCGGGAAACTGACGCGGACGGAAGGCGGCGTGTGCGTCGTCGTTTGCGACCGTGTGAGCCAGTTCCTGGTGCGCTATACGCAGGACAACTCCGTCGTCGTGGTCACGCTGACCGTCGAGTGCGATGATCCGGAAAGTCCGGGGCACACGATTCGTGCCTCTCATACGAGAAACGTGAGGCTGAGGAATTAGGTGGAAGGAGTGCAGGTCATGAGAGGAACTGGACACAGCGGACAGGCACTGCTGGCGGTGCTGGTCCTATGTCTCCTGCTGGGACTGACGTGCGCGTCGCTGGTGATCATCTCCGCGGCCAACACGACGGCGAGTCAGAACAGTGTCCGACGCGCTGCCGCACTGACGCTCGCCGAGATCGCCATCGAAAGGGCAAAGACGAACATCGCCAGTGGAAGCTTCAACGGTCAGTTCGCCGCGCACAACCACCAGGCCACCGACGCGGGTCATGCCGAGACCCCGGAGGTCTCTCTGTACGGCAGTTATGCCGTCCGCGTCAGGGAGGAGTACGGCGGCGTGTCCGGACAGTATCTGGTGATTTCTCAGGGCACTTCGGGCCGGACCACCCGGCAGGTGAACGTGGTGCTCCGTCGCGTTCCTGCCACTGTCCCGGACCTGTTGGCGGCGATCACGCTCTACAACCCGAACGCCCTGGCGTCGTTCCGGGGTGTGCCGCCGAACGTTTGCGGATTGGACACGAATCTTCCCAGCGGAATCCCCTTTTCCTCCGCCAAGGCCTCCGATTGCGTGCCGGGTTCGGGAGACGGACCCGACGCCGTCGGGATAGGGGTTCACGACGACCAGTCGGTCGTTGACGTCATCGCGGCACTGGGCAGCAAGACCTCGCGCGTGATCGGGACCAACGGTGACGGGGGAAGTCAATACCCTTCCGTCTATAACGTGGCGGCCACGAACCCCACCGGCCGCGTCGACTGTCTTACCGCGCCTGACATCGTCGAGCTGGCCGCCGGGTACGAGGGAGCCGCCGACTACGTCTACGACGGCAGCTCGTGGTACGACGGTGAGGGTCATGCGGCGAGCGACGGGAACTTCGGCTCGACGGCAAGTCCCCAGGTGGTGGTGGTCCGCGGACCCTCCACCTCTACGCTCCACCTGAACGGGTGTCTGGTGGGCGCCGGTCTGCTGATCATTGACTCGGACGTGCAATTCGGGGGGACGTTCAACTACGCGGGTCTCATTGTCATCACGAGAACCGGGAACGCCACCGTTTCGGTCGAGATGATGGGAACGCCCCTGGTGATGGGCGCCATCGTCGCGGCAAACGCGGGCATCGATAGCACGAGCATCCTGGACCTGCGAGGCACGGCGGACGTCTTCTTCAGTCGTCAGGGACTGGCCTATGCCCAGCAGGCGTTGTCCAAGAATGCGAAGTTCCAGACGGTCTTTTACATGGAGAAGAAGCCGGATGCGGCGGACCTGGAAATCGAATAGCAGGACAGCATGCGGTGTCCTGTTGGGATGAGAACAGCGCCGGTGTCAGTGCACGTGAGCGCGTGACTCGAGCCGGTGGAGTGGGAAACGAAAACGTGGAGGCGTCCGGCAAGGCGCAATGAATCCTGAGGAGGTCTGGTCATGAGAGAAAGCAGACACAGGGGACAGGTGCTGCTAGCGGTGCTTGTCCTATGTCTCTTGCTGGGACTGACGTGCGCGTCGCTGGTGATCATCTCCGCGGCGAACACGACGGCGAGTCAGAACAGTGTCCGACGTGCCAGCGCGCTCAGCGTCGCGGAGATCGGCATCGAGCGGGCCAAGGCGAACATCGTCCAGGACGTCTGGTACCAGCAATTCGCCGCGCAAGACCATCAGGCCGCCGCAAGTGCGGAGGTCTACACCCCCGACGCCCAGCTCTACGGCTCCTTTGCCCTGCACGTGACCGAGAACTACGGCGGGGTGTCGGGCCAGTACCTCGTGATTTCCCAGGGGACCTCGGGCCGCGCCACCCGACAGGTGAACATGGTGCTCCGTCGCGCTCCTGTGCTGATCCCGGACCTGCTGGCCGCCATCACGCTCTACAACCCGAACGCCCTGGCGTCCTTCCGGGGCACCCCGCCCAACGTGTGCGGACTGGATACCAACCTTCCCAGCGGCATTCCTTTTTCGTCCGTGAAAGCCTCGGACTGCGTCAAGGGATCGGGAGCGGGGCCTGACGCGGTCGGAATAGGAGTTCACGACGACCAGTCGGTCGTTGACATCATCGCGGCACTGGGCGGCAAGACCTCGCGCGTGACGGGGACGGACGGTCGTGGAGGAAGTCAATATCTCTCCGTCTACAACGTGACGGCGACGAACCCTACCGGTCGAGTCGACACCCAGACCGCGACGGATATCGTCGAGATCGCCGCCCGGTACGAGAGGGCCGCGGACTACGTCTACGACGGCAGCTCGTGGTTCGACGGTGAGGGTCATGCGGCGAGCGACGGAAACCTGGGCTCCACGACGGATCCCAAGGTCGTCGTCGTCCGCGGGCCCGCGTCGTCGAGGCTGCACATGACCGGATGCGTGACCGGCGTCGGTCTGATGATCATTGATTCCCCGGTGGAATTCACGGGGACGTTCAACTACGCCGGTCTGATTGTCATCACGAGGAGCGGGGACGCCACGGTTTCGCTCGAGATGATGGGAACGCCCCTGGTGATGGGCTCCATCATCGCGGCAAACCCGGGAAGTGAGACCACGAGCATGCTGGACTTGCGCGGGACGGCGGACGTGTTCCACAGTCGTCAGGGACTAGCTTACGCCCAGCAGGCCCTGGCGAACAATGCGAAGTTCGAGACGGTTTTCTACATGGAAAAGAAGCCCAATGCGGCCGACCTTGAAATTCATTAGTCTGTGCGCTGCGTGGGCGGTCCTGCTGACGTCTGGGTTCCTTCGGGCGGCCGAACTGCCCGCGAGGCCCGAAAAGCTGACTCCCGCCCAGGCGGTCGACGCCTATCTGGCCGTCGTGGAAGACGAGCAGCAGACCCGCGTCAAGCGGAGCTACGCGGCCGCGCAGATCGTCAAGCTGGGCGAATCCGCCCTCCCCCGCATCCAGGAGCTCTACCGCCGCGCGGACGTGGAGCGTCGGGGATGTCTTGCGGAAATCCTGAGCGGAATGGGAAAAGTCGGCCGGACGGCGACCGACATGCTTCTCGACGACCTGAAGCGCTCCAGGTTGAAGACTCACCCGAACGTCATCCGCGCGATGGGCGACCTCCAGATCAGGGATGCGGTGCCGCTCCTGCTCGAGCTCCTGAGCGCCGCTTCGGACCAGACCCGCTCCATGACCCTGTACGCCCTGTCGCAACTGGCCGACGAGCGTGCCTCCGACGCCCTGTCCGGGGCTCTGGACGCTCCGGACCGCGTTGTGCGGGCCGTCGCCGCCAACGGCGTCATCGGACTCCTCGTCAAGCTGAAGGCAAAGACGCCCGAGCCGGAAGGCCAGGACGCCTACCACACGCTTCTGAAGAAGGTTCTCCGGTACATCGAGAGCGGGAACCAGTCCGACGTGAAACGAATTCTTGCAGCCGGGATGGGGAGGGTGAAGGAACCGGAATCGGGACGCATCCTGCGTCGGAATCTTCGGTATGGTTCCCCCGAGCTTCAACTCGCCTGTGCCAGGGCGCTCGGAGAACTAGGGGACCGTGAGGCGGTCCGCGAGTTGACCGAGACGCTTTCCAGCGACGACCTCGCCCTGCGCCGGGCCGCACTCGAGGCCCTAGCTTCCATCGGCGACCTCGACTGTGTCCCCGTCCTGATCGACCGACTCGAAACCAGCGAAGCGAAGGAACGCCGGGACCTCGTCAAGGCGCTCAACCGACTCACGGGACAGGTGTTCGGCGACAACCCGCAGCAGTGGCGGCAGTGGTGGGAAAGTCGGGAGAACGCGGAAGAGAAGGACGCGGGCGCGCGGCGGCGGGGTCGTTAGCAGGACGCTGAAAAAGCACTGTCATCCTGACCCCGATTTATCGGGGGAAGGATCTGGCCGCGAGCCGGGAAAAGTATCCGCGTTTTTCCGTCGGAATCGAGCACGTTGACTCCATGCGGGGCAAGATTCTTCGTCCCCCTCCATGAATCGGGGTCCTCAGAATGACATTTCTAGCAGCCTGTTAGGATAGGCTCTCGGCCGGGAACGTGCCGGAGGCGGAAGGTTCTGACCCGTGACCAGGCGGCCGCGCTCAGGCAGGCCCATGCCCGCCGCGGACCCTCTCTTTCACGCGCTCGACCAGGAGTGCAAGCGCCGGCACCACCAGCGGTCGGATGAGGTAGGTGTCGAGCAGGACGCCGATGGCCATCCCGAGGCCGATTTCCTGCATCACGGAGAGCGGCGAGACGCCCATCGAGGCGAAGGTCCCCGCCATCACGATCCCGCAGCTTGAGATGATGCTCCCGGTGAACACGATGGCGTGACGCACCCCGTCCGGGAACGGACGCTTCTTTCCCTCCTCGTTGATCCGGCTCATGATGTAGATGTTGTAGTCCACGCCGATCGCCACCAAGAGCACGAACAGGAAAAATTCCACCTTCCAGTCGAGACCCTGCCGGCCGACGATGTTGACAAAGACGACGTGCACGATGCCCAGCGTGGCGAAGTAGTTGACCACCATGGTACCGAGCATGTAGATGGGGGCGATGACGACCCTCAGCAGCACCACGACGATGATGTAGAGCACGCCGAGCATCAGCCACCGGAGTCTCCCGAGGTCCTTGTGCGTAATGTCGGCCAGGTCGAACATGTGCGCGCTCAGGCCCCCGACGTGGACCTCCACGTCTTTGGCGCCGATCTTCTCCAGCACCTCTTTGACCAATCCCTTTTCAGGAGGATTCTTATCGGGATGAGGACCGAATTGCTGTGATATGTCCATGGCCTTCTTCGAAAACGTGTCGTACCGGAGCACGATGTCGATCCGGGTGATGGACCCGTCCTGGGAGACGTATCGCGGGAGTGCCAGGTTGAGGATGCCGGCGGCCTTGAGACGTCGGAGCGCGTCGTCCGGCTCCCCCTCCAAGTATTCCTTGAGGGGCACCTCCACCTTGCCTCGGGGTCTCGTGACGCTCCGCACCTCGATGACCTCGCTCCGTCCTTCGAGGGCCTTGCTGATCTCATCGACGATGACCAGTCCGCGGTGCGTCCTGAAATCAACCTCCGACTTGAGCACCACCGTGACCTGCTCGGAGCGTGCCGACTCCGGGAACTTCGTGAGCAGCAGGTTGTTTCCCCTGACGGAGGGGGTATCCGGGGGGAATTCGCTGAAGAGGTCGTAGGAGGGCTTGACGGTGCCCCCGAACCCCGCCAGGGGTGCGAAGAGCAGAAGCGCGAGCATCAGGATGAGTCCGGGTCTCTTGACGAGGAGCTGTGCGGCACGGGACCAGGCGCGTCCGGAGCGCGTCTTCTCGATCTCGATGAGCCGCGCCTTCTTGGGCCAGTAGAGATGTCCGCCCAGCACCACCATCAGCGCCGGAGTGAACGTGAGACACGCGAAGAGTCCGACCAGGAGACCGATCCCGAGTCCCGGACCCGTCGTGCGGAAAATAGCGAAGTCCGCAAAGGCCATCATGGCGAGTCCGGCGACGGTCGTCCCGGCGCTGGCCGTGATCGCCGCCCCCACCTGGCTGACCGCGACGCTCACCGCCTCGAATCGCGTGCGCCCGCGCGCCAACTCTTCCTGAAAACGACCGATCAGGAACAGGCAGTAATCGGTGCACGAGCCGAACACGATGCTCACCATGAAGATCGGGAGCAGTTTCGGGACTTGCATCCCCCACCAGAGTCCTGCCTTCCCCGCCTGTGCCAGGAGCGCCATCACGCAATTCGCGACGAAGAGGCTCAGGACCAGGGTCGCCAGCGGCACGATGGGCGTAATGGGCGATCGATAGAGCAGGAGCAGCATGATGACCACGAGGAGTGCCGTGGCCCACTGGGTGCGCTTGAGACTGATCTCGGCGGTGCGGTTGTAGTCCCAGCCGACCGCGGCGGAATCCGTGATCTCGTAGCTCAGTTCCGGGTGGTCTTTCACGAACCGATCCAGGTAATTCACGACTCCCTTATCCTTGTTCCCTCCCCCTCCGACGTATTCCCACGTGTCCAGTCCCGAAAACTGGCTCGTCAGGACCACGATCTGGATGGTGGTCGAGTTGTCGGTGCTGGTGAGACGGTCCTTCAGGTAGGGGTTTCGGAATTCCGAGATGACGTCCCCGATCACGCTGCGTGGCGGGTTTCCAACCCACAACTTCTGATTCCTGGGGTTCCCGACGTAATCGAACGCCTCGTGGATGACCGTGCGGTTCTCGTCGGTGAGGGGCTTGCCGCTCTTCGTGCTCATGAGGACAAGAAGTCGCGAGGATTGCGACCCGAATCCCTCGGCCAGGAGGTCCGAGGCGGCCTGACTGTCATATCTCTTGGGGAGGGTGAATCCGGGACCTTCGACCGTGACTTTGTTCAGGTTCGGGGCGTAGTATCCGACCACGACGGCGATCACGATCCAGAGAAACAGCACCGCCGGCCACCCTCGACTTACGACCCGTCCCAGGAGTCTGAACACGGGAGCCCCCGTCTCCAAGAAAGGGCACAACGCTGCGTCTGTGCCCGGACTATATGCACCTGCATTGTACCGGCTGCCGGACGCCTGTCAAGAGCCTTCGCCGCTGACCCGTCCCCAGTTTCACGGCTGGCGACGTTCAATCGCCCTCTCCCCCTCCCCCTCCTCTGGAGTTGAGCAGGTGAGCAGTAGAGCAGGTGAGCAGTAGAGGTGAATCCCGACTTGTCGTGACGGTCTCCTGTTCACCTGTTCTACTTTCTCCTGTTCACCTGCTCTGCGGCACAACTGCGCCGCTGGGGTGGAGATTCTTTAACCGCAAAGCTTGCCCGCCATACGTTTGGCAGGGTCGCAAAGAACAGCATGGTCCCTGTTTCAGAAACGGCGGAGTTTCACCACAGAGTTCACAGAGTTCACAGAGAGCACGGAAATCAGGCGTGGGGAAGAGTCAACAAGTCCCAGGTCCCAAGTCAAGAATCGGGAGACTTGTTGACTTGTTGACTTGTGACTTGGGACTGGCCCCACGTCTGCCGTTTTCCTCTGTGCCCTCTGTGTTCTCTGTGGTGGAAAACCCCCTTTCCCCACCCCCCTTTTCCTAGCGCAGCATTTCGATGAAGGATTCCAGTCTGAGCTGTGTGCGGGCGTCGAGCGGCCCGGGCGTGTCTCCCTCGAGCGTCAGGACCGGGCAGTCGAGCTCCTCCCGCACGATGACGTCCTCCATCTGCCGGTAGCAGAAGTTCTGGACGTAATGGATGACGCCGGCGATGGCACGCTCCTCGACCGCGTGCGCGATGTCCTCGAGCCGTCCCCACACCCGATATGGATACGTATACTTCCGGTACTGCTCCACGATGTCGGCTTCGAGGTGGAGCATCGCGAACTGACGCTGCATCTCGTTGAACACCACGTGTGCCCCGAGCGTCTCGACGAACTCGTAGAAATCGGTGAAGATGGGCGGGACGCCCGCGTATCCGAGGCGCACTCCCTCGCTTCGTCCGGCGGCCTGTTCCGCCTTGTCGAGGAACGCGTCGAGCTCGGACTCGAACCGGTCGGGGTCGCCGTTCATGTCGCTGGCGCTGACGAGCCACCGGTGGTTGTCGCCCCCGCTCACGCGCGACTCTTTCCACGTGAGCTCGTCGAGCCGGACGAGCTTACGGCGGATGCGGTCGAGCCGTTCCTTGGTCCGCGCGACCGCGGCCGCCTCCACGCCGAATTCCGCCGTGAATTCCTCGATCTGGAGTCTCAGGAGCCCCCGGTCGGCGTCGTACGGGTAGGAAAACGGAATGACCTTCTTCCCCGCCCGCTCGAACAATTCCATCAGAGCGTGGGCGTTGGAACAGTCGCCCTGCGTCACGCCGACGATGGTCGGGAGGTCCTCCGACGTCATGCCGACGCCGTAGAGTCCCTTGATCCAGCCGCAGAGGTTGCGGGGGAGGCCGTCGGCCTCCGCGCGCTGTACGTACGACGTCGGGTCGCTCGACGTGATGAAGCGGTTGTTGAGGTCCACGGGCGTCATGCCGCCCGCGTAGATCACCTCGATGGGGACCGTGGTCGTGATTCCGACGTTGCCCGGCATGACATGAACCTGCTTCGTCCGTTCAGGCGTGCTTCAGCACCAGCCCGCTGATGGTGTTGGCGACGTCCTCGCAGTAATCAATGGCCCCTTCCACGATCTCGTAGATCTCCTTCCACTTGATCACGGAGATGGGGTTGGATTCCTGGGCAAAGAGATGGGTGAGAGCCTGGTTGTGAAACACGTCTCCCTCGTTCTCCAGACGGTGGACCTCGATGCAGTCGTGCTGCAGCGTCTGGGCGTTGCGACGGATGTTCCGCAGTCCCGCGACCGCGTCGGCCAGCGATCTGGTCGCGTCGACCAGCGTCCGCACCAGCTTCACCAGGTCCTCGTTGGGGCCGGTGAGCTGGTAGAGCACCAGTCGCTTGGCCGCCGCGTCCGTGGCGTCGATGATGTCGTCCATCCCGCAGATGAGCGCGAAGATGTCCTCACGGTCGAGAGGCGTCACGAAGGTGCGGGCGAGACGCGACAGGGCTTCGTGCGTGATCTGGTCTCCCTCGTGCTCTGCATCCTTGATCTGGTCCGTCATTTTTTTGAGTTGGGACCAATCGCTCGTGACGGCGGCCAGGAGTTCGGCGCCGTGAACGACGTTCCGGGCGCTGCGCTCGAAGAGGTCGTAAAAAACCTTGTCGCGGGGGATGATGTTCCACATGGGACGCTCCTTCAGGATTCTACGTTGCGGGCAGAAACACCCGCAGGAAGTTCAGCACCATGGCACTGATCCAGGACATCGCCATGCAGACGGGGAAAGTGACCAGCCAGGCCACTACGACCTCGCCGGCCACGCCCCAGCGGACGGCGGAAAACCGTCGCGAGGCCCCCACGCCCATGATGGCCGTGCTGATGGTGTGCGTCGTGCTCAGCGGGATGCCGAGACGACTGGCCACTTCGATGATCGTCGCCGCTCCGGTCTCCGCGGCGAATCCGTGGTGCGGCTCCATCCGCACCAGCTTCGTGCCCATCGTCCGGATGATCCGCCAGCCGCCGATCGACGTCCCCAGACCCATCACGACGGAACAGAGGAGAATGACCCACCACGGGACGTGGAAGACACCCTGGAGAACCCCGGTCGAAAAGAGCGTCATCGTAAAGACGCCGATGAACTTCTGTCCGTCGTTCGAGCCGTGGCTGAAGGCCATGAAGGCGGCGGAGAGGATCTGCAGGCGTCCGAAAACGCCGCGCACCTGTCGCGGCGTAAACCGGTGAAAGATCCGAAGGATGATAAGGATAAGAACATATCCTCCGACAAAGCCGAAGACCGTGGAGAGGACGAGGCCGATGAGGATCTTCTGCCATCCCGCCCAGAGGAGCGCGTGGAAGCCCGAGGTGGCCAGTCCGGCGCCCACTAGTCCACCCATCAGTGCGTGCGTGATGCTGATAGGCAACCCCCCGTACGATGCCAGTGCGCCCCACACGAACACGCTGAAGACGGAAGCCGTCACAACCACCAGGCTGACGGCCTCCGGTTTCAGGATGTCCTTTCCCACGGTGGTTGCCACCGCCGTGCCCGACATCGCCCCCGCGATATTGAGCAGCACCGCCATCAGCACCGCCGTCATCGGGGACAGGACCCGCGTGGATACCACGGTGGCGATGGCGTTACAGGCGTCGTTCCACCCGTTCACGAACTCCGCCGCCAAGATCAACAGGAGCACGCAAATCAGCAGCACCACGCTCATCAGGTGTGATACTCCGCGTTGAGACGGACGTAGGCGTAACCGAGGTCGCAGGTATACACGACGGATGACCCGCGGCCGAGTCCGAGGTCAAGGACGAACGTGAGTCGGCTTCCGGTCATGGCACGCTCGACGGCCCGGGACGGCGGAAGCGGGCGTCCGCGACGGTACATCCACAGTCCGTTGACGCGGAGTGACGTCCGGTCTTCCCGGAAAGCACACCCGGAGGCGCCGGCGGCCGAGACGATGCGTCCCCAGTTGGGGTCGGCGCCGAAGAGTGCCGTCTTCACCAGGGGACTTCCCGCGACCGCCCGGGCGGCGAGTTCCGCGTCCCTTTCCGAACCCGCGTGCTCCACCTGGAGAGTGACGAGACGAACCGCCCCTTCCCCGTCCCGCACGATCTCGAGCGCTAACTCGAGCGTCACCTCACGGAGCGCCCGAGCGAACTTCCTCTCCCATCGACTCCCGGAGCGGACGGCCGCACCCGACCTCCCGCTCGCTAGCAGGATGCACGTGTCGTTCGTGCTCATGTGACCGTCCACGGTGATGCGGTTGAAGGAGTCGTCGGCGGCCTGGACCAGGAGTTTCCGGAGAAGCGCCGGGGACACCGCGGCGTCGGTCGTCACGAACGCGAGCATGGTGGCCAGGTGCGGGGCGATCATCCCGGCGCCTTTCGCCGCCCCGGCCAGACGCACGCGCTTCCCGGCGAGCACAAGCGACGTCTCGGCTTCCTTCGGGAAACGGTCGGTGGTCATGATGGCCTGCGTGAAGCGCCGGGCGCCGCGCCGCTCGGCCGAGAGTTCCCGCGCCGCCCGGCGGATCCCCGACTCCACGCGTCCCATCGGAAGCGTCCGGCCGATGATTCCCGTGGACGCCACCAGAACCCGGGCAGGTTCGACGTCGAGGAGTCCCGCGGTGAGTGCGGCCATCCTCCCAGCGTCGCGCGTCCCGCGCAGGCCGGTGCAGGCGTTGGCGTTTCCGGAGTTGACGACCACGGCCTTGACCCGTCCGCGGGAGCGTTCGAGGTGCTCGCGAGATACCTGGACGGGTGCGGCACAGAGCCGGTTCGTGGTGAAGACCGCCGCTCCCGACGCCGGCGTCTCGCACACGAGGAGTGCCACGTCGGGGACGCCCGGCGTCCCCCTGATGCCGGCCGCCGAACCGGCCGCTAGGAACCCCCTCGGTCGCGTAAGGACGCCGATGGGCCTCTTCAATTCGAATCTCCTCTTTGCCCCGGACGCACCAAGAAAAACGGGAACCCGCCCGCCGGGTCCCCGCTCGGTTAATTAGGGACAGTCACCTATTATTTGGATCTCTGGCTTCGCGACGGCTGGCGCCACGCTTAACTTTACCGATATATGCTGTTCTGAAAATGCAAATCCCCACTGACAAATAATAGGTGACTGTCCCTAATTAACCAAACGGAATGTCGCTGGCTCGTCTTACCGTTTCGAGAACTGGAAGCCCCTGCGGGCGCCCCGGCGTCCGTACTTCTTCCGTTCCTTCATCCGACTGTCACGGGTGAGCATCCGGTTCTCGCGCAGCGCCGCCTCGAGCGTCGAGTCGGCCCGCACGAGCGCCCGGGCGATCCCCAGGGCCACCGCCCCCGCCTGTCCCGAGATGCCCCCGCCCCCCACCCGGGTCGTCACGTCGTACTTCCCCAGGGTCTTCGTCAGCCGGAGCGGGGCGTTCACCGCGAGACGATGGTCCTCCCGCAGGAAGTAGCCGTCGAGGTCCCGCTCATTCACCCGGATGACGCCGGTCCCGTGGAACAGTCTCACGCGGGCGACCGACGTCTTCCGACGACCTGTTCCGAGATAGACACTCTTTTCCTCCATGCCCCTCTCCGATCACAACTCCATCGGTTCGAGTCCCTGTGCCTCAAAACCGTGCTCGGGCAGCTCGGCGCCGAACACCTTGAGCTTCCCCAGCATCTTCCGGGCGAGACGGTTCTTCGGGAGCATCCGCCGCACCGCGTCCCGGAACATGTTCTCCGGGTGCTTCTTCAGCATCTCACCCGCCGGCGTCGGCCTCAGTCCTCCCGGATAGCCGGTGAAGCGCGTGTAGATCTTGTCCGTGAGCTTCCTGCCGGTCAGTTTGACCTCGCTCGCGTGGACCACGACGACGTAATCGCCGGTGTCCACGTGGGGCGTGAACGTCGGCCGGTGCTTTCCCTGGAGGATGCGGGCGACCTGGACGGCCAGTCTTCCGAGGATCTTGCCCCTGGCGTCGACCAGGAGCCACCTAGCCTCCACGTCCCCCTTCTTTGCCATGTACGTGGTCTTGCGCAGGTGCATGGTCCTTCCCGTGCGGTGGGACTTCGGTTATGCCCTGGGGCCTCGTAGGACCGGCGAAACCGTGCGGCTGAGGCCCGCATACGAGAGCATGGAATTTAGCGCAAGTCGGCGGAATGTCAAGGGTTTTCCCGGATTTTTCCGCCCGGCGCCCTTGGCGGACCTGGTAATCCCCCCGTCCCCGGATTTCGAGCACATTGACCCCGATACCCCCTCCGGGTATAATTGTTTGCGGAAGACTTTCGTGATCTCAACTTCGTTGCCGGGAAAGGTGTGTCCATGGGCATTACGGCCTTCAAAGCGAGAACATGGCTGGCATGTCTCTGCCTGGCCCTGGCGGTGGTTCTCTCGGCGAGGAGCGTCGTTTTCGCGCAGCGGATGACGGAGGCCCAGGAGCGCGAGCGGTACCAGGTCCTGCTTGAGTATGCGGCGTCGGGCGACGTGCCCTCGCGTCACACCGCGCACGAGGAGATGGTGAAGTTCGGCAAGTGGGTGGAGGCGGACATCCTCGGGCGGCTTGCCCAGGCGAGCATCGTGGAGCGACAGCTCTTCTGGACGGTGCTCCACGACCGGGCGTGTCGGGAAGCGACCGCCCCGGCGCTCGCCATGCTCCCCGAGGCGATCGACCGCTGCCGACAGGGCCAGATCGCCGTCTATGAGGCGTTCGATCTCCGGCAGAAACAGAACAAGGCCCGGCGCGCCGGCAATACCGCCCTCGTCGATCAGCTCGAGGGGCAGATCGAGGAGGCGCGCGGCAAGGTCCCGTGGAACGAGATCGTTCAGGGAGATGAGGTCGCCATCCTCTGCGCCATCGTGGGCGATTTCGGCCGGGAAGACGCACTGCGGAAGCTCGTCGACATCGCCATCGACTCGTCGATGGACGACAGCCTGGCGAAGGGTCGGGAAGCGCGGCGCACGCGCACCTTTCGCGACAAGACCCTCCCCGGCGGCACCGAGATGTGGAACACCGTTTACAATTGCGTCTGGGAGACGCTGCTCAAGCTGGCGAGCCGGGCACTCGACGCGAAAGCACTCGCCGCCGCCGACGCCAAGCTCACCGCTCACTTCGACAAACTCGAAAAAACCACGCTCGGCCCCAACCAGGAAGCCGCCGTCAAGCAGTTCCACGCCGTCAAGGATGCCCTCCTCAAGACCCTAAAGAAT
>Ga0315282_10001970_pt1 | contig 38433 bp, 25 predicted proteins | sample YL17G07_20_MG_FD_203693 | JGI IMG/M metagenome (GOLD analysis project Ga0315282, IMG submission 203693) | Sediment microbial communities from Yellowstone Lake, YNP, Wyoming, USA - YL17G07_20 | ecosystem: Environmental > Aquatic > Freshwater > Lake > Sediment | place: USA: Wyoming | collected... | reverse complement strand
GCTTCCGCTCGAGGTGGACTACACGATACATGACACATCCGACCTGGACGCGTCGCTGGCGCTGGTCCGGGTCTACAACTGCTCGCCCGACAACGACGGCTACGCGACCGCTATTGCGTCTACCGAAGCGCCGACTGACCTCGGCGAGGACTCAGTTGGTCTGGAACTCCCGGCGCTCGAGGGCTGTCCATACTATGTGATCATCAGCGCCACGGACGACCATGCGGAGCTGCCGATGCCCGACGGCGAGCGGGAGCACTCGAACCGTCCGGCCCAGCCGAGGGGGGTCATGCTCGTCTACACCGTCGACACTGTGTACCCCAACACGGACGGGCCGATTTACATGAGCGATCACATCGGCTCCTACCGCCCGTCGGAGGTCCCCGCAGAGTACGGCCTGCCGGCGGGGTATGTCCACGATGTGGGGTACGCCGACAGCCCGCCTCTGCTCGGGCACTGGGCGGACGCTGACGGCGGCCAGCGGCTCTGTCAGCCTGTCCTAGAGGGTGAGCCCGGGCTGCACGGCTCCAACACTCGGAACAAGGCCTGGATCGAGCCATCGACGCTCCTCGACTGTGTAGACACCATCACTAACAACGACGCCACCACGATGGACCAGGCGTGCGGAGGCTGCACGGTTCATGTGTGGATCGAGGACCCGGACAGCAGGACGCTGTGGGACCCGAATGACGCGGACCAGCAGGATAGCGACGGAGACGGGAGCGACGTCGACGGCGATGACAACGTCGCGGACGACGACCCGTCGCTGAGCGCTGACAGTGCGGTGACCGAGCCACGGTCCTACCCGACGGGCCAGCCGAATCAGACCATAGAGGCGGCCTTGGCCACCGTGGTTCTGGGGTTCCCCGACCAGGGCGGTGACAACTACCGGGTCGCCGCGAGCCCGTATGACCCGGCTGACTATGAGGATCCTGACCCGACCCTCAGCGGTGCACTGGAGGCCTGGAGGCTCATGTACTACGAGCGGGATAGCCAGCCGAACGAGGGGGCGATGGTTCTGCAGGTGGTTAACCCTACGACCGTTCGGGTGGGCAACCCGATGGATCCGACCTACCCGTTCGGCCCGGCGGCCACTATGGACATCGTTATCTACGACGCCGAGCACCATGACCCGGGAGATCCCGACATACGCAGGGTGATCGCCTCGGCCCAGGTCGATCCGAACCAGGAATGGACCATTGTACTGACGCAACCCCTCGCGTACAGCTACAACATCTTCGGGGGGTACGCCGCTGTCGCCTTGCCGTCCCGCGGCTGGCGGCAGGCGGCCAACCCGTCGTTGCTCCCCGACACCTACGGCACAGACCCGGCGACCGGAGCGCCACAGGCGTTCACACAGTACGCAGCTCACCCAGGCCGCCCAACCGGAACGGTGCCGCCTGACATGCCCGCTGACGGCATCGGCGTGGTCCCTGGGAAGTACTGGGAGTTCGGCTACGACACTTGGGCATTCTTCTCGGCCTACTTCGACACGGCGGGCTTGCCGAACACACTTCACATGATCGACGTCGCAGAGATACGACCCTGGGGCTACTACGGGCTTACCGATATCAGTGGAGTGCGGCAGTTCGCGGTCTCTGAGGATACGCCAGCAACGTCCCGGGCGGAATGCACATGCCACGAGTGTGGGCACCTGTGGTATCAGTCCGATTACTGGTCGCTCCACGAGACCTGGGGAGGCCACCACGACCACCACAACTACAAGAACCTCGAGGGCTGCCTGATGGTGTATGACCTGAACGTGATCCCTTTGCCTCCGCCGGGCCAGAACCCGCAGCACCCCAACCAGTTCGCCGCGGACGGGGGCTTCTTCGGCGGCGGAAGCAACGATCCTGACCCGTACATCGACCTGTTCAACCCCGATCCACCAGGTGGCGGGGGCGGAGCGACCCCACCGGGTCTATCCCAGTGGCCCGACCCGTACTACCCTCGTTAGGACGGAGGTCTGGGATGCAGCACGTCGCAGTACTGGGGTGGGCGTTGGCCCTCGTGTCCATGCAGCCAGCCGCCACCGATGGCGCGCTGGAACTCCGCGCTGCCGTCTGGCACCGGGAGCTAGTCGCCGGCGAGCCGATACTCGTTAGGCTTGAGATGCGCAACCTAACCGATCGGCCCCTGGCTGTCGTACCGCCATACCTCGATTGCGATGGGCGGATGTCATGGCCAGTCGACCAGTTGTCGGTTGTCGGCGTCGGGGGAGAGAGGGTCGCGTCCTTCCCCCACGCACAGGGCTCAGCGCGCTACCGGCCAATGTCCCTCATCGGCTCCGAGTACAACGGTCCTCTGGGTGGCCAGGTGTTCCCACCGATGGCCCGGAGGGCGTGGCCCATCGGGCCGAACGCCAGCATCACGACATGGACGGACCTGTCAAACTACTGGCCCGCACTTGCGCCGGGCGTCTACCGTCTTTCGCTCCCCTATGGCCCTCGGGCTGATATGTTGGGCAGGGAGAGGGCACGCCTTGTGGAGGGTGCGGTCTGGGAGGGGGTCCTGACGTTCGATGCGGGGGAGATCACGGTCGTTGAGGCCGACAGCCAGGACCGCGGCGCACTCGAGATCCTCGCTGCGGTGCCTAGCCTCCCCCTGGGCACTCCCGCTCCCCTGAGCGCCAGACGCGCGCGCGAGGCCCGGGCGGAGCTCCTGCAACGCTCCCCCGACAGCCATCTGGCACCCTACGCGAGGTTCTACGAGCTCTGGAACCACGCGGAGGCGGTCGGCCCGGACGCGATGCCGTACGGCGCCAAGGCAGCGGACATCATTGAGGAGGCCGACGCATTCGCTAGGGATACTCCTGACTTCCCCCTGAACTACCAGGTCCCGCTTATTGTCGCAGTCGCGCGGTTCCTGCGTGAGCGTGGCGTCTGGGGGAGCAGAGACGAGATGGCCCGGTGCTTACAGGAGCGGGGGCAGCCTCTGATCCAGGCGGCAGAGGAGCTCGGCGACCCCCGCCTCGTCGACTATGCACTGGAGTTCGTGCACGTACGTGTCGAGATGGCTCGCAAACCGGCGACAGGCCGACCAACCTGAAGCTCGTGTACACCCGACAGGAACGCCAACGGCACGGCCGGCGGCGCACACGGGGCGCAGTTTCCCGAGGCATTCCGAGCGGCACTCGCCGAGTACCGCAAGAAGGTAGACGAGCTAGGCGACTACGAGCTTCTGGGCGAGTCGTCAGTATGGGAATGGCGGTGCGAGCAGATGCTGAAGGCGCTGCAGGAGGAGTAGGCGTTCCATGAGCCCCCGCAGCGGGCAACGCCGGAGCCACGGGACAGAACGGAGGGTCGGATGGGGCCCCAGCGCTGTGCGCCCCCCATGCGACCCCTCCATGGCGTACTCACCACGGCCAGCAGGCGAACTGAACCGGCTCCTGATCGCCGAGGTCGAGATCGCCGCCGAGAGGCAGCACCAGGGTGCAGTAGCCGACCTCCTCGCGAGCGCTAGAAACGCCGCTGAGGATCCGATCTCCGGTAGAGCCGGACGCCAGCGAGTAGGTGAGGCAACGCTCGCCGCCCGCCAGGCGCCTGATGCCCATAGCGAGGAGCGCGTCGCGGATGAGGTCGCGAGGGACGATGGGGGTCAGGGGGGCCTCAGAGCAAGTTCCGACGAGGACGCTTCCGTCATAGATGCCCAGACTCGCCTTCTCCGGGAACCCGACGTCCCAGCCGCAGCTTACGGGGAAGCAGATCTCGGCCCAGCGCCGCCGCAGTTCCTCCGCGGCCGGCGCCTCGCCATCCGGCAGCGGCCGGATCTCGACGCTGGGCTCGCCCCACACTTCGCGCAGCCACTCGATGTCCACCTGATGGCGCGCCTCGTGTGCCACGAGTCGGTACCCGCTCCGGATGTACATGTCGAAGGCCGGATGGAACGTACACTTGGTCCACATGATGACCCCGCGGGCATCCGCTTCGCGCGCGACGCGATGGCACTCCTCGAGAAGCCGTCGCCCGAGGCCGCGGCCCTTGGCGATCGGATGAACGGCAAGGTGCCCCACGCCGCCGAACAGGCGGAACTCGCCCTCAACGAGCACCTCGCGGCGCGTGGCGATCGCGTGCCCCACGACGCGCCCGTCAAGCTCCGCGACGAACACGCGATCCGGCGAGTTCCCGGGGTCTTCGAACTTGCGGCCGTACATGGCCGGGTCTGTCCAGCCCATAGGCTGCCATAGTGGGACGAGCAGCTCGTCGTCGCCCTCACGCCAGGTTCGGATCGTAGGGTCGCCCATGCTGATGCACTCCCTCGCAGGTGCTGTCCGGAGGGTTCAGCATGGGCCCCGCGCCGCCCTGCGTCCGACGGGCACGCCGGCTCGGCGACTCAGTGCGTCGCGGGCTGGGGGCCATTGCCGAGGATATAGGTGATGTACACGATGTACACCAGCGCGCCGGAGAGCAGCGAGTAGGGGCTCACCCGCTTTCGCCAGGTCATCTCGATGAGGGCGAAGGCCGACGCCACGAGCGTGGCGACGCAGGCCGCTAGCGCGTCCGCCGATAGTACCCAGTCGGTGCACAGGATGCCCAACACGGGCGGGATGCTACTCTGGAACACCATAGCGCCGGTCATGTTGCCGAGCGCCAGCGTGTCCTTCTTCTGGCGGACCCAGATGACCGAGTTGAACTTCTCCGGCAGCTCCGTCGCGATCGGAGCGAGTACCAGCGATAGAACCAGTGCGGAGACGCCTGTGGCTTCGGCTATCTCGGTCAGGCGTGCCACGAACAACTGGGCTCCGCCGATCATCAGCAGGAGTGCGCAGAACACTTGAAGGCCCACGTGGCGGAGCCGCGGTACGTTCAGCCGCTTGGCCAGATGCAGCGGCGGCAGGTCCCTGCCGGTCTCGCCGGCGTGGTTGTGGCGGAACGTCTGCCGTACGTAGAAGCCATAGAGGAAGCACAAGGCCACGGCGATCGCGATCCGGCCCTCCCTATATGGCACGAATGCGGCGCTGACCGCCACGGCATAGGCGGCGACGAAGCTCACGAGGTCGCGGCCGATGACCTTCGGGTCGGCGGTCATCACCGCATCGCGCCGCTTGGTGGCGGTGAACACGAGCACTCCCAGGCCGGTGATGAAGAACCCGAGGGTGCTCAACATGAGCGGCGCCCCAAGAATCGCGCCGATCCCGATGTCATCGTGCATGTGACTGTCCGAGGCGTCCAACAGGGCTACGACCGGGATCATCGTCTCGGGCAGCGCCGTTCCCACGGCGGCGAGGACGCTTCCGACGGGCCCGTCGCCCAGCTTCAGCCTTCTGCCCAGCCACTCGATACCATTCGTGAACAGCTCGGCGGCAGCCAGGATGGCTCCCAGGCTGACGACGAGGAGCGCGATCGACCCAAACAACAGCCTGATGTCCTCTCAGGGAGCCACAGCGTCCTAGAGCCTGTAGCGCATGTTGGCCACCGCCACGCCGGGCGCATTGCGAAGCACGAACTGAAGCCACAAGGCCGTGTGGTTGTGAAGCATCGACTCCCACCAGGACCGAACGGTGAACTCCGGCAGGATAACGGTGACCACATCATAGCCCCCCTGCGCCCGTTCCGCCTCGATGAAGTCGAGGAGCGGGCCGGATATGTCCCGGTACGGAGAGGCGAGGACGCTGAGGGGTATCCCCGGGGCCAACTCCTTCCAGGCGGACTCGAGCTTGGTGTTGTCTTGTCCGAGCGTGGCGACGTGAACGCCGCACGCGTCCCCGGACAGCGATTTCAGGTACCGCAGCCCCTCGATCAAGCCGCGATTGAGGCCGCCCACGAGCAGCAGGTTCAGGTTCCTGAGCGCCGGCGCCTCGACCTTGCCCGATAGGCGGAGGCTGTCGGCGACCCACTGGTAGTGCCTCCTTACCTGCTGGAACGCGAGCACGGTGAGGGGTATGAACACACACACGAGCCAGGCGCCATGCACGAACTTGGTTACACCGACCACGAACAGCACAACACCGGTGACCACAGCGCCGACTCCGTTGACGACGGCCCTCGTCTGCCAGCCCGCGCCCCGTTGCCTGAACCAGTGGCGCACCATTCCCGTCTGCGACAGCGTGAACGCGGTGAAGACACCGACCGCGTAGAGGGGTATGAGACGGGTGACCGCGCCCCCGAAGATAATGATGAGTACGCACGCCACGACCGCCAGGACGATGATGCCGTTCGAGTAGACCAACCTGTTCCCGAGCGTCCCAAACTGGCGCGGGAGGAACTTGTCGTCGGCCAGGAATGCGGCGAGCCGGGGGCAGCCCGCGAAGCTGGTGTTCGCCGCCAGGATGAGGACTATCGCGGTGGTTGCCTGCAGCAGGTAGTACATCGGGCTCTCACCGAACACCTGGCGGCCTATCTGCGATAGCACGGTCTCGGTCTCGCTGGGGACGATGCTCAGATGCCGGGCCAGGACGGCGGTCCCGAGTGTCGAGACGCCCAGGATCGTGGCGAGGACGGCGAGCACTGCGGCCGCCCTAGGGCCCGACGGAGGCTTGAAGGCCTGCACCCCGTTTGCCACGGCCTCGATCCCGGTGAGAGCGGCGCAGCCCGACGAGAAAGCGCGCAGCACGAGGAACGCCGTCAGGGGCTGACCGGCGACCAGAGCCAGAGACGGCGCCGTTCCGATGGTGCCGTGCCAGCCCGTGGCGGACTTGCATAGCCCCCACGCGACCAGCGACAGGACACAGAGCACGAACAGGTAGACAGGCACGGCGAAGGCCGCGGCGGACTCTCGGACACCGCGCAAGTTCACGACCATAACGAAGAGCACGCACACTACCGAGATGGCGACCGACTCCTCGAGCAAGGCGGGAAACGCCGACGTGATCGCCGCCACTCCGGCCGTCACGCTCACGGCCACGGTGAGGACGTAGTCGGCGAGCAGCGCGGCTGCCGCGGTGTTGGCCGCCAACGGGCCCAGGTTATCCCTGGCGACGACGTAGGCCCCGCCCCCCGACGGGTACTCCACCACTGTCTGACGGTAGGACGTGGCGACGATAGCTATCAGGACGACGATCGCCACCGTGACGGGCACAGCGTACGGCAGCCCCATGGCCCCGGCGAGGACGAGCATCAGCAGGACTTCCTCGGTGCCGTACGCGACCGAGGAGAGCGCGTCCGACGCGAAGACCGCGAGCCCGCCGAGCAGACCGACGCGCTCCGCGTGCATGCGGGCGGTCGGGAGCGGGCTGCCCAGCACCAACCTACGTACCGAACCCCACATCTGGGCCGGCGCCTCCATGTTCGTCCAACGGTATGCCTCCCCGGGCCCGCATTATGCCGCAAAGACGCCCGCGCCGCCAACGCGTGACGGCGATCTGCAGGGGAGTCCGCGGCTGACACCGAAGTCAGCGGACACCAGCGTGTAGAGCGTGTGTGGTGGCGTGCGGGTCGCGTGCTCGCCGCACGTCGGCGTCCTTGTCCACTGTCGCGTGATCCGAAAGCGAGTGATTAAGCATGCGCCGTGCGCAGCTCAGAACGGCCGCTCCGGCCGTCGCCCTCTGCTTGTTGACGGCTTTCGCCGTATCCGTCCACATCGGATGTGTCCCGACCCCCAGTGACAACACACCCAGTGACGCCGCGTTCCGAGCTCCGATGCCGACCGGCCCGATCCAGGCGGCCGGCGCGGAGTCGGCCGCCCAAGTGACCGAGATCGCAAGCGCGATGCAGTCCGCGCCCGACGGGCGGGTGACGACCTCGCAGCTCAGAGGCTGGGCCGAGGATCTCTCCCAGCTTGTGGAACAGAACCCGAACGACGGCGGCGCGCAGCTAGGGCTGGCGGTGCTCAGCGGGGCTCTGGCCGGCGAGGATGCGGCCACGACGCTCGGCTACGACATCGACACGGGCGCGTGGACCGCCGCGCTCCTGACTGGCGGAGTCGACAAGCTTGCCGACCAGCTCAAGGTGTCTACGGCCTCGCTTGTGCGCAGCCCTCTGCGCGGCGGCCTGCCTGCCCCGGCCGCTGTCTCCGCGCGCGCCGGCGAGATTCCCGGCACCTCTGTCACGCTGGCCGATGTATGGGCCGCAGCGGACGGGCTTCTGGCCTGGATCGGCACCGAGCAGCCCCGAGTCGGCATCCTCGGTCGCTTGGCTCCGCTCGCCGACTTCGAGGGCACAATCATGACGATAAGCGTCGGCGAGGGGCAGACCGTCGAGATCAAGGGCTGGATGGTCCAGTTGCTGATGGCCCTGCTGCACGTGGCGCGGAACGGCCTGCTCGTGCCCAGTGCCTACAGCCCCGACACCGGCGACTTCGACCTAAGCATATACGGAGACCTGTCGCAGGCCTTCGGCGGAGGGCCAGTGGGCGACGGGTCGCCAGCCGGTACCAGGCAAAACGGTGACCAGACGGGGTTCGATCCGACGACCCTTGACACAAACCAGGACCAGGTCCTCAGTCCGAGCGAGTACCTGCCTCCTCCTCCCTTCGGCACGCTCCTGGCGGACGGCCCGTCTCGCCTGACGAGCGCTCGCGCGAGCGTGATCCGGGCGTGCGCGCTTGTGTCGGCAGCGATCGCGCAGGCGCAGGGGGACCCGGTCGTCCCTCAGGATGCTCAGATACCGTGGGACCAGATACTGGCCGCGCTGGACACGCTCAGCGCGCTGCCTAGCGATGTGGTGACGATTGACTTCTCGGTCGCCACATTCACCGACACGGGCGTAACGACTCGTACCGAGAGCTACGGCATGACGCTCGCCCCGCTGTATGACGGCGCCATCGCGGACATCAGGGGTCTACTGCCAAGCATCGGCCTGGGACAGGACACCCTCGGACAGGTCATCCCTCCCACGGACCAGACGTATGACGGTATCTTCCCCGGGGGCGCGCCCTTCAGCCTGCAAATGGCGTGGTCCATGCCGCCCGTAGGGTGGCCGGTCGGCGAGTACGCCATGCCGGTCGCGGTGGACGGTACCGCGATCGAGGGGGCGAACTGGCCGCCGTTCGTGAGGGACGTGACGGTCGATCCCGAGACGGCCCTCGGGCCCGGAGAGGCGGCTCTGCTTACTGCCACGGCCTTCGATCCCGAAGGCGGCCCGCTGACCTATGAGTGGTCGCTGGCGGCGTACGGCACGGGCCACTACGAGGCCGGCCTAGGCACGGTCGTCGGCGACGGCGCGACCGCGACCTTCACCGCCACGGCCGACGCGCCCCCGTCGGAGACGCCTGTGCCCATCCAGGTTACTGTCACCGACAGCCAGGGGGCGTCGGCGTTCTCGGCAGCCACCGTGTGGGTCCGGGGCGCAGTGCCCCCGCCGCCGGGCTAGAGGACCATGCGCGTTAACCGTGCGAGACCAACCGACAGAACGGGCGGGGCCCACGCCCCGCCCGTTCTTCTGGTCGCGCTCATGCTGACATGCGCGGCGCTTGGCCCAGCCGCCGCACAGGTCCTGTCACGCGCTTACACCGCCGACGCCGCTTCCCTCGGCACCGGCGCCCCCATCATCCCGGGCGCGATTCTGGGAAGGCCCGCCCCGGGATGGCTGATGCACGCTCGGCTGCACGCTCGCGGGGCCGTGATTCGGGCATCGTATGTGTCCGAACAGGCATCCACGTTCCGCCCCGACGGGTCTCGCGAGTTCAGGTACTCCGGCGACGGATGGCGCTCGGAAGCCGTGGCGGACGCGGCCGGCGGCTGGCGCGTCGGCTTGGCCGCGGAGACCGCGGCCGGGCGCGCGCGGTGGTACGGGCAGGGAGCGCAGGTGTCGACAGGGGCGGCCGCTGGCTCCTCGCTCGCGCTGTCCGCGGGGCGGCGGTGGAACGGTGGCTGGTACGCCTCTGTCGGCGCCGAATGGGCGTCAGGCGGTCTGGATGCGAGGGCTGCCGGCCTTGATCTGACCCTCACCGGTCTCCCGCGAAGCTGCGTACTCGACGTCGGCCGGACATCGGGGAGCCGCACGAGCGGCGTGCGGACAGACCTTGCGACATGCACCGGCATGGCCGCCGGGCGCGTCGCGGGGGTGTGGGCGAGGAGTCCGTGGGGAGCGGCGTCGCCGCGCGTAGCCGCCTACACGTACCGACGGTCGGCCACCGGTGCGCGCGGAGTCCTGGCGTGGTACGGCGGCCTCGACGGTCCGAACGTGGACCTGCTGGACGCAGCGCGCTTCGACCACGGCAGTCTCGGACTCACGGGCTCGGCGAGCGCTGTCATTGCGTTCACGCAGCAGCGGCGCGGGCGCACTACAGTGTTCGCCGAGGTGGCGGCCGGGTGGCTCCAGGCGTCGCTGGCGGGCGACGCCGAAGCTGTGCCGGGGATCCCGGAGCTCGGCACCTACACAGCTACGGTCCGGGCCCGATCCCCGTGGGCACACGTCGCAGTCTCCGGCGGCCGGGAGTTCAGCCGGCACTGGAGTGTGGGCGCGGGCCTTCGCCTCGACGCCGTGTGGCCGAAGGGAGAGGCGACCGTCAGGGAGTCCGCTAACGGCCTCGAGCGCGACGCGTACGCTGAGCGGCTGACCGGCGGGCTGTCATACTCCGTCGCCCCGACGCTGGGAGTGACCTTCACGACGGGCTCACTCGAGGCCGCGTACGGTGTCGCCTGGCCGGCGCCAGTCTGGCGCTCGACCGAAGCCCCGGCAGCCGTCGCCCGCCGGCCGATACGGTTGCCTGCCCTCCAAGTCCTCTCGGTAAGCTACTTGTTCTGAGCACTCGTCGACGAGGAATGAGCCGGCGCTGTTGTCGGCCTTGACATTGCTTGCCGTGGCGCGGCTATCCTTCGCGGTCGGTAGATACACGCTCCCCGGAGGCATCTCATGGCCACACCAAGCGCGTCGTGGGCGTCCGTCGACCCACTGATCGTCCCCCGTATAGTCAGCGATACGATCCCCGGACCGAAGTCCCAGGCTCTCAACGACCGCGCGATGCACCACATGGTCGGCTACTCGAGCCAGGTGCGGCTGTGCCCCGTGGTCTTCGAGAAAGGCCACGGGGTCACGCTCACCGACGTTGACGGCAACCTGTACATCGACTTCTCCAGCGGCATCTACGTCACCACGCTCGGTCACTGCCACCCCAAGGTCAGCGAAGCCGTGGCGTTTCACGCCAGGAACCTGATGAACTGCCATGACTTCAACACGCCCGTGAAGGTCGAGCTTCTCGAGAAACTCGCGGAGATCCAGCCGTGGGACCTTACGGGGATGCAGCTCTACGACAGCGGCACAGCCGCCGTAGAGGCCGGCCTGCGCGTATGCCGTGCCGCCACGGGCAGGACTGAGTTCATCTCGTGCTACATGGACTTCCACGGCAAGACGGGCCACGCGGTCAGCCTGGGGCAGATGAACCCGACCTATGGCGCGGGGAGGAGCCAAGGCTTCTACATGGTGCCCCGGCCGTACCCCTACAGGCCGGTGTTCACTCGCTGCGACGGCGAGATCGATACGGGCGCCTACATCCGCTTCTACGAGGAGTTCATTGCCTGTGCGACGACGGGCAATGTGGCCGCCTTCGTGCTGGAGCCCGTGCAGGGATGGGCCGGCTCAGTTCTGCCGCCCGATGACTTCTTCCCCAAGCTGCGCGCCTTCTGCGACGAGCGCGGCATCCTGCTCATGACCGACGAGGTGCTCACGGGCATGGGGCGCACCGGGAGGTACTTCTGCACCGAGCACTGGGATACGCGCCCAGACGTGGTGACGCTCGGCAAGGGCTTTGGCAACGGCTTCCCCGTGACCGCCATCCTCGTCTCGGATCGGCACAAGGAGGCCATCGACAGGATCTCGGCCTCGACGAGCTACGGAGGCAACCCGATGGCGAGCGCCGCGGCGCTCGCGAGCATCCAGGCGATCGAGGAGGAGGGTCTCCTCGAGAACGCCACGCGCCTGGGGGCGTTCTTCGCGGAGCGGATGGCCGCGGTGAAGGAGGCGCACCCGATCGTCGGCGACGTTCGCGGCCTAGGGTGCCTCCTGGGCATCGAGCTGGTGAAGGACAAGGCCACCAAGGAGCCCTTCGCGGAGGCCGGCCGCAAGGTGTACCAGGGGGCCTTCCGGCGCGGGCTCGCGTGGGTACCGGCGGGTCACATTCTGCGGATGTCGCCTCCCATCGTGATGGAGGAGGAGATCGCGGCGAAGGGCATGGACATCATCGAGGAGGCCATCGCCGAGGTGGAGCGCGAGTTCGGGTACTAACATGGGCTTCTACCTAACCTACGACTTCGGCACCACGGCGCTCAAGACGACCCTCGTGGCCGACGACGGGCGGGTCGCGGCCGTGCACTCCGGAGGGTACAGCCACCGAGCCCCCCACCCCGACTGGGCGGAGATGCCCCCGGAGACCTACCGGCGCGCGACGCTCGACGGAACCGGCTACGTTCTGGCCTCCGCGGGGGCCGCCGGCTCCGATGTCCTGGCCATCGGCCTCAGCTCGCAGGGGCAGACCTTCATCCCCGTCGACGGGGCAGGTCGCCCGTTGCGTGACGCCATCGTGTGGCTGGACCGCCGTGCGTCGCCGATCGCGCGCGAGTGGGAAGAGAGCTGGCTGTCCCCGCGGGAGTTCCGCCGGCTCAGCGGCTACCCGTGGCCGGCGTGCGAGCTTACGGTGTTCAAGATCGCGTGGCTCACCCGTAACGAGCCTGAGACGCGAAAGGCCTGGCGTTTCCTGTGCCTGCCCGACTTCATCGTCCACGGGCTCACCGGAGAGGCGGCCACGGACTACACGATCGCGCTGATGACGGGCATGTTCGACCTCGCATCGCAGGCGTGGGACAGACGGACGGCGTCGGCCGCCGGCATCGAGGAGAGTCAGTTGCCAAGGGTGCTCGCGCCCGGGAGCGTCGCCGGCGACCTCAGGCCGGGGCCTGCCGCAGAGCTCGGCTTGCGCCCGGGGACGCCCGTCTGCGTCGGCGCGAACGATCAGCTCGCGGGGGCCGTGGGAGCGGGCAACGTGCGCCCGGGGGTCGTGACCGAGACAACCGGCACGGCCCTCGCCCTAGTCGCCACGCTCGCGCAGCGCACCGACGACGAGCGGGTCTGCGTGGGTCGGCATCCGGTTTCCGACCGTCACTATGCGCTGTCGTTCGCGAACAACTCCGGCGTGGTGCTCCAGTGGCTCCGGGACTTGTGCGCGCCGGGTGTTGAGTATGCCGAGTTCCTGGGCGGAGTCGATCGGATCGCCCCCGGGTGTGACGGGCTGACGATGCTCCCTCACTTCTCCGGGACGGGGATGCCGCGGCTCAACCCCCGGGCGCGCGGGGCTTTCGACGGGCTCACACTGGCCCATGGCCGCGACCACCTCGCACGGGCGGTGATGGAGGCCTGCGCGTGCGAGCTGCAGGAGTGCTTGGAGCCGCTGCAGGCGCTGGGGCTCCGCATCGACAGCATTCGGTCGCTGGGCGGAGCGGCGAAGAGCGACGTCTGGCTGCGCATGAAGGCCGACATGCTGGGGGTGCCGGTGGAGCGCCCGCTGTGCGCGCACGCGGCCTCCCTCGGGGCCGCCATGTTGGCCGCCACGGGCGTCGGGCAGTTCCCCAGCGTGCCCGAGGCGTCGGACGCCTGGTACCGACCCGCGGACCGGTTCGAGCCGGATGCCGGCCGCAGGGAGGCGTACCGCGAGGTCTACGAGCGCTACACGGGGCTCTACGAGAGGCTGTACGGTCAGAGCGCCTGAGTATGACGGGAGGACACAGCATGTCGTACCTCTTCCGCGACCAGTCTTCGGACAGCCTTAGGGAACACATCGCCGCGGGCTCCTTGCTCATACTCCCTGTCGGCACAACGGAGGAGCACGGCCCGCACTTGCCGGTGGACACGGACGCACGCATCGCCGAGGCTTACGGGCACCGCCTCGCCGAGGCGCTGACCGGACGCGTCCCCGTGCTGCTCATGGACACGATCCGCTACGGCTACTCGATGAAGGTCATGCGGAAGTGGCCCGGCACCATCGTGGTTCGCAGCCGGGTCTTCACGGATATGATGTCAGACATCTGCGGCTCCATGTTCGAGATGGGGTTCGGCAAGCTGGCCTTGCTCGATTGCCACGGCCACCACCGGGGCCTGCTGGACGCCGTCTCGCGCGATCTGTGCGACAACTGGGACCGTGCCATCGCGGTGGTAAGCCCCGCGCGGCTCTCGGCCCGGGAGTTCAACAGGGTCCGCAAGTCCGGCCAAGGCGGGGCCATTCACGGGGGAGAGTGGGAGACGGCCATCGTCCTGTACCTCAGTCCGGAGGTGGTGGACATGAGCAAGGCGACCGCGCGCGATGTGATGCGCTACCAGTCGGAGTTTGTGGCGGGGGACAACTTCACGGGCAGCCAGCTCGTGACCTGGTCCACCTGGTACATCCAGCCCAGCCAGGACGGAATCTACGGCGACCCGACGGTGGCGTCAGCGGAGACCGGGCGGGCGGTCATGGGCGTCGCGGTCGAGAGGGGCGCGCGATTTCTGGAGGAGTTCTGGCGGCACCAGGGGTCGTGAGAGACCCGATTGCGGGCAGATGTGCGTTCTCGGTGTGAAACATCGGCAACCCGGAAGGCCTCAGTAGCGTCAGTGTATACTAGAAGATACGGCACGCGATGCCGGCCACGAACGGGCTCTTGGCGGTCATCGGTCGCAGGCGGTGGTGCCTATGCGTCGCAGGCGGATAGTTCCGGTTGTCGGGTTGCTGGCCGCGCTGCTTCTGACGATCGCTGTCTCCGGCGGATGCGTCGTCGCGCTGGACATCGTGGCTTCTTTCCTCGACGATCCCAACAGCGGATTCGATGGCGGCAGCCACGAGTCGCGCGATACGTCCGGACAGGACAACTCGGGGGGCGAGAGTGGCACGAACATCCCGCTCGACGCGGGACATGCGACCGGGGGTAAGTGAGGCGCCGGCGCCCGGTAAACCGGGCGTGGGTGCGGCGCGTATCTCCCATAGGGAGGCGGCCGCCGCCGTGGGCGACCGGAACGGATGAGGCAGCCTGTGGGCTTCCCGGGAGCCGACAGACCGAGGCACAGCGTGCTGGCCATAAGAGCAACCGCGCCGGCGAAGGAAAGCGTGCGGGACCGACTCGCTCGCCTCGCCGAGGAACACTATCGGTCCATCTACAACCTGATCTACTCCTACATCGGCGGCGATCCCGACGAGGCTGAGGATCTCACGCTGCAGACGTTCGAGAACGCGTTCGCCGCAGTGGACCGCTTCCGCGGCGAGGCGGACGTGCGCACCTGGGTCTTCCGGATCGCGATCAATGTCTGCAAGAACCGGATCAGGCACAAGCAGACTAGGCGGCGTTTCGAGGCCTTCTCACTCGACGCGGCCCCGACCGGGCTGTTCGACGACGGTGCCGAGAGCAGCGTTGAGGTGGCGGATGAGAGCCTGGCCCCGTCACGACTGAGCCAGAGCCGAGAGCTCAAGCAGGTCCTGCGCGAGGGGATCGCCCTTCTGCCGGACGACTACCGCACGGTCCTCCTCCTGAAGCTGCAGGACCTGTCGTACCGCGAAATCGCCAACGTCCTGGGCGTGACGGTCGAGACCGTCAAATCCCGCCTGTTCAGAGCCAGGGTGGCCCTCAAGCAGAAGGTGTCGCACTACGTCGAGGGAATATGACCCCGACCACCTCAGCGGAACCCAGCCCGCGCCCTATTCGTGAATCTTGGCGTGGGTGAAGGTGATCGTGGCTCGGTCGGCTAATAAGGGTTGCCTTGACCGGGCTGTAGCCGGAAGGCTACTCTGGACGGCCTGGGGCCCGCGATCACGCGGGCAGGTCGTCGTAGCGATTGACGGCCCCGAGGGAGGCCTTGAACTGTGACTGAAACTGCGCGGCGCCGCCTTGTGTTCATCGTCGCGGCGGTCCTGTTGCTAGGGTTGCTCTTGGAGGCGGCCGGGGCACAGTACAAAGAGGTCATCGTCACCGGGGTCCTGGTCGAACCGCCTGACCTCAAGACGAACAAGGCTGCTGTGGAACAGCGGATCCGTCATGAGGTCGGGCAGCCGCTCAACCGCCAGACGGCCGACGAGGATCTTCAGAGCATCCTGGAGATCGGCACCTTCCGCAAGGACAAGCAGCTCAGCTACTGGGAGACGCGTCCCGCCGGCGACGAGAACAGCGTTATCCTTGTGTACCACCTGACCGAGAACCCCGAGGTAAAGGCGATCGACGTCCAGGGGAACACCGTTGTCCCCAAGGAGAGGATCATCGCCGAGGTCAGCAAGTACATCTCCGTCGGGCACGTCTTCAACGAGGCACAGGTCCGCGAGATCAGGACCGCCGTCGAGGGCGTCTATTACGATATGGGCTACTTCGGCGGGATCGAGCCTCCGCAGTTCGACTACGACACCGGGGTGCTCACCGTCGTGGTGATGGAGTACTACGTCGCCGACGTGGTCGTCCGTGGGCTCACCAAGACGAAGCTGAAGACGGTGAACCGCGAGCTCAAGACCGCGCCGGGCGATCTGATGAACGCTGACACCATCCAGTCGGACATCAACCGGCTCCGCAACCTGGACATCTTCGAGAATGTAACCGTGAAGTTCGAGGAAGGCCCCGAGATCGGCTCCCAGGTCATCGTGTTCCAAGCGGTCGAGAAGAAGACCGGCAGCTTGAGCGTAGGTGTGGGCTACTCCAACCGCGAGGGCATTCTCGGCTTCGCGGAGTACCGCGAGCGCAACCTGGGCGGGATGGCGAGGCAGCTCTCGGGCAGGGTGGAGTTCGGCTCGGTCCACGTGTACGACATCACCTACATCGAGCCGTGGCTCGCGGCCGACCACACCTCGCTGGAGGTCTCGCTGTACGACATGTCCCTTCGCCGCAGCCGGTCGACGCTGGCAGTAGCGGGGCCCGGCGAGTACCTCGGGCTCGAGAGCCGCACCGGCGGCGCCGTGACGGTTCAGCACCCCATCAACGACAAGGAGACGCAGTGGGTCTCGGGGCGGTACCGCTATGAGAGGATCGTCAACCAGGACCCGCGCCTCGTGAACGTGATCTCACCGTCGCTGCGGCAGGGCACGGTCGGCAGCATGTCGGTGCGCTGGAGCTATGACACCCGGGACTACGTCTTCGACCCGACCAAGGGCGGGAGGGTCGAGGTCGGCGTCGAGCAGGCGGGCCTGATATTCGGCGGACAGCACACGTTCACCAGGCTGGAGGGCGAGGTTACCAGGTTCATCAGCGTCGGGAGCTTCGGCACGATCGCCCTGCGCGGAGTCTACGGCACCATACAGGGCAATGTGCCCATCTTCGAGACCTACGCCGTCGGTGGAGCCGACTCGCTACGCGGCTACCGCGAGGACCGGTTCTTTGGTGTCAGCCAGGTGCTCGGGCAGCTTGAGTTCCGCAAGTACCTTGGCAGTGGCGACAAGAAGAGCGACATTCAGCTTGTGGCCTTCGCCGACGTAGGCGACGCGTACGGTGGACAGTGGCGCGCTTCCGACGGAACAATCTACCGGTCCGAGCATCGAACATTCACACCGAAGCTCGGATATGGGATCGGTGTCCGCGTGACGACCGCGCTGGGGCCGATCCGTCTTGACTTCGCTTTCGGCGACGAGGGGCCGCGGACGCACTTTGGCCTCTACCAGACATTCTAGTTGACGACTCCACGCAAGCTGGCGAGACCCGGCTCGCGGAGGGCCGGGTCTCGCTTGCTGTGAGGGACTCAAGGAGCAAGAGCTGCAGATGCCTATCACCTGGACCGCACGTCGAGCGTTGGTGCGCGTAGGCGCGGCAGCGGCAGTGCTTGCGGCCTGCTCGGTGGTCGCCCGGGCCGACGTCATAGCGGCGATAGACACCGGCAAGGTCGGAAGCCAATCCAAGGTTTTCGCGCAGCTAACCGAGCGCCGCGACAACATCCTGAACGAGCTCAAGCCGAAGCTCGCGGCACGTCAGGAGTTCGAGTATCTCCCGCCCGCTGACGCGCAGAAGGCCGCCGACCTGTACGCGAAGCAGTTGTCGAGCAAGCCGCTCACCGAGCCGGAGAACAGGGCCTTGCAGGGCTACCTCGAGACCGAGAAGAGCCTGCGGCAGGAGGCGTCTCAGCTTCTCCAGACCACGAACCCGACCGACGCGCAACGTCAGCGCCTGCAGGAGCTGGACGCGGCGCACAAAGACAACCTGAACGCCATAAAGCAGACCGCTACAGACCTCGAGAAGCAGTTCCAGGACGCGCAGGCCAAGCTGAGCGACGCGCTCGATGAGCGCATCCAAAAGGCTATCGAGACGGCCTGCAAGGAGGCGGGGGCCTCGGTCTGCATCGCTGACTCGATCGAGATCTGGCAGCCCCTTGACCCTCAGTCGGGCGCGTTGGCGCCTATGCCGGTCCCGCTCGTCCACTGGGGACAGCGCGACATAACAGACCGCGTGATCGCGCTGCTGGACGCCACGCCACTGGCGAGCGCAACGGATGCCAAGGGCTCGGGCGTGGCCGTGGCGTGCGCCGCGGAGATCGGCAGCGCCTTCGGGCATCGCACTCTGACGGAGAACGGAAGTGACACGGTGCGCGTACCAGGCAGCATCGCAGCAAGCTTGCCCCTTATCGTCGCGGCGATGGCGACGGCGGCCCAGAGCCAAGGCGTGGCCCTCCTCAACATCTACCAGGTGGAGCAGGATGCGGCGCCGTTCCAAGAGGCCCGCAAGGCGATGGGACAGTTCGACGCTCAGAAGCGGGACGAGTACAACATACAAGCGGGCTTCAGGTACCTCTCGGACAAGGACGCCAACCGCGCCTCGGCCCTCCAGATGAAGCAGCTCAAGAACGATCCCCCGCTGACTCCCGAGGAGCTCACCGAGATAGAGGCGCTGGTGAAGCTGAACTCCGACAACGAGATCGAGTTCGGCCAGCTCGTCGTGACACAGAACCTGACCGCCGATCAGCAGAAGCGCCTGAAGGAGCTGGGCGACCTGAAGCGCGCGCGCGACGACACGCTGAAGCAGCTTGACCAGTCGCTCATGTCTGATCTGGCAGCGAAGGAGAAGGAGCAGTACGACGCGATCCGCGGCCAACTGCAGCAGGCCATCGAGCAGGCCTGCAAGGCGGTGGGGGCCACCGTGTGCCTGCAGAGCGTCGTCGTGATCTGGGAGCCGGCGCCGGACGGGCAGCAGCTCCGCAGCGTTCCGCTGCAGCTCATACACTGGGGCGGCACCGATGTGACCAACGACGTGATCTCCATCCTCAACAAGGGCGCGGCAGGGGGCGGGGGGTAGACGCTCTTGCGATGGCCGCGGCCACGGTGCGCTCCGGACCGGGCCGAGAGGACCTCACCGGGCAGGCACCTGGTGGCGTTCGCCTTGGCAGCCGGCGCGTGCTTGGCTCCTCTTGGATGCGCCAAGCCCGGAACTCCTGAGCGCGGGCCCACTCTGGCCGCAGTGCACGCCGACCCGGCCGTTCTAGCCACGGCTCACCCGGCATGGGCCGAAGCGGAGACCATTCGGGCGCGGCTGCTTGAGGCCGGTGTCGACGTTCCTGAGCCGGAGTTCGGGCAGGGGCCCTCGAGAGCCGCGGCCGGCGATGTGCCGACATCGGCGGCGGCCGCACACCCCGCAGCCGCGACAAAGCAAGCGGGGCAGTCCGTGCACTCGGGCGACGCCGACCTCGCGGACATAGTTGCTCGCGGGGCGCGCCCCTCCCCCCAGCTTGGCGGGCCGGCGGCCGACGCGGGCGACGGAGCGGGTGAGGCGGCCGTGGCGGGCGATGCCGCATTGAGCCGGTCCCGCGCTGACGAGGCGGCCCAAGGTCAGGCTGACCGTGTGCGCATGCGGCGGCTGGAGGCCGCGTACGAGGATGCGCTGCGCTCGTCGTCCCGCGGCGGCGTCGACGCCGCCGAGCGCGTGAGGGCCGAAGCTCGCCTCGCCGCTTCCGGGGACGCCGCGAAGGCGAGGGCCGTCTGGGAGGCCGAGCAGGCTCGGTCCTCGAACCCTCAGTTGCCCGAGGACACGGATCGCGAGGACGAGTCCCTTCCCGCGCCTGCTGAGGCCAACGCCGGCCCGCCCACCGATCCGGGGCGGCGGCTCGATGAGCTGCACCACGAGTTGGAGCGCGAGAACGCGCGCCTGGACGAGTTCTCGACCCGCACGGAGCGCGCCGCCCGGAACGCGAATGCGAGCCAGCCGGCCGATTCGGTGGCGGCTGAGTCATCGGCAGCCCCCGAGTTTCCGGCTTCGCCGGTGCTCGAGGCCGACAGAGCACTTCTGGCGCAGCGCTATAAGGAGCTTGTGGAACGGATCGAGTCGGAGGTCCGGGCCGTCGCGGTGAGTGTGGGTCGGTCCGCGGGCTACGCTGTGCGCTTTGATGGGTCGGGGCCCGACCGGACGGGCGAGGTGTTGCGCCTTCTGCAACGGTTCTACGGTGAGCCGGGTGGCAGTGCGCAGGAGAAGATCGCGGATGTGGCTGACGATAGGTGACATAGCGGACAGCATCGCCGGCACAGTGGAGGGTGCCGACGAGACCGTCGTGACCGCGCTGTCCGATCCGTCCACAGCCGGTCCCGGCGACATCGCCGTGCTGTTCGGCGATGGCCCGCCGCCTGATGGCTGCGCTGCCGGCGTCCTGGTCGTGGGCCCGCAAGGCCAGGCCGGCGCGACCCCGTGCATACGGGTCGAGAACCCGCGCCTGGCGCTGGCCACGCTGCTGACCAGGCTGCATCCCGAGCAGGCGCCGCCCCCGGGAGCGCACGAGACAGCGGTTATCGACCCGGCGGCCAGACTCGGGCCCGGCGTAAGTGTGGGCCCCCGAGCGGTGGTGGGCCGTGCGGACATCGGCGACGGGGCCGTCATCGGCGCCGGGTGCTTCATCGGAGAGGGCGTCAGGATAGGCGCCGGGACCCGGCTGTTCCCCGGTGTCACAGTGCTCGCGGGCTGCGTCATAGGGGCTCGCGTCCGCGTGCATCCGGGGGCCGTCATCGGAGCCGACGGATTCGGGTACGAGGCCGGCCCGACGGGCATCGTGAAGATCCCTCAGGTGGGGAACGTCGTCATCGAGGACGACGTCGAAATCGGCGCGTTGACAGCCATAGATCGGGCGACTCTGCCCGGAGCCTCCACGATCGTCGGTCGGGGCTCCAAGATAGACAACCTGGTGCAGATCGGCCACAACTGCAAGATCGGGTGCCATGTCTTCATCTGTGGTCTAGCCGGCATCGCGGGCAGTGCGCAGATCGGTGACGGCGCGATCATCGGGGGCCACGCCGGGATCAAGGATCACAGCACCATCGGTCCGGGAGCGCGTATTGGTGGGCAAGCCGGCACGTACGGGGATGTGCCTGCGGGCGCGGATTACGCGGGCCTTCCGGCGCGGCCGGTCCGCCAGCACCTGCGTGTTGAGGCCTCGCTGAACCGTCTTCCGGAGCTGCTAAAGCGCGTGTCGGCGCTCGAGAGGGCTCTCGGCGCACAAGATGGCGAGGCGGCCGCAGAGGACGGCTAGACATGGCCTTGCGCGGCCTGCCGAAGCGCAAGGAGGCGCCGCTACCGCTAGGTCGCGGCGCCTCCTGACGAGGGACACCACAGCAACGGCCCTAGCGCTTGCCCATCTTCTTCAAGGCTTCCTCCGGTATGGTGCCGGGCGCCGCGACGGCCGAGGGGTCACCCTTACCTAGCTTCCCCTCCGCCTTCGGGGCCTGGCCCCCCGATGTGTTGACCCCTCCGGTCTTCACCTGCTCGGAAACCCGGGGCGCGCCGGACTGCTTGCGGCAGCCCGCCAAGTAAGCCGAACTCACCAAAGCGGCCGACATCGCCGCGATCAACGCTAGACGCACTGTTCTCACAGACACACCCCCACTAGAGCTGCAGTGCTCGGACGTGTCAGACAACGCCGGGCGGTCTAGCCCGATCCTGACGGATGTACTGTCGGGTAGTCGATCAGCCAGAGACGGCGCGGGTTCTGGATCTTCGCGTGGCCGTCCGCGAACGCGACGTTGTAAATGCCGTCTTCAGTCGTGGGCCCGGCGAGGGCGGCGTGCTGAACGCCCCAGAACGAGGCCGGGTTGTTGTACGGTAAGCTCCAGTTCTGCGCGCCGCAGCAGTCGCTGGGGCGCATGTAGGCCCCCGCATCCGTCGCGCACCACTCCGTGGAGATCGGGAACTGGGCCGGCGAGGCAAAGATCGAGAGCTTTCGCACAGTGACCGAGGTACCATTGCGGGTTGTGCTGGCATGCCCGTTCCAGACGTAGTTGGTGGTGTCAGGATAGGACTTGTTCCCCGCCCGGGCGCCGGTGCCCCACGCGGGCCTCGTGCTCGGACACTCCCAGACTGCCGCATTCTTGCAGTACGGCGTGGCCTCGATGATCCAGTTGGCATTGGCGCTCCCGGTTGCGTACGCGCGGAAACAGCAAACGCAGCACGGGTGCGCGTTGAGTGGCATGGTCTCATCGTAGTCTTGGATGTAGCTGGCGACGGCGATGCCAATCTGGCGGACGTTCGATAGACAGGACGTCGTGCGGGCCTTCTCGCGGGCCCGAGCGAAGACCGGGAATAGGATGGCCGCAAGGATCGCGATGATGGCGATCACAACCAAGAGCTCGATCAGGGTGAAACCACGTCTAGCTTCCACAGGCTTGCACCTCCGATACGGCACGTCGGCTGCTTGACGAACGTCGCGATTGTCGTGTCAGATCCTGTGGGCACGGACCGTGCCGGCACTCCTCCTAACGGCGCACCCACCGAGCAGGCCCCACCCATTCGGGTCCGTCACCAAGTCACCGCGGCCGCCTCTGCCGACACACGGTGCTACATGGCTCCTTCGGCGCCGGACACCGGCATCCCTCCAGCGCGGCCCCCTGTTACAGGCGTCCTAGCTCGCGATAGCGACCCTTTGGCCCAGCTTAGCGCTCTCGATGGCGGCGAACACCATCGCGAGCGACCTGATGTTGTCGTGGCACTCTGTCTGAGGGACCGTGCCCTCGCGTAGGTAGTCCAGCATCTCGAGCAGCCCGCCGTGCATGCCCTCGGCGCGCGGTTGGGGGTGGGGGACAGCGACATCGCGGAGCGGGCGGTGAAAGCCGGTGTCGCCCGCCAGAGTCTGGCCGTACGGCGGACGATCCTTCTCGAAGATGACCGTGCCTCGGTCGCCGACCAGCCGCCAGTCACCGTTCCAGCTCGTGTGGCAGCCCTCGGCGCACCAACTGCCGCGGTATGTGAACACGACCCCGCCCGACATCTCGAAGATGCAGCTCGCGGCCACGTCGCCCTTGTACCAGGAGCCCTTCGGGTCGAACTCCTTCGCGTAGACCGCCACCGGGTCGGTGCCCGAGAAGAAGCGGACGAGATCGAAGTGATGGATCGACATGTCGAGGACGAGCGGGCTCGGCATGTCATCGCGGAATCCGCCGAAATGCGCGCCGATGTAGAAGTCGCAGTTCATCGTGGTGATGTCGCCGATCTCGCCGCTTCGCGCGACGTCACGAACCAGATAGTGCATCGCGCTCCACCGGCGCGACTGGCTCACCATGTACAGCCTGCCTGTGCGCTCGGAGGCGGCGACCATCTGGCGCGCCTCGTCCATCGAGGCCGCCATGGGCTTCTCTCCGATGACGTGGCAGCCGGCCTCGAGGGCGGTGCATGTCACCGCGCAGTGAGCCTCCGGCACGGTCAGATCCACCACGAAGTCGGGCTGGAGCTCACTGAGGGTCCCTGCCAGGTCGGACGACGGCCTCGCGGCAAGCTCAAACTCGGCGATGCGGCGCCTCGCCGCATCGATGTCCAGGTCGACAACCGCCATGATGTTCACGCCCTCGGCCTTGAGGGGCGGAAACCACGCGCCGGAGATCCCGCCGGCGCCCACGACCACAGCTCTCTCGCCTGCCATGCGTCCACGGCTCACTCTCAGTCTGGTGTCCTCGGGCCACAGCGGTTCGGCGCCCGGCTCCGGCGGGCCTTCAGCGGCGGCGTTGACACGGCGACCCGCGAATGTTACCCATTGCCGCGGAATGGACGCCATCGAGCCGCCCCTCAACCTCATGGGCTACCGGGCCGCCCTCGCGCTGTGGGCCTTTGTCATCCTGCTGATGGCTCCGCCGCGCTATCGGCGGGTCCTAAGGTTGCGCGCCTCGGGCTGGGGGATGCTCGGAGCGGGAGCCTGGCTCGCGCTGACGTCTCTCGTGGCGGACGCGCGTGCCGACCGACTGCTCCCGCCTGAGTACGGCCCGGCTGTCGTGCTCGCGCTCATGGGCGTCGTGTTCCTCACGGAGACCGGGGGAATGCGCCGCCCGTCGGCTGTTACGGGTGCGCGCCTAGCCGTGGCGGAGGTTGGGGAGCTCGCGGTCAGCGCCGTCAGGGCGCTCGGATGGTACTGCCTCCTGCCCGGGTTGGCTGGCGCGGTGCCGTGGTGGGTGGGGCTCGACGCCACCGAGCGCAACGCCGGCCGGTTCGTCACGTGGTACGCACTCGCGGTCGCCCTGCTGAGCGTTTCCGCCATCGGCGAGGCCGCTGTGCGACGAGGCGTCAGCCGCCACGAAGTGGCGAACCGCGCTGTGGCCGGCGTGCTGGTCAACACCCCCGCAGTGGCCGTCCTCGCCCTTATGTTCCCGTGCGTCCGGCCGGGCATGCCCGCCGGCGTCCAGGCGATGCTGCTCGGGCTCATCTTGGCCACCGCCGGGCTCGCCTGGCTTCTGGCATTCCGGCAGGTGCGCCGAGCAGTGTGTCTTCCCGAACGAGAGGTCGCCGGCGCGAGGTGGCTCTTCCGCAAGATCGCTCGCGGGCGCATGCGGAAGCGGTTCGCGCCGGAGCTCAAGCTGTCGGAGAGCGGGCGAGTGACGCGCATCACCGGGGACCTGAGGGGCGCGCCCGCGTCCGCCGTCCTCGTGCGAGTGCGGCCCCGACGGATCTGGGTCGTTGTGGCTGAGCCGACGGACCCCTATGCCGAGCACGGAGGATGGACCGGCATGGCCCCGCTCAGCAGGCCGATCGCCCCTGAGACAACCGTGGCGTCGGCCCGGTCGGGCAGGCTGACCATCGTCGCGCAACGCGCCCGGGAGACGAGCGCCCCATGAGTCACGCACTCAGCAGCTTGCGACCGTGGCACCTTGCGACCGGCCTCTGCGTGGTGGTCCTGTTCTGCGGGCTGGGCGGCTACCCGTTGATGGACCCCGACGAGAGCCGGAACGGCGAGATCGCTCGCGAGATGATCGAGAGCGGCAACTGGCTCACCCCGACCCTCAACTACGTGCCCTACTTCGAGAAGCCTCCGCTGATGCACTGGCTCATAGCCGCGAGCATGACTGCGCTGGGCCCGACCGAGACCGCCGTACGCGTGGTGCCGGCGGTCGCGGCGGTGCTCGGGATGCTGGTCGCATGGTGGCTTGCCAGGGCGACGGTGGGCGAGGGGGCGGCGCGGTGGGCGCCGGCGGTGTTCGCGACCACCCTGGTGAGCTTCGCGCTCGCGCGCTTCCCCGTGCTGGACATGCTCTATGGCACCCTCCTCGCGGCGTCCCTGACGGTGTGGTGGATCTCCCAGCCCGCCGTGCAATGGGCCAAAGCCCATCGTCTAGTGGGATCCGGTGCGCTGCTGGGGCTCGCGGTCCTTGCCAAGGGGCCGAGCGCGATCGTCTTGTTCGGTGGGGTTACGGTCGTGTACCTGGCGGCTACGCGGGCTCGCCTGCTCAGGTTCGGCGCGCTGGCGCTGCCCGTCGCGATGGCGGTCGCCGTGGCGGCGCCGTGGTTTGCCGTGGCCCAGGCCCGGCACCCGGACTTCCTGCGCCAGTTCCTCTTCGTATCGCACTTCCAGCGTTTCACGGGCGAGGCATTCACGCAGCACAGGCACGCGGTGTGGTACTACGCGCCCGTGCTGTTGCTCGGGTGGCTGCCGTGGTCGGCGCTCTGGCCGGTCGGGTTGTGCGGGTGTCGCGCGCGTTGGCGGGGACTGGACGCCCAAGCGCGGGCGGCTGCGGTGTTCCTGACCGTGTGGGCCGCGGCCATCATCGCCGCGTTCACGGCTTCGTCGAGCAAGCTCGCGGCCTACGTCTTCCCATCGTGGTGGCCCATCGCGGTGGGCACGGCGGCGGTCTTGGACCGTGTGCTTTGCGGACAAGATGCGAGCCGGGGCGCCAGGCGTTCGTTGGCCGCGCTCGGCATGGGCGTCATCTTCGCCGCAGGGGGTGTGTTGCTGCTCGGAGGCAAGCAGAGAGTGGTGCCCGCGGAGGCGGCCGGGGGACCTGCGCTGATCTCAGCCGTCGTGTTCGCCGTTGTCGGAGCCGCGTTCATCGCCGCACCCCGGCTGGGATCGACCTTCAGGATGGCGGCGCTGATCGCTTGTTCGGCCGCGCTGCTCGCGGGGTTGGTGCCTGCCTACCGCGCCTTCGCCACGTACAGGGAGCTTGGGAACCTGCTGCCGGAGGCGTTGCGCGGCCAAGGCAGGTCAGCGAACTGGGCATTCGCCTGCTACCACTGCCGGAGCTACGCGCTGGCCTTCTACACAGGCTCGCGCGTGGTGCTGATCGACTCCGACACCACCGGCCGGCCCGCGGAGTACGAGCCGGACGACGCGGAGTGGTTCCGCACCGGGCCCGGTGCCATCGACGACCTTGCGGCCCGCGGCCCGCTGGCGCTCGCGGTGCCCGCGCATGAAGCGGAGGCGGTCGGCGAGGCCCACTGCCTGACCACACTCGGGAGCACTCGTGACCTCGCGCTCCTCGTCAACGCGGCGGGGCTGCGGGGAGCGGGGCTTCCCCCCGTTCACGGGGGGACCGAGGGGCCGCGGTAGGACCCATCCCCGGCCATATCTGCCAGTGGGCACGGAGCACGCTTACTGTATGACCAACCACGTCGCCCCGCGCGCGGGGACGGTGACAGGCACCTCCACCGAGTAGTCGCGTGCGAGACGGTACTCGCGCGGAGCCCCATCGCGCTCGCGGATAGAGGCCACACCTGTCAAGCCGGTGTAGTACAGCGGCAGCCGGAGCGTCTGCGTCACCCCCCGCTCGGTGGGGTTGAACACCATCGCGAGGCCCTTCTCCGCGAGCCCGGGGTTCACGTGCAGGAAGTAGTCGAGATCGCGGCCGTCAGGGCGCCTGACGTGGATGATGTCGGAGTCCAGGATCTCCCGGTGGCGCTTGTAGAAGTCGACCCAGCGCCTCACGACCGCCTTCGTCTCGTCCGTGTCATAGAGCCGCAACCCTCTGTAGCACGCCTGAACGCCGGCGCCGAAGTTCTGCGCTAGGTGCGCCCCGTACTCGGCCAGATGCTCGGACAGCGGCTCCAGCGTGGCCGCGTCGCCACCCCCGTGGTACTCGACCAGCGGCAGGAACATCCACCCCATGCTCGGCGTCTTGCTCCACGTTCCGTCGTATAGGTTCTGCCGGCCGAGGATAACCTGGCGCTCGCGTGGGAGGGACCAGTTCACCTCGCGGTAGCCCATCGCGGTCTTGTTCTGGCCGCTGAGGAAGTGCCAGTCAGGCACGTTGAGATAGACGCCGCGCGCCAGGCACCACGCGTAGAACCCCGCCATGACCTCGCGCTGGCGCCACTGTGAGTCGTCCCAGCCCCTGTGGCCCGGGTGCGTCGTCGAGGCGCACGCATCCCCCGGGTACGACCCGTCGTGCTCGAGCAGATCCAGGCCGGTCGTCGCGAAGAAGGTCCTGAGCTTGGCGAAGTAGCCTTCCCCCCACCGACTGCAAAGGCACGGCGAGTTGCCGAAGATCGCGCCTCCGGCCGTGCCTGTCTGGGGGTTGATGACGTCATCGTCGGGGCCCACGCTTCGACTGGCGAGGAGCGAGTACCCGCCCAGCTCGATGCCCTTGCTATGCGCGTAGTCGACCAGACCCTTGATCTGAGCCATGTAGACCGGATCGGTGTTCTCGGGGTCGAAGCCGCTCCAGAAAGTCATGATGACCATCTCGAAGCCCACTTCCGCGCACTGGTCAATTGCCAGCTTCACCGAGTCGGGGTCGGCCTGCCGGACATGCATGATGATAGGGTTCTCAGTGACCCACGGCGCGATGACACGGTACATGCGCCTCACGGCCAGGCCCTTGCGCTCGCGCTCGGTGCTGTCCTGAAGAAGCTCGAATGTCCGGAAGGAGGCCAACTCGCCGCCGGGCTCGATGTCAACGCTGGGTCCGAGCGACGGGCGACACTCGAGCATCACCGGCGCCTTCAGCTCATAGTCCACTTGGGACGTGTACTGCGGGTCCGGCACCCAGTGGACGCTCTCCGCCGGCCCGGTGAACCCTCCGCCCAGCAGTTGGTGGTCGGTCTCGACGTGGATGTCGGGGTACGTCCAGCCCTCGAGCCTATCCGGCCCCGATTCGTGCTCGACTGCCGCGAGGATCTCGCTGGTGAATGTATCGAGGTGCACGGCCTTCGTGCCCTTGTTCCGGATGACGATGCGCTTCGCGAGCAGCGGGATGCCGTCGTACATCTCGTACTCGACGGTAACCGCGACGGAGGGCCCGCCTGCCGGCGGCTCGTAGGTGAAGACGACCGACGCGCCGGGCGGCGGCCACGGCCTGCCCTCGTTATATCGCTTCCTGGGCCACTCAAGCCGCGCGTGCGTCGGGCCGACGGAGAACCCTGTGCATCTGAACGCCTTCTCGTCCGCCGTCAGCGTGTCCACCCACTCCGGGAGCATATAGCCGTACTCGACCTGCCCCACCAACCCGCCGATGTCGTACTGCGCTCCGTCGACGGTGATGCGCGCCTCGGGCTTCACGCCGCGCACGACCGATGTGCCGGTCATCAGGTTGTCGTAAGCGACGGTCGCGCAGTTCGGCTCCAGCCGCCATGACCGGCTGACGAGGCCGTTGGTGAGGACAAGGTCCTTCCCGTCCGAGGAGCGGCACGCGCGCGTCGCGCGGTCTATGTTGCTGACGAGCCAATCGACGGAGACGGGGGCCTCGGTGGCGGGGGGCAGCTCGGAAAGCGACTGCGTCATGGAGCGCTCCTGTTCGCTTGGGGCTACCGCTGCGGTCGGGTCGGCGCCGCTCGCGGCGAAGTCGTGCCGGCGTAGCATATGTTCGAGGTCGGCGAGCTCCTTCGGCGTGATCTCGCGCCTCATCATGGCGATTCGGTCGTACCTGTAGTCGTACGGCTCCCCTCCGCGCTGGCAAGCGTATGTGAGGTACATCCACGTCTTGCCGTCCTCGTGCCACACGAATGCCTGGGGCACGTGGGTCGCGGGCACGCCGGGCTCGGGCTCGACGTAGCCGAGCACGACCCAGTCGACGCCATTGAGCGACACGGCCTCCGCGATCTTGCGGCCGGCCCACCCATGAGGCTCGTACCCGCTCGGGTCGGCGTAGCCGTAGTAGAGGGGGCCGACCTTCACGACATCGGGGTTCGGGAACTCCGGCAGCGCCGGGTGGGCGCCTCCGCGGATAAGGTGCCAGTCGGCGGGGTTGGTGAACTCGCCGGTGTTCTCGGCATAGCCCATCGTCACGCCGCCCGGCGGGCCGGCCCAGTAGTCGAACCAGAGCTTCCACTTGCCCTCATCCCGCATCAGCGACGGCCTGGCGTACGCGCCGTAGAGGTACGCATCGGTCTGCGGTATGCGGGGCTTTCCGCGCTCCTCCGGGTACTCCAGGATCGGAGCCGAGGTGCGGCGCCAGTGGATGCCGTCACCCGATGTCGCGCCCATAACGCACTGGTAGCTTCCGTCGGTGTCGCCCGGCATCCCGAAGCCGATGCGGTCGAGGTTGTCGCCGGTCGAACTGTAGGCGATGAAGTAGCGCTCGCCGACCTTGACCACCGCCGGGTCGCCGTTGTGCCACTCGTCGTAGAACTTGTCATCGGCCGTGATGACGGGCACCCAGGTTCCCGGGTGCGTGCCATCGTCCCATCGGCCGGGGCCGGCGTAGACCTCCCAGCCGGACTCAAGGCTCCGGCTCCGCGTGGCGCAGATCGCGTCACAGCCGGGGTAGCCCGGGTTGCAGTCCCCGACCATCCAGCCGAAGAACCACGCCTTGAACGGGTACTGGACATCCTCCGGCGTGTGGACGATGTCGAACTGGTACATGTTGTCGAAGCCCTTGACCAGGTCGCCTCGGCGTTCCCACAGAGCCGTCCGATTGGCGTATCGGCCGTACTCGGGCTGAGAGAGCGCCGGCGCCCCAAGGAACGCGGCCAACGCCGCGGACAACATGAACCATCCCGTGTGCCTCATCGACATGCTCCGTTCCACGTTACTTGCCCCACTCCGCGTACAACTCCGCCGTGATCGCGTACCGGTAGTCCGCGAGTCCGTCCGCCTTCGGCAGGCAGTAGACGCGGATGCCGTCGGCCGCGTCGTGCGAGATCGTGAGCGCCTCGCGAATGTACTCCTCCGACCGCGGCCCCTGTTCCGTTCGGCCGTCCGACCCGGAAGCGTACACATTGACCATGAGGAACAGGCCGGGCCCGATCCACTCGCGGCAGCGCGCCAGCTCATCTCGCAGGGGAGCGGCGTCGTCCAGCTTCCCATAGGGGAACACGATCCCGTCGATGTAGGGGCGGTAGTCTCTGATGAACTGCTTGTCGCCGACCGTGTCGATGTAGATCGTCGGCAGGAACGCCAGGCGATCGGTATGGCTGCGCAGGATTCGGCTCAACTCGGCGATGTACTCCGGCGTGAACAGCTCGTCGTTGCCGGAGCTCCGGAAGTCGTCGATCACCAGCGCGACGAGGTTGTCGTACTGCTGCGCGAGACGGCCGATCTCGTGGGCCCAGGCGTGGTAGTCGGTGCGGTGCGGTTCCGAGTAGGGCATGCCGCCGCCCGACTCGGACGGGGGACAGAGCGTGACCCACACCCGGATGCCGGCCCCCTTCGCGGCTGGAAGGAACCGCTTCAGGTCGTCGAGGTCCGTCGGCGCGTGCCAGATGAGCCAGTCGTACATTGTCATGTGCGCGCCGCGGATCTCGTCCATCAGCTTCGGAATGTCCACCAGGCCCTCGGGCGTGCGCGGCTCGAGGTCATAGTCACCGAGCGTGCCCTCGAGCGTCGGCTCGAGAAGCAAGCGGCGCTCATGCTGCTGCTGCCGCAAGCGCGCGCCGGCCTCGCCCTCCAACGTCACCTTCGCCGGCCGGCACACCACCTCCACCTCACCACAGCGGACGGTCACCTCGATGGTGTAGTCGCCGTCCGGCACGCCGGCGGTGGGGACGTCCACCGTGCCGGCTGCGATCGAAGCAGGGCCGCCATCGCCGACCCACCCCAGATCAGCGCTCGCGCGGCGGGCGCCTTCTGCCTTCAGCGCGACCGCGCACCGGATGGGGTACCTCGGGCCGGGCTCGCGCCGGTGGAGCCTAACAGTGACCCTCAGCGGCGCGGGCTGTTCCACGAACCGGTCGGCGACGGTCGCCACAACGTACGCGCCCGGCCCCTCCAGCCCGCGACCCGCGAGCAGCAGCTCAAGCGCGTCGGAGAGGATCTGCCCGACCTCGGGCTCGGTGTTGAGCCACGGGATCCAGTTCACGCAGATGCCGGCGCCCGCTCCGGCGCGGCCCTGAGTCACTGCGGGCACGCGCAGAGTCTTGCCGTTGTCCGCCCGGCCCTCGGCCCAGCAGAGGACCTCGGCGCCGTCCGCTGCCGAGGTGGCGGGGTTGCCTACGAAGCTCGCCAGCAGGGCGCCCTCGACGCTGATCGCTCCGCCCGACCCCGGGGTGGTCGTGAGGGTTGTCGGACCAAGCGGAGCGTAGGTGCTTCCGCTACCCAGGCCGAGCGCCTCGCGGAGACCGCTGTCTGAGCACCGCGCGGGCGAGTCGATCCAGAGAAGCCCCCCGCCGCGCGACACGTACTCGGTCAGCCCGGCCGCGGCCGTGTCGGGGACGATGTAGACGCTCGACGCCAGGATCACGTCGTACTTGGCAAGGGCGTCGGGATCGGCAGCCGTGTCGTCGCCGATCACCTCATAGGCCTCGCCTCGCGCGTCGAGCCACTCGCGCAGGGGCTCCTGGTACACGCCGTGGTACTCGGCTCGGTTGGCCTCGGAATCATAGACAGCAAGCAGCTCCGCCCGAGCCGGAGCGGCCGCCATGAGGGGCAGCGAGAACAGAAGCACGGTGGTGACTCGCATGTCGACCTCCGTCCGGGGCATTCCGCCGGGTAGCTTCCCGTACCCTCCGATCGCAACGAGTTACATTCGGCGCAGGCCGGCGAGCGCCGCCCCCTGGTGTCTGAAGGCCACCACCCCGGCGCGGCCGAACACCAGAGCGGGTCGCACCTCGAAGGGAGTCATCAAGTGGTGCACAGCGGATTCGCTCTGTCGCTTGCAGTCGCCGGCGCCCTTGCCCCGACGGGCGAGCCCGGCAACAAGCCGATCCCCGTCATCCTGGACACCGACATCGGGGGCGACATCGACGACACGTGGGCGCTGGGGTTCCTGCTGTGTTGCCCCGAGGTTGACCTGAAGATGGTCGTGTCCGACACGGGGAACACCGAGTACCGCGCACGGATCGCGGCGCGGTTCCTGCAGCTCGCGGGGCGCTCGGATGTGGCAGTGGGCGTCGGCATCCGCCAGAGCGACGAGGAGCAGGGCCAGGCCGAGTGGGTGCGCGGCTACGCCCTCGGCAGCTATCCCGGGAACGTCCATACCGACGGAGTCGCGGCTCTCGTTCGGGCGATCATGGACAGCGCCGAGCCCGTTACGCTCGTCTGCATCGGCCCCATGCCGAACATCGCCCGCGCCCTCGAGATCGAGCCGAGGATCGCGGGACGGTGCCACTTCGTCGGCATGCACGGGTCCGTCTACCTCGGCTACAACGGTTCTCCGACCCCGGCGCCCGAGTGCAACGTCGTTTCCGACGCCGCCGCGTGCCGCGCGGTGTTCGAGGCGCCGTGGCTGAGCAAGACCATCACGCCGCTCGACACGTGCGGGCTCGTCCAGCTCAAGGGCGACCTCTATGCGAAGGTCCACGACAGCGACGCGCTCGTGCCGAAGCTCATCATGGAGAACTACCGAGTGTGGGCGAAGGTCAACAACTGGGCGGACCCGGGCGTCGAGAGCTCGGTGCTGTTCGATACGGTGGCGGCGTGGCTCTCGTTCTCGCACGAGTACCTCCGCGTCCGCCCCCTGCCGATCCGCGTCACTGACGACGGCTACACCAAGGTCGAGGAGGGCGCGCCACCCATACGCTCCGCCATCGAGTGGCGGGACCGTGAGGCGTACCAGGCCGCCCTGGTGGAACGGCTGACCGGGGGAGGCCCGGGCGGGCGGTGAGCGCCATGTCCAGTCGCCTTGCAGCATTGGCGCTTCTGTTCGGAGGCCACGCGATAGCGGCGACCGTGTACCCTGTCGAGACGACTGAGCCGCTGCACAACCCCAACATGGGCTGGGCGATCGTCGAGTATTCGCACAGCCCCGACCTCGGCACGAGCTGGGCCCCCGAGGAGGGCGCGGTTCCCTACCCGTGGTACGACAATGTGCAGGTGCTGTACACCTGGGCGGGGATCGAGAAGAGCCCCGGGGAATACGACTGGTCGGCGGTCGACCGGATCGTCGACTACTGGTCCGCGCAGGGGAAGACGGTCCACCTCATCGGGTCGACCGAGTGGTACTTCAACGCCGACGACTTCATAGGCTGCCCAGAGTGGCTCTATGGCCTCGGAATCGCGAAGTGGGGCGGCCGAGACTACCCGCACGGCCAGTTCCCCGACTACAGCAACCCGATCTACCTGAAGCATCTGCGGCAGTTCACGCAGGCCATGGCCGACCACTTCTGCGACGATCCGCGCATAGGCATGATCGCCATCCGCGCCTACGGCGCCTATGGGGAGTGGCACTCCGGCACACCCTATCGCACCGTGGAGGAGCGCGAACGGGCGCTGAAAGCCGTCTTCCACGCCTGGTACGACGCGATCGCGGGGCGGAATCTCACGACCGTATCTGTCAGCTACGAGTGGCTCTTCCCCGAGCTCACGGGCACCCCCGGCGTACTTCCGCGCGGAACGTCGATCTATGACGAGTACCCCCCGACGTATCGCGACTACCTCGAGCGCAGCATCTTCGACTACGTCTTCGAGCTACCCGGCGTGTGCGCAAAGCGGGACGGCGTCGGAGGCGCGGTTTTCATCGAGTACGACGGTCGCTTACTCGCGAACGTCTTCGAACAGTGGCGTCGGCCGATCTTCACCGAGCCGTTCGGCGGTTACGGCGCGTACACCGGACCGAGCCCGGTGGGGTTCCCGAACACGCGCAAGGGCGACGACTTCCTCGAGAACGCGGTCGACGAGGCGCTCTCGTACCGGCCGAACTACCTCACCATGCACTGGGGGCGCGACTTCCATCGCAAGCGCCCCGACCTCGTTCGCAAGGCGCAGATGCTACTCGGGTACCGCTTCTACCTGGCACGCGCGGATCACCCGGACCGCGTCGTGCCGGGTGGAACGCTGTCGATCCGGCAGACATGGGAGAACCGAGCGATGGGGCGGTGCCCGGAGCTCTATCGGCTCGCGGCCTACCTGATGCGCGGCGAGGACGTGATCTGGTCGGGGGTTGACGAGGACTTCGACCCGCGCTGCTTCGTGGCAGGCGAGAGCCACGAGATCCGGTCCGACTTCACGCTGCCGGAGGACCTGACGCCCGGTGAGTACCAGCTTGGCATAGGGCTGGTGGACGCTGCGAGACAGCCCGCTCTGGACCTCGCGATGGAGGGAGCGGATGACGAGAAGCGGTACGCACTGGGCACGGTGAGCGTTGCGAGAGGTGACGCCGTGCCCCCGTCAGCCATATGGGGGGAACTGAACGCGCCCTTAGCCCCGGACCACATCACGTCGGATACCCCCCTCGTGGTCGGCGACGTTGCGCTGCCCGCGAACACCACCTACCTCGTCTCGTTCCGTTACGAAGTCACCGGCAACCCCGCGAACGACCTGAACACCGACGATCCGGGCTACTTCGCCTGCTACGCCGAAGGTGACGACGGGGTCCGCATCGGCGAGACGCGCTGGTACGACAGGGCGGGCCAACCGCCCGCGCGCAAGACAGTACTCATCGCCCTGCGAGAGCGGACGGACTACCGGCTCGTATGGGAGGCTGCGGGCGGAGGATCGATGTCTGTCGACGACGTAGGCGTCGAGGAGCTTGACGCGGCGCGCGTGCGGCGGCTGGCGGCCGACACCGACTGGCCCGCCGCGGTGGCGCGCGACCTCGTGGTGCATGGCAACGCGACCGCGTTCGACCGCCGCCGGCCGCCGTGTCCACTGCCGGTCGTCACCGCGTCCCGCGACCGGTCCGAGGTGCGCTTGCCTGACGACTGGTACGACTTCCTCGAAACCAACGCCGAGAACGTCCGGCTCGAGCCGAACACGAGCTATACGGTCTGGTTCACATGCTCGATACGCCCGCAGATCTGGCAGGGGGATTACGCGTACGTGGCCGTGCGGGTGGGCGAGCGAGGCACCGGCCCGGACCGCGCGTTCTTCATGTGGACCCAGCGCTACACCTCGAACCCGGTCCGCCGGGCCTACACCTTCCGCACAGGACCCGAGGAGGGCTACCGACTCGTCTGGGGTCTGAAGAACGGCGGGCAATGCGAGATCTCGCAGATCGTCGTTGTGCAGTTGTAGGGGCGACCGGCAGGTCGCCCGATGCTTGGTGTGCCCTCGACAGGAGGCGGCCGCGATGATGGAGCTGTGCGCAGTGGGGCTCTTGTTCACCGGGGCGGTGGCCCAGGGGGACGAGATCAGCATCGTCTGCCCCGACTTCCACCTGGTGCTCGACAGCGCCGGCAAGGTCGTGCGACTCGGCGGCCGGGAGACGGCGAACGTGGCACAGGTTGGCGCGCCGTTCAGCAGCATCACGATGTCCGGAGTCGAGCAACCGACCACAGCGGCGAGCCGCGAGGGCGACCTGCTGCGGCTGTTCTACGGCGACGCCGGAGTGCGCGTGACGCTTCATCTCCAGGGGCGCGAGCGGTACGTGTCGTTCGAGGTCACGGAAGTCAACGGCCCCGCAATCGACCGGCTCGCGATCCTGGACATCCCGCTCACGCTGAAGGGAACGACGGACGAGACCTTCGCCGCGTGCGCGCTCGCCATGAACCTGCAGACCGACGTGCCCGAGTTCCCCGGCCCATCGAGCCGGTTGCGCGCTTACTGTTATCCGAAGTTCGGACTCGTCGGCGCGAAGGTGGCGATCATCGCCGGCCCTGGCGCGGCGATGCGTGACGCGATGAAGGCTGCGGTGAGCGACGCGCCTGATATCCCCGCCTCGCCCGTCGGCGGACCATGGGCGCTCGACGGGCCCTTCAACCGCTCCTCCTACGTTTTCAACTTCGGCGGGCTCTCCGAGCAGACGGTCGACCAATGGATCGCGCTCGCCCGCTCGGTCGGCTTCGACCAGATCCAGTTCCACGGAGGGTCGTCGTTCCGCTTCGGCGACTGCGCGCTCGACCCCAACACGTACCCGAACGGGTTCGCGAGCCTGCGCGCGGTGGTCGACAAGCTGCACGCCGCCGGCATCAGGGCGGGGATGCAGCCGTACGCGTTCTTCATCGACAAGCGCTGCCCGTGGGTCACGCCCGTGCCCAACCCCGGCCTGGCGAAGGACGCCATGTTCGCCCTCGCGGACGACCTGAGCGCGGACGCCGCGACGGTGCAGGTCGTCGAGCCGACGACGAGCATGTCGACCGTCACCGGCTTCTTCGTTCGCAACAGCGCCACGCTGCAGATAGACGATGAGCTGGTAGTCTACTCGGGCCTAACGAAGGACCCACCGTACGCCTTCACGCAGTGCCAGCGCGGCGCCCTTGGCACCGCGGTGGCGCCGCACGCGAAGGGTGCGAAGGTCGGCCACCTCAAGGAGTGCTTCGGCCTGTTCGCGCCCGACCCGGAGACACCCCTCTTCCGGGAGGTGGCCGCCAAGACCGCCGAGCTCGCGAACCAGGCCGGCTTCGACGCGATCTACTTCGACGCGCTGGACGGCGAAGACGTGCTCGGCGGAGCGGAGAACTCGTGGCACTACGGCTCCGCGTATGTGTTCGAGGTGGCCAAGCGGCTCGATCACCCGGTGCTGATGGAGATGAGCACCTTCCACCATCACCTCTGGTTCGTGCGCTCGCGCATGGGCGCGTGGGACCATCCGAGCCGCTGCCACAAGCAGTTCATCGACCTTCACGTCGCCGGCAACGCGGACAACGCGCGCATGTTCCTGCCCAGCAACCTCGGCTGGTGGGCGTTCAAGACGTGGGGCGGGCCGCAGATCGAGCAGACCTTCCCCGATGACATCGAGTACCTATGCGCCAAGGCGCTAGGCACCGACAGCGGCCTGTCACTGGTGGCGTACGACCCCGCTTCGCCCGGGCAGAAGCGCCTAGCCGAGATCACCAGGCGCTGGGAGGCCCTCCGGCACGCCGGCAATGTGTCCGAAGAGACGAAGGCCAGTCTGCGGCGGCCTGGCGCCGACTTCACGCTTACGGTAACTCCCGACGGACCCAGGTTCGTGCCGATGAGCTACGCGAAGCGAACAGTGGGCCTCGCGACCGGCGCAACGGAATGGCAGACCGCGAACCCGTTCGGGGAGCAGCTCGCCGGCGCTCGCATCGAGGCGCTCATGTCAGCCGGGCCGTACGACGCGCCTGACAACACTGTTGTGGTCGACTTCGCCGATCCGGCGCTTCTTGCCGACCGCGCCGCCGCGCCCGGTGTCACCGCCGCGCTGGAGTCGAGGACTGAGCAACTCGCGCCGGGCGCGACGGTAAGCGGGCGCGTGACCGCGTCGAGCAGCTTGCCGGAACGGCACGGCTCGTGGGCGAGGTTCGGTCAGGTGTTCACTCCCCCGCTCAACCTGAGCGCGCGGCAGGGGCTCGGCGTCTGGATCCTGGGCGACGCCAAGGGCGAACTGCTCAACTTCCAGTTGCGCTGCCCGTCGCACCTCGTGGCCGGCCTGGGAGAGCACTACGTCAGGGTGGACTTCGAGGGCTGGCGCTACTTCGAGCTTGTCGAGCCTGACGCAGACCAGTGGGCGGGCGAGGGCTGGCCGTACGGCAACGCGTACAGCATCTACCGCGAAGCCATCGATTACGGAGCGATCGAGGAGCTATCGATCTGGGTGACCGACTTGCCGCCCGGAGATGACGTGTCCCTGTACCTCGGCCCCGTGAAGGCGCTACCCCTTGTGTCGCAGCGCATCGCCAATCCGTCGCTATCGGCAGGGACGCGGACGGTGACATTCCCGTGCACTATAGAGTCGGGCACCTACCTCGAGTACGTTCCGGGTGAGCCGGGACGGCTCTACGGGCCCGACGGCGCCTTGCTTGCCGAAGCGACACCGACCGGCGAGCCGCCGGTGTTGCCCGCCGGGACCAGCGTGGTGTCGCTCTCCTACGAGAGGGCGGTGGGCCCGGTGCCTCGGGCGCGGGTCACGGTCATCACGAGAGGGAGCGACGTCTTGGAGCCATAGCCGGCGGCTTCGAGGCGCAGGCGTCTTGGCTGCGATGCCAGCGGCCGTTCGTCGCGGAGGCCAACGCGTGCCCGCCGGCTCAGGGAGGGCCGCTCTGGTTAGCTACGCGTGCCGCCTCCGTACGACGCGCGGAACATGATCACGTGCCCGTTGTCCAACGTCGTGTTGACAGCGCCAATACTGTTGTGTACGCTACTGGTTAAACGTTTGCGCAGGTTGCGCGTGCTACGGTGAGGCTCATGGCCTCGA
>Ga0315282_10001969_pt1 | contig 38443 bp, 34 predicted proteins | sample YL17G07_20_MG_FD_203693 | JGI IMG/M metagenome (GOLD analysis project Ga0315282, IMG submission 203693) | Sediment microbial communities from Yellowstone Lake, YNP, Wyoming, USA - YL17G07_20 | ecosystem: Environmental > Aquatic > Freshwater > Lake > Sediment | place: USA: Wyoming | collected... | reverse complement strand
TTCTAATCATTCTTCCCGCCGCTTCGGCGCCCAGACGGGCCGCCGACCAGGCGCCCAGACGGGCCGCCGCGCCATTCGTTCCGTTTCGTTTTTTTTAAAACGAATACAGGCAACCAGGATGACACTTCCGAAGTTTTCGAAAACTTCGCCAGTCTGCGCCTGTCCCTCACCATTTAGTAGTTTGGCTATGCCTTCTCAGTGGTTAAACCCAACCTCTTTTATCACCTTTTCACTTTGTCTCCTCTGTCTTCTTTGTCTCCTTTATCATCTTTTTCTTCTTTATTTTCTTTTTATTCTTTATCTTCTTTGTGTACTTTGTCCCATTGTGTTATGTTTTTTCGCAATTGACATCCGCCCTTTCTCTTGCTAAAATAATAACAAGCGTTCGTTTTTATATTTACGGAGGCAGGCTTATGAGCGAGGGGACCATCACCAAGGGCGAGGCGACCCACGCCCGCATCGTGGAGGCGGCCTACCGGCTTTTCATCGAGCAGGGCTTCCATGCCACTTCCATGCGCCAGGTCGCCGGACAGGCCGGGGTCACGGTGGGTGGCATTTACGCCCACTTCGCCAGCAAGGAAGCCATCTGGGAGGCGGTGCTCATGAACCGCCACCCCTACCACGAGGTCATGGCAATGCTGCAGCAGGCCGGCGGGGACACGGTCAGCGAGTTTTTGAAACAGACTGCCGGCCTGATGGTCGCCGGGCTGGGCGGCGGCACAACCCTGGTGCGCCCGCAGGGGCGGGACGTGCTCAACCTGTTATTCATCGAACTGGTCGAATTCAACGGCAAGCATCTCTCGCAGGTATATAATCTTATCCTGCCGGATATCGCCCGGCTGGGCCAGGTTTTTTCACAGAAGCGCGGCCGGCTGCGCCCGGTGCCGCTGCCCATCCTGGCGCGCTCCTTCGCCGGGCTGTTCTTCTCCTACTACATCACCGAGATCATCATGCCGGACGAAGCCCGCGCCCTCATGGGCAGCCGCGCCCTCGAGACTTTCGTCGATATCTACCTGCACGGCATCCTGGCAGAGCCACAGGAGCTTGAAAATGTTTAAACGCCTGCTGAGCCTGATCGCCAAGGAGTTCATCCAGATCGTACGCGACCCGCGCACCCTGGTGATCACTTTTCTGATGCCGGTGGTGATGCTGTTCCTGCTGGGCGACGCCGCCACCAACGATGTGCGCAACATCGCCCTGGCGGTGTTCGATCAGGACCAGTCGCCGGCCTCGCGCAGCCTGATCGATGCCTACCAGCAGGCCGACTACTTCAAGCTGGCCTACGTGGTCTCTTCAGAAGCTGAGATCGGCACACTTATCGATAACGGTTCGGCGCGCGCCGGCATGATCATTCCCGCCGGCTACGGGCGCACCATCGACTCCGGGCGCTCGGCCCAGGTGGCGTTTATCATCGACGGCTCCGACCCCACCGTGGCGAGCACCGCCCTGGCCGTGGCAGTGCTGGTCGGGCAGTCGCGTTCCACCCAATTGATGGCCGCCCGGCTGGAAAAGCGCGGCCTGGGCAGCCTGCTGCAGCTCCCGGTCGACGTGCGTACCCAGGTGTGGTACAACCCGGGCCTGGTGAGCGCCTATTACATGATCCCGGCCCTCATCGGGATGATCCTGCAGTTCCTCACCACCATGTTGACCTCCACCTCGATCGTGCGCGAGCGTGAGCGCGGCACTATCGAGCAGTTGATCGTAACCCCCCTGCGCTCGTGGGAGCTGGTGGTGGGCAAGCTGACCCCTTACGTGTTGATTTCGTTCATGGACACGCTTGAAATCCTGGCGGTAGGCGTGCTCCTCTTTAAAGTGCCCATTAACGGCAGCCTGGCGCTGCTCCTGCTGCTGGCGGCGCTTTTCCTGATCACCACCCTGGGGATCGGGCTGCTCATATCCACCATCGCTAACACCCAGCAAGAAGCCGTGCTGACCACCATGTTCACCATCTTGCCTTCCATTTTCCTCTCAGGTTTCTTCTTCCCGCTGGCTGCCATGCCGGTCTGGCTGCGGTTGATCAGCTACGCCATCCCGCTGCGCTATTTCCTGATCATTGCGCGTGGGATTGTGCTGAAAGGGGTGGGCGCCTCGGCCTTGTGGAGCGAAATCCTGATGCTGTCGGTCTTTGCGGTGGTGGTGATGGGCGCCGCGGCAATGCGTTTCCGCAAGAGCCTGGATTAAAACATGACTCACCCCGAATTTAACATTCAGGATGCCTCCTGGCGTAAAGCCCTCACCCCAGCCCCTTCGGGCGCACCACACCCCCTTGGTGCACCTGAAGAGGTGAGGGTGTGGCCTCTCTCCCAAAAAAGAGAGAGGGGAAAGATCGCTGATTCGAGGATTTTGCACCGCAGCTGCGGTGCAAAATCCTCGAATCAGCGTTTTCTCCCCTTCCTCCGCTTCGCACCCTTGGTGCACCCGCATGGGTGGGGGGAAGGGGCCGGGGGATCGCGAAGCACGACCGGTCGTGGGGGTGTCTAATCATGAACCCAAACTGGGGCTGCGAAGCGCACCGTAGGCGAAGGCGACCGCAAATGAATATGCAAATATTTGGATAACCACAAATGTTAAATTTGGGGTTAATGAGGAGAGCATTATGCACGTTGAACCAAAGAGAATTGTACCGGTCATCCTGGTGGTCGTTATCGGGCTGATCGCCTGGGCCTTTTTTACCCAGCGCAGCTCGGCGGCCAGCCGCGTCCTCACCTACTCGGGCACGGTTGAATCCACCCAGATCCACCTGGCCTCAGAAACGGGGGGCAGCGTGAAAAAGGTGAATGTCAAGCAGGGCAGCCAGGTGCAGGCCGGGCAGAACCTGGTGGAACTCTACTCGGCCGCCCATACGGCCCAGGCCAGCAGCTCCAACGAAAAGATCACTTCGCCGATCGATGGGGTCGTGCTCGAGGTGCTGGTCGAGCCGGGTGAGGTTGCCACGCCGGGCGCCACCCTGGTGGTCGTCAGCAACCTGGAAGAGTTGACCCTGACCGTCTACGTGCCGGAGGACCGCTACGGCGTGATCCTGCTGGGACAGGACTATCCGGTGACAGCCGATTCCTTCCCCGGCCAAGTCTTCAACGGCCGGGTGGCCTACATTTCCGACCAGGCCGAGTTTACCCCGCGCAACGTGCAGACCACCGACAGCCGCAAGGTGACCGTGTTCGGCATCCAGCTGGACCTGGACCCCAGCGGCGGGCGGCTCAAGCCGGGCATGCCGGCGGATGTCAATTTCCAGGGCGGGCAGTAGGGCGCGGCGGGGTATATGGCTGAAACCTTAATGGTTTTTTCATCTAATATTTTCGAAGGTAAAACCATGATCCGGGCCAATAACCTGCACAAGTCCTTCGGGCAGCTGCATGCGGTGGATGGCGTCAGCCTGCAGGTCGCCGGCGGCGAAATTTACGGGTTGGTCGGGCCGGACGGCGCCGGGAAAACCACCCTGCTGCGCCTGATCTGCGGGGCGCTCCACCCGGAGCAGGGGGATGTTTCGTTGGGGGCCTTCAACGTTGCCCGGCAGGTCGAGCGGGCGCGCGAGCAGATCGGCTACCTGGCCCAGCGTTTTGCGCTCTATGAGGAACTGACCGTGCTGGAAAATTTGCGCTTTTTTGCCGAGGTGCGCGGTCTGCCGGCCAATCTGTGGAAGTCGCGCAGCCAGGAAATCCTGGAATTCGTCGGGCTGGCTGAGTTCAGCCAGCGCCGCGCCGGGCAGCTCTCAGGTGGGATGAAGCAGAAGCTGGGGTTGGCGCTGGCGCTGATCAACCGGCCGCGCATCCTGCTGCTGGACGAGCCGACCACCGGGGTCGACCCGCTCACCCGCCAGGATTTCTGGCGGCTGATCATCGGCCTGTTACAGGAAGAAAACCTGGCGGTGCTGGTCAGCACCCCTTATATGGATGAAGCGGTGCGCTGCCAGCGGGTAGGGTTCATGCGCCGCGGCAAGTTGATCTCCGAAGGCACGCCGCGCGAGCTGCGCGCCCGCCTGGAGGGCAGGATCGTTGAACTGGATGGCAGCCCACGTGAGCTGCTCATCGAGCTGGCCCAGGCCGAAACGGGGGTGGAGACCGTGCAGCGCTTCGGCACCCGGCTTCACCTGCGGGTGCGGGAAGGACAGGCGCAGGCAGTCGTCGCCCGCCTGGGCGAGCGCATCCCGGCGGCGGGCGGCAGGGTAGAGGGCCTGCGCCTGATCGAAGCGCAGCTCGAAGATGTGTTCATCGCCCTGGCGGAGGAGCAAACGTAATGGTTTTTCATTCAAATCCTGTAACTGCTCAGCCTGTGGCAGGGGAACCCGCAAAAAAGGCGTACGTGTGGAGCGTATGCTCCACACGTACGCCTTTTTTGCGGAATTTCCAACTACGAAGGCTTCAGCCTGAACAGTTACCAAACCTTTCCAAGGAAAAACTATCATGGTTTTTCATCTAAAATCTTCCAGAGAAAAACCATGAGCGCTGTCATCCATACCGAAGGGCTGACCCGCCGTTTTGGCGATTTCCTGGCAGTCGACCACCTCACTTTCGAGGTGCAGGCCGGACAGGTCCTGGGCTACCTGGGGCCGAACGGGTCGGGCAAGACCACCACCATCCGCATGCTGCTGGGGCTGCTGCATCCTTCGGAAGGACGGGCGCAGGTGCTGGGCTATGATATTGCCACCCAGCCCGAACAGGTACGCGCCCGCTGCGGCTACATGTCCCAAAAATTCGCACTCTACAACGAGCTGACCGTGCGCGAGAATCTGACTTTCTACGCCGGGGTTTATGGTGTGGTTGACCCCGGGCGGGTGAAGAGCCTGCTCGGCAGCCTGGGGCTGGAGACGGTGCAGAACCAGCGCGTGCAGAACCTTTCGACTGGTTGGCGGCAGCGCACCGCCCTGGCGACGGCCATCGTCCACCAGCCAGGGCTGCTCTTCCTGGATGAGCCCACCAGCGGGGTCGACCCGCTGGCGCGTCGCGCCTTCTGGGACCTGATCTACACCCTTTCTGCGCAGGGCGTCACCATCATGGTCACCACGCATTACCTGGACGAGGCTGAATACTGCTCGCTGGTAGGCATCATGCGCGCCGGTCGGCTGTTGGCGCTGGAGGAACCCGAGCGCCTGAAAAACTCGCTGCCCGGCAAGGTGTGGGAAGTGTCGGCTGAGCCGCTGCTGGCGGCGTTGAAGGTGCTGGAAGGGCTGCCCGGCGTGCGGCGCGCCGCCCTGGCCAGCGACCACCTGCGCCTGGTGGCCTCCGCCGAAGTCGACGCAGAGCAGATCAGCGGCGGGCTGACGGCTGCCGGCCTGGCGACGCAGTCCGTCCGCCCCGGCAAGCCCACGATCGAAGACGTCTTCATGACACTTTAAAAAGTTCCCGAATTTGAGGTGATTGAGGGTGCTTCGCACCCTCAATCACCTCAAATTCGGTGGTTCCTGTACATTCTGCCGCAGGTCCTGTTTATTATCTTGAATTCCGCCTGATATTCAATGCATACACAAGGATAACGATCCCGGCCAGCACGAAAAAGCTGCCCAGGCAGGGCAGCGGCACCGGGAAAGGATTAGCCCCCGGCGCGGCGGCCTGCGCTGACACCTCCGCCGGTTCGGGTGTGGCGCTGCTTTCGCCCACAGCCAGCCCAATGGTGAGGGTGAAGGTGGGGGCCGCGAAGCGCTCTGTAAGAGTGGGGGTGGGCGTGTAGGTAGGCAGAGTGCCGGTCAGGGTTGGGGTCAGGCTGGGGGTCGGCGTGGGCGAAGCGCCGCCGATCAACCCCCAAGCATCCGGCGGAGCGGTCGGGGTCGGGTTGGGCGTATCTGCCGCCGGGGCGCGGCTCAGCGCACTCCGTATGGCGGCATCCAACTGGATCAGGCCATAACCAGTACAACTGTCCCAGCCAGGATTGCTGAGATCACGCGCGGTTGTTTTTAGCTCGTGTGCCACCAGGCTGGGAGCGTTGTTACCCGGCAGGCCGAGCAGGATGGCAGCCGCCCCGGCCACAAAGGGCGCCGACATCGAAGTGCCGTCCTCGCTCACCGTGCCGCCGCCGAGCTGCAGGGTGAAGATCTTCACCCCCGGGGCAGCCAGGTCGACCTGCGGCCCGCAGGCGGAAAATGCGGCATTGACCAGGTTTGGGTCGACCGCCGCCACGGCGATCACCCCACTGTAAGCCGCCGGGTAGAGCACTGCCCCTCCGTAAGCGTTGCCGGCCGAGGCCACCAGCGTCACCCCCTTGCCAACCGCGTAGTCCACCGCACCTTTCAGTGTTTTCGAATCTGAGGGAGTGGGACCACCCAGGCTGAGGTTGATCACCTGCGCCCCATGGTCAGTCGCCCAAAGGATGCCGGCCGCCACGTTGAAATAGGTACCTCTACCGGAAAAATCCAGCACCTTCACCGGCATGATGTGCGCCCCCCACGAGATGCCGGCGATGCCAATATGGTTGTTGGTGACCGCCGCAGCAATGCCAGCGACCTGCGTGCCGTGCCCGTAATCATCCTGCGGGTCGGCGTCATGGTTGACGAAATCATAGCCGCTTACCAGCTTGGACACCAGGTCGGGATGCGCCAGGTCGACGCCCGAATCGAGGATGGCGATGGTAATATTGGCCGAACCGCGCCCCAGCTCCCAGCCCTGCGGGGCGCGAATAGCAGGCGGCCCCCACTGGTCCGGCCAGCCCGGGTCATTGGGGATCACATCCTGGGCGTAGACGTAGTAGTTGGGCTCGGCATACACCACCCCCGGCTGTTGTTCCAAAGCCGCGATGGTCTGCGAGACACTGCCTTCGGGCACTTTCAGGACCGTTACCCCCAGGTCCTGCAGCGTGCTGTCGCTCAGCTCGCCAAAGGCCTGCAGGCTCTTGCGCTGGCTGCGTGAAGCGGAACTGGCCATCTCCACGACCACTTCGTCCGGGGCGTAATCACCCGGGAGTGGCTCCACTTCAGGCAGGATCGGGCCGAGCGTGGGCAGGGGCGTCTCGCTGGGTGTCGGGCGCGGCGTCTTGCTGGGCTTGGGCGTTTTGGTAGGGAGTGGGGTTGAGGTATCGGCTGCCGGTGGAGTCTCGCTCGGGGCAAGTGTATCGGTGGCAGCCAGGGTTTCCTCGGTCAGCGTAGGCGTATCCTCCACCCCCTGAGTTGCGGGGGCATCCCCCTGGGCGCTTACGGCTAAAGGAAAAAGGATCAGGATGATCACCACACACAGCGCAAAGGACAGGGAGTAGAATTTTTTTAACACACGGGGAGCAAAGAACGCAGATAAAGGCTTAAATATTCCCTTGTTCTCTCTGCGAACCCTGCGATCCCTCCGGTGAAATACTCCTCTCAGCGCTTTCATCTTCTTCATCTTACCAGTATTTCATCTTCTCAGTGTCTCACCTTCTCAGTGCACTCATCCTCTTCATCTTCTCGGTGCTTCATCTTCTCAGTGTTTCAGTATTTCAGTGTTTCAATTTTTCTCGAATATCAACAGCCCCTGGCTGCTGTAAATATCGGTGGGGATCGTGCGCAGCAGGGTGTACTGCTGCTGGAAACGTGCGTCCGCCAGCAGCGTCTTGCGTCCGTAGACCTCCAGGATCACCACGTAATCCGGCTGCTCGGTCAGGATCAACTGGCTGGGGATGGCGTAATTGATCACGTAGTACTTCTCGTCCAGCGGGTAATAGCGCAGCGACTCGGGCGAGTTCAGCCCGACCGTGTCGAGGATGCGGGCCGGGGTATAGAAACCCAGTACGCCCACGTCACCAGCAGCCAGGCGGCTGTTAGCCGAAAGGCGCGGCGCCAGGAAATCCGCCGCCTGGCGGTAGAGCAGCTCCAGCTTGAACCAGGCCATCTCCGGCGCCGGGCGATCGGGGCCGTGGTCGGGGTGCAGTTGCCAGGTGTTCAGGCAGAGAGCCAGCGGTAGGATCGTTAAAATTGCCAGCGGCGTCCAGCGCCGCCAGGCCGGCAAGGGCAGTTTCGCCCGCAGCCTGAACAGCTCGCTCAACAACTGTTCGGCACCCATCAGGATGAATAGGAAATAAGGCGGCAGCGGCGGAGTCAGGTACCAGCGGAACAGCAGTGGGTTGGGCAATGCAAACACCAGCAGGTACAGCCAGGGGTAAACCAGGTAAACCAGGATGCGCCGCTCAACGCGCCAGGCACGCCGCGCCCCGATCAGGTACAGGAACGGGTAGAGTAGCAGCCCAATGCGGATGCCAATCACCCCCAGCGTGTCGTCCTCCATGAACGGCGTGGCATAATGCTGGATCAGGCGGATCAGGGCGGCATTCTCCCCCAGGCGGTAGACCGCCAGCTTGGCCGTCACCGAATGCGGGATGGGACTGCCGAAATAGAGGGTGGCGAAGGCGCTCCACGCCAGGCAGGTCAACGTGAAGGCCAGAAGCTCGCCCCATTCCAGCTTCTCGCCACCGCGCAGCGCCCGGTAAAACCGGTCGAGAATCAACGGCCCGACCAGCAGAATGGCATCCGGGCGGGTGAGCAGCGCCAGCGCAGCACACAGTCCCACCAGCGTGCGCCGCCGCCCCAGGTAAGCGGCGATCATGCCGGTGAGCAGCAGCACGTACAGGCTGGTCTCTAAACCGCCGATGGCAAAGGTCACGCTGTAAGGGGCGATCGCCCACACCATGGCAGCGGCAAACCCTGCCGCTCCGGCTCCCAGCCGGCGGCCCATCCAGTACAACAACAGGCAGGTACCGGCATCCGCCAGGGCATTCACTCCCAGCGCCAGCCAGGGAAAGGGCGCCTGGGTGCCACCTGAAACCGACCCCAGCCCGGCCATCAGCAGCGTATACAGCGGGGTGGTGGTGCCCTGCACGCGCTCGCCCGGGTTGAAGACAAAACCCTCGCCCGCCAGCAGGTTGCGGGCATAGCGGAAGGTGATATAGGCGTCATCGATGGTGCGCGGTCCAGGGACCAGCCGCGCCGCCAGGGCGACTGCCACCAGTAGGAAGGGAAGGAATTTACGCATGGTTATAGGTTTATTTTACAACACAATCAAATTGTGTTTTCAGATACGGGAAGGTCGCGCGACGACGCAGTTGATCATCCAGGCAACCAAAGCGCTGCCGCCGAAGGTTGCCACCAGGCAGTTGACGAAACCGGGCACGCAGATCACCTGGTCCCCGGCGAGCGCCCGCAGGGATGCCGTGACCACCTGTTCGGCAGTCATCCAGGCGAAGGCGGGAATTGACGAACGTTTGAAATGCTCGAAGCCGGGTCGGCCGTGGAACTCGGTGTAGGTCATGCCCGGGCAGAGCGCCTGGATGCGCACGCCGCTGCCGCGCAGCTCTTCGTGCAGGGTCTCAGAGAAAACATTCAGATAGGTTTTGGTAGCGGTGTAGGTGACGCTGCCCGCGCTGTGTGGCAAAAAGGCAGACAGTGAAGAAAGGTTGACAATGGCGCCCTGTTTGCGCGTCAGCATGCCAGGCAGGGCGGCGTGCGTCAGCCGGACGGAGGCGGTCACATGCACCTGGATCATATCGATCTGCTTTTGCAGATCAGCGCTGGCGAACTTACCGACCACGCCAAAGCCGGCGTTGTTGATCAGAATGGCCAGGTCGGGGGTGGCAGCAATTCGCTTTTCGACCGCTTCGACGCCTTCCGGCTGCGCCAGATCGCCGGTGATCACTTCAACCGCAACTGCGTGGGTCTTTTGCGGCTCCGCCGCCAGGGCGTCGAGTTTTTCTCGGCGCCTGTCGGTCAAAACCAGATCGCAGCCGCGGGCCGCCAACTGCCAGGCAAACTCCGCGCCGATCCCGCTGGTTGCTCCATTAATAACCGTCGTTCCAATTCCCATTGGACCACCTCCATTAGAAAAAAAGTGGAATTTCCCCTTCCAGTCTCAGATTGAGCAGCTACGAAGACGCTTACAATTTACCCCCCAGGACTTTTTTGCCGGTCGGGCCGGGACTGCCGCCAGCGGGCTCGATGGTGATACCGAAACTGGAATAATCTGTCAATGGGCGCGAGGACTGTACCACCATCATCCCGTAGCCGTCCGGCGCCACCGAAAAGACTCCGTCGCTGGCGCTCTGCCCATTACGGATTAGCCAGAGCTGGTACTGTTTGCCCGCTTCCAGGGCAGGCAGCCCATCCACCACCAGCGTGCTGGAGACGCCATCCTGCGAGATGACCATCACCCCGGATGCTGTTGCCGGGGTTACCCCGCCGATGCCGGGGGTAGTGTCCGGGCTAACCCCGGTAGAGGCTTCTGGGGCGACCATAGCCACGATGCGGAATTCACCTACCTGGGGTCGGCTGGCTCGATTTAACTCCACCAGGACGCTGGTGACCAGCACCACCAGCAGCACCAGACTGGCCAGCGCCCAGACTGGCCCGCTTTACTGCAGCCAGCGCAGCAGGCGCAAGCCGAATTCTGGCGCGCCAACCGATTTTTGCCCGGCCGCAGGCTGGACCGAGCGCAGGATGCTGGCTCTCAACTGCACCGGCGGCTCAGCGCACGGCGCGGCCAGTTCCAGCTGGGCGGCAGTGGCGCGGTAAGACTTGAGCTCATCCCGGCAGGTGTCGCACCCTACCAGGTGCGCTTCCACCCGGAAGGCTTCTTCTTCACTCAGGCAGTCGAGTGCATAAGATGGAATCAAGTCAATTACGTGTGCTTCGCTCACGATGGAATACCTCTAGGAATTAATACGAATAAAGCCCCGTTTTGGATTGATACTCAATGGGCTGCCCTAAAAGTGTTGATTAATAATTATCCGGTGGTAATCTTATTAATTCTACTTTTCAAACAGTCCAATCACTTTCGCTTCCACAATTCCCTCAGACGGTGTGCCGCCAGCTTGGGACGGCGGTCGCGCGTGAACACGCCCTTGTAATTCATGGCATTCATGCGGTGCACCGCCTGCCCGGTCTTGAAATCACACAGGTTCCAGACATGTGCCCCCACCACGTAGGGCTTGTTGTCCAGCACCTGCAGGTAGCCTTCGATCATCTCCGCCTGGTATTCCTCGCTGAACATCTCCGGCGGCTGGGCATGATGCCCCGGCAGCGCATCAGCCCCAAACTCACTCAAGATGACCGGCTTCTTGAAGCGCGCGTACAGCAGGTCCAGCTCGGCCGAGAGCGCCTGCGCCCCGGCCTCCAGGTCGCCGCTCTGGGTGTACCAGCCGAAATAGCGGTTGAGGCATACCAGGTCGAGGAACTCGAAGGCCTCCTCACCCACCCCGACCATACTGACCAGCGTCACCGGGCGGGTAGCATCCAGCGAGCGCGCCAGGTCGCACAACTGGCGGAAGAAATCCCTGGCCACCGGGCGGAAAGAGTGCGGCTCGTTCGCCAGGCTCCAGGCGATCACGCTCGGGTGGTTCTTATCACGGGCGATCAGCTCGCCGGTGAACTGCTTGCACAGCTCCAGCCGCCGCTCAAGGCCTCCTTCATTAAAAAACAGCCCGACTGCCTGGGTTTCGTCGATCACCAAAAAGCCCAGCCGGTCGGCCAGGTCAAGGGTTTGCTCGGAGTAGGGGTAGTGCGTGGTGCGGAAAGAATTGGCCCCCACCCACTTCATCAACTCATAATCGCGCACGATGACCGGCGGCAGATAGCCGCGCCCGGTCACCGGGAAATCTTCATGGCGGCAAAAGCCGCGCAGGTAGATAGGCTCACCGTTGAGCAGCAGCAGGTTGCCCTCAACCGCCACCGTGCGGATGCCAACGAGCAAGCCGTAGGCGTCGCACACCAGGTCGCCAGCCACCAGCTCCACCGTCAGCGTATACAGATTGGGGTGCTGCGGGCTCCACAGGGCAGGCTGCGGCACCACCAGTTGCGCCTCGGCCCGACCCTCCGCCAGCTTCTCCAACTGCTGGATGTCAGCGCCAAAGCCGCGCAGTGTCAAGTTCACCATACCGGCGCCGGTCGCAACCCCGGCGGTCTGCACCACCACCTGCAGATGGCCCGCGTCCCCCTGAATATCAGGGATGACGGTCACATCCACGATCGACTCGTGCGGAGTGGCTACCAGCAACACCGGGCGCTGGATACCGCAGAACGGGAAGAAATCGAAGCTGGCATCCGGCAGGCTACGCGTGCCGAAGCCATCTTTAGGGTCAGGCGGGATATTGCCCGGCGGGACCCGGTCGGGCGCCAGGCGCCCATCCACCCGCACCACCAGGCGGTTGTCGGACTGGGCCAGCAGCGGGGTGGCATCGAAGGTGAAGGCCATGTGCCCGCCCTCATGCCGCCCCAGCGACACACCGTTCAGCCACACGTCAGCGATGTAATTGACCGAGCCGAAGCGCAGCGCCAGCTTCTGCCCGGCGAAACCCCACGGCAGGTTGAAGGTAGTCTGGTACCAGGCCGGGCCCAGGTTATCGCGGTCGCTGTCGCCGAAGAGCTGGTCGTTCCAACTGGCCGGCACCGCCAACGGCTGCCCACCGCTGAAGCCCTCGCCCCACCCGGCGGCCTGCCCCTGGTCATCTGGGTCGAAGCGGAAATCCCAAAAGCCGGAAAGGTCAAAATACTGGCGAAAAGCATTGTTTTGAGGGTACATGTGGGTCTCCTGTTTATTTTCGAAATCGAGTTTCAGATATTATTTCAGTCGATAAAAATACACCGGCCTACCGCCGTAGTAATTGCCCAGCACGTCGTAGGTCGCCAGCAGCTCGAGCTGGCCGCCGGCGGCCTCGATCTGGTCGCGCTCCGGTGTCTCGGGGCCGAGGGAAATGTAGAAATTAGGGTGGTAGGTCTGCATCTTCCAGGCGATGTCACGCGTGCCGTATTTCGAGTTGAGCGCAGGCACGCCGGTCTCCAGGCTGATGTTGTGCGCAATCCAGCCCATGATGAGCGGCTGCTTGACGCCGGAGGCAGTCATCCGCTGCTGGGTATCGTGCACCATGTTGATATAGGTAAACTTCGGTGTGAGGGCATAGTTCACCTGCTGGCCAAACCCCCAGGCGCACGCCAGCGCCAGCAGCAGCACGGCGAGACTGCTCACCCTTGCGGGTGTAATAAGAGTGTGTGGCAGGGCTTCTCTCAAAAACGGGGTAGGGAGATCGGCAGAGTTGGCGGGAGTTGGAGACACAAAATTCAGATTGCTTCGTCGCGGGGCTCCTCGCAATGACAATGCGGCACGGCGCAATGATAATGCGGCGGGCAGCGCCAGTTCTTCGCTTCGCTGCCAGAGCTGACCGAGCAGGATACCCAGCAGCAGCATCACCAGCACGGCGATAGGTTGGTAGTAGCGCGGCGGCAGGTAGCCACGCGTCATCAGGATAACGAAATAACCCGCCAGGCACAGCAGCACGGCAAGTACCAGCGGGTTGGTACGGAAGCGCCGCAGCAGCACCAGCCCCAGCGGCACCAGCAACACCGTAAGCGGGTACACCAGCGCATCAACCAGTTTCCCGTTCCACACGATGCGGCCGGCGGTATAGCTCAGGTAACCCACCGTCCAGGTCACGCGCGGCGTGAGGAACTCATCATTAAAATAAGCATAATCCTGCGGGTAGAAATGGTTTGCCCACAGGAAATAGCTGCCATAGAGCAGCCCTATCCCTGCCAGGAAACCGGCGCAGGCCAGCGCTTTGCGCCTGATTGTCCCCGGCTTGAGCCACACCAGGAACAGCAGCGCCGGCAGCGCAAAAGAGGCAGTGGTCTTGGTCAGCAGCGCCAGCCCATACAGCATTCCCAACAACGCCGCCGGCCCGGCATTCAGGCGCGGTAAAGCCAGCGCCAGCAGCATGCACAGCAGCACCAGCGCCAGCATGGGCAGCTCGAGGATGGCCAGCTTGCTGTAGGCAAACAGGTAGAAGTTAGCCGAGAGCAGCAGCGCCGCCGCCAGCGCCGCCCGCTCACCGCAGGCGCGCTGCACCAGCCAATAAGCAATCACCACCAGCATCAGCATGCCGGTCACAGCCGTGACGCGCGCCACCGCCAGGCTCATCCCCAGCAAGTGGAAGCTGAAGGCCTGCACCAGGTGGAAGACCGGTACGTTAATGATGGTGTTGTAATCACCTGCCACGTACCACTGCCCCGAGATATGCTGGTTGATCGCCCCCTGCGCATACCAGCCTTCATCCGAATACAGGTCGCCCGACCAGTCGATCCCCGGCGGGAAATCGAACAACAGCGTCGCAAAGCGCAGCCCAAAACTGAGCAGGCACACGGCGAGGATGGCAATGCGGAGGACCAGACGAACGGGTGGGTTCATGCTTATCAGGATTGTACAACAAATTTGCGGGAGAAGGGCGAAAATTTTTAACTCAGAGGGTGCAGACTGTAGGGGATCGATATTGACTGCCGTACTCCTACCTCAGGCATAGGAGGAATTTTGGCTTGCCAAATACCCAATTCTCACAACACCCTTGCAGTTCGAGAGTAAAATCATATCAACACAATATATCCCTCGCACAACGAGGGTATCCCTTGCATCCCTGTAGATAACCTTGGAAGAAACCAGGTTTTCAAGAAAAAACCCGGTTTCTAAGAAATTCTAAGAACGACCTCCTGGAACAAATCGAGCCCCTTCGGCGTCTATGATACAGGCCTGCAACTCAGGCCTAAAACTTTCTACCTGAACTTTCAACCAACCTATGAAAACCAAACCCTTTCTCTTGCCTGCTTATACCCTTTTGATTGCCGCATTGATGGCGCTCAGCGGCTGCCTGGCTGGCACACCCTCGACCGACATGCTTACCACCGCCTACGCCGGTATCGCCATGACTGCCACCCATGACGCAGCTTATACCCGGGTGGCCCAGATCCAGACCGAGATCATGCGGATGACCATCGGCCCCGAGGCTGCCACGCAGACCCAGGCAGCGGTAACACTCGTCCCGGCCGAGAACACTCCCACCCTCTTGCCGGACACCGCCATCCCTTCCATAACCCCCACCCCATGGGTTTTCCGCAGCCAAACACCTTATCCCACGGCCACCTCGTCCGTCCCCTGTAACCGGGCCGCCTTCGTCGAAGACATCACTATCCCGGATGGCACCGCCCTCAACTCAGGCACCAAGTTTACCAAGACCTGGCGTATAAAGAATACCGGCCTGTGCGCCTGGAACAGCGATTATGACCTGGTTTTTTACAGCGGCGATAAGATGGGCGCGCCATCTTCGGTCGGCCTCGACGGCACGGTCTACCCCGGCCAGACGGTGGACCTGTCGGTCAGCATGACCACGCCCAGCAACCTGGGCGCCTACCAGGGCAGTTGGAAGCTGCGCAATGCCGGCGGTTTAATCTTTGGCATCGGCTTATGGGCGCAGGATGCCTTCTTCGTCAATATCCGCGTGCTGGCGCCGATCACCGCCAACTACGATATCGCCAGCCATTACTGCAACCTGGAATGGAGCAGCGGTGACGGCATCCTGTCCTGCCCGGGCAGCAACGGCGACCATAGCGGCTTCGTGCTACACCTCGACCATCCGCGCCTAGAAAACGGCTCGGTGGATAACGAGGCCGCCCTGCTGACTTTCCCGCAGTGGGTCACGGATGGCTGGATCCGCGGCAAGCTGCCACCCTACACCGTCAAGGCCGGCGACCTCTTCCGCTCGGTGATCGGCTGCGAATATAACGCCACCAACTGCGACGTGCGCTTCCAGCTCGATTACCAGATCGGCGCGGGCAGCGTGCATAACCTGGCGAAATGGAACGAAGACTACGATGGTAATTTCAACGCGGTGGAGGTCGACCTGAGCAGCCTGGCGGGCAAGTCGGTCAATTTCATCTTGAGTGTGTACGCCCACGGCACACCCAACGGTGACCGGGCGCTGTGGCTGCGGCCGCGCCTGGTGCGCCCCACCCCGACCAGCACCCCCACCAATACGCGCACGCCATCGCCCACGCATACACCCACTTCCACGCATACCCTGGCGCCAACGCATACCCCGACGCCGACCAACACGCCCGAGCCCTCCAACACCCCCACCCCGACCGCGACGCCCACGCCAACCAACACCCCTACATAATTTTAAGACTGTGGATTTGAAGAGGTGCGTTTCAATTCCAGGGGAAAGACAGCGAATTGAGGGTTACCCTCTTTCGCCAGTTCTTCTCCCGGAGATTGAAACACACCCGATTTGAAACACACTGGCTGTGCGAAGCGCTGTCAAGGTGTAATTCACCGACAACGTCAGTTCGTTATGTCACCCAGTGATTATTATAGGAATTGTTGATTTATATTTACTCTTGTAATGAAACTCACAGTCAGTCATACCTTCTAAAAAGCCCTTCCCACCTGGTGTGGTTAGCATAGAGTATTGGGATTGAGTTGTTAGGACAAGTATGGCCAAAAACAATTACCAAACCACAATTTCCATACCCCCTGGGGGACTGACTGTCGGCTCTTCTGCAATATCGTAATAATCTTGATTTTTCGTCTACAGTGAAATATCTACATTCCGTTGAGTAAATATTATCGGATTCAACTAGTCGGATTTTAGCGATTAAATTAAGTTCCGTCTCTGCTTCAATTCTTCTGCAAGCTTCATTACTAGCAGCAATCAGACCAAGAAAAACTCTGGGGCCACCAGGAAGAAGCTCTTGTATTTCAGGCCATGTATTACAAGCTTGATCGCCTGTTCCAGAAAAATCGTCAACAAATACCACTGTATCTTGAGGATCTAAATTTTCGCTTAGTAATTCACTTTTGTAGATAAAAAGATCTTTATACTGCCTTCCGTTTAACCGATTAGCTATACGGAACGCGTGCAACATTACATCCCCGCTTTCACCTGCACTAGTAGAGAATGCTACAAAACGCCATTTTCCACGACGCAGGTTTTCATCCGCATACCAGCCATCAAGACTAGCCAAAATGAAACGAAAAGCGGCGTTCATCTGTTCATTTGAGACAAAATCAATGCAATCTAAAACACGTGCCGCAAGATCCCTATCATTCCTTACAAACTGCCCTAACCATCTATCAATTCTTCCCTCAGTCACAGAATGACGGTAACCCACAAAATCTGTTAACCAGCTATTTATTCTCTTCATATCAATAGCTGTGTCTCTAGGCCGTGGTTCTCTCATTACTACTTTAACCTCCGACCTGCGGCTGTCAATTTCAAGCGAATTAGATTTAGCAATCTTTCTAAAACAAGCCATAACTCTTCTTCGCCGTAATATTCTTCAACATCTATTTCGTCAATATCTGCTTCCATATTGTTAATTTCATTGATAAGCTTCCGAACACCAGCGGAAACATCTGCGGATTGAATTCTAAGATGATCTAATGTCAAGTTATCATCATTATAAAATTCTTTCAACCTCTGGGAAATTAATTCATCCTTTTGCGCGCGGTGAGCATTATTTATATGTTCTTTCATTATGCGAAAGTCAGTAACTGATTTGAGGCCACTTGCCCCATTCTGGTATTTTTCTAGCATCCTTCTCGTAAATTTATCTTTAGAAAACCAGGGCATTCTGTTGACAACACGATCATTACCAACCACGTAAAGTTCAATAAAAAAATCGGCTTTAACTCGTTTATTGGGATCAGGATCGAGCATGAGATCCTGATATTTTTTCGGATATGATAATAACTTTTTACATCGCGAAACGACGGCTTGGTCTAATCCACATAATGAAGCTAATTTTTTGTCGTTTCTTTCATCTAGTTCACGCATTAGTACTTCTAATTTCAATGCTGTTGGCATTAGCTCCCAATCTTCTCGGAGCTTATGAATCTGGAACATTGTTACTATATTTTGAACCAAGGTTGGTTCAGCAACTTGATTTACAGGAACTTCCCTTATTGCCAATTCCTGCGCACACATCCAACGTCGTTGGCCATCCAATATCACATAACGCTTTTTTTCTGTACTCCAATATACTGTTAGAGGCACCAAGATTCCGACTTTGGAAATTGACGTTCTTAAAACATCAAGTGGAGCTCGATCAAAAAGCATCCTTGGATTATGTGGATTGGGTATCAAGCTATCAATTGGAATTTTCTTAACGCCAACAGTTTCGGGTGCAAATTGCTGTAAATCGTTCTTAACCATGATTGTTATCCTAATATAGGTGTCGTATGTCCTATCACATCTATAGGAGCTCGATTTGAAATTAATAACTCATTTGCGTTTCTACGATTTTCGATGAAACCCGATATGTTGCGTCTCACAGATATACTCTCAACGTGAAAACCTTGTGCCAAGAAACTGGCTTCTTCTGATTCTGCGTAACTGACAAGAAACGATATTTGCATTTTATCTAATCGAATTAGCCAATCTCGCAAAGACTGAAGATCTACCTGATTAAAAACTGAAGGATCATACTCATTAAAAACACGTTTAGCTTTTACTTTAAATGGAGGATCCATGTAAATAAAATCACCTACTTGCGCTTTTTTTAGAATATTTTCAAAACTCCCTACGGCAAGCTCCGCCTTCTGCAAGCACAATGAGCAACGAGAGAATATCATATCTGAAGGTATTTTTCCTGATTTATCACCACCGTAGGGAACATTAAATTGCCCTGATTGATTGGTTCGGTAAAGGCCATTAAAACAATACCGATTAAGATAAATAAACCGAGCGGATCGAAACGTTGGCGATAAACCAGATGGATCAAGAACTCTTAATCGCAGGTAGTCTTGTTTCCCTTTCCTAAAATTTTTCAGTTCATATAATAATGATTGAAGATTATTCTTAACTTGTTCATAAGTTTCAATTAACTCTGCGTTTATATCGCCTAAAAGTGCCCGTGAAGGAGAAAGATAAAAGAAAAGTGACGCTGAACCTGCAAATGGTTCTACGTATCTGGAATACCTGTTACCCCAGTATCTGGACAAAACAGGTACTGCCTGCCGTTTGCTTCCGGCCCATCTTAGAAACGGTTGTACGGGAAGACCTGGATGATCGGTAATTGATATAATAGTCATTAGCTATGCTTCTAATGATCTATTATGGCATGCTTTGCTTCTTTATGCAAATTATGAATTCGGGTGCAGACCAACGCAGCTCACCCTGATCCCCTACGGTTCAACCAACCTGCGGGTTGCCGCTTTCCCGCTGGTCAGGCGTTAAACCTGGGCTTACCTTACCGCTGCCTACGGTGTGGCGGATGCGCTGTAAGCGCCCACTGGGCTTGAGCTGCCGCGCAGGTTGCCATCCCGGTCAGTCGCCACCGCATTTGACAGGGTTCCCGCCGGCACCCCGACCGGCGCGTCACTCCACCCAAAATCTGGGATGGGCGCTGCCGCTTGCGGATACAGGTTGCCCCCCGCGGCCGGACGGTAATTTCCGCCGCTCGGGTCGGCAAGCTGTGGTTCAAACGAATTGATCGTGTTTTCGGCGATAAGCTGCGCCGCGTTGCAGGTCGGGTTGGAATCCTGGCACCCGCTCGCTTCATCGATCCCCAGGGGGTGGTCCGCCGGGCCGTTCCAGATCACATTCCCGACGATCCTCAAATTGTCATCGCTGCTGATCGTCTCCGGCAGGTTTTGAAAACCAGCCGGGCGGGCGCTGCTCCCCTGGAAATAGAAGTGCGCATACAGCGACTGCATCCCTGCTGGGTTATAGAACAGGTTGTTATAGATATATACACTGCGGTTGGAAATGCCGGGCTGGTTATCGCTCAGCACCTGTGGTCCCCAGGCCCCCGCCGCAAGTTTGCTTTTGCAAACTGGAAGGGGATCGGGCAGTTCATCGGTCGCATTGCAGCCGCGCTCCCCCAGCACCGTCTGGACCAGGGCATAACCGTTAGCCGTATCTCCGGCTGCCCGGTAAACCGTATTGTAGGCAAAGAGAAGGTTATACCCGCCGGAGGCGCTCAGCGCCACTCCGGGCAGATCGTGCAGCAGGTTATTAACAAACTTGATATCATAGGCCTCATATTGAACCCAGGGCGACCGCATCACTGCCAGGTTGGAAGATTGCCCGGCTTGAAACCCGAGCTGGCAGTGGTGGAACTCATTTCCCTCCACCCGCAGGTAAGCCGTTCCTCCTTTGACATACATACACCACTGCCCGGCGGTGTGGACATTGTTGTGGATGAAATGCCCACTTTGCACATTGAAGAAATCTACCGAGCTGTGCCAGGCCCCACCGATCTCACTGTCTTCGATATAAAGGTACTGCACCTGGTTGACCTTTAATACCTCTTGCAGGTTATTGCAGGTGTCATTGGCGCAATCCGGGCCAGCCAGCCGCATTCCGCGCAGCAAAATATGCTCGCTTTCGGCCAGGTGCAGCAGATTGTTTCCCGATTGGTTGGTGGGCAGTTCTCCGCCACCCTTCAACGACAGGTCGATCAAATACAGGTAGGCCACACGGCTGATATCGAACCCGCCGCGCACTTCTACCGTGCCGCGTCCATTCAATGCTCGCAGGATGATGGGGTATTGTGCCATACCGTTGCGGTTAGTGAAAGTGTTCTGGCAGTTATCTGGTTCGGCAGGCTCACAGGGGTATACCCCCGGCAGCAGGTTAATCCGATAACCGCTGCCGCTCAGTTCTCCCTCCTCGGGGATCTTGGCCCAGGCTGCCCCAATCGTCTGAAGGGGTGCATTCTGGTCCAGGCCGCTGTTGCCGTCGCTGCCGCTGGGGGAAACATACAGCTCGGTAAGGACCGGATTACCAACCGGATATGGGAAAGACGGGGCTATCCCGGGCAGCCGGCTGCCGGTGGGAGTAGCTGCCAGTGTTTGCGCAGGAGGCGGGGTAACCGTTAAAACTTTACTTCCCAGGGTTGCTGCCATGCAAGCCGTGGTGCATAAAATTACAATACACAGACTTAGGATTTTGAGTTTCGAGCACATGGCAGCACTCTCAATCAACAATCAAAAATCCACAATCCTATCCCTCGTCTTCCCCGCTGGGCATATTCTTTAACAGCCAGTAGGCCAGGAACAGGAAGCCGGGCGCCGAGAAGCTGACAAACGCCCAGCCGGCGGCCAGCTTGCCGCTCAACAGCAGCCCGTAGATCAGGTAAAACGCCAGCAAGCTGAGGGTCGTGATCAGACCACCCAGCCCTTCTCGCCACCAGGCGATGACCATCCCGGCGACAACGCCCAGCGGGAAGAACAGCAGCCCCACCCATTCTTGCGGGGCGACATTCTGGGGATTAAAGCCTTCGCCGATGAAGAACAACAGGATTAACAGGATGCAGATGATACTCAGGATGCGAGCTACCCAAAGCAAGACGCGTAGAGCCATAAATCACCTCTGATTGGAAGAAGAGAATTCTTACCATAAAGGCACACACTCTTCAGTGCACCCTAGGGATGAAGAGCACAAAGTTTAAGAAATTTAAGATTTTAAATATTTTCTATTTTCCTCTCTTCTTTGTGTCCTTTGTGGTTAATCTCCCGCCTTTTTCTTCATTCTGATCACGTTCCACGAAGCGGGGGGCAGGGTGGCGAACAGTTTGCCATCCACCAGTTGGGCGCTGTCGCTGGAACGGGGTACTACCGGCTGGTGATCGAGGGTGTTGGTGGCTTTCAGGTCCGGGTGCGCCAGGACGAGGTGCTCGACTACCTGGTAATTGGCGAACTGGCGAGCATCACCTTCCAGCGCCAACGGCTCACCCAGGTTGCGATTGACGGCGAAGACCACCAGGCTGCCTGGAGCTTCATCCCAGGTGGCGACGCCTTCGAAGTAAGGCACGGCATCGAAACCGGTGTCGTGGTAAAGCGGTGAGCTGGCGTGCAGGTCGAGGGCTGCACCCTGGCCGAAGTTGGCGGCCTGCATGTAGGGGTAGTAGATGGTCTGCCGCCAGCTCCCGCCGCCTTTGACGGTCATGATGGGCGCAATTACATTGACTAGCTGCGCCAGGCAGGCGATTTTGACCCGGTCTGCGTGCTTGAGCAGCGTGATCAGCATGCAGCCCACCAGCAAGGCGTCTTCCATGGTGTAGATGTCCTCGAGCTGGGGCGGTGCCTCTTGCCAGGGTTCGATCTGGCGGTCGGCCTCGTTGGAGTGGAACCACACGTTCCACTCGTCGAACGACAGGTTGATCTTCTTTTTACTGCGTAGTTTGGCCCCGATCAGGTCGCAGGTATTGGCGACGGTGCTGATGAAGCGGTCCATATCGCGCGACATGGCGAGGAAGTGCAGGGTATTGCCATCGCGGTTGCCGTAGTAGGTATGCAGCGAGATGTACTCGACGTGTTCGTAGGTGTGCTCGAGCACGATACGCTCCCAGTCGGGGAAGGTAGGCATACCGCGGCCGGAGCTGCCGCAGGCCACCAGCTCGATGGAAGGGTCAACCCACTTCATCACCTTGGCGGTTTCGCAGGCAACCCGCCCATATTCTTCGGCGGTCTTGTGGCAAATTTGCCAGGGGCCGTCCATCTCGTTGCCCAGGCACCAGGTCTTGATGTTATGGGGCTCCGCCACGCCGTGTGAGCGGCGCAGGTCAGACCAGTAGCTACCATCCGGGAAATTGCAGTACTCGACCAGGCTGCGGGCCTCCTCGGGGCCAGCGGTGCCCAGGTTGACCGCCATCAACGGCTCGGCGCCGGCCTGCTTACTCCAGGCAGCGAACTCATTGACGCCCACCTGGTTGGTCTCGATGGTTCGCCAGGCCAGCTCCAGGCGGCGCGGGCGGGCAGAGCGCGGCCCAACGCCATCCAGCCAGTTATAACCGGAGACGAAGTTTCCGCCGGGGTAGCGCACCAGGGGCACATTAGCGGCGCGCACCAGTTCCAGCACGTCCTGACGGAAACCGTCGGCATTGGCGGTGGGGTGTCCGGGCTCGTAGATGCCGCCGTAAACTGCCCGGCCCAGGTGCTCTATGAAGGAACCGTAGATGCGCCGGTCGATCTGGGCGATGCGCAGCTCAGGGTGGAGGGTGATTTTAGCGGTTAAGGTCATTTTGGGTTAATTCTTTGCTGCGGATAGGCCGCCGAATATTCGCAGGAGGCCGCGCATGGCGGCGTGCCCGCCATCGGCGTTGAGGAACATGTTGATGCAGGCGCCGGGGATGAGGGTGATGTTGTTCTCGCGGCACAGGCGCGCCACCTCGGCAGACGAGCTGGAGAGTGACGGCGCAAAGCGCGGGTTGGTGCCCAGCGAGCAGTGCGTCCACACCCGCGGCACGCCCAGTTCGATGCACTGGTGTACGATCTGCTCGGTGACGGCGGGGCGGTTGACGATGAACACCGCGTCTACCTTTTCCGGTAGCGAGCGCAGGTCGGGGTAGCATGGGTCGCCTTCGAAGGTGGTGGTGTTGGGATTGATGGCGTACACGCAATAGCCGGCGGCTTTCAGCTTGCGGTAGGCCAGGTTGGCGGCATCTTCACGGTTGCGTGTCACGCCGCTCACCGCGATGCTCTTTTGTGCCAGGAAATCTTTGACCAGTAGATCGATTGTGGGCATGTTTACCTCCGAAAAAATTTAGAAACACTGAGGAGAAGATCATTAATTGCTCGAAAGACGGGGATGCGAAACAGCTATTTAGAATTTATCAATTGCTTCATCTGGATCATATTTTCAGTGTTTCATATTTACTATTATAGACGAAATTCGGAATCCGGACTTCTAGCGTTACAGGTGCTTTCCCAACAGAAGTCGCAGTGATCTCTGCCGGCGGAAAGGCACACACGCCTCCTTCACCCCTGGGGCGTGCACCCCACATGCACACCTTTTTTGCAGAATCTCTTGTCCTGGCTGAGCAGTTACCTTTTTTCTTGAGCTTTTTCTTTGACTACAATTGTAAGAGTAAAAAGGTATTTAATGATAAGATTCAATCATGGTTTTTCCTCTGAAGATTTTAAATGAAAAACCATCATCAAAATAGAACATGGATATATGAAACCGGTGGGGTTCCATGCTCTCATGTTCTTTATCTTCTCAGTGTTTCATCCCTGGATGGAGGTGTAGTAATGGCTGACATGGGATTGATTGGTGTAGCGGTGATGGGTAGCAATCTGGTGCACAACCTGGTGCGTAATGGATACAGTGTGGCAGCCTATAACCGGACGGTAGCGCGGGCGGTCGAGCTGGCACAAAGCGACCCTTCTGGTAAGATTGTGGCGGCGGTGTCGATGGAGGATTTCGTCAGTAAACTGGACTTCCCGCGGCGTATCTTGTTAATGGTCAAGGCTGGTAAGGCAGTGGATGACATGTTGGAGCAGCTCAAGCCGCTGCTCGCCCCTGGTGACATTATTGTGGATGGCGGCAACTCTTTCTTCCGCGATACCGAGCTGCGCACTGCCGCGCTGGCCCAGGCTGGTATCCATTATGTGGGGATGGGCATTTCCGGCGGGGCTGAAGGGGCGCTGCGCGGACCCAGCCTGATGCCGGGCGGGCCTGAGGCAAGTTACAAGCAGCTGGGCCCTATGCTCCGGGCAATCGCGGCACGCCCTGCCGACGGGAAGCCCTGCGTGGCTTACCTGGGGCCGGGTGGCGCCGGGCACTACGTAAAAATGGTGCACAACGGCATTGAGTATGCCATCATGCAGGCTATCGCCGAGGCTTACGCCCTGCTGAGCACCTGCGGCAAGTTTGACGCCGCTAAGCTGGCAGGTCTATTTGGTGAGTGGAACCGCGGCGAGCTGGCCTCTTATCTGGTAGAGATCACCGCCCGCATTTTCACCGTGCACGATCCTGACAGTGGCAAACCTTTGGTCGAGCTGATCCTAGACAAAGCTGAGCAGAAGGGCACCGGGCAATGGACCTCACAGAGCGCTCTGGAACAGGGCATTGCACTGAATATCATCACCAGCGCGGTGGATGGACGCGTGCTCTCGGCGCTGAAAGATGAACGCGTGCAGGCGGCGCATATCCTGGCAGGACCCAACGGGCAGCTCTGCGACCAGCGCAGGCTGGTTACGGCAGTGCGGGCTGCCCTGTATGCCAGCATGATCACAGCTTATGCTCAGGGTTTTGCCCTGCTGCAAAATGCTTCGCATGTCTTTGGATATAACTATCAACTGGCGGAAGTCGCCCGTATCTGGCGGGCAGGCTGTATCATTCGCTCGGCCTTGCTGGAGGATATTTATACGGCGTATACTGCCCAGCCCGAGCTGCCCAATCTGCTGATGGCCGATTCGTTGGTAAAGGCGCTTGCCAAGCGGCAGAGTGACTGGCGCGCCACCCTGGTGATGGGCGTGGAAAGCGGCGTGGCGCTGCCGGTGATGAGCGCCGCCCTGGCGTATTACGATGCTTACCGCAGCGCCCGCCTGCCGGCCAATCTGATCCAAGCGCAGCGCGATTTCTTCGGCAGCCATACCTACCAACGGATCGACCGGCCGGGGTATTTCCATACCGAGTGGGAAGAATCTTAAAATCTTTAAAGCTTCACCTGTGCCTTTGTGTTAAATCTTTTTCTTTTAAATCAACCCCACCTGTTTGCCGACCCGCGCGAAGGCATCCAGCACCTTATCTAATTGCGCATTCGTGTGGGTGGCCATGTAGCTGGTACGCAGAAGCTGCCGCCCAGGCGGTACCGCCGGAGACAGCACCGGGTTGACAAACACCCCGTTTTCGATCAGCAGCCGCCAGGTGAGTAGCGTGCGCTCGTCATCCCCGATGATGATCGGGATCACCGGAGTCTGTGAATTGCCGATGTCAAAGCCCAACTGGCGGTAGCTTTCGCGCATGCGCGCCGCGATCTGATTCAAGCGGGCAATGCGCTCCGGTTCTTCACGCATCACCGCCAGCGCCGCCAGCGCAGCCGCCGTGTTGGCCGGCGGGATGCTGGCGCTGAAGATCATTGAACGGGCGTGGTGCTTGATGTAATGCACCACGTATTCATCCCCGGCGATGAACCCCCCCAGTGAGGCAAATGATTTGCTGAAGGTGGACATGATGATATCCACATCATCGGTCATGTCAAAATGGGCCGCTGTGCCGTGGCCGCCGCCCAGCACGCCGGTAGCATGAGCGTCATCCACCATCAAGCGGGCGCCATATTTCTTGCACACCGGAGCAATTGCCGGCAACGGAGCGATGTCGCCCTCCATGCTGAACAGGCCGTCCACCACCACCAGTGTGCACTGCTCCGGCGGGATGGCAGCCAGTGTCTGCTCCAGACTGGCGGGGTCATTGTGTTTGAAACGTGCCATCTTGCCCCACGACAACCGGGCGCCATCTACGATGCTGGCGTGGTCGTCTTTGTCGAGCACCGCCATATCGCCCCGGCCGACCAGCGCGCTGATCGCCCCCAGGTTGGCCTGCATGCCGGTCGAGAACACCAGGGCTGCCTCCTTGCCGACCCACTCGGCCAGCTCGGCTTCCAACTGTTCGTGCAGTTCGAGCGTACCGTTCAAAAAACGGGAACCGGTGCAGCTCGTGCCAAAACGGTCGATGGCGTCCTTGGCTGCCTGGCGCACCTTGGGATGCGTGGTCAGTCCGAGGTAATTGTTCGACCCGCACATGATCAGGCGCTTGCCGCGCAGCACTGCCTCGGTGCCCTCATTTCCATTCAGCGGGATGAAATAAGGATAAATGCCCGCCCGAATTGCTTCTTTTGCCTGCGTAAATTCAGAGCATTTCTTGAAGAGATCCATGAGCCACCTTTCCTTTACAATCTTTCAGCCTGGGTTGGGAATCTGCAAAAAAGGCGCCTCAATGGATGATATTATGAGTGACTTTTGGCATTCTTGTTCTGCGCCTGAGCGATGAGCATGTCGATGATCGGGTGAATTCCATCCCCGATCCACCCGCCCACCCGGTAGATGAGCTTGCTCTCCAGCCCCGGCAGGATGGCATACTGCCCGCGCGCAATCCCCTTCAGGATGTCGCCGGCGACAGCGTCGGCGGTCATCATGCTGGCGGTGCCGGTCAGCGCCTGAGTTTCGACGGGTTTGAATTGTTTTTCATAGGTAAGCTGCGGGGTGTCGGTGTCGGGCGGATAAACGATCGACACGCCAATGCCGTAGGGTTTCATCTCGGCGCGCAGCGCTTCTGAAAATCCGCGCACCGCGAACTTCGACGCCCCGTAAGCGGTATAGCCGAACAACCCGACAAAGCCGGCCATCGATGAGATATTGACGATGTACCCCGAGCGGCGCTCGATCATGGCAGGCAGCAGCGCCTTGGTGACGTGCAGTGTACCATAATAGTTCACGTCCATCATCCAGCGGAAAAGGCCCAGGTCGAGTTCCTGGACGTAGCCTGGCTGGCATACCCCTGCCGAGTTGATCAGCAGGTCGGGCACTCCGGTGCTTTCGATGACCTGGGCGACGGCTTTTTCAACCTGGTCACTGTCTGAAACGTCGGCAGTGACCATGCCGCAGCGCTGGCTTGGGTTAACGCAGGCTGCCTGGACAGAAAACAGAGCGTTCTCCAGCTTTTCTTGGCGGGACGCGATCAGCCAGACATTGGCACCCATCTGCGCCAGTAAATGCGCGGTGGCCAGCCCAATCCCGCTCGACCCGCCGGTTACAAGTACGACTTTATTAGCAAAGCTCTTAATTTTTGTCATTGTTAAGTGAAGAACACTATCATATCATTAAAGTGACGGGATTAAATTCCTGATATTACGTTATTTAAATCAGTTTGTGGGTCCAACCTGCCGTCTACTTGCGTGATGGTTTTTCATCTAAAAGCTTTAAAAGGTAAAACCATGAAGGTGCTCCAGGCAGTGCGCCACGCATTGTTCTACCCCCTGGCTGGTGTCGACGACCAGGTGGGGCAGGCGGATCGGTTCGGCCTGCGCTTTCAGTTTTTGATAGAGCGCAAAGTCACGGTTGCCCGCCGGGTGGGTGTTCGCTGCCTGGCTGCGCGCCAGGCGGGATGCAGCCACCTCGTCGGTGCAGCAGCACTCGATGATCTCCAACCGGGCGTGGACGGCCCCAGCGAACTGCCGGAGGTGTTCCACCTGGTAAGCCTTTGAAAAGGTGCGCCCGTCGAGGATCACCGTGCGACCTTTTTTCAGCAGGTAAGCCGCCGCCGGCAGCCCGGCTTCGAAGCACAGGTCATCCTGGCGGGCGGAATAGTCGATCTCGTCTGGGGGGAAGAGGGCAGCCCGCAGGCGGTCTTTATCGATCACCACCGCCGGGAGTAGGTGTGCCAGGCGGCGGGCCAGGGTGGACTTGCCGCTGCCCGGTAGGCCGGCCATGGCGACCAATAGGGGGAAAAGGAAAAGCATTGGTTTATTTTAATATAGAATTGGAACTGCGCGGGCGGGGAAAACCGCCTGCACAGCCTTAATTCCTCTTTTTCTCATCCACAAGTATGAAGCTTTTCGGGCGGCAAAATTGTATAATGATTTAATGTGGATTCGGGTATAAGCAGCGTTGGGTTTGGAAGACCTTAACCCAACGAGATTATTAATGAAAGGTCTTACAAAAGATTATCTTAAGAGAGAAAGAGTAAAGGATGAAATGGAAACGCAATCAAACAAAATCCCTGTCATAGCTGTCGCCGCCCTGCTGGCAGTGCTGGTACTTGGTTCGCTGGCCTGCACGATTGGCGGCCTGACCTTGGACAAGAACGCCGCCACCATCGATATCAATCTCACCCAGGACCAGATCAACACCATTATTCAGAAAGCTGCGGCTGAGAATACCGATACCGCGAACCAATTGCTGGACAGTATCACCGGCGTGGAGCTGCACGATGGCTTTGTCCGCTTACTGGGTACAACCAAAGGCTCTGACGGCTCTGAGGTCAACGGCAGCTACGATACCAGCTTCACTGCAGAAAATGATATGCTCAAAGCCCAGATCATCGCCGTCAACATCCCTGGGATTACCCTGACCGACCCGCGCATCGCCCAGATGAACCAGCAAATGACCGACGCGCTGAGCAAATCGGTGACCGAATCGAACGGCGAGGTGCTCTTCAAAGAAGCCACTGTCAAAGAAGGTTCCTTCCATTTGAAAATTCAAGTCAAACTCCAGACCAAGTAGAATAATAATTACCTGGCTTTTACGGCATTCTTATAACACCACGCAGCCGGCGCCGAGCACCTGGCGGGGCGGGGTGTCGCATTCCATTTTGATTGGGCTGATGCCGGCAATGCTGTCGGGGTTTTCGGCCGGCAGGTCTTTCAATATCAAGCGGTCGGCGCTCTGCTCGAAGGAGAGATCCGAACCATCTGCCAACAAGGTAGCCCTGAGCACCCTGGCCTTCAGCCCGCCGATGACCAGCTCCCTGCCCGGCCAGCGATTGCACCAGTAGTAGGCGGTGTTGCCCTTTACCGTCCACAGCCCGGTCGGCATCCATTCCATGCGCCCGTCGGTGCGCTCGACCGCCCCGTACATGGCCTCACCGTAGCGCTCGACCCACTGGCCAACCGCGCTCAGGCGTTCGCTGGCCTCGGGTGGGATGGAGCCGTCTGGGGTGGGGCCTATGTTGAGCAGCAGGTTTCCCTGCCCGGCTGCAGCGGTGTTGAGCATGGTGATCACCTCGCGCACCGGGCGCCAGTCGGGTGAGATCGGCATGTAGCCCCACGAGCCGTTGAAGGTCATGCAGGCCTCCCAATCGCGGCCCTGTTTTTCAGCGGCGACGCGCTCTTCGGGCGTGCCAAAATCTTCGGGAAGCTGGGAGCGGTCATCGATGATGATGTGCGGCTGGAGGTTGCGCACCATCTGGTTCATTTTGGCGCTCTCCCACAGCTCGGGCGAGCTGAGCGGCCAGGAAACGTCGTACCACAGGATGTCGATCTTGCCGTAGTTGGTGCACAGCTCGCGCGCCAGCCCCTGGGTGAAATCCAAAAAGCGCCGGCGGGCTTCCTCATCTTTGGCACAGTTGGCGCCGTCCGGGTGATGCCAGTCCATCAAGGAGTAATAAAAGCCAATTTTAAGGTCGAACTCGCGGCAGGCGTCGACGAACTCACGCACCAGGTCGCGCCCGGGACCGCGCCGGGCAGCGTTGTAATCGGTCTGCTGTGTGTCCCACAGGCAGAAGCCCTCGTGGTGCTTGGTGGTCATCACCATGTACTGCATGCCGGCCTGTTTGGCCAGGCGCGCCCAATCGCGCGCTGGGCGTTCTTTGGGGTGCCAGCTATCCGCCAGCGGCTCGTAGTCTTTCAGGGGGATGCGCTCGCGGTTCATCACCCATTCGTGCCGTCCAAGCTGGGAATACAGCCCCCAGTGCACGAACATACCGAAGCGCGCCTCGCGCCACCAGCGCATGCGTTCGGCGCGGCTGGTTTCTACCTGTTTGAAATATTCTACGTAATTTTCGTCTGACATTTTTCCCTCCGGGAAGGAATTATACAACAATAGCCGGTTTCAAGCGGGCTACCACCCATCCGGAGTATTTATCACCCGGGCCGAGCTTATTGAAATCCAGCACGATGGAGATGGTCTGGTTGCCATCCGCATCAAAGACAAGCGGGTCGAAATTGTGCGAAATACCCGTGCTGTAATTCCATTTGCCGGTCACCGTCCCCTTGCCGTTGGTGGTAATGACGTTCTTCACCTTAATCGATGCCGGATATTTTTTTATTGTGGCGAGCGTTGGGCTGACCGAGGTGACCGCGCTGACCACCGCAAAGGCGGGCAGCGGCGGTTAGTTGACCTTGATATTGACGGAAAAAGGTTTCTCGGCGTTTGGGCTGACGCCAAACAGGATGCCGGTCGCACTGCGCAGCTCCCAATAGCCTTTGTAAGTGCCCGGGCTGTTGGGAGCCACCAGCGTTACCGACACATCGATCACTCCGCCCGGGGCGACTGTCCCCAGCAGAGGGATCAGCGAGAGCCCATTCATTTGCGAACCGTTGGCGAAGACCAGCGAATAGGCTCTGGTCCAGGTGGAGGTGCCACTGTTGCGCAAGCGCCAGGTCTTGATGAAAGATTCGCCCGGGCTCAAATGTGTCCCATCCGGGATGGTGACATCCCCAATGAATTCAGCGGCGTCAACCGGCACCGGCGAGCTGGTCTGGCTGGGTGTGGCAGTCGGCACGGCGGTGGCGCTGGGGATGGGGGTGGCGCTCGGCACAGCGATGGCGCTGGGGACAGGGGTGGCACTGGGCACGGCAGTTGCGCTGGGCGCGGCGGTGGCGCTTGGCACGGGTATCTGCACTGCCATTGGTGCATTGCAGGCGATGATTGTCAGGAACACGAGCAGGACAGCGGCAGCCTTTTTCATCTTTTCTCCCTCAATTTTGATGATTTCAATCATTAAAGCATTGCCGCGGAGAAAAGCCAGCACAATTTACCTTTAGACAGGCAGACTCCCTCGAAGCTTACAGCCCGATCATCTGTCCCAGGCGGCTGCGAGCCGGCTCAATGGCACCCTGCGGGCAAACCTCGGCGCAGCACATGCAGCCGATGCATAACTTCTTATTCAACCTGGGCGGCTTACCGGTGGCAAGCGCTTTCCCTGCGCACAACTGCACGCATTTAGCGCAGCCGTTGCACAGGGCTGGGTCGAAGCGCGGGGTCAACTTGATCTGTCCCTGGATGGGCGCGCTGACCCACGACGGCACGCGCATGTACCAGTGTGAGACAGGCAGCGCCAGTTTGCCAAATTCCAGCACGCCCGCCGGCCCAATCATCTGGATGCGCGCCGGGTCGCTGATCCCCAGCCCGCGTTCCCCGGCCTGCGCCACATGCAGCACGGCGCCTGGCTGGTAGCCCATCGCCCGGGTGATGACCGCATCCAGCGCCACCGCGTCCACGGAGGCCGCCAGGCAGCCGTAATGATGCGGTGTGCCGCCGGCGCCCGGCCCGGCGCCTTCCTGTCCCCACACCCCGTCCATGATGGTCAGCCCGGGGCGCACGATCTCCAGCAAATTGACCAGCTCGCGGCTGAAGTCCTGAACGCCGATGGAGCGGATGTGTATCGCGGTCTTGTGCGTGCCAGGCACCACCCCTAGCAGGTTCTTGATGGCGCCAGTGTAAAGGGTCATGGAATGGGTCTTGATCTTATGTAGGTTGATCACCAAATCGGCCTCACTCACCTGGCGCGCCACCAGGTAATCGACATCGCTGTGCCGCTTCCAGGCCACCCCGTCGAAGGGCACCAGGCTGGCGCCGCTTTGCTCGGCAGCGGCGGGCATGCCGCTCTTGCACCAGACGTGCAGGTTATCTTTGACCGGCCCGGAGGGTGAATCGCCGATCAGCACTGAGCCGCCCGCCGCGCGCACCAGCTCGGCGACTGCCTGTACGAGCGCCGGGTGGGTGGTGACGGCCTGCTCGCGCTCGGCGGCGGCCAGCAGGTTGGGCTTAAGCAGCACGCGCATTCCGGGGCGAACAAAACGTTCGATCCCACCCAGCGGCGCCAGGCAAGCTTTGAGCGCCTGGCTTACGATATCCAGTTCATAATCACTGCAAGGTACGATGGAGACAATTGTGTTCATAGCACCTTTATATTTTCTTTATCTTGGTTCGTCTGTGTTTATGTGGGGTTCGTTCTGCATATTCTTCAGCGCCGCAGCATAGACCTGCATCAACGGCACGTGATGTTCGATGGCCAGGCGAGCGCAGACATCGTACTCGGGGGCAGCTTGCACGACCTTGCCGTCCAGCAGCTTGAGCTTGACCGGCACCTCGCCGTACTCGGTCTGCACGGTTTGGAATGTCCGTCCGGCCTCGTAGCGGTAAATCGGGTAGACGCGCATGCCGAAGGTGGTGGTCTCTTCCAGCACCAGGCGCGCCAGGCTGGCCTCGTCGGCCTTGCGGGCGATGATGCTCAACATGGTGGCCGGGCGGTTCTTCTTCATATAAATGGGGGTGAAATAGACGTCCAGGGCGCCGGCGGCGAACAGGCAGCCCATCACGTGCCCCAGCAGTTGGGCGCTGGCGTCATCGATGTTGGTCTCGATGGTCACCATCGCCTGGGTGGGGCTTTCGGTATCACCCAGAAGAAGGCGCAGGATGTTAGGCCAGGGCAGCTCGCGCCGCCCGGCACCGGTGCCCAGGCCGATGAGGGTCATGGCAGGCTGCTCGAAGGTCGCCAGCGTTGCCAAAATGGCCGCCCCGGTGGGGGTGACCAGCTCCTTCTGGGCCGGGGAAGGTACCAGTGGGGCGTGACTTGCCGCTAGCAGCGCCAGGGTGGCTGGGGCGGGCAGCGGCAGCAGGCCGTGCTGGGTGTTGACCTGCCCGCTGCCCAGCGGCAGTGGCGAAGCATACAGGCGCTGGATGCCCAGGTACTCCAGCCCGACGGCTGCCCCAACCGTGTCGATGATCGAATCGACCGCTCCCACTTCGTGGAAGTGCACCTCTTCGACCGGCATGCCGTGAACACTGCCCTCGGCTTCAGCCAGGCTCTGGAAGATGGCCAGGCTGGCAGCCTTCACCCCATTTGAAAGGTGGCTGTCTTCGATCAGGCGGCGGATGTCGGCCAGGTGGCGAGCATGCTCGTGTTCGTGCTCATGGGGATGCTCGCCCAGCTTGATCTCGAGCAGGCTGGCCTGGATAGCGCCCTTGAGCACCTTGCTCACCCCGATCTCGAAAGGCTCGGGCAGGTTGAGCAGCGCAAGCTGCCTCTGTAAATGCTCCAGCGGCAGGCCGGCATCCAGCAGGGCTGCCAGGAACATATCGCCGCTGATACCGGAGAAACAATCTACATAGGCAATTTTCATTTAGCCAATACCTCATTTAGACTGCCGGAGCGGTAGCCTTCCAGGTCGACCGCTACATACTGGTAGCCGATCTGTTTCAGGCGGGCGGTGATGAGCTGGCGTAGCTCGACCAGGCGAGCGATCTGGGCAGGGGCCACTTCCAGGCGGGCAACGGCACCATGGTGGCGTACACGCAGCGGGCCGAAGTCGAGCTGTTTCAGATAGGCCTCGGCTTCACCCACCTGGCGCAGGCCGGCGGGCGTGATGACGGTGCCGTAAGGGAAGCGCGTCGCCAGGCAGGGGGCGCTGGGGCGGTCCCAAACCAGCAGGCCGAGGGCCCGGGCGATGCTGCGGATCTCGGCCTTGGTCAGGCCGGCTTCAGCCAGCGGGCAGCGCCCACCCAGCTCGCTCACGGCGCGCCGCCCGGGGCGATAATTGGTACCGTCGTCGGCGTTGGAACCTTCACACACGGCGGCGAAACCATCCTGCTTGGCAATGGCGCGGATGGCGTGCAGGCGGGTCAGCTTGCAGTGGTAACAGCGGTCGGGCGGATTGGCGACGAACATGGGGTTCTCCAGGTCGTCCAGCTCTATCACCTGGTGGGCGAAGCCAGCCTGCTGCGCCAGCGCCCGGGCAGTTTCGACCTCGTCCGGGGCGTCCACCGGCGAGTGGATGGTGATGGCGCGGAACTTATCGCCCAGTGCCTGGTAGGCTGCCACCGAGAGCAGCCCGCTGTCCACCCCGCCGGAAAAAGCGACGATGGCCGAGCCCATCTCTTTGAAAATTTCACCCAACCGCTGCCATTTGGCCAGCGTATCCGGTTCGATTGAAGCAAGATTTCCTGGCATATTTATCCTTATAAGAAAACTGATTTCACTAAAAAAATTTCACCATAAAGGAACAAAGTACACAAAGTTTAAGAGGTTAAAATAAAAATCTTTGTCTTCTTTGTGCCCTTCACCCCTGCGGGTGCACTTAAGAGTGTGTGACTTTGTGGTTACATCTTCTGTGGTTGGATCACATCAAGCCGGTTGATCAGAGCGGCGAGGTAACCGGCGCCGAAGCCGTTATCGATATTGACCACCGAGATGCCGTTGGCGCAGGAGTTGAGCATGGTGAGCAGCGCCGCCAGGCCGTTGAAGCTGGCGCCGTAGCCGACGCTGGTCGGCACCGCCACCACCGGCACGGCCACCAACCCGGCCACCACGCTGGGCAAAGCGCCCTCCATGCCGGCTGCCACCACAATCACGCGCGCTTTCTGCAGCGCATCGGCCTGCGAGAGCAGGCGGTGCAGCCCGGCTACCCCCACATCGTACAGGCGCACCACGGCGTTGTCCATCAGCTCGGCGGTCAGGGCGGCCTCTTCGGCCACCGGGATATCCGCCGTGCCGCCGGTGGCGACCAGCACGCCTGGCACCTTGGGCCGGTCGGGGTCGCGGTCGAGCAGCAGGATGCGCGCCGACGGGTTATAGATGGCCTCGGGCAGCTGGTCGCGCACAGAGGCGAACATCTCGGGCGTGACGCGCGTCGCCATCACGCGCTCATTGCGCTCAGCCAGGCGTGTGAAAATTTGCACCACCTGCGCTGGGGTCTTGCCCTGGGCGAAAATCACCTCCGGGAAACCGCAGCGCAGCGTCCGGTGGTGGTCGAGACGGGCAAAATCGGACACGGCTTCGAAGGGCAGCGAGCGCAGCTGCTCGATGGCGCTGTCAGGGGTGACACTCCCGCTGCGCACGCCGTCCAGCAGCCGGCGAAGACGTTCTTCATCCATAAAACACAACCTCAATCGGATAGATTAGGTGGGATTATACCGCATCTTGTGGATTTGAAACACACTGGGTCAATGGCTTGTAACTAAATGGCATGACCTGACGTAATCCTTACCGGCCCTGTCAATCAGGTACTAATTTTTTAGATATTTTATAGGTTGTATTAGGGACGTAGATAGCTCCATTCAAATAAGATGGTTTGAGGCAAAAGACCATCTTAATGACAGGATGGATCAATCTTGAAGTCTGGATGATTTGTTATGGAGGTTCTAGATGGAAATTCCTTTAAACGCTCAAGTTGAGTGTACGGACGATGTCTATGGGCGCTCAGTCTTTGTGCTGATCAACCCGGTTATCGACCAGGTGACCCATTTGGTCGTGAAAGAGGATTCGTCTCCCAACACAGAGTACATTGTACCGGTTGATCTTGTGACCGAAACTACTGGAGATACGATTCGCATGCACTGCAGTAAGGCAGAGCTGGAAAAGATGGACCCGTTTGTCCAAATGGAGTTCGTCGAAGAGAAGGTGCCCGATATTAATTTTGAGAGTGGTGGTGTAATGGTCGGAATGGGATCATACCGCTATATGCCCTATGTTACCCCTGAAGTAAAAGTATATGAGTCCATGGAACATCGACAGATCCCACCGGGGGAGCTGGCTGTGCGCCGTGGTATACGCGTAGAGGCGACGGATGGCTATGTTGGCAAAGTCGACGAATTCGTGGTCAACCCGGAGAACGGCCACATTACCCATTTGGTGATGCAAGAAGGACATCTGTGGGGACAGAAGGATGTGACCATCCCCCTTTCAGCGATGGGTGATACTCGCACGGATACCGTGTTCCTGAAGTTCGATAAGCATCAGATCGAGTCGCTGCCGACCTTCCCGGTGCACAGGCGCTGGGCCTGATCGTTGGGTATTGATAATTGACAGAAGGAGTACAGCCATGAACGATCACCAACCCTGGGAATTCACCTGTAAAACATGCGGCGATCATAGGTTGACCGTCACTCACATTTGGACTATCCTGGCCGGGCCTGATAGCGAAACCTGGCAGGAATGGGGGCCGCTCGAGGCCAATCATCACTGGCGCTTTGACTACAAGGAAAAGATAGAGAAAGAAGAAGATGAAGGCGATGAAGACGATGAAGGGGATGAAGGCGATGAGGTTGAGCGAGGGGACTTCGGTGAGTTTGCCGAAGATGACTCTGATTCAGAACCGGAAGAGTACGAAAATTTCGAACAGGTAAGCGACCCGGAAAGTGACAAGTTTTATGTGAATTGCGCAAACTGCGATCGGGAGATCGAATTTGGCTGGTCACAACCCAACCGTGGCGGGCGCATATTTCCCGTGGAATGTTCTGATTTCATTCCCGGGGAAATCTGGCCAGAACCCAGATATTTGGATTCCTGGCAACAGAAACACTGGCTCAGAACGGAAGATGACCGGCCATGACCAATGACCTGAAACCGGGTTTCTGCTGCAAAACCCGGTTTCAACCTAAAGCTTTGCGGCTATTCTATGGAAGCTGCACCGTGAACACCCACGGTCCGGGATAAATATATCCCAGCGCTTCCAGATACTTTTGATAGGCCTCGTCGTCGCTCATGCCGTCCGGTTTGGCGGTGAAAGTGTAACCCCCACCCCCGCCGCCGGAACCGCTGCTCGTGGTCACGCTCATCTCGATACCCTGCGCCTTCAACTTGGCCAGGGCGGCTTGCAGTTGATCATCTGGCACTACCTCCGGCGAGGATTTCTCCAGGCCGGGAACGGTCAGCGTCATGGTCTGCGCCGCCGGGCTGGCAAGGTCGCCCACCGGGAAACCCACCTGCCCGCATCGGCCTTTAGCAATGGTCGGCAGGTCCGCCGGGGGTGTGCTCTTGCCAACGTACCCGCCATAATCCGTATCGTACAGCAGCCGGAATGAATCCACTGCGGTTTTGTTCTCACCCACCTGCAGCTCAACGCCCTGCCCAAGGCCCCAATCGTTGTTGTTATCATTCTGAGGAGGTTTCTGGTAGCACAGGGTGATCTGGGTGTAGGAGGGCGTTATGTCAGCCTTCAGCAGGTGCATTTCCAACCCGTTGGCGGTGACTACCTGGTCCAGCGTATGGGTCTTCGCCTGGTAAACCGGCAGGCTGAGGTCGAAGTGGAAAGTAGCCAGCGGTTTATCCTGCTGCTCTGGCGCAAACATCGGCAGATCCACATGCAGGTTGATTTGTTTCGCATTGGCGTAAACCAAATTTTCAAACTGGACGGTCAAAAGGAAGGTCGAGGGGTCTTCTGCAGTTGAGCTCCAGCCCATCCCCGCCATGATATTGGCGCCCGCGTCATCTTTTACCACAATCTCACCCACGCCGACCCCCACGCGATACCCATCAAAGTGGATCAGCATGGCCACCCGGTTGGCATCGGCATACGCCCATTTGAGGGTGGCGGTCAGGTTGCCAACGGTCTCGGTGCTCAGTGCGATCACGGGGGTGGGGGTGACGGTGGCGGAAGCCAGCACGGGGAAAGGTCCCCGGTCTGGCGGCTGCACGGCGAAATCCCAGGGCCCCTGGCGGACCGCATTGGCCGCGCGCATTTCACCAACCAGCAGCCGGATGGTCTTATCGTCTCCGCCGATGCCCAGCGGCGCGCCCACTTCGACGCAGCGCTGACCGTTGGCATCCTTTTCCTGCGTGATATAGTCGCTGTTCACCGGCTGGCCCTTGAGCTGGTAATCCCCCCCACCCACCTGGAAGGTAACATTTTGAAGCTGCCAATCTTCGCCGGCAGCCGGCAGGTCGTAGCATAACTTTGCGGTGGTATAGCCGGGCGTGATCTTCATCCATTCCAGGCTCAATCCCACGCCGTTCACAGATGTTGAATAGGTCTGCGGATAGCTGCCCGGCAAACCGCCATCGGTTGGAATGGCGTTCAGATCAAAATGAAAGCTGGATCTCAGCACGGGCTGGCCGTTCTCAAGCTGTGTCAGCGGCAGGTCGATCCCCAGATCAAGCTTGCCCCCCAGGTTTTCGGCATGAATCAACTGGAATGAGATAAACTCGCCGGTTACAACCGGACCCTCGCCCAAGGAGAGATTAGCGCCCCGGTAATCTGCGGGGGTCACACCCTTGAAAGCGACCTGCGGCAGGTCAAAGCTCATCCCGTCCTGCAAGCCTTTGGCGCTGAAGCCGAAGACCAGGCGCATATTATTCAACGAGACCCACTCGAGCGTCACGCTGACGCCATTCAAAGTCTGCTGGCTGCCGACCAATGTGGCGGGCAGTGGTTTTCCACCCTGGGGGGTCATGTCCGCCAGCAGGGTCGGCTGGGCAGTCACGTTCAGGCTGCTCCCCAAACCGGCGTCCTTCA
>Ga0315282_10001968_pt1 | contig 38458 bp, 38 predicted proteins | sample YL17G07_20_MG_FD_203693 | JGI IMG/M metagenome (GOLD analysis project Ga0315282, IMG submission 203693) | Sediment microbial communities from Yellowstone Lake, YNP, Wyoming, USA - YL17G07_20 | ecosystem: Environmental > Aquatic > Freshwater > Lake > Sediment | place: USA: Wyoming | collected... | reverse complement strand
GAGGGGGCTAAGGGCTTTTTCGTAAGTTGCCCTTACCCCCTCCCCCACGCCTTCTCCCCCAATCCCTTAAGTTTATTTGCCTGGGAAGTCGGAGCCACCGGCTCCGCCTTCCCAGGCCCTTTTGCGGGTTGGGTGGGGGGTGTGGGGGGAGGGCAGGGACTTTGTTGTAAGTGTCCCTGGCCCTCCCCCCACATCATCCTTGCCAGGCTGGCACGGGGAAGGTATGATGGAGCATGGGGCGCATCCGGGTTTGGCGGCAGGAGGAGGCCGGGGGGTTGGTGGCGGAGGTCCGGGCTCTGCTCCTGGCCGGGGGCATCGTGGCGCTGCCCACCGAAACCTTTTATGCCCTGGCGGTCTATCCTTTTGAGGAAGAGGCCCTGGGTCGGCTTTTTACCCTGAAGGCGCGGTCCCCGGAAAAACCGGTGCTGGTGTTGGTGGGCGCCCCCGAGATGCTGTCCCAGGTGGCCGCAACGGTGCCGCCGGCCGGGGCCCGGCTGCTGGCCAGGTTCTGGCCCGGCCCCCTGACCTTAATCTTGCCGGCCCGGCCCGGTTTGCCCAGCGGGCTCACGGGCGGCACCGGAACCATCGGGGTTCGCCAGCCCCGGCAGTCCGTCACCTGCCGCCTGGTGGCTTCCCTGGGCTTCCCGGTGACGGGCACCAGCGCCAACCGCTCCGGCAGACCATCCTTACTGGACGCCCAGGAGGTGGCCCAAGAATTCGGCCCCGGGGTGGACCTGATTCTGGATGCCGGGCCTTGCCCCGGGGGCCTGCCCTCCACCATCGTGGATGTGACCGGCGCGCCGCCCCGCCTGGTGCGGGCCGGAGCGGTGCCATTGGCCCGGCTCACCGAAGTGATTCCGGAAATTGTACACAGCTGATATGAGGCCCATATGGCTAAAGACCCGGTGGTAGTGGTCGTTGATCTGGGGGCCACCAATGTCCGCCTGGCCCTGGTAAACGCCCGGGGTGATCTTATCGCCCGTTGGGAGCGGGCCACGGCCACCATGCCGGATCAGGACAGCCTGGTCAATACCCTGGCGGCAGAGCTGGCTAACAGCGGCCAGGAAGCCCGCTCCCGGCACTGCGAAGTCAAAGCCGTGGGCATCGGGGTTCCCGGCCGGGTCCTGATCCAGGAGGGGCGCGTCGCCCTGTCCCCCAACGTGCCGGCCTTGAATGATTGCCCCCTGGTTCCCCGCCTGCAAGCCACGGTGGCATGGCCCATCTTTCTGGAAAACGACGCCAACCTTTTCGCCCTGGGAGAGCAATGGCTGGGGGCGGGGGCGGGCCACCAGCAGCTGCTGGGCATTACCCTGGGCACCGGCGTGGGCGGCGGCCTGATTTTGAATGGCCGCATCTGGGCGGGTTCCGAGGGCACCGCCGGGGAAGTGGGCCATATCACCATTGAACCCGAGGGCGAACGCTGCCACTGCGGCAACCGGGGCTGCCTGGAGACCATGGCCTCCGCTTCCTGGACCGTGGACTGGGTCAAGAAACAGCTGGCCCAGGGGGCCTCTTCCTGGCTGCGGGAACTGTGGGAAGCGGACCCCGATGCCATCCGGGGAGAAACCCTGGTGGTGGCGGCCCTGCAACGGGACCCATTGGGGTGCCGGGCCTTTGACCGGGTGGGCCGCAGCCTGGGACTGGCCATCGCCTCGGTGGTACACCTCCTGGGGCTCTCCCGGGTAATCATCGGCGGCCGCTTCGCCCGGGCCTGGGAGGTCTTCCAACTGCCTCTGGCCGAGGAACTGCACCGCCGCCTCACTATGGTCCCGCCGGAAGCCGTGAGCGTCTGCCCGGCAGAACTGGGAGACGACGCCGGCCTCATCGGCGCCGCCCGCCTGGCCTGGGAGGGGATGAAGGGAGGATAGAAGTGATGTGGGGGGAGGGCCAGGGACCGGCGGTCCCTGCCCTCCCCCAAAACCCAACAAGGAGACTGTTATGCAGCAAATTCCCGTGGCCCGGCCCACTCTGGGGGAGGAGGAGGCAGCCGCCGCCCGGCGGGCCATCAAGTCGGGCTGGGTGGTGCAGGGGCCCGAGGTGGCGGCCTTTGAGGGGGAGTTCGCCGCCCTGGTGGGCGCGCCCCTGGCGGTGGCCTGCTCCAGCGGCACCGCGGCGCTGCATCTGGCACTGCTGGCCCTGGATCTGGCCCCCGGTGACGAAGTGATTACGGTCTCCCACTCCTTCATCGCCACGGCCAACGCGGTGCGCTACGTGGGGGCCATCCCCGTCTTCGTGGACGTGGAGCCCGACACCGGCAACCTGGACCCCACCCTCGTGGAAGCGGCCATCACGGACCGCACCCGGGCCATCCTGGCGGTGCACCAGTTGGGAATGCCCTGCGATTTGGGCCGCATCTTGCCCCTGGCCCGCCGGCACCATCTCAAGGTGGTGGAAGACGCGGCCTGCGCCATCGGCTCGGAAATCTGTTTTGAGGAAGAAGATATTGGCAGAGGGGGGCAGGGGCCCACGGCCCCTGCCCCTCCCCTCAAATCACACCTTGAATCTCCCGCCTGGGAGCCCATCGGCCGGCCCCGGGGCGACTTGGCCACTTTCTCTTTCCACCCCCGCAAGGTCATCACCACGGGCGACGGCGGCATGGTCACCGGCTCCGACCCGGAGGTCATGGCCCGGATGGCGCGCCTGCGCACCCATGCCATGTCCCTGTCCACCGCGGAGCGCCACGGCGGCGGCAAGGTTATGTTTGAACAATACCTGGAGGTGGGGTACAATTACCGCCTCAGCGATATCCAGGGGGCCGTGGGCCGGGAGCAGCTCAAGCGCCTGCCGGGACTGGTGGCGGCCCGGCGCCGCCTGGCGGCCCGCTACCGGGAAGGGTTGTCCGGCCACCCTTATCTCTCGCTCCCCCAGGAGCCTCCCTATGCCCGGAGCAACTGGCAGTCCTTCTGGGTCCTCCTCTCCCCCGATGCTTCCCTGGGCCAGGTGGCGCTGATGCAGGCCCTGCTGGCCCGGTCCATCCACACCCGCCGGGGGGTGATGTGCGCCCATCGGGAACCGGCCTACCGGGACCTGCCGCGGCGCCATCCCCTGCCGGTGAGCGAACTTTTGCAGGATCGCGGCATCATTCTCCCCTTATACCCGGAAATGACCGAGGCAGAGCAGGACCGGGTGATGGAGGCCCTGGCGGACATCTTGAAGTGACCGGAGGGGAGCGGTCTTTCCTCTCAAATATCTTCTCCGAACCATGGTGGGCCTTGACGGCATCTTCCTGTACCTCGTATTGGGCAAACGAGACGGACCAGAGTTGCCCATATTGCCTTTTTCACAAGAAGTATTTAAAATTATTTATCAAGTCTGAATGGCTTCGCCCCATCGAACCTAAGTGCCAGCGGCTGAGTATGGCATAGGGTGGAATCCATGAAGTGGAGATGGCGTGTCCCCTTGTTTCTGCTAACCCTGGCCTGGTGGAGCCTCTCCCCCGCGGCTGCGGCCAAGATCGAGCATTTCAAAGATCCCCAGGGGACCCTGCATATTACCAACGTGGGGCCGGAAGACCAGGCCAAATCGGGGGCGGCGCCCGCGGCCAAGGTCTCTCCGGCGCCCGGGGTACCGGCGCCCGGGGTACCACTGCATTTGCCGCCGGCGACGCCGCCGCAGATACCGAGGTCGGCGGCCGCTCCCCCGGCGGAAGAGCCGCCCGAAATACCCCAGAAGCCGGAAGTTCAACCTGACAACGAGCAACCCCTGGAAAATGTCGAAAAGCCGGTGTCGCATTTTGGAGGAGATACTGGCAGCCCCCTGGATCGCCTAGCTCTCGGCTTCTTTATGCAACGTCAAGAAAGGGGATCAAGAGATGAATTCCCGGCCCATCAGCCTTAAAGACCTGGGCGCCATCGAATCCTTCCCCGGCCTGTCCGTTCGCTTCCTGAAGGAGAACCGCTGCCTGCCCTTGAAGCACCAGGACGGCCGCATCCTCCTGGCCATGGCCGACCCCGGGGATCAGGAAGCCTCCACAGCCCTGGAAGTGGCCCTGGGAGCCAAGACTTCCCCGGTCCTGGCCCAGGAAGAGGAAATTCTGGAAGTCATCGAGGCGGTGTACCAGCCCGGCAGCCCCATGTCCCGCCTGGTGGGAGATCTGGAGCCCGAGGAAATGGACCTGGCCTCGGAGGAGACCTCGGAGATCGGGCATCTACGGGATATGGCCCGGGAGGCCCCCATTATCCAGCTGGTCAACCTCCTGGTACTGCGGGCCATCCAGATGGGGGCCAGCGACATCCATCTAGAGCCCTACGAAGACGCCTTCCGGGTGCGTTACCGCAAGGACGGCATCCTCTTTGAGGCCGAGTCTCCCCCCAAGGGGTTGCAGGCCGCGGTGCTCTCCCGCCTGAAAATCATGGCCCGCCTGGACATTGCCGAGCGCCGCCTGCCCCAGGACGGCCGCTTCCGCTTGAAGGTCCGGGGCCACGACATCGATTTCCGGGTCTCCACCGTCCCCACGCTCCTGGGCGAAAGCATGGTCATCCGCATCCTGGACCGGGAGAAGGTCATTCTGGATTTGAACCGCCTGGGCTTTCCGCCCCGGGAGTTGAGGCAATTTGATGATCTGATCCACAAGCCCTACGGCATGATCCTGGTCACCGGACCCACCGGCAGCGGCAAGACCACCACCCTGTACGCCGCCCTGGAGGTCATCAACTCTCCGGACAAAAAGATCATCACCATCGAGGACCCGGTGGAGTACCGCCTCATGGGGGTCACCCAGATGCAGGTGAAGCCCGCCATCGGCCTCACTTTCGCCCGGGGTCTACGCCACATCGTGCGCCAGGACCCCGACGTGGTCCTGGTGGGCGAGATCCGGGACCGGGAAACCGCGGAAATCGCGATACATGCGGCCCTGACGGGGCACCTGGTCTTCAGCACCCTGCACACCAACGACGCCGCCGGGGCCGTCACCCGGTTGCTGGAAATGGGCATCGAGGACTTCCTGCTGGCCTCCGCGGTGTTGGGCATCCTGGCCCAGCGCCTGGTGCGCCTCATTTGCCCCGAATGCAAGGCGCCCATGGCAGCCGCGGCCATCCAGGAGGAAATCCGCAGCGACCGCCATGGCCTGCCCGCCTGGCAGCCGGAGCACCTGTTCGAAGGGAAGGGCTGCCCGGCCTGCGCCCACGCCGGCTACCAGGGCCGCACCGGCATCTACGAACTTTTGCTGGTGGATGAGGCCATCCGCCAGTTGATCTTGAGAAGAGCGGAGGCCGCCGCCATCCGCCAGATGGCCGTCAACCAGGGTATGCAAACCATGGCGGAGGACGGCTGGTCCAAGGTAAGCCAGGGCCTCTCCACTACCCAGGAAGTGCTGCGGGTCACCCAGGAGTAAGGCATGCCGATTTTTCATTACCGGGCCGCGGACGCCGGGGGCCACATCGTCCAGGGCACCCTGGAGGCCCGGGAAGAGCGCCTGGTGGTGCTGCACCTGCAACAGGGCGGCCTCATCCCCCTGCGCATCGGCCTGGAGGAAAAGGCCGCGGGTTGGGAAGGCGGCCTGCTCCGGCGCCGGAGCCGCCGGGTGCCGGCCCGGGAGGTGGTGCACTTCACCCAGGAGCTGGCCGCGCTTTTGAAAGCGGGCCTTCCCCTGGACCGCAGCTTGCAGGCCCTGCTGGAGGTCACCACCCGGCCCGCCATGAAGGCCATCCTGACCCAGATCCTCCGCGACCTGCAAGGCGGCAAGACCCTGGCCGACGCCCTGGGCCGGCACCGCATCTTTTCCCATCTTTACGTCAGCCTGATCGAGGCCGGTGAAGCCGGGGGCTTCCTGGAAGAGGCCCTGGCCCGCCTGTCCGATTATTTAAAGCGGGTGAGCGAATTCCGCAGCTACCTCATCACCGCCCTCATCTACCCCATGATCCTGGCTGGAGTGGGCGGCCTCTCCATGATTCTCATGCTCCTTTACGTGGTGCCCCGGTTCGAATCATTTTTCAAGGAGATGGGCCAGACCCTGTATTGGAGCACCAGCTTCCTGTTGGGCCTCAGCCGGGCCTTCCGGTCCTACTGGTGGCTGGGGGGGCTGCTGGTGGCGCTGCTCGTTTTTATTGTGGTGCGCCTGGCCCGCACTCCCCAGGGGCAGCTGACCCTGGACCGCCTCAAGATCAAGGCCCCATTTCTGGGTGATCTGAATCGCCGGGTGGCCGCGGCCTTCTTTGCCAAAACCCTGGGGACCTTGCTGCACAACGGGGTTCCCCTGGTGCCGTCCCTCAAAGTGGTGATCTCCTCGGTGAGCAACCGCTACCTGTCGCAATCCCTGGACGGGGTGCTGGCCAACGTGGAAAAAGGCCAGCACCTGTCGGGTTTGTTGAAAAAGGTGGGCGTCTTCCCCGAGCTTTTCCTGCAAATGGTGGGCATCGGGGAGGAGACCGGCCACCTGGCGGACATGCTGCTTACTTCGGCCGAATCCCTGGAGAACGATGCCCGGGTGGCGGTTCAGAGGCTGATGGCCCTGCTGGAGCCGGTGCTGATCCTGGTGACGGCCCTGGTGGTGGCTTTCATCATCGTGTCCCTGCTTTTGCCCATTCTCAATCTTTATGAGATTCAATTCTGAGACAGGAGGAATTCTGGCTTTGACTGAGAAACCTCACCGGGCCGCCGGTTTCACCCTCATCGAATTGATGATCGTGCTCTTTATCCTGGGGTTGCTGGCCGCGTTGGTGGCCCCCCGCCTCATGGGCCGGGTGGGCAAGGCCAAGCAGAAGACGGCCCAGGCCCAGATGCAGATGCTGTCCACCGCCCTGGACCTCTTTAGCCTGGACGTGGGACGCTATCCCACTGACGAAGAGGGGCTGAAGGTCCTCTACCAGAGGCCGGACAGCCTTCCCGCCTGGGCCGGGCCCTATCTCAACAAAGACGTGCCCAAGGATCCCTGGGGCCACGAATACGCTTACAAATGTCCCGGGGAGCACAGCCCCTATGACCTTTATTCCCTGGGGGCCGACGGGCAGGCAGGCGGCGAAGGCGAGAACGCCGACATCACCAACTGGGAAACCGCACCGCAGTGAGGGGTGAATCGGCTCGGTCATGGGAATTGCCTTGAGAAATCCCCTTGCCTCCCCCTTTACCCAAGGGGGACTTTCTGGCGCTCCCCCCTTTTCTAAAGGGGGGCAGGGGGGGATGGTTCGCCCGGGAGGCGCCGGCCCGCCATCCGGGGGTCGGCCCCCGGGGGCGGACGGTTTCACTTTACTGGAACTCATGGTGGTCCTGGGTCTCATGGTCCTGATCATGACCCTGGTGCTGCCCGGCCTGAACCGCAGCTACCATCGGGAGCGGGACCGGGCCAACTTAAGGAGGCTGGTGATGGCGCTCAGGGCCGCCCGCAGCGAGGCGGCCACCAACCGCCAGCGGGTGCGGCTTTTTCTGGACCTGAGGACCGGGCAATACCGCCTGGAAGGGTCCCCCCAGCAAGGCCAGCTCACCGGGATGCAACTGTCCGACGCCAGCCTGGTGTGGCAGGACCAGCTGAAGCAGCACGGGTACATCGCCTTTTATGGCGACGGCAGCTCCAGCGGGGGCCGGCTGCGGTTGGTGGACCCGGCGGGACAGCGCCATGTGGTGGAAGTGGAAGTCATCACCGGGAGAGTCTCCCTCAAAAGCGGAGAGACCTGATTTCGGGGAGACTATCCAAGGGTTTTCTAAGATTCAGGCAATAAAAGGCGGCAGCCCAAGGCAATTGAAGGGGAGAGGTTTCCTCGCCCGCCAAGGGGCCGGGAGACCGCCCCCGGACGGGAAATTTTTAAGTTGGCTATGAAACATCTCATTGGACCGCAGGCCCGGCGTCGCCGCCGGGAGGTGGACGGTTTCAGCCTGCTGGAAGTGCTGGTGGCCACCACCCTCATGGGGGTGCTGCTGGTGGTGCTGCTGCAGGTGTTGACCACTGCCCTGCGGGCCCAGGAAACCTCCCTGGACCACATTCAGGCCCTGCTGGTGGCCGAAAAGGTGCTGCAGGAGAATTGCGAAGCCCAGGCTCTGGCGGCGGCCACTTACCAGGGCCGGGACGGCAGATTTGACTATCTGGTGCAGGTCACGCCCCAGTATGAAGTGTCGCACCCCCATATCAACCAGCTTGTGAGGTGCTCCCTCATCCAGGTAACGGTGTCGTGGCGGCAGCGGGACCAGGCCAAATCCCTGGCCCTCCAGACCATCAGGACCGCGGTGCAGAAGAAGAGCTAACCGTTAGCGCCATTGGTGCGCCTTTCAACTGAAAATGTCGAACAGCCGCCCTCGGCTGTTCTTGAAAGAAGGTATGGTGGGCCCTGCCCACCCTACATTTAATCACCTGCGCCACTCGTCTTTGCTGATAGCTGAAAGCTGACGGCTGACAGCTACATGTTAAAATTATGGCCCCTAACAACCAAAGTCGCCAGGCCGGCTTCACCCTGCTGGAACTAATGGTGGCCCTGGTGCTCACCAGCCTGTTGACCCTGGTGGCCTACGCCTCCCTTTCTCTGAGCCTGAAAGTGGTGCGGCGGGGTCAAGCCGCCGCGGAAAAATTGCAGGAACTGCGGGTCGGGCAAAGCATCCTGGAGCGCTCCTTGAGCTCCGCGGTGCGGGGCTCCCTGGGCAACCGCCTCTATTTCGTGGGCGACCCCGATCAGATGCGCTTCTTCACCCTGGTGCCCCTGGAAGCCCACAGTTTGGGAGGAGTCTACCACTGGCGGGTCCTCATGGGCCAGGACGAAGCCGGCCAGGGTGTCCTGGCGGTGGAGCAAACCAGAAACGTCAACTGGTACCGCGACCCCGAGGGAGTGGAGGTGCGCCAAATCATCTTGCATAACGTGGCATCAGTCCAATTTACTTATGGTCGGGACCGCGAAGAGTCCCAGACCTGGGAGGCCAAGCGCGACGGGGGCCTGCCCCACTGGGTGAAGGTTAGCCTGACCCAGGGCGGCCACCAGCCCCAGGTGCTCATCATTCCCATTCATGTATCGGAATATAAGAAGCCGGAAAGGCCGCAATAGTAAAGGCGCGGCTCATGCGGACCAGGCAGGGACCGTTCTCCTGCTGGTGATCCTGGTCCTGGCCCTGATCAGCGTCCTGATCCTGAGCTGGGCCCAGGAGTGGCGCACGGAACTGAGGCTGGCCGCCAACTTCCGGGAGGCGCACCAGTGCCGCCGCCTGGCCGAAGCCGGGGTCTACTACGCCCTGGGGAAGCTGGTGTCCACCAAGATAGAAGAAGTCGGCCAGTTACAACAACCGATGGGCACGCCGGCGGCGGAAGACAGGCCCCCCGTCTGGCAAGGAGACCAGAGACCCTATCTCTTGGAACTCCCCGGGGGTTGGGCGGAGATCCGGCTGGCCGACGAAGCGGGCAAGATCAATCTCAACCGGGCTCCGGAGGAGATCTTGTTAAACTTGTTTACGGTTCTGGGGTTCTCTCCCGAAAAAGTGCGGACCATGGTGGATTCCATCCAGGATTGGCGGAGCCGTGGCGATGCACCCCGACCCTATGGGGCCAAAAGCGACTACTACCTCAGCCTGGACCCGCCCTATGTGGCCAAGAACAGTAACTTTGAAGCGGTTACCGAGCTTGCCTGGGTGCGGGGTTTTGAAAACAGCCCCATGATCCCCCGCCTGTGCGAGTGGCTCACGGTACAGGGGGTGTCCCTGGGAGTAAATGTCAATACCGCGCCGTTGCAGGTGCTGCTGGCCATGGGGCTGCCTCCGGAAGTCTGCCAGACCATCATTGCCACGCGCCGAACCATGCCGTTTCGCAATTTCCAGGAAATCTTCCAGTTGAGTCCTGATCCCCGGTTGGGCCAGCAGCAAATGCTGACTTTCCATAGTTCACCTTTTTTTACAATTAAATCTACCGGTATGGTAAATAAGCACAAAGGACGGCATACCATTGAGGCGGTGGTGCGGGTGGAGTTCTCCGCGGCCGAACTCTGGGAAATCATCGCCTGGATGGATAACTTTCCCGGGTAAAACTTGGGCTGCTGGTGGTCCTACCCGGGGGGTACTGACAAGCTATTCCATTGAGGGTTTGACCTAATTAAAAGATAACCGACCTGACTTGCGCCCCAGACCAAAACTTGGGAGAATTAGACGCTTCCCCAAGTTGGAAAAGAACATGAAAGTGAATTGGAAACTAAACGCCTTATGGGACCAGCTGTCCGCCTCCCTCCTGGCCGGAACCCACGGCCTGGGGGTTTATCTGAATGGGACCGGCCTCACCCTGGTCCACCTGCAAAAAAACTTCTCCGGGCTGCAGGCCCAGCACGTGACTCTTCTGCCCCTGGAGGAGGTCGAGATGGCGGATTTGGCTCCCAGGCTGCAAGAGATCGTTGCCGGCTGGGGGCTGGATTCCTGCCCGGTGAGCCTGGCGGTGAGCCCTGAGATGGGTTTCTGCCGTCAAGCCGCCCTCCCCCGGGCCGCCGCCGAGAATCTGACCCAGGTGGTGGCCTACGAAATGGACCGCTTTCTTCCCCTGCCCGCGGACAAGCTCTATTTTGATTTTCAGGTGCTGGGAGAAACGGAAAACGAGATTCACCTGATGTTGATGGCTTTGCCCCGGGGGCCGGTGGAGGCCTGCCTCCACCTCCTGAGCGAGGTGGGCTTGCAGCCCATGTCCCTGGAGTTGGGGTCCACCGCGGTGGCCAATGCCTTCGCGGGGCTGGCAGGGAAACTGCCCAATTCCTGGCTGCTGCTGCATTGTGCGCCCGGCGCCTTCCAGCTGAGCCACATTCAAGGTCAGACCCTGAGGGCCTTCATCCAGAGAAGCAATCTGCCGCCCCGGGAGCTTGCCAACATTCTCAAGGTTGAGCTGGACCGCCTGGGGGGCGTGGCCGGGGAGCCCAAAGCCCTTTGCCTCTATGGCAGCGGGGGGGCGGGATTCGATGCCCCCACCATGGGCCGGCAGCGGGGCTTGGACCTAGTCTACCCCAACCTGTTCCCCATAGAAGGGCTGCCGCCGGAAACCGAGCTGCCCGGGGTTCTGCCGGCCTTGGGCGCCGCCCTGCGCAGTCTGGGGAAAGTGCCCCTGCGGACCAACCTGTTACCCGCGGCGGAGCGGGCCGCCGCCGATTTCGGCAGATTTTCCTTAGCCAAAATGCTCCTCCTGGTCTTTCTGGGACTTTGCCTGCTCTGGGCCGGGAGCGCCCTGATCCACCAGCGCATCGTCCTCTACCAGGTAAACCGCCAGATAGCGGCCCTGGCCCCCGAGGCCAAGCAGGTGGAGAGCCAGTTGGAGGAGAGCCGGGCCCTGGCCAAGCAGATGGAAAGCTTGCGCAAGGTGGGCCAATCCCCCGACAAACTCCGGGTTTTGAAGGACTTGACCACCCTCATTCCGGATAACACCTGGCTGTTTAATCTGCGCCTGAGCAAGCAGACTTTAGATATCAGCGGGATGTCCAGGTCGGCTTCCGACCTCATCCCCCTGCTGGAGAAATCCGGCTGGCTCCAAAAAACCGAATTTGCCTCACCCATTGTCACCGATGCCAACAAACTCGAACATTTTAAAATTAAAGCAGAAATTAAAGGCCTGGAACCAGGTTCTTGAGAAGCTCACCCCCCAGCAGCGGCGCCTGGCCTGGCTGCTGGGCGGAGTGCTGGTGCTGCTCCTGGTGTACCTGGTGGTGGTCAGCCCCCTTTGGGCCCTGGAAGATTCCTGGGGGCAGGAGCTGTCCCGGCAGCGCCTGCTGCTGGCCAAGTACCAGAGCCTGATCCAGAGCAAGGCCCGGGTGCTGGCAGCCAACCAGGCCATGAAAGCCGCCCTGAACCGCACCGAAAGCCAATTTCTCTCCGGCTCCGGGGCGGCGGTGGCCTCGGCCGAACTCCAGGAGATCATGAAGAACCTCACCCGGGAGCACGAGGTGCAGTTGACCAGCACCAAGGTCCTGACTCCCCGGGAGGCCGGCTCCTACCTGGAGGTGCCCGTGCAGGTGCAGCTCTCGGGAAATGTGGGGCAGTTGTTGACTCTCCTCTATCACCTGGAGCATCATAAAAAGTTGCTTTTCATTCCGGACATGGAGATTAACGCCCCCCGCTGGGTAGCGGGGGCCAAGGCCGAAAGCCCCTTGCAGGTCAACCTGGTGGTCTCCGGGGTGATCAAGAAGGGGGTGTCCAGTTGAACTGGCGCCGCGACATCAATTTCTGGCATATTTTGCTGGTAGCGGCCAATTGCCTGTTGCTGGCGGCCATCATCCAGGTGTGGTGGGGAGGCGGGGAAAGCCCGGCCCTGTCCCGGGCCGGCAAGGCGCCGGAGATGCCCAAGACGCCCATTTTGCGGGACACCCAGCCCTTGAGCGCCTTCCGGGTGGTGGCGGCCAAAAATCTTTTCAGCCAGGACCGCACCGGCCCTGATTCGGGGACGCAAACCGCCAAGCAGGATAGCCTGGAAGGGCGCAAGCTCCTGGGCACCATCATCATCGGCAACGAGAGGGCGGCCATGATCGGCGAGCAAACCACCCCCCGGGGCCGCACCGAGCCGCAGGTCGAGGTAGTGCGCCTGGGAGAAGAATGGGGCGGCTTTAAAGTAGTGGAAATTTCCAGTGAGGGTGTGGTATTCCAAGGTAAAGACGGCAAAAAAACCTTGAATTTCCCTGATGAATAGAGGCACGGTGAAGACGATGCAAGGTTACTCCGGGATGGCGGAGGGGGAGCACTTGAAAGCGGGGTGGCTCCCGGGCATTTTGACCTTCTGCTTAATCGCCGGGTTAATGGGCTGCGCTCCCGCCCAGGTGGCGCCGCCCTCCCCGCCCCTAATCCGGCAAGTACCAGTGCGGGTCTCCACTGCGCCGGTGAAACCGGAATCAAAGTACGCCCCCAAAGAGAAGAAGCCTCCCACGGGAGAGACCTTTGGCGACGAGCGGGGGATGGAGCGCTACGCCGCCCGCCTGAAGGAGATCCCCGCCAGCCGCCGCGTCCCCAAGAAAGGGGAGAAGGTCTATCCCATCGACCTCAACCTGAAAAATGCCGACCTGGTGGAGGCGGTTCGGGTCCTGGCCGACACCATGGGGATAAACTACTCCATCGATCCCAAGGTCAAAGGCACGGTCAACGTGCGGGCCACCGGCAACCTGACCCAGAGCGACCTCATGTCCATCATGGAGACCCTGCTGGCCATCAACGGGGCCGTTCTGATCAAGGGGCCCGAGCTGTACAAAATCGTGCCCCTGGAAAAGGCCGCCACCCGGGCCTTGCCCGTTCACATCACCGGCCCGGTCCCCCCGGGCATGAGGGCCCAGGTGGTCTTTCTGGAGCAGACCGCAGCCAAGGAGATGGCGCCGGTGCTGAAGCCGCTGCTCTCAGCGGGAGGCAACCTCGGGGAGGCGGCCCACAACGCCCTCATCCTGGTGGACACTCCCGACAACCTGGATAAATTGCTGCAACTGATCCACCTGGTGGACACCCGGGCCCTGGCCCAGACCCTGGTGCGCATCATCAAGGTGCACAACACCGACCCCACGGAAATCATCACCGAAATGGAGACGATTTTCTCGGCTTACGGCACCCTGGCCCAGAAGGAAAAAGGGAAATTCGGGGTGAGCTTCCTGCCGGTGAGTCGCATCAATTCGGTGATGATCCTGGCAAGTTCCCCGGCGCTCATGGAGCGCGCCCTCTACTGGACGAAACAGCTGGACATGAAAACCGATCTGCTGGCCAACATCCACGTCTATAACGTAGTGAATTACAGGGCCAAAAACCTGGCCAGCATCCTGACCCAGGTGTACGGCGGGACCCCATCGGCACCCACCGTCAAGGAGACCAAACCCGAAGCGGCCCCGGCCTTTGGGGCTTCAGCCTTCGGCGGGGCCGGGGCCATGGGCGGCGGCCAGCGGACCACCACCGGCATGGGCGGCCTGGGCACCACCACGGGAATGGGCGGCGCGGGCGCAGCCGGCCTGCAGCAGCAAGCTGCCCCGGGCGCTGAGGCCGCAGGGGCGCCGCCCCTGAGGGAGCGGGCCGTGGCCGGGGCCGGAGCCCCGGGAGCGGCTCCCAAGGAAGGGGTCAGGATCATCCCCGACGAGGAAAACAACCTCCTGGTGGTGGTGGCCCCGCCCCATGAATGGAACATCATTTCCAGGATCCTCAAAGAGCTGGACATCATGCCCCGGCAAGTGCTGAACGAGGTGCTGGTGGCCGAGGTCCGCCTCACCGATGAACTGAAATACGGCATCGAGTTTCTCCTGGGGGCGGCCCCAGCCGCCGTGGCCACCTCCACCGGCACCACCACGGGGGGCACAACCCCCGGCGGGGTCTTAGTGGTAAGTCAACCACAAACTGCCTCGGCCACGCCAGCGCCGGCCACCATTCCGGGGGTGGAGGTGGTGTCCGGGGCCTCGGCGGCGTTTTCCGCCGCGGGCGGCTTAACCTTCATCGCCACGGATACCCTGAACAAGCTGAAAGGCCTCATCAACCTGCTGGCCTCCCAGGGCAAGGTGAATATCCTGGCCTCCCCCCACATCATGGCGGCCAACAACCAGGAGGCCCGCATCATGATCGGCGAGGAGGTCCCCATCCTCACCTCCACATCGGTGCCCCTCATCAGCCAGGTCACCTCGTTTCAGACCTCCACGGTGCAGTACCGCAACACCGGCATCATTTTATCGGTGAAACCCCAGATCAACGCCAAGGGGCTGGTGACCCTGGAGATCGCCCAGGAAGTGAGCGACGCCAAAGGCACCACCACCGGGGTGGGGGGCACCCCCACCTTCACGGTGCGCCAGGCCAAGACCCAGCTCATTACCGGGGACAATCAGACCGTGGTCCTGGGCGGGCTGATCCGGGAGGACCGCACCCTCACCTCGGCCGGCATTCCCGGGCTGCGGAAGTTGCCGCTTTTGGGCTCCTTGTTCGGCTCGGAGGGGGTGAGCAAGCAAAAGACCGAACTCCTGGTCTTGATTACTCCACATATTATCACTAACTTGGAGGAAGGGGCCCGGATCACCCATGACATGAAGGAGAGGGTCGGCCTGGAAGAGCCTTCGCCCCAGCACCGGGAGATCCAGAGACCGCAGGAAGCGGCCCCCAGCCCCTATTAAACTTTATTTAAGAAGCAGAGTATGGTATCAGCCAAAAAGGCAAGTAATTTAAACCCATCCGTGAGCGCCAAAGGAGGGACCACCATGTCGCGCCGACTGCTGGTGGTAATCTTGACCATAATTCTGGTGGGAACCTGGGGGAGCCTTAGCGTCGCCGGGGAGATGCGCTACAGCCTGGAAAAGGCGGAACGGGGTTTTTATGTGCCCTCCACCGGCCCGCCCAGCTCCACGGCCGTGGGGGTCGACGCGCTCATCGGGCGTCCCCTGGGGCTGGCCACCACCTTTCTCGGCGCCGGGCTGTTTATCGCCACCCTGCCCTTCAGCGTCCCCTCCCGCAGTGTCGACACCGCGGCCCGGGGCCTGGTGGTCGACCCGGGGGGCTGGACCTTCTGCCGGCCCATGGGCAAAAGCGACCCCAGATACGATCGGCCGGGCATCTTTAAATAAGAATAATTTGAGGGGCCGGTGCACCACCCGCCCCAGTCTTTTTCTCTTCCCCTGCTAACGAAGCCAGACTCCAGACGGTTAATTCCCCCCCCACAGTAACCGGGAAAGTTCCCGGTGCCCCAAGAGATATACCAACGCGGCCACGGCCAGAAAAGGACCGTAGGGGATCGCGGCCGCCCGCCAGCCGCCCTCCCGCCAGTTGCCGGTGGCGAGGACCACGCCGATGCCCGCCAGGGTGCCCAGCGCGGCGCTGATGAAGATCACGAAGGGCAGAGACTGGAGCCCCAGGAAGGCGCCGATGAAGGCCAGCAGCTTGGCGTCGCCTCCCCCCATGCCCTTCCGGCCGGTGAGCCTTTGATAAACCCAGCCAATGCCGAAAAACAGGGCGCCCCCCGCCGCGGTCCCGGCGGCGGCCTCCAGAAAGGTGAGATGCGGCAAGACCAGGGCCAGGGCCAACCCCAGGGCGATGCCCGGCAGGGTGACGGCGTCGGGGAGCAGGCGGTGCTCCAGGTCGATGGCGCTGAGAGCCAACAGGGCCCCACAGAAGGGCCCATAAGCCAGGAGCACCGGGCTGGCGGGGAACCGCCACCACAGAGCCGTAGCCAGGATCCCACCTGCCAGTTCCACCAGCGGGTAGCGCCTGGAGATGGGGGCCCCGCAGAAACGGCAGCGGCCGCCCAGCCAAAGGTAGCTGATGAGCGGCAGATTGTCACGCCAGGGCAGGGTGGTGCGGCAGTGGGGGCAGCGGGACCGGCCGGCCATGACCTGCTCCCCCCGGGGAAGACGGGTGATCACCACGTTGAGAAAGCTCCCCAGGGCCAGTCCCACCAGAAACGCCAGCGCGTATGCCATGGACCAAAAGTCACATCAGAGTGGTGGGAATGGGGAACGATAAAGGCGACCCGGGGGCCATCACTCCTCTCCCATGACCAGGCTCCGCACCTCCTTGAGGGACAAGTTCCAGTAACCCACGTCGGTGGTGCCTTCGATGAGCTGGCCCACGAAAAGCTCGCCCCGGAACCTTTCTCCGGAGGTGAGAACCACTTCGGCCTGCCGATAGTTGTCCAGCTCCGGCCCCGAGAGCCGGACGTCCTGAACAATGGAGAGGGGCAGCCAGAATAGGGCTCCTCCTTCCCGCATCTTGAAATCCTGGCTGGTGCCGGGAAATTTCAGGCCATAGACCAGGAACCTCATACCTCCCTCGGAAATGACCTTGCTGGGAATTTTGGTGGTGGGTGTCGGCGGCGGCACCTTGGGGGCGCAGGCGGCGACCACCAGGAACACCGCCACCAACAACCCCCCCAGAAGCGTGGTCAAGTTCGGCAAGAGCTGGCGATCTCTCGGGTTCCCCACGGGCATGGCTTCACTCCTCGTTTTGGTCTGAAACCCCTGAAAGGCCGGGGAGCGCTCTGCCTTCCAGGGGGCTGCGGAGACCAGACCTGGCGCTGGCCCTGAGCCAGCGCTGACAGGTGAAAGTTAGCCATACTAATACCACAAAGAAAGGGGGCGGGGAATTAAATTTGGGTCCCGGTTGATATTCCCCGGGCATATCCCCCAGGTTTCCCCCAGGAGCCAGGGGTCCCCTTTCCCGCACCAGGCAGTTTCCGGTGGACCGCTCACCTGTTAGCAATTTTGCAACCTGGCAAGGTGGCGTCGTTTAACAGAAATGAAGAATGGCCTTCCCTTTTAACCGAGATATGTTTACGTAAAAGTATAATTTTGTTTTTCATTTATACAATATTGTATGGTTTAATATTATTTGAATTACAGTAACTTAATGATTTTACTATATTTTTAGTTGGCCTCCCATTTGCATCTCCTAAAAGCAAATCTTTGCTGGAGGAGAAATGGTTTTATGAATGCCGCTGATACCGCCTTTGTTTTAGTATCCGCCGCCCTGGTGATGCTCATGACCCCGGGGCTGGCCCTGTTTTATGGGGGCATGGTGCGCAGTAAAAATGTCCTGGCCACCATCATGCAAAACTTTATTCTACTGGGGGTAGTGGGGATCATCTGGGCCTTATGGGGTTACAGCCTGGCCTTTGGGCCCGATGTGGGCCACTTCATCGGCAACCTGGATTGGGTGGGCCTGGCCGGCGTCGGCCCCGAGCCTTTCAAGGCTTATTCCGAGACCATTCCCCACCAGACCTTCATGATCTACCAGGCCATGTTCGCCATCATCACTCCGGCCCTCATCACCGGAGCCTTTGCCGAGAGGTTGAAATTCAGCGCTTTCCTGGTGTTCATGGTGATCTGGTCCACCCTGGTTTACAACCCCGTGGCCCACTGGGTCTGGGGTGACGGCGGCTGGTTGAAAAACCTGGGGGCCCTGGATTTCGCCGGCGGCACCGTGGTGCACATCAACGCCGGCATCGCCGCCCTGGCTGCGGCCCTGGTCATCGGCCCCCGCAAAGGCTACGGCACCGAGGCCATGATTCCCCACAACCTGGGTCTCACCGTCCTGGGGGCCGGGCTCCTGTGGTTCGGCTGGTTCGGCTTCAATGCCGGCAGCGCCCTGGCTGCCGCCGCCCTGGCCAGCTCCGCCTTCACCGCCACCCATCTGGCCACCTGCGCCGCCACCTTATCGTGGGTGGGCACCGAATGGCTGGTGCGGGGCAAGCCCACCACCCTGGGCGCCGCCTCCGGGGCCGTGGCCGGCCTGGTGGCCATCACCCCGGCCGCCGGCTTTGTGGGTCCCATGTCCGCCATCCTCATCGGCCTCGGCGCCGGCACTATCTGCTACCTGGCCGTCCTGGTCAAACCCAAGCTGGGCTATGACGACTCCCTGGACGTGGTGGGGGTGCACTGCATCGGGGGCATTTGGGGCGCTTTGGCCACCGGCCTCTTCGCTTCCAAATTGGTGAACGCCGCGGGCGGCGACGGCCTGTTCTTCGGCAACCCCGGGCAAATGCTGACCCAGCTTATCGCGGTGGTGGCCACCCTGGCCTACTCCTTTATCATCAGCTACATTCTCTTTAAAATCCTGGACGCCACCATGGGGCTCAGGGTAGCAACCGAAGACGAAGTGGCCGGCTTGGACCTCACCGAACACCAAGAAACCGGCTACAGTCTGTAAAATATCAGGAGGCACGACATGAAAAAGATAGAGGCCATTATCCAGCCCTTCAAGCTGGAAACGGTAAAAGAAGCCCTCCACGCCATCAGCGTCCAGGGGATGACGGTCACTGAAGTCAAGGGTTTCGGTCGGCAAAAGGGGCTCCGGGAAGTCTACCGGGGCATGGAGTATCAAGTGGATTTTCTCCCCAAGGTGAAAATCGAGATCATTGCCCCGGATGAAAAGGTGAAGGCCATCGTCGAGACCATCGTGGAGAAGGCCCGCACCGGCCGCATCGGCGACGGCAAGATCTTCGTCTATCCGGTGGCGGAAGTCATCCGCATCCGCACCGGCGAGACCGGGAATGAAGCCGTTTAAACCGGAGGGGCGGAGGAGCGGGGTTCTCCGCCTTTCTAATTCGCAAACTTGAAAGCCAAACGCGCCGCATTGCGGCAGCCGTTAAGGAAAAAGGGGGATCTGGTATGAAACTGCCTCTGCTTAGGGTTGGAAAGCCTTATCTGCTGGCCCTGATTCTGATATTGGTGGGGGGATGGTTGGTTCCCTTGAGGCCGGCCCGGGCTCAAGGGCCCGGCCAACTCTTGTTGGAAAAACCGCCGGCCGCACCACCGGCGGGAGAAAAAAAGGAGGGCGCTCCCAGCACCTGCGGCCCCATGATCAGCGACACCTGCCTGCCCATTGAGACCGGCAAGGTCGCCATGCAGGTCTGGTGGGGCCTGTCCTTTTACCCGGGGGTGTTCACCCAAAACTGGCGGCCGGTAAGCGCCCGCGGGGATTTTTACACCCTTTTTATGCCGGTCAAATTTGTCTATGGCCCCACCAAAGACCTGGAGACGTATGTCGTGATGCCGTTCATCCATAACTGGAACCACAACCTGGAAGTGCGTGGTCCCAATGGCGAAACCGCCGCCAGTTTCAGCGGCGTCGGGGATATCACTGCGGTGGCCAAATATACCCTGCTACCGGAAACCGATTACCGGCCTGCCATAAGCGCCGTGGGCGGGGTGGGTTTTCCCACCGGCCACGCCTCCCGGCTCAACCCGGCGAGCCTGGGCACGGATGCCATCGGCACCGGGTCTTTCAACTTCATCACCGGCGTCAATCTGTTCAAATATCTGAAACCGTTTCTGGTGCACAGCCAGATCTGGTTTAACACCCCGGTGAATCTCTACAAAATAACCAGTGACCCTACCCGTAACGTCCGTTCCCGGGAATACTTGACTATCAACCTGGCCACGGAACTTCCCATTTCCAAGCGCTGGGTTCTATTGTTCGAAGTTTACAGCAACTGGACCTGGCAAAACCTCAATACCATCCAGGGCTACCAAACCCCACAGACCGTCTTGGGAATCCTGCCGGGGATCGAATTCCTGGCTACGGATAAATTAGCCTTGGCCGCGGGCGTGTCCTTGGACCTGGCGGGGAAAAATGGGGTACAAAAATTTACGCCCATGGTTACCGCGTTTTATACCTTTTAGGCGGCAGGGTGAATCAGAGGGAGAAGGTATGAAAGCTTGCGGTATGGTCTAGCTGACAGCGGTGCCGGAGATGAAAAAGCTGCCCCCCTGGCGGTCCCCAAGCAGGCCCATTGAAGCTTGAGGGCGCCGGTAACATGCTGGCAGCACCCAAACGGCATGGATGTCCCCCATAACGGGCCATGGGCTCAGGCCCATGGCCCATTTCTGCCTTAGCCGGTCCGCCCCCTGATCTCGCTTTCCAGGCACCTTACCATTTGGCCTTGACGCCTTTTTTCCCAGGTCCTATATTGAATTATATTCAAAGCCCGATCCAGAACTGCACCCCGCTCACGAATTTTTTGCTAACCGCCGATGATTGGAGAGTATGGGACCTATGACCTCGCCCTCCCTGGCAATTGGCGCCAGCGTGGTTTTGGAGGCCAGGGATTTGCAACAGCTGCTGGACGCCCTGGCCGCTAACGGCTACCGGCTGGTGGGGCCCACCCTGCGCCGCGGTGAACTCATTTATGGCGATCTCGCGGCGGTGGCCGATCTCCCGGTGGGCTGGAGCGACGAGCAGGAGGGCGGCGCCTTCCGCCTGAAGCCGCGGCCAGACCAGGCCCTCTTCGGCTACGGGGTGGGCCAGCAGTCCTGGAAACAGTTCCTCTTCCCGCCGCGCCAGCAACTCTTCCAGGCCCACCGTCAGGGAAACGACTGGCAAATCATTCCGGCGGCCGAGGAAGCTCCCCGGTTTGCCTTCATCGGAGTCCATTCCTGCGACCTCCATGCCATGGAGGTGCAGGACCGGGTTTTCCTCAAGGGCAAACACGTGGACCCCACTTACAAGGCCCGCCGGGAAAACGCCTTCATCGTGGCGGTGAACTGTGGCGGCGCTTCCTGCGGCACCGGTTTTTGCGTCTCCCTGGGCACCGGACCCAAGGCCACCTCGGGTTTTGACCTGGCCCTGACGGAAGTGCTGGAAACTGGGGCCCATTACCTGGTGACGGAAATCGGCAGCCCCCGGGGAGCCGAGGTCCTGCGGCAAGTCTCCCACCGCCTGGCCGGTAAGGAGGAGATGGAGGCCGCGGCCCGGGTGGTGGCGGAGACCGCCCGCCACATGGGCCGGGTGCTGGACGCCACGGAGATCAAGGAACTGCTTTACCGCAACTACGAACATCCCCGCTGGGATGAGGTTACGGCCCGCTGTCTCACCTGCGGCAACTGCACCGCGGTGTGCCCCACCTGTTTTTGCCACACCACGGAAGACGCCACAGACGTGGCCGGGAGCCGGGCGGAACGGCGGCGGCGCCTGGACGTCTGCTTCACCGTGGATTTCTCCTACTTGCATGGCGGCAGCATCCGCGCCACCCCCAGGTCCCGCTACCGCCAGTGGCTGACCCACAAGCTGGCCACCTGGATGGACCAGTTCGGCTGCCTGGGGTGCATCGGCTGCGGCCGGTGCATCACCTGGTGTCCCGTGGCCATCGACCTCACTGAAGAAGTCCGGGCCATCCGGGAAACCGAAGCAGCCCTCAAGGAGAAGCACCATGGAAACGATTGAGCCCCTGCTGGCGGCGCACCCCTTTTTCCAGGGCCTGGAGCCGCGCCATCTCCAGGATGTCGCCCCCTGCGCCTCCCGGCTCAGTTTCGGTGCCGGCCAGTTTCTCTGCCGGGCCGAAGAGGAAGCCAAACAGTTTTACCTGATTCATCACGGCAGGGTGGCGGTGGAGATCTTCCGCGCCCGGCGCGGCCCCGTTACCATCCAGACCTTGAACGAAGGGGACGTGCTGGGCTGGCTCTGGTTCATCAAGCCCTACCACTGGCACTTTGACGCCCGGGCCCTGGAAATCACCCGGGTCATCAGCCTGGAGGTCAAGTGCCTCCGGGACCGGTGCGAAACTAACCATAACCTGGGCTATGAATTGATGAAGCGCTATGCCCATTCCCTGGCGGTGCAGTTCCGGGTGACCAAGCTGCAGCTCATGGATATGTACGGGACTTGAAGAGCCCGGTGGGGGCGGGACGCCAACCGCCCCGACAAATTGGTGAGAACCAGTTTCATCTCCCTTAAATTAGCTGAACCGGTCACTGGTTGAAATATATGGTAGATACCCCCGGGAACGCCAATGACTGCTAACCTGCCAGATCCCATGATCCCGGTCCCGTTTCTGGTGCACCTGGTGAGGCGGGAAACCGCGGACACCTATACCCTGAACCTGACCCGCCCCGGGGGCGCGGCCGACTTCGCCTTTGCCCCGGGGCAGTTCAACATGCTTTACGCCTTCGGAGTGGGGGAAGTGCCCATCTCCATCAGCGGCGATCCGGCCCACCCGGAAATCCTGATCCACACCGTGCGCGACGTGGGCAGCGTCACCCATGCCATCTGCCGCCTGAAAAAGGGTGCGGCGCTGGGAGTGCGGGGCCCCTTCGGCGCGGCCTGGCCCCTGGACGAGGCCGCGGGGAACGACGTCATCATCCTGGCCGGCGGCCTGGGATTGGCTCCCTTGCGGCCGGCCATTTACAACCTGCTCAACCAGCGCCCGGCCTATGGCAGGATCGAGTTGATTTACGGGGCCCGCACCCCCCAGGACCTGCTCTACCGCCGGGAACTGGAGCGCTGGCGGGGCCGCTTCGACCTCAGGGTGCACGTCACGGTGGACTCCGCCACCGCCGACTGGCGCGGCAACGTAGGGGTGGTGACCAACATCATCGGCCGGGCCCGCTTCGATGCGCCCAACACCGTGGCCCTGATCTGCGGCCCCGGCATCATGATGCGCTTCACGGTGCTGGAACTCCTGAGCCACGGCCTGACGCCCCAGCAGATCTTCGTTTCCATGGAGCGCAACATGAAGTGCGGCATCGGGTGGTGCGGCCACTGCCAGTGGGGGCCCTTTTTCATCTGCAAGGACGGCCCGGTGTTCCGCTATGACCGCATCAAAGACTGGTTTGACCGGCGGGAGGTGTGATTCTAATTGTGGCCTTGGGGGGGCGCACCAGCGGGTGCGCCTTACCAGGATTTCCCCATTTAACGAAAACCATCGGTTCGCAAAGATATTCCTGAAATGCCATACATAAGTCCCCCTTTCTTAAAGGGGGATTTAGGGGGATTATCAAGGAGTTATAATCCCCCCTTGCCCCCCTTTAAAAAAGGGGGGTAAAAATCACGATTCGTAATGCCATATTAATTGCGGGACATCACAAGCAACTGGGGGTAAGAATGGTTCCCCAAAAACGCCTGCCGAAACTCTCGGTGTGGAAATTCGCCTCCTGCGACGGCTGCCAGCTCTCCTTGCTGGACTGCGAAGACGAACTGCTGGCCGTCACCGGCGAGCTGGAGCTGGCCTACTTCGTGGAGGCTTCCCGGGCCATGGTGCGGGGGCCCTACGATCTGACCCTGGTGGACGGCTCCATCACCACCCCCCACGACGCGGAGCTGATAAAACGGGTGCGCCGGGCCTCCAGATACCTTGTGGCCATGGGCACCTGCGCGGTCTCGGGGGGAATCCAGGCCCTGCGTAATTTTGCCGACGTCAACGACTTCATCCGGGCGGTTTACGCCAAGCCGCAGTACATCAAGACCCTGGAGCAGTCCACCCCCATCGCGGCCCATGTCAAGGTGGACTTTGAGTTGAACGGCTGCCCCATCAACAAGTTCCAGCTCCTGGAGGTCATCAGCGCCTTTCTTAGCGGGCGCCAGCCGGTGGTGGGGGCGCACAGCGTCTGCTTGGAGTGCAAGCTCCGGGGCAACATCTGCGTCATGGCGCTGGGCACCCCCTGTCTGGGGCCGGTGACCCACGCGGGCTGCGGGGCCCTGTGCCCCACCTATCACCGGGGCTGCTACGGCTGCTACGGCCCCAAGGAGACGCCCAACCCCGCCTCCCTGAGCTCCTGGTTCAGCCGCCGCCTGGGCGTCACCGAGGACAACCTGGTGCGCGTCTTCCGCACCTTTTACAACAGCGCCCCGGAGTTTCGCCGGGAGAGCGAAGCCCATGAAGGATAAGACCATCAAGGTGAACTACCTGGCCCGGGTGGAAGGGGAAGGGGCCCTTTACCTCCGGGTCAAGGATGGCGCGGTGGCCGACGTCAAGCTGAAGATCTTTGAGCCGCCCCGGTTTTTTGAGGCTTTCCTCAAGGGCCGCAATTATTCCGAGGCCCCGGACTTCACCTCCCGCATCTGCGGCATCTGCCCCGTGGCCTACCAGATGAGCGCGGTGCACGCCATGGAAAACGCCCTGGGAGTAAAGGTGTCCGGGCCGCTCCGGGCTTTGCGGCGCCTCATCTACTGCGGCGAGTGGATCGAGTCCCACGGCCTCCACGTCTTCATGCTGCACGCCCCGGACTTCCTGGGTTATGCCGACGCCATCCGCATGGCCCAGGACCACCCGGAGATGGTGAAGCTGGGGCTGCAACTGAAGAAGGTGGGCAACGACCTGGTCAGCTTCCTGGGAGGCCGGGAGATCCACCCCATCAACATCCGGGTGGGAGGGTTTTATCAGGTACCCACCCGGGTCGAACTGGCGGGCCTCACCGAAAAGCTCAAGTGGGCCCGGGACGCGGCCCTGAAAACGGTGCAGTGGGTGGCGGGCTTTCCTTTCCCGGAATTTGAGCCGGACTACGAATTTGTCTCCCTGCGCCACGGCGGCGAATATCCCCTCAATGAGGGGCGGCTGGTCTCCAACCGGGGGCTGGATCTTGCGGTCAGCGACTATGACCAACATTTCGCCGAAGAGCAGGCGCCCCATTCCCACGCCCTGCAATCCACCATGAAGGATCGGGGGCCCTATCTGGTGGGCCCCCTGGCCCGCTATAACCTGAACTTCCACCTCCTCACCCCGGGGGCCCGGGCGGCGGCCAAAGAGGCGGGCCTGGGCCCGGCGTGCCGCAACCCCTTTAAAAGCATCATCGTGCGAGCCGTCGAGATCCTCTATGCCGTGGAGGAAGCCCTGGCCATCATCGAGGCTTACGAGATGCCGGAGCAGCCGGCGGTGCCGGTCTCACCCCGCCAGGCCGTGGGCTACGCGGTGACCGAGGCGCCCCGGGGGCTGCTGTACCATCGCTACCGCCTCGATGAGCATGGGGTCATCCAGGACGCCAAGATCGTGCCGCCCACTTCCCAGAACCAGAAGATGATTGAGCGCGATCTGTTCCAGTATGTGGCCCCGCGCCTGGACCTGCCCCAGGACCAACTCACCTGGCAGTGCGAGCAGCTGATCCGGAACTACGACCCGTGCATCTCCTGCGCCACGCATTTCTTGCGGCTGGAGATCGAGCGTTGATTTGCGGGGAGGACCGGGGGACGCGAGTCCCTCGCCCTCCCCACAAACTCCCCTCCCAGCCCCCTGAATAGGCAAGATATGTCGAAACCTGCGGCCTCAACCATCCTGAGGTGAGCATCGGCAAGACTGTGGCAACGGACCAGATAAATATATGAATTATTGATGGGAGGGTAGAGGAGCTCCTCTTTATCCCCTCTCCCCCATGGGGGAGAGGGGTAGGGTGAGGGGGAAGGTAAACTCTTTTTTGCTTCATCAGTAACTCCAGGTGGCCCAGGCATTTTGCCTGGGCTGCAGTTAATCATGGTAAAATTGGACCAGACCATTGTCATCGGCATCGGCAACATTTTCCGGGGCGACGACGCCGTGGGGTTGGTGGCGGCGCGCCGGCTCCGGGAGATGCAGCTGCCGGGGGTGCAGGTCCTGGAACTGGACGGCGATATCACCACCCTGGCCGAAAGCTGGCAAGGGGCCTCAAAGGTGATCGTGGTGGATGCCGCCGCTTCCCAAGGGGTGGCGGGCACGATCTTCCGGTTTGCGGCCCATGCGGAGCCCCTGCCCCGAAAGTTGTTTGCCACCTGCTGCTCCTGCCATGCTTTCGGGCTGGCCCACCAAATAGAACTTGCCCGGACGCTCAAGCAACTGCCGCCCTGCCTCATCGTCTACGGCATCGAAGGGAAAGACTTCACACTGGGCTCAAAGCTCTCTCCGCAGGTGGCGGAGGCCGTTCCGGAGGTTATCCGCCGGGTGCTTGAGGAGATAACGCCGGTGTAGGGGCGGACCTGCGTGTCCGCCCGAATTAGGCGTGCCCAGGTGCGCATAAAGAAATGTAGGGCGGGCGCCGCCCACCATGAAGAGGGATAAATGATTCAATTAAAAAAGCTGTTCACCCCCGTCAGCTCCATGGACGCCGATGCGGCCAAAGCCTACATGGCCGGGCACCGGGAAGGAGAATATACTATCCTGGACGTGCGCCAACCCGGGGAATACGAGGCGGCCCACCTACCCGGAGCCAGGCTCATCCCCCTGCCCCAATTGCCTGATGCCTACCAGGAATTGGACCCCGAGCAACCCATTATCGTCCACTGCGCGGTGGGGGGCCGCAGCCGGGTGGCGGCCCAGATGCTGTCTGGCCTGGGCTTTAAGGAAGTCTACAACCTGGCCGGCGGCATCAAGGCCTTCCAGGGCGCCAAAGCCACCGGCCCCCAGGAACTCAACTTGGAATTGGTGCGGGGCGATGAGACGCCGGCGGAGATCATCGCCCTGGCCTATGGCATGGAAAACGGGCTGCAGTTGTTCTATGAAACCCTGCTGGACCAAACCCGGGACCAGGACCTGCAAAATCTCTTCTCAATGCTGGCCCGGGTGGAGGAGCGGCACAAGCAGCGCCTGCTGGAACGGTACCGCCGGATGGAGCCTGCCGGCAACCGCCCAACCCCCCCGGACCGCTCCCCGGCCTCGGAAATCCTGGAAGGCGGATTTAACCTTAAGGAGTTTATGGAGAAAAACGAGTCCTACCTGCAAACGGTGCCCCAGGTTCTCGATCTGGCCATGATGCTGGAGACCCAGGCCCTGGACCTTTACCTGCGTTTGGCGGGCCGCTGCTCCCAGGCTGCCGCCCGGGAGGTGCTGCTCAGCATTGCCGAGGAGGAAAAAGCGCACCTGGCCAGCCTGGGACGCCTTCTGGAAGCCAAATTGAGGGAAGGGAGCTGAGCCGCCATGGCGGTTACGATCCTGGAAGTCTTGAAACACCTGCCTCGCACCAACTGCGGCGATTGCGGCCAAAACACCTGATGGACCGCCTGATGGATTAAGTTTGGGGGGAGGGCCAGGGGCTTTTTCGTAAGTGGCCCCTGCCCTCCCCCCAAGCCCCCCTCCCAACCCCCATAAGGGGGCCGGGGAAGGCGGGCCGTTGGCCCGACTTCCCCGGCTCTCTATCTCACTTGCTCGGAGGTTGATTCTTTGGTGGTCTTCAGGGTTAATTTCTTACCCGGGGTTATCTGCAAATCACCCTTGCTGCAGGGCTGCGGCCACCTTTTGGGACAGGAACTTTAGGGTATAGGGTTTGGCGATGAAACCCACTTCCGGGGGCAGCTTGTCCCCGGCCTTATCGCCGTAACCGCTGCTAAGGAGCACCCGCACGCCGCGGTCCAGTTCCCGGAGGCGCTCCAGGGTCTGCAGGCCGCTCAGCCCCGGCATAACCAGGTCAAGCAGCACCAGGTCGATTTCCGGGCCCTTTTCCTTGAAAAGCTCCAGGGCCTCCTCCCCGCTGGGGGCCTCCAGCACCTGGTAGCCCAACTTCTGGAGCAGGCGGGCGCACACCCGGCGCAACACCGGTTCGTCATCCACCACCAGGATGGTGGCGTGCCCCCGGACGATGTGGCTGTCGGGAATCGGCAAGACCTGGGGCGCAGCTGAGGAAATGGGCAAATAGATGGTGAAGGTGGAGCCTTGTGCCGGGACGCTCTTCACCCGGATGGCCCCGCCGTGATCCTTGATGATGCGGTAGGCCGAGGCCAGGCCCAGGCCGGTTCCCTGCCCCAGCTCCTTGGTGGTGAAAAAAGGCTCGAAGATGCGGCTCATGACCGCCTCGTCCATCCCCACCCCGTTGTCGGTCACCGCCAGGGCGCCGTAATCTCCGGGCTTTAAATCCCAGGTGGGATCGGGCCACTCCTCCAAGGTCACGGCCCCGGTGGTGATCAAAATCTGGCCGCCCCCGGGCATGGCCTGCCAGGCGTTGATCAGGAGATTTACCAGCACCTGCTGTATCAGGGTGGGGTCGGCCAGCACCGGCAGCACCCCGGAAGACAGGTCCTTAACTATCGTCAGGTCCCGGCGGGCGCGGGCGAACATGTCCGCGGTGACCTTCACCAGTTCGTTCAAATCCAGGGGTTGCATCTTGAAAGGGGTGCTGCGGGCGAAGGTGAGGAGCTTTTGGGTGAGTCCCCGCCCGGCCTGGACCTGCTGTTCGATTTCCTCCAGGTCCTTGTAGAAATCGTGCTCAGGGGTGATCCTGGAGAGCATCAGGTTGGTGAGCCCCAAGATGATGGTCAACTGGTTGTTGAAATTGTGGGCCAGGCCGCCGGCCAGGGTGGCGATGGCCTCCAGTTTTTGGGCCTGCTCCAGCTGCCGCTGCAGGCTGACTTCATCGCTGATGTTGCGGCCCACGGCCACCGATCCCAGGAGTTCGCCGTCACTGCTCCAGAGTTTGCGGATGGAGATGCGGGTGGGCACTATCTGGCCGTTCCGGTGCCGGAAGTAGGAGCGGCGGCTAAGGACCTGCCCGTGTTCCCGCAGTTCCCCGGTGACCCTTTGGACCTCCGCTTCATTGGCATAGAGCACCGAGTAGTGCTGGCCCAAGATCTCTTCCGGGCCGTAGCCGTACTCATGGAAGAATTGGGGGTTGACCCGGGTGAAGTGGCCCTGGCGGTTTACCACCGTCAGGGCCACAGGGGTTGCCTCGATAATCTGGTTCAAGAATTGGGAGGCCTGGGCCAGTTCTCCCTCAATTTGCTTGAAAGCCGTAATATCCCGGGCCACGTGCACCGCCCCGCACATCTCCCCGGCCGCGTCCCGCAAGGGGTCCACCGTCACTAAAAAGGAGCGCTGCTCGGCTTCGAAGCAGTATTCCAGCTGGCTCCGGCTACCAGATTGGACCGCCTGGACAAAGAGGCAGGAGTCCAGGGGCCCGGACCTGCCGTGCATCAGTTCGTAGCAAAAGCGGCCCACGGCCGCTTCCGGGGAGATTCCCAGGTAAGTTGCCGTCGCCCGGTTGACCCGCAGGACCCGCTGCTCGTTATCCAGCACCATGACCTGGTCCGGGATAAGGTTAAAGGTGTTCTCCCATTCCAGCCGGGACACGGTGTTTTCTTTTAGACTTGCGGCCATGTGGTTGAGGGTGCCGGCCAGCAACCCCATCTCGTCTTTGCCCGGGTGAGGAATGCGATAATCCAGGTTTCCGGCGTTAAAGGCCTCGGCGGCCTTGGTCAAGGCCGCCACCTGCCCGGTCTGGCGCCAGGCCAAGGCCAGGCCGGCCAGCAGCCACAACAACCCCAGGCCTCCCAAGAAGAGGAGGGCCCGGGGCTGGAACCGCTGCAGGGGGAAAGCCACGGTGAGGCGGCCCTTGGCGGGGTCGCCGCGGGAATCCAGAGGCGGGTCCATCCCTTCCTGGTCAAACTGCGCCGCCACCACCAGATCCGGCCCCCCGGGGAGGCGTTGCGCCACCGGCACCAACAAAAGCCGGGAGCATGAACCCTGCCCCATCTCTAGTTCCCAGATCGTCCCGGGGCCCTGCCCGGCGCAAATCTGGCCCAGCTTCTGGGCCAGAGGCCGCCATCCCGCCAAGGCGGCCGGATCTTGCCCTTCCCAAGAACTCCGGGAGTGCACCAGGATTTTTCCTTGGCCGGAGGCCAGGAGAAAGGTTTCCCCGCCGCCGGACTCCAAAGACCTAAAGGCGATCTGGCGGAACGCCGGGTCTTGCTGCACCTCCTCCCAGGAGCTCGACTGGCAGGTTTTCAGGTAGAGGCCAACCCCCAGGGCCACCTCCAGGGCCTTGCTGCGGATTTGGCAGCGCTGCAGGGCCCGCCGCTCCTTGGCCGCCAGCTCTTCCAGAAGCAGGTCGGCACCCTTTGGGTAATGACCGGACAAAAGTTCCAGGCCCCCCAGGGCCATTAGTCCCACCGCCACTCCCAGCAGCAGGAACCGGAATTTGAGGGTTTTGGTCAGGGATGGTTTCATCGGCTTAAGGTCAACTACTGTTACCAGGATGAGAAGCCTGCATGGGCCAAGAGGCGCGGGGCCGGAGTCGCAACGCCACCTTGCGGCCAGGCTTCGCCCCGGTGCACCCGGCTGTTCATTACATCGACTCGATATCTTCTAAACTTTAAGTAAAAAAGATAGGTTGCCCCATCAGCCCGCGGCCTCGGATGCTCCCCCCGGGTTTAGCCGGTTTCCTTCCCCCAAGGATGGCATCTTCGCAGGCCCAGCCGGGGTGAAGAGTCGGTTTTGCAGGTCTGTGGCAGCAAGAGGAGGGATGGCTGAAGCTTGCCGACCTGGGGCGCAAGTTGAGAATCCTGCGCCACGGCGCCAAATCAGGCATTTATGCCAGCAACCTAGACCTAGCGGAATGGTTCAGGGAGGATGGGTGCCACGTCCAAAAAGACCCGGCCCTCAAGAAAGAGGCTCAAACCGCGACCCAGGCCCTCGGCAGGCGGCGGCCGCCTCGTGGTCGCGCGGCGGCCGCCGTCTCCTGGCCTATCCCAGGGGTAAGCCGGGGAAGCCGGGCGGAAAGACTCCCCCGGCGGTTAACCTCGGCCCCGGAGGATGGTTTCGAGCCCCCCGGCTCAGTTGGTGAACACCCGCAGGCGGGTGGGGGATTTCAGGGAATCGTCGATCTCGGTGGCCAGTTTCTGCCGCAACGGGTTTTTGAACCAGTTCTGCCATTGCTCCAGGGACTCCCAGGTGCTGATCACCAGGTATAAATTGGGATCGTCCACGGAGTGCAAGGTTTCCCCGCTGATATAGCCCGGCTGCTGCATGGCCTGCACCCTGAGCTGCCGCAGCAGGCGCACGATCTCTCCCACGTTCTTGCCGGCGATCTTCCGTTCCACCAATACCTTGACCATGGCTCCCTCCCGAGATTGGTCTCCAGGCCGCAGCCTCGCCTTAATTAATATAACAGGATGGCCGGGAAATCCAGAGGTGGTTATATTTACGCATATTGAGTGCCGGCAGGCTCTATGGTATGATGTCGCTGGGGAAGTGGGTATCACATGGTTAAATTAGGAGAGCTCCGTCGCAACCTGGACCGGCAGGAGGAGACCTGGCTTTCTCCCTATGCCACCAGGAGCGTCCAGGCCAGCCGCCGCCACTATGAGGAGCGCATCGCCGAGGGCCACCGGCAGAATTTCGCGGTGGACGCCGACCGCATCCTCCACTCCCGGGCCTACACCCGCTACATTGACAAGACCCAGGTCTTCTACCTCATAGACCACGAGCACATCAGCCACCGGGTGCTGCACGTGCAGCTCCTTTCCAAGATCGCCCGCACCATCGGCAAGTTTCTGCGCCTGAACGAGGACTTGCTGGAGGCCATCGCCCTGGGCCACGACATCGGCCATCCGCCCTTCGGCCACGACGGCGAGCGCATCCTGTCAGCCATCTGCGAAGCCCAGGGTATCGGCTCCTTTCTGCACAGCATCCAGGGGGTGCGCTTCCTGGACCGGCTGGAGAAAAACGGCCGGGGCCTCAACCTATCCCTGCAGGTCCTGGACGGCATTCTGGCGCACGACGGCGAGTCCCACCTGGAGCGCCTCTCCCCGGAACCGGAAAAGACCTTCGCGGACCTGGAAGCAGAGATCCGCCGCAAGGAGGCGGACCCGGCCCTGGACCTGAAGCCCATGACCCTGGAAGGCTGCGCGGTGCGGCTGGCGGACACCGTCAGCTATATCGGCCGGGACCTGGAGGATGCCATCACCCTCAAGTTGGTGCACCGGGAGGACCTGCCGGAGGACGTGGCCCAGGGCCTGGGCCGCACCAACGGCGCCATCGTCTACAGCCTGGTGACGGACCTCATCACCCACAGCCACGACAAAAATTACGTGGGCTACAGCCCCGAGGTGGGCTCCCTGTTGAAGAAATTGAAAGAGTTCAATTACGAACGCATCTATAACAATCCGCGCACCAAAGAGGAGACCCCCAAGATCCAGGCCCTCTTTGAGCAGTTGTTCGTTAGGTTCCTGGCCGACATCAAGGAGGCGCGGCGCCAATCCCCCATCTGGACGGACTTTCTGGCGGCCATGGAGCCCGGCTACCTCGAAGCCCACCAGCCGGCGGAGATCGTCCGGGACTTTCTGGCCTCCATGACCGACGCCTACTTTTTGCGCCGGTCCCAGGAGCTTTTCTTCCCGCAGCCCTTGCGGGTGGGGTGAGCCGGGATGCGGATAATGACCTTTAACCTCAGGTTCGCCACCCCCCTAAACGGTCCCAACGAATGGGAGTTCCGCAAGGAATTGGTGGCGGACGTCATCAAGGGCCGCCGGCCGGACCTCTTGGGCACCCAGGAAGGCACGGTGCCGCAGCTGGAGTATCTGGAGGCCCATCTGCCCGGTTACCTCCCCCTGACGGCCCACCGGCAGGTGGACCGCAGCTGCCAGTACCCCACCATTTTTTACCGGGGGGAGCGCTTCCAGGTGAAGGCCAGCGGCGAGTTCTGGCTCTCCGAGACCCCGGAGGTGCACCGCAGCATAAGCTGGGACAGCGCCTTTCCCCGCATGGTCACCTACGGCCTCTTTCAGGAAGTGGGCCGGGACCAGGACTTTTACTTTATCAACACCCATCTGGACCACATCTCGGAGAAAGCCCGGTTTCAGGGAGCCCGGATGATTCGGGACTACTTCTTACGCTTCAATCTGCCCCTGCTCCTGGCGGGGGACTTCAACGAGCCGCCGGATTCCCCGGTGTACCGGCAGTTCATCAACGCCGAGAGCCCCCTGCTGGATAGCTGGCGAGCCCTGCACCCTCCGGGGGAGGAAGCCGCCACCCAACACGGTTTCGACGGCGTCGAACGGGGGGCCCGCATCGATTGGATCCTGGTGACGCCCCCTTTCCAGGTCCGGCAGGTTGCCATTGTCACCGACAATCAGGATGGCTGCTATCCTTCCGATCATTTTCCCTATGAAGCCGAGGTGGATTATTAACATGGCGCGCCTGGCATGGCTGCTCTTAATAATGCTGCTGACGGCCCTGAAGCCGGTCGGGGCCGCCCCCAGCCCTCCCCCCCTGTACCACCAGGTGGTGGGAGGCGAAGAAATCCACGAAGTGCGGGCCAAGGAGACCCTCAACCGCATCGCTCTGGAAAAGGGCTTGAAGTGGTCGGCGCTGGCCCGGCGCAATGGCCTGAAAAAGCCTTACAAACTGAAGCCGGGCATGGAATTGCAGCTGAATACCACCCATATCGTGCCCGCGGAGCTGGGCGACGGCCTGCTCATCAACCTGCCGGAGCTGTGCCTGTATTATTTCGTCAACGGGGTCTATATGCGGCGCTACGCCCTGGCGGTGGGCAAGCCCAGCTGGCCCACTCCCACCGGTATCTTCAAAATCAGCGAAAAGCGTCTGAACCCCACCTGGAATGTTCCGGAGTCCATCCAGGAAGAAATGGAGGAGCAGGGGCTGGAGGTGATTGAGAGGGTGCCGCCGGGGCCCAAGAATCCCCTGGGGAAGTTCTGGATGGGAACCACCGCCTCCGGGGTGGGCATCCATGCCACCAACCGGCCCTGGAGTGTGGGCTATTACGTGTCCCACGGCTGCATCCGCATGCTGCCCGACGAGATCTCCCAGCTCTACCCCCAGATCGCGGTGGGCACGCCGGTGAAGATCATTTACCGCCCCATCAAACTGGCCCTGACCCCCCAGGGCAGGGTTTTTCTAGAAGCCAACCCCAATATCTACGGCAAGAAGCTTAACGACCTGGAATACGTCAAGGAGTTGGCCCAACACTACCGGCTCACGGACCGCATCGACTGGGATAAGGTGCGGCCCATCCTCAAGGCCCGGGAAGGCATCGCCCAGGACGTCACCCAAGAGCCGCCGCGCCCGGACTCTTCCCCGCCCCCGGCCCCCCGGGACTCCGCCACCCCCCGGGAAGTCAGGCTTTCCCCTTTACATGGCGAAGAACCCAAGTTAGAATAGTCTCGGTTCGCAACCTGAAGGGCAGGCAGGGGCTGATTGCAAACCCGCCCTGCACCCCCAAATTCCCGGGGGAACTGCATTGGCAGAGATTAGTGAGGCGGCCCGGCGCCAGGCCATCCGGGAAGAAAACCGCAACTTGCGTTACCTGCGCTTTATGGTGGACCTGGGCCTCATGGAGATCAGGTCCGGGCGCCTGACGCTGGCCCAGGCCGGGGAGATCGTCAAGCATGTCCGCCGTCAGGCCTTAACCCTGTTCCCCGGCAAGGAAACGGCCTTCGACCTCATCTACCGTCCCCGGTTCCAGCGAGCCATCACCGAAACCTATCAGCTTCATTGACAAAGGACAAACTATGACTTTGCCCCGGTATGCAGCTCTTGTGGTTCTTTTGGCCTTGGGATTATCCGGAACCGTCCTGGCCCAGACCGCCACGTCCAAGTGCGGGCCGGACCACGCCCTCCTTTACAAGCGGGCCGTGGGCCTCCTGGACCAGGCCGAAAAAAAACTGACCGCCAGGTACACCGCAGAGGCCAAGTCCCTGGTGAAGGAAGCCAATTCCCTGTTCACCATCCTGCAGAAGGAGTGCGGCCAGGAGCAGAAGGACCGGTTGTTGACCGACAAGGAGGCCCAGCAGGAGTCCATCAACCAGAAGCTGTCCGCCGATGAGCGCTCCGCCGCCGACCGCCTGATGAAATCCGCGGAAGACAAAGAAAAAAAGGCCCAGCAGCTGGAAGCTTCCCAGCCGGAGGTGTCGCTGAAATACCAGCGGGAAGCCAAGGAAGAATACGAGCAGGCCCACAAACGTTACATCAAGGCGGAAATTTACGCCCTGCGCAACCAGCAGATGCTTTTCAGTTTTCTGGGGAAATAGCCTGTTCGCCAGCCCGGGAGAAGCCGCCGTGGATCTGAGCGTAACGGCCGCCGTCGTGGGCCCCCTGGCGGTGACCAGCTACCTGGTGGCCTGCCCCGAAACCGGGGAGGCCCTCCTCATCGACCCCGGCAGCCCGGCCCCTTCTCTGTCGGCCCGCCTCCAGCAGGAGGGCTGGCGCCTCCGGTGGATCGTCAATACCCACGGCCATGCGGACCACATCGCGGGCAACGACCAGTGGGCCGCCCGCACCGGGGCCCGCATCGTCATCCACCATCTGGACTGGGAATTCTTTCGGCGCCCGGAGATGCAGGCCGCAGCCCGGGCCGATGGCTTTCCCCCCCTGAGCCGCGCCGACGTATTGGTCAACGACGGCCAGCGGTTGCCCCTGGGCCGCCGGGAGGCCGTGGTGCTCCACACCCCCGGCCACACCCCCGGCGCCATCTGCCTCTACTTCCCGGGCCACCTCTTCACCGGGGACACCCTGTTCGTGGGGGCCGCGGGGCGCACCGACCTGCCGGGAGGGTCCCTGGAGACGCTCATCTCCTCCCTGGAGGCCAAGATCATGCCCCTGCCGGATGAGACCCGCATCTGGCCCGGCCACGATTACGGTGACACCCCCTCTTCCACTCTGGGCGAGGAGAAGATCCATAATCCATTTCTGACTGATTTCTTTTAACTCCCCTGCTCAGACGAGCACACGCCTGCATCGAAACCCCCCATGCCTCCCCCAAATTAGTTATTGCGCCGGCAAGATTTTGGACATATTAATAAATAGTTAGGGATTAAAGTTTTTCCTTAGGTTGATTATGCGCAAACCCCCGGAAGGTCTCTTTGCCCGCCTGTTGGACGGCCTCACCGACACCTGTACCCTGGTGCTGGACCAGGATCAAAGGATTACTTACGCCAACCTCGCTTTTCTAAAGCATTTCGGATTGGAGTGGCAGAGAATTTCTAGAAAACCTTGCTCCCAGCTGGGGACCCCTTTTACCAGCGCCCAATCGGAACGGGTGGGGTTCTGTCCCACCGAGCTGGGCCCCTATTACCCGGGCCGCACCATTCTGACCCGGGAGCAGGACGGGAGAAAATTATTTTACGAAGTCACTTTTTACCGACCCTCGGATGACGACGCCGGCCCTTGGACCGTGTGCACTTTCCGGGATGTCACCCACCGGTTCAACTTGGAATCGCAGCTCCGGCGCCTGGATGAGATGGAGCGCAGCCTGATCCAGGCCTCCATGGATGGTATCATTGTCAACGACCTGCTGGGGAACATCCTCACTTTTAATCAGGGGGCCGCCAGAATTTTGGGCTACTCGCCGGATGAGGTCATCGGCAAGCTCACCGTCAGCCAGCTCTACCCTCCCGGGGTGGCCCATGAGATCAAGCAGAAAATTTACTCCCCGGAATTTACCGGGCCCGGCATGCTGGAGAATTACGAAACCTCGGTGCGGCGCCGGGACGGGACCCTGGTGCCCATCTGGCTTTCCGCCCGGATTCTCCACGAGGGGGACCGGGAAGTCGGTATTGTCGGGTTTTTCCGGGACCTCTCGGAACGGAAACGGCTGGAAGAGGACCTGCTCCGCAGCGAACGCCTGGCCTCCCTGGGCAAGATGGTGGCCCACATCAGCCATGAAATCAAAAATCCCTTGACGACCATCGGCGGCTTTGCCGGCCAACTGGAGCGCCTGGCCGATTTGCCCGATGAAGCCCGGCGCAAGCTTAAGCTTATCCGTCAGGAGGTGCAGCGCCTGGAGAAGTTCCTGGGCGATTTAGGCACTTTTACCCGGGCCACCCCGGCCCGCAAGGTTTTGAGCGATATGCCGGTCTTGATCCGGGAGGTGGCGGAGCTGATGGAGGCCGGTTTCAAAGAGAGAGGCATCACTTTCCAGCTCCAGGCCCCGGAAAACCTGGACCGGTTTTACTTTGACCCCGAGCAAATCCGCCGGGTTCTCATCAATCTGTTCAAAAATGCCCAGGAGGCCATGCCTCAAGGCGGCACCTTGACGGTGGGGGTGGAGCTGCTCCAGGACCAGGTGTGCCTCACCGTGGCCGACACCGGCCACGGTATCCCCCCGGAGCACCTGGAATCCCTCTTCACGCCGTTTTTCTCCACCAAGGAAGGGGGCACCGGCCTGGGCCTCATCATCTGCCGGGGCCTCATCGAGCAGCATCAGGGGACCATCGAGATGGACAGCGAGGTGAATCGCGGCACCACCTGCATCATCCACCTGCCCTTGGGCAACACCCCCTAAAAGCCTGCCCTTTCCCTGTTTTTCAGAAATTTTATGCGCAGCCGGTAAGCAGCCGATAAGAGGGTAGCAAACAGCTTACCCCAATGAACCCGCAACCGAGCCCAGACACCAACATGCTGCACTCGCCGCGCCCACCCCGCCTTGAAAGCGCCAGGGAGAATTACCTCGACCTCCTGCATCTGGCCGCCAAGCTCACCGGGGCGAACCACGCCGCCTTCCTGCCTCTGGACGGGCCCACGGGGTTGCTGGTCAACGCCGCCGACCGGGCTATCCCTGCCATTTATTGGGAGGCGGCCCAGGAGGTGGCCAGGAATCCCCTGCCTCTGCTGTTCCAATCCCGGGGCCAGCGCGCCTTTTCGCCTTTGCTGGCGGTGCCGGTGCAGCACCGGAATAATCTCCTGGGAGTGATGATCATCGGCGGGCGCCCCAGGCGGCCCTTGAACCGGGATGACCTGAACCTGGTGGCCCTGCTGGTGGAAAACCCCTCCCTGGTTTCCTCCAACCTGGGGCAGCATGATAAAAGCACCATATACCTGCTGGAGTCCGTTCAGGCCCTGGTCAAGACCCTGGAAGCCCGGGACCACTATACCGGCCAGCACTGCAAGCAGGCGACGGAGATCGCCCTGCACTTCGCCCGGGACCTGGGGTTGTCCCCTGAGGAGTTGGAGTCGGTGAAAACCGCCGGCTACCTCCACGATATCGGCAAAGTGGGAATCAGCGACCGGCTGCTTCTCAAGGAGGGGCCCTTGACCAGGGAGGAGCGGGCCATCATCCAAACCCATCCCCTGATCGGCGAGAAAATCGTCCGGCCCCTGGGACTCAAGCCGCAAGCAAGAGAAATTATCCTGCACCATCACGAGCGCTGGGACGGCCGGGGCTACCCCCAGGGGATGGCGTGGGAGGAGATTCCTTTCCTCTGCCGCCTGGTGGCCCTGGCCGACGTCTTTGACGCCCTCACCAGCGACCGGCCTTACCGTCGCCGGTTCTCCCTCCAGGATGCCCTGAAGAAGATCCGGGCGGCGGCCGGGACTCAGTTCGACCCGGACCTGGCCCGGCACTTCGTCAAGCTGATCTCCTCCCAAACGCGAAACCCCGTTCCTTTATCGGGAACCCAAGTTAAGACCTCTGAAAAATTCACCAAATCCCACCCAGGCCTTCTCTAACGGGCCCGGCAAGCCGCGTCCCTACGGTAAGATGCCTGATTTAAAAGACTTATTAAAGGTAGGGAGGGCGCCGCCCCTCCGGCGGTTATGGCGCCGGCGTCACCTTTACACCTTCCCTTTCCTGACTATTTTTCAAATCTCTATTTTTTCAGGGGATTCGATTTAAGTACTTGCGGGAATATTCCGAGCTTTGAGGAGAGGGGGGAGGGGGGAGAAGAGAATTCACCTCTGCCGGGTCTGGGGGAGAAATGG
>Ga0315282_10001967_pt1 | contig 38458 bp, 35 predicted proteins | sample YL17G07_20_MG_FD_203693 | JGI IMG/M metagenome (GOLD analysis project Ga0315282, IMG submission 203693) | Sediment microbial communities from Yellowstone Lake, YNP, Wyoming, USA - YL17G07_20 | ecosystem: Environmental > Aquatic > Freshwater > Lake > Sediment | place: USA: Wyoming | collected... | reverse complement strand
ACGGCTCTCGACCGCTTTGTCCAGCAGGCGGTGCTGCAGGTGCTGCAACGCATCTTCGACCCGACCTTCTCTGCCCACAGCTACGGCTTTCGGCCGGGGCGTTCAGCGCATCAAGCGGTGGCCGCCGCCCAAGACTACTTGGCGAGCGGCTACCGGTCGGTCGTGGACCTCGACCTCGAGAAATTCTTCGACCGAGTGAATCACGACCTCTTGATGGGGCGACTGGCTCAGCGCGTGTGGGACACGCGCGTGCTGAAATTGGTCCGTGCGTTTCTCAACGCCGGGGTCATGGAGAATGGACTGGTCAGTGCGACGGAGGAAGGCACCCCGCAAGGGGGGCCGCTGTAACGTGTACGTCCGCAGCGCCCGAGCGGGACATCGGGTGATGGCGAGCATCACGCTCTTCATCACGACGCGGCTCAAGCTCAAGGTCAACGCCGCGAAGAGTGCGGTGGCAACGGGCAGGGAGCGGACGTTTCTGGGCTTCAGCTTCACCCACGGCCAGCGGCCGAAGCGGCGCCTTGCCGACAAGACCCTGGTGCGATTCCGAGCGCGAGTCCGGACGCTGACCTGTCGAGTGCGTGGCGTGAGCCTGCGCCAGATGGTGCAGGAACTCGGTGCGTATCTGCGCGGGTGGCGGGCGTATTTCGGCTTCTGCCAGCCGCCGACGATTCTCGGGCGGCTTGACAAGTGGATTCGGCGACGGCTTCGTGCCGTCGTCTGGAAACAATGGGCACGGCCCGGCACGCGATTCCGTCAGCTGCGGAAACGCGGGGTCAACGCCAAGGACGCCATTCTCACGGCGCGGAGTAATCGCGGCCCGTGGCGAGCGACCTTGACGGCGGCTGTTTGCTGGGCGCTCCCCGGCGCTTACTTCGACTCGCTCGGGCTGCCTTATCTGGCGGGCGAGTGACACTCAACCGGCCGAACCGCCGTGGTACGGACCCGTATGCCCGGTGGTGTGGGAGGGGCGACATCGCGAGGTGTCCCCCTATCCCGATCAGCGTCCACCGCCCGTTCGGATCAGCTGAAATCAGCGGATACTTCAGCATGCCGAAAAGAACGCGAGCGCGAATCGAAGACGGCGGATGGTGACATTGGTCCGGCGCGGTACATCGTTGCGGGCCGAGCTGAGGGACCAGAGCGCGCTCGGCGAATTCGGGGCGGCCGCCATTCAGCGAGCGTTGCGCGCCCGGTCGTACGGCCACATCCCGACCGTGCGAACCATTGGACGCATTCTCGAGCGACGGGGGGCCGTTGACTATCGCCGCCGGGTGCGTCGCCCGGCACCGCCGCCCGGGTGGTACCTGCCGGACGTCGCGGCCGGCCGCGCCGAACTGGATAGCTTCGACGTCATTGAAGGTCTGCGACTCGGCGACGCGACCGATATGGATGTCTTGACCGGGACATCCTTGCACGGCGGCCTCGTGGGCGCGTGGCCCGCACCGTCGTGGAACGCCAGGCACGTCGTGGCGACGCTGCTCGCCCATTGGCGTCAACTGGGCTTGCCTGCGTATGCGCAGTTCGACAACGACAACCGGTTTCGGGGGCCGCATCAGTACGTCGACGTCGTCGGACGGGTGATGCGCCTGCGCCTCAGTCTGGGCACCACCCCGGTGTTTGCACCGCCGTGCGAACCGGGGTTTCAGAACGCCGTGGAGAATCTCAATGGCCGATGGCAAGCCAAAGTGTGGGCGCGCTTTACCCCGGGCTCGTTGGCGGAATTGCTCGCTCACTCCAACCGCTACATGGTCGCGAGTCGACAGCGCGCCGCGGCCCGATCGGAGATGGCACCACCGCGCTTGGCCTTCCCGCGTCGCTGGCGGCTCGACCTTCAGGCTCCGCTGCGTGGTCGTATCATCTTCTTGCGCCGAACGTCCGAGCGCGGTGCGGTCTCGTTCTTGGGGCATACCGTATCGGTCGATCCACTCTGGCGCCATCGGCTCGTTCGCCGCGAAGTCAGCCTCAGCGACCGACGTGCCTCTTTCTACAGCTTGCGACGCGCACGACCGGACGAGCAGCCGCTCCTGCGAGCGATTGCGTATGTGCTTCCCGAGCGGCCCTTCAAAGAGTGACCGGGAGGCTCTGTCACCGGCCCACATTGGCACAGATTCCCGCTGTCGGCACGGGCGAGGGCCGCTCAAGACAAACGAGTGCGCTTCGACAGCCGCCAAAGGCGGCTTGTGCGCTGGGTGTGGCAGGGATTCACGAAGGCCTCTTGGTTGTGGGGACTTCGTGAATCCTTGCCACACCCAGCGCACAGGCGGACGGCGAAGCCGTCCACGTCGAAGCGCACGACGTTCCAATCGGCGTACATCGGCGTAATCGGCGGATAGACAATTGTGGCCCCAGCGTCACACGAAAGGATCTGTTTCTTTCACTTCGTGCAACGCCGGCGAGAATCCGACCCGCTTGCACTGGAAGCTGCGGGCGCCGAAATTCAGGATCAGCCCGCGCTCCACCCTGGCGGCCTTCAGGTAGTTGATCATCTGCGCCTGCTCGATGCCGCCGATCTGGGGCAGGGCCTTCACCTCCACGAGCAGCTCGCCGAAGCACACGAAATCGACCCGGTAGAGCGAATGGAGGACGCGCGCCTTGAACCTCACCCGCATCGTCACTTCGTGGTCGAACGGGATGTCGCGTTCTGCCAGCTCCAGTGCCAGCGCTTCCTGGTAGACCGGCTCGAGGAAACCGCATCCGAGCTCGCGGTGTACTTCGAGCGCTGCGCCGATGACGGCATGCGTCTGGAAGTCACGAATCGGGAAGTGCTGCTGCATGCGGGAACGTCTGGCAAGAAACGCACCGCGCGGCGGAAGGGCCGTATAGCGTGAAATGTCGCGGATTCCTGCGTCAGACGGAGGGCGACGTCGCGAAAACTGCCGCCCGGGGGCGCCCGCAGGTTTGCAGGGATTACGAGCAGTCGGCTGACGCCTGCGAGACTTCGCGAGGCGCGGGCGCCGGTCAGCAGGCAACGAGCGAGGCTGCGCCTCAGACCGCGGAGACTCGACTCATCTGGTGCAGGTTTCGGGAGTCAAGACGGCTGGCGGCGAGGTGGCGGCGCAGGGTTGTTGCTTTGCAGTCTCCGCTGCAGGGCGAGAAGCGGGGCGCTGCCCGGTGTCTTCCTGAGACCTCGTTCGACCGTAGACGCCGCGCTCGCGCCGTCGCCGGCGCGCAGTTGCAGCTCCGCCACCCGCGCGATCGTCGTCGCGTCGTCGTCGCCGATCTCGGAGGCCTGCTTCAACCACCTGACTGCCTCGGCCCGATCGTCGAGGCGCAGGCAAAGATGTCCGATCTGTTCGGGCAATTCGCGCAGATCCCGATCGTTGGTCGTCAGGGCCAGGTAGCGCAGCAGCGAGTCGCGCGCTGACGCCAGATCGCCGCGACGCTCGGCCAGCAAGGCGGTCTGGCGATAGGCGGCGGGGTCGACCGGCGTCCGGCGCAGCGCCTGTTCGAACGACTGCTGCGCGCCGCTGGCGTCGCCTGCCAACAGTTGCGCCCGGCCGCGCAGCGTGAACGTTTCGCTGGGCGCATCGGCCGCGCGCGCGGCCCGGTCCAACGCCTCGAGCGCCTTGTTCAAATAGCCCCGGTCGTGGCGCGTCTCGGCCGACTCGAGCCAGATGCGTCCGAGCGCCTGGTACACGCGCGGCTGAGACGGCTCGCGTTCGGCCGCCCTCGTCAGTTCGGCGACCGCCAGGTCCGTGCGGCCCAACCGTCCGTAGATCAGGCCAGCGTCGATGAGATGATCCGGGCGCGTGGGTTCCAGCGCCGCCAGTTGTTCGAGCTCGCGGATCGCTTCCGAATCCCGTTTCATCACCAGCAGGAACCTGATCAACTCTTCCCGCACGGCTGCGCTGAATCGTTGCTGGTCGGCGGGGGTGCCCGTGCGCATGGGCGCCAGCGTCAACGCACGCGTCAGCGAGTCGATGGCGGCGGAAGTCTGGCCAAGCTGTCCCTGGCAGATGCCAAGCAGGTAGAACGCCTCGGCGAACCGGTCGTTCAACCGCACGGCCTGACCGAGCTTCCTGGCCGCCATCGCCGGGTCGCCCAGCCGGAAGAGGCTCAGGGCAAGCTTGTAGAGCACGGTCGCGGACCGGTCGTCGAGCGCCAGGTAGCTGTCGTAGCTTTCGGCGGCCCGGGCAAAGCGCTCGAGCGCAAAGTTGACGTCGCCGAGGTCCTCGAACGGTGTGGGCGCGGTGGGGTCCAGTCGCGTGGCCGTCCGGAGGTCCCGCAGCGCGGTTTGCAGGTCGCCACGGCGCCGGTAGGCCTGGCCCCGCTGCAGGTAGGCCGACATCGAGCCCGGTTTGAGGACAATCGCCCCGCTGAAGTCCTCGATGGCCACAAAGGGCTGGTCTGACGCCAGGGCGTTCTCGCCCTCGACCATCAGCCGGCGGTATCGCGCCTCTTGGGCAATTGTCGTGTACAGCAGGGCTGCCGCCACGGCAGCGACCGCAATGGCGAGGGCAACCAGGCCAGGGCTCCTCATGGACCGGTATCTTACCTTGAATGGCGGGGATCCTCGCCCCTCGACAAGCTCAGGGCACCCCGAGCAACGTCGAGGGGTGTACCCCCCTGGCCAGGTTGCTCCGGGGGGGAACGCCCCACTCCGGCGCCTCGTGCACGAGAGGCGGAACTTTTGTGGTTCCAACGGGTTCTAATGTGTCAGGAAGATCAGGTCAGACTGGCGATTGGCGGCGGATCGCCCCGCCAGCGAACGTCCCGGGTGATGGTCGTGCTCTCCCCTGACATGGGGGCATCGAACTGGTATAGTTGCGATGAACGAGAACCAAGCCGGGGAGCTCGCGGTGAAGAGAGCGCCAGCGATTGGCTGGTCGGAATTCGCGGGTCCGGAGGCCCTGCTGGTCCAGCGGTGTGCCGCCGGGGACGAGCAGGCGTGTGTCGAGCTGGTCAACGAACACCAGCGGATGGTGTACCAGCTCGGCCTGCACCTGCTTGGCGACCCCGAGGAGGCCCGGGACCTCTCGCAGGAGGTGTTCCTGCGCGTCTTCCGCACGATTGGCCGCTTTCGCGGCCATTCGGCGCTCAGGACGTGGATCTACCGGATCGTCATCAACCAGGCCCGCAACCGCCAGCGATGGTGGAAGCGCCGCCATCGCTCCGAGCAGGTTTCACTGGACGAGCACCTCGAGCAGTTCGGCGATGCCTCGTCGCCCGTCGAACGGACGACGCCCGATCGGGTGTTCGGGCAGAAGGAGCTGGCGTCGCAGATCTGGCACGCGCTCGAGAACCTGCCTTTCGACCAGCGAACGGCGATCACGCTGCGCGAAATTGACGGGTTGAGCTACGACGAGATCGCGTTCTCGCTCGGCGTTGCGGTTGGGACCGTGAAGTCGCGGTTGACCCGGGCGCGCGAGGCGCTCCGGGCCCAGTTGAAAGAGGCGGCTCAGTCATGAAGTGGAATTGCGCGGCCGTTCGCCGTCGGGTGTGCGAGTACCACGACGGCGAGTTGACAATCGACCAGCGGGTGGCGATCCAGGAACATCTGCGGTCCTGCGTGGCCTGCGAGGCCGAGGCGCAAGCCGTGATGGACGTCGGGAGCGCGTTGCGCGCCGCGGCGGCCGAGCGCGCGTTTGCCGATGATTCACCGGATCTCGACGGCCTGGCTGCGGGTGTCCTCAGCCGCTTCCGCGCGGAGCAGGAAGAGTCGTTTTCGCGCACGGTTCACCGCATGTTCGAGGACCTGCACCTCGTCTGGGCGGCGCTGGGCGCGACGACGGCCACGTTTGCGTGCCTCGCGATCACCGTCGGCATCTTCTATTTCAGCAGGGCCGAACATCCGGATTCCCTCGCCGCACTCATCAATACGATGCGTCTGGACGACAGTGCGATGGTGCTGCCGCGCCAGGAGGTGCCGAGCCCGGACCCGCGCCACCGCGACGCCGTGCCCGAGCTCCTCGGCGACGAGGACATCATGCTGGACACGACGATCACGCGCGAGGGGCGTGTCGACATGGCCAGCCTGCAGCTGATGAATCCGGATGGCTCGGGCGGCGAGCGTGAGGAAACGGACTGGAAGACGATCGGCGACGTGCTGGATTCGGTCGCCCAGGCGAGGTTCGCGCCCGCGCGCCTCGGCGGCGAGCCCGTTGCCGTGAAGATGTTCTGGTACCTGACTCGCACGACCGTTCGTCCGAAGGCGCCCGGCGAGGTACACGACCACGGGCGCCCCACGCCGACCCACGTGGCGTGACCACGGTCAGACTCCGGGCTTTGGGCGGCCTGAAGCCCAGAGCCCACGCCTCATTCCTGCCGCTTTGCTTTCACAGGCGCATTCGACGCGGCATCGGTCTTCTCTGACGGCGCTTCGCCCCTCGCCGTCGCCACGTTGTTCATCGTATCGATCGCGCGGATGACGAGGGTGCGCGTCTGCCCCTCGTTGTCGAGCGGCAGTTCGTACTGCTCGAAGCGCGAGTCGGCGATGCCGTCCTTCGGATAGATGGGACGCCACCGCTCCGCGTCGATTGAGTAGTCGACGCGCTGTACCGCCGACTGGTCGTCACGCACCTCGAACAGCAGCACCACGCCCTTCCCCTCGCGTCGCATGCCGGTCACACGGATCGTTGGCGGGGTGTTGTCGATGTCGAACGACGTGCTGTCCTGCTCGCCCGCGAGCGCGGTTCCCGGAGGATTGGACGGCGCGTCGGATGCGATGATGCGGACCGTATAAGTGCCGTTGGGAACCGACGTCGTGTCCCAGACGAAGAGCGGATCCGTGAGGTCGCGCTTCAGCGTTCGCCACGTTGATTCATCCTCGCGCCGGTACTGCACGTCGTACTGCAGCTTGTCGTCGTTGTCGTCTTCAGCTTTCCAGGTGAACGTCTGCAATCCCTTCTGGTACACGCGACGTCCGAGTGCCGGCCCCATCCCGCTCGACGAGGCAAGGGATGCGCCCTGCGCGGCCGGCGGTTGCGGCCGGTTGTCCTGCGTGTCGTCGAAACCGGCGATTTCCATTTCACCCGTCGAAAACGGCTTCTGGAACACGGCGCCGGGCGGATAGACGGTGATCGACGTGACGCGAGGCCGGACGTTCTTCTCCAGGTAGGCGGCGGTGACCGACGTGAGGATCGGCGTTTCCTTGCCGCTCAGCACGGCTTTCCACTGCAGGAACCGCGCTTTCGGGCTCGTGATTTGCTGGCCGTCCGCGTTCGTGTAGGCGTCGGACCAGCCGCTCCAGGTGTCGTCGGGAATCGAGCTGTTGCCCGATCGCGTGAACAGCTGCAACTGGCTGCCGCGCGGTTGGATGGCCCGCCAGTTGATCGTGCCCCAGGTCGAAATCGTTTCGGCGTCGTGCACTTCCGACACGTACGTGCCCGTGGCCGCCTGTTGCGCCGAGAGGCGGAAGATCTTGCCGGGGTTCGCGCTGGTGACGAGGACACCCCGGGGCCCGTCGGCGAGGAAACGCGTCACCTGCTGCGCCGCGGCGCGCGCGAGCAGCGTCACCCGCGGTGGATCGCTCGGCACGATCCGGAAGATCTTGCCCTTGTTGCCGGTGCCGACCAGGAGCGAGCCGGCCGGTTCGACCAGGATGTCGTAAGGCGAATCCTCGGGCGACTCCCAGATCGTGTCCGTGGTCCCATCCGGCTGGATTCGATAGACCGCGCCCGTGACGGTGCGGCGCACTTCGCGCCTCGCGCCCTTGGTGTCGGCCATCCCCATCGACGAGAGATCGACGACCGAAATCGCCGTCACCTCGGTGGACACCGATGGGATGGGCGCCGCGCCGGTGGCCGCGCCGCCGCTCATCGTCTCGGCTGTCGTGCGCTCCTCCGCCGGCTGCTTCGCGCCCACCGCGGCGGCGTAGATCACGCCCTTCGCGTCGATGCGCAGCGCGTGAATCTCCCGAAACGCCGAATCGACCAGCACGAACGCTTTCCCCTGCGGGTCGATGCGGAAGATCATGCCCGGCGATTCCGTGCCGGCCACGAGGTTGCCGTTCGCGTCGAACGTCAGCGCGACGACGTGCGTCGCCTTGGTCCGGTAGAACACGTCGCCCTTGCCGTCCGGGGTGATCTTGTAGATGACGCCCTTGTCGCCGGTGGCCGCGAAGACATTTCCGTGCGCGTCGACGGCGAGCGCCCAGATGTACTTGTCCTTTGGATCGAAGAAGGTGGCCGCGACGCCCTTGGCGTCCACCTTGTAGATCTTGCCGTCCGGCGACGTGCCCACGTACAGTCCGCCGCCTGGCGCCGGCGCGAGCGCGTGGACCTCGAGTTCGGGCGCGTCGTAGAAGACAGCGGCGCTGCCCGTCGCGTCCACGCGGTACACCTTGCCCTCGTTGCCGCTGCCCACATACACCGAGCCGTCAGGAGCGGGCACGATGGCCCACAGGAACGGCGAGTTCGTGTCGTGCACCACCTGCATGGCGGGTCCAAGCAGCAGCCGGCCGTCGCTGTCGATCGACAGGTCCGTGACGTCTCCCTTGAGGAACTCCGTTCGCGACGACGTCTGCCAGAAGACCGGGCCCGCGGCCCGCGCGGCAACGCCGGCGAGGAAGAACAGAATCGTGGCCGCTACGGCCGCCCGGCGCGGCAACCGTGGCGCAATTCGCGTAGTCATGGGCATTTCCCGGGTTGTCTTTGATGAGAGTCCGCAGTTGACTGTCAACGGTCAACCGTCAACCTCGCAACGGCCAACCGGGCACCTGTCAACTGGTGACTGTGAAGCGGGCATGCGGCTACTCGGTGCCCTCCACGTTGATGGTCAGCTGGCGAGTGCCGCTGACCGCCAGATCGGTCGGCACTTCCCACTCGCCGAGCGCCGCGTTCCGCAGCGGAATGAAGCTGCCGCCGTTGCGATCGCCCTCGAAGACGGCCAGCACCGACGGCGGAAGCGCCGACAGGTACTCGCCCCCGACGACGCCGCCGGCGTCGGCCGCGAGCAGCCTGATGTAGAGGGTGTTGTTCTTGTGCGCGTTGTTGAGCGCGCGGATCATCTGGTTCAGGCCGCGCGGTTCCAGCGGCTGGTGCAGTTCCCGCTGCTCCCACTGCGACAGGTGCGACCCGTCCGACACGAGGATCGACAGTGTCCCGCTGGCGTTCGCGGGAATGGTCACCGGCACCGTCCGGACGATCTCCTCGCCGCGGTAGGTGCGCAGGAGGATCTTCAACGGCACGGTGTCGCCCGGCCGCGTACGCATGCTGTCGAGCCAGACGCGTTCGAGCTTCGCCGTGCGCGGCTGCTCGCTGGTCTTGATCGTGAGGTCGACGTGATCGATCTCGACCGGCTCGAAGTCATTGCCCAGCAGGACCGCGAGCGGGGCGACGATGTAGGTTGCCGCCCCGATGGACGGCTGATCGCCGGCGAACACGTCCTGGAAGCTGACCGGGTCGTGCTTGCTGACGAACGCACGCCCGCTGACGCTGTAGGTGACCGTGCCGTAGTCGCGCTCGTAGGACGACAGCGTGTTCAGGATCGAGACGTAGGTGAGCAGCGGCGTGAAGAGCTGATCGTTGACCACCTGGTAGTGGAATTCCTTCTTCAGGCCGCGCTCGCTTTCCAGTGTCAGGTTCAACGGGATCGTGTGCGGCTGCCGGCCGAACGTGCCGGCGATCGCCGTCGATCGGTCCTGCTGGAACGTCCCGATCACCTCGCCCGTCGCCGAGATCTTCATCGACGAAGAGAGGCTGGGCAACAGCGTGTAGACATAGGCCCGCGTCATGGGGAACTCGGTCGGCCCGAGGTTGTAGAACGGGTGGCCGAACGCATACACCTCGTTGCCCTCGACTTCGGTCACCGTTCCCGTGGCGCCGAGCGCGAGGTCGCCGCCGACGAGCTCGACGCCGACCGCGTCGCCCGGCTGTAGTTTCGCTGCAGATTGCTGCCCGGTCCCGGTCGCGCCTGCGCCCTGGGCGATCGGCAGTCCTCCGCTCATCGGCACGAAGCCGACAGCTTTGAAGGCGCCGGCGACGGTGTCGGCAACCGACGGATCGAAGCCGGACATGACGAGCGGCGTGGCAATCGGCGTCAGCATCGTCCCGACCACGCCGCCGGCGGCCGGCAGTCCGGCGGCGGGTCCGAGCATCTGCACGTCCTCGGGCCGTTGCGCGAACGGATGCACCCAGGAAAACGCCGTGCGCAGGGCGGCCGCCAGGCCTTCGCGCGTGACCGGCAACTGCAGTTTCGCCTGCGGCACCGGCGGACGGTGGGCGGGCAGCGCGGCCATCTCCCGCATTTCGGCGATCGGGGTGATCCCCGCAATTGCTTCCTTCGAGAACTGTCCCATCGAGTAGGCGACCGCGCCAATCATGCGGCCGTCGATGTAGACCGGGCTGCCGCTCATCCCGGCGATGACGCCCGTATTCGCCAGCGGGCCGCCTTCGAGCCTGGCGAGAATCAGGTTCCGCCGCGGCCCTGCGACGTTGCGCAACACGCCGAGGATGTGGACCTTGAATTCCTCGACGTTCGAACCTTCGAAAACGGTTCGCCCGATCCCGACCATGCCCGGCCGTATCTCGTCGACGGACATGTAGCGGCTGGCGGCGGGGAGCGAGATCACGCAGAGGGCAACGATGGCAAAAAGGGCGGCTGCGAACCCACGAGGATTCATGAAGAGATTACTCACACCGATCCGAGAGGGACGGCTTTCAAGGGTGGTGAATCGGATCAAGTTCTGGGTATGGTCACCAACCCTTATAGCGAAAGAACTGCTTGCGGGTCAAGGAGAAAAGGGCGATCGCTTGACAGCGGCGACGGGCGTTTGGTATCGTCGCTCGTCTCTTCGCTGCAGCCGATGCGATGTTGAATTACCCCCGTCCCGGTGTCTGTGTCGCTCTGGGCCCGCGCGCCCGGACGGCGGCTGTGTCGGCCGTGCCGGGTGCGGGGTATTGGTGGTATTGCAGCCATAGAAGAGGCAGTGTGGCCTGATCTGTAGCTCCAGGCGGCGACCATCCAAGCCTCTTCAACCAAGCCGGTTGAAGAGGCTTTTTGCGTTTGTGGAGGCGTGTGAAGACCGCGCTGATCTGCCAGACGGTGACGGCGACGACAACGGCCGAGCTTCGGGCGCGCCGAGACGCCGCCTGCGACGTCGACCTGGTCGAGCTGCGTCTGGACGGCGTGACGGACCCGGACGTTCGTGGCGCGCTCGCCGGTCGTCGGCTTCCCGTGATTGTCACGTGCCGGCCGGTCTGGGAGGGAGGGCGCTTCGATGGCTCCGAGGAAGAGCGCCACCGCCTCGTCGAGCAGGCGCTCGAGGCCGGCGCCGACTACGTCGACATTGAATGGCGCGCGGGCTTCGGTGACCTCGTCGATGCGCGGCGCGGCCGAGGCATCGTGCTTTCGGTGCACGACTTTCACGGAGTTCCCGCGGACCTGGCGTCCTCCTACGTGGCGATGCGACAGACGGGCGCGGAGGTCGTCAAGATCGCCATCACCGCGCGCCGGCTGAGCGACCTGTTCGCGCTCGACGCGCTTGCCGAAGGTCCGAAGGTCCGGAGGGCCGGAGGTCCGAGGGTCGGACTTTCGGACTCTGTCTTCATCGCAATGGGCCCCGCCGGCGTCGCCACGCGCATCCTGCCCGCGCGGTTCGGCTCGCGCTGGACGTATGCCGGTTCCGAGGCGCCCGGCCAGATGAGCGCGCAGCGCCTGCTCACCGAGTTCCGCTTTCGCGACCTTTCTCGATCACCGGCCGTGTATGGCGTCGTCGGCACTCGGGCGAGCCACTCGCGTTCGCCTTCGATCCACAACGCGGCGTTTCGCGCCGACCGCATCGATGCGGTCTACCTCCCGTTCGAAACCGACGACTACGCCGATTTTCTCGCGTTCGCCGAACGCCTGCCGGTCGCCGGCGCCAGCGTGACGATGCCGTTCAAGCGGACAGCCCTCCGGCACGCAGACGAGGTGGACGAGGTGGCGCAGCGCGTCGGAGCCGTCAACACCCTGCGACGGGAGGGAGGAACCTGGCGGGCGACGAACACCGATGTAGACGGATTCCTCGATCCGATTCGCAGCGTTCCGTTGCGTGGCCGTCGCGTGGCGATTCTCGGTGCGGGTGGGGCGGCCCGAGCGGTGGCGGTGGCCGCCGCGGGGCAGGGCGCGAGCGTCTCGGTGTTTGCGAGAAACCGGGAACGGGCTCGCGCGGTTGCGGCGCTGGTCGGAGGCCAGGCGTTCGACGGCGTGCCGGACGAGGGTGTGTGGGATGTTCTCGTGAACGCGACGCCTGTCGGCTCGGCACCGGACGTCGACGAATCTCCGATACCTGCCGACCGGCTGGCCGGCGAACACCGGCCATCGACTTCCCGGATTGTGTATGACCTCGTTTACGACCCGGCCGAGACGCGCCTGATCCGCGACGCGCACGCAGCCGGCTGCCGAACCATCGGCGGGTTCGAGATGCTGGTCGCGCAGGCGCAGCGGCAGCGGGAATGGTGGATGCGATGAAGATCACTTCGTTCGAAGAATTCGCGGCGCTTGCCAGGGAGGGCACCTTCGTGCCGGTCTGCAAGGAGATCCTGGCGGATCAGCTGACGCCGGTGTCCGCGTTCCTGAAGATTGCCGAACACTCCGACTACGCGTTCCTGTTCGAGAGCGTGGAGGGCGGCGAACACGTCGGCCGGTACTCGTTTCTGGGGAAGGACCCGTTCCTGATCCTCCGCGCGCGTGACGGCAAGACGGCGATCGACCGGGCGGGAACGACGGTCACGAGCGACGACCCGTTTCTGGGCGCGCTTCGCCGCACGCTGAACGAGTTCCGGGCGCCCGTGGTGGCGGGGTTGCCGCGCTTCACCGGCGGAGCGGTGGGCTTTCTCGGCTACGACGCCGTGCCGTGGTTCGAGCCGGTCCAGGTGCAATCCGCAGAACCCAGCCCGGAGCTCGCGAGCGCACCGACCGCCGCGTTCATGCTGTTCGACACGGTCCTCGCCTTCGACCACGTGCAGCATCGACTGCTCCTCATCGCCAACGCGCGCGTGACTGTTGACGAGGACCTGCGCGCCCTCTACCAGTTTGCATGCGCGAAGATCGAGTTCCTCGAGCGGGAACTCGAGCGCAGCCTGTCGCGCGGCAACGGGCGGCACGACGGCAAGGTCTGCATCACCTCGAACATGACGCGCGAGCAGTTCGAAGCGGCGGTTCGCCGCGGCAAGCAACACATACTCGCCGGCGACATCTACCAGGTGGTGCTGTCGCAGCGCTTCGAAACCGAACTCGACGTGGATCCGTTCACCGTCTATCGGGCGCTGCGGCACGTCAATCCCTCGCCCTACATGTTCTTCATCCGCATGGGCGGGCAGGCGCTCGTCGGGGCGTCGCCGGAGATGCTGGTGCGCGTCGAAGATCGGCACGTCGAGACGCATCCGATCGCCGGGACGCGGCCGCGCGGCGCGAGCAAGGAGGAAGACGTCCGCCTCGCGGACGAGCTGAAGGCCAACGAGAAGGAGCGCGCCGAGCACGTGATGCTCGTCGATCTCGGCCGCAACGACGTCGGGCGGATCAGCGAGGCCGGTTCCGTGCGCGTCCCCCAGTTCATGGGGCTCGAGCGCTTCTCGCACGTGATGCACCTGGTGTCGGTCGTCGAAGGCCAGCTGGCGCAGGGCTGCGATCGCCTCGATGCGCTCGCCTCCTGTTTTCCGGCCGGAACCGTGTCGGGCGCGCCGAAGATTCGCGCGATGGAGATCATCGCGGAGCTCGAGCCGACGCGGCGCGGCGTCTACGCGGGTGCGGTCGGCTACCTGGATTTCGCCGGCAATCTCGATTTCTGCATTGCCATCCGCACCATCGTGATGCACGGCCGGCGCGCGCTGCTGCAGGCGGGCGCCGGCATCGTGGCGGATTCCGATCCGGCGGCCGAGTACGACGAGACGTGCAGCAAGGCGCAGGCGCTGGTCCGGGCGCTGGAGATCGCGCAGCGGGGGTTGTGATGGTGCTCGTCATCGACAACTACGATTCGTTCACCTACAACCTCGTCCAGTATCTCGGCGAACTCGGGGCGCAGGTGGTCGTGCGGCGCAACGACCGGACAACGGTGCGCGAGGTGGGCGGCCTGGCGCCGGATCACATCCTGATCTCGCCCGGGCCAGGCCGGCCGGAGAACGCGGGCGTGATCGTCGACGTGATCCGGTTTCTGGGCGCGGCGATCCCGATCCTCGGCGTCTGCCTCGGCCACCAGGCAATCGGGATGGCGTTCGGCGGCCTGGTCGTGCGCGGCACGCGGCCGATGCACGGCAAGACGTCGCGCATCGAGCACGACGGCAGCGGCGTGTTGCGCGGCCTCGGCAACCCGTTCACCGCCTGCCGCTACCACTCGCTCGTCGTCGCCGACAGGCAGTGGCCAGAGGTGCTCGCGGTCACCGCGCGCGCGTGCGACGACGGGGCCGTGATGGCGCTGCGGCATCGCGAGCGGCCGATTCACGGCGTGCAGTTCCACCCGGAATCGATCCTGACGGAGTCGGGCCGGCAGATCCTGCGCAATTTCCTGGCGATGTAACGACGATGTTCAGACAACTACTCGAGAAACTCACCCGCCGCGAAGACTTGACCGCCGACGAAGCCGCGTCGGCCATGGACGCCATCATGGAGGAACGGGCGACGCCCAGCCAGATGGCCGGGCTGCTGATGGGGCTCGCGATGAAGGGCGAGCGGCCGCCCGAGGTCGTCGGGCTGGCGCGCGCGATGCGCAACCACGCCGTCGCGTTCGCCACCTCGGGCGGCGATGCCATCGACGTCTGCGGAACGGGCGGCGACGGCGCCGGCACGTTCAACATCTCGTCGATTGCGGCGCTGGTGGTTGCTGCAGCGGGCGTGCGCGTCGCCAAGCACGGGAACCGCTCGGTGTCGAGTCGCTGTGGAAGCGCCGACGTGTTCGAGGCGCTTGGCGTGAAAACGGCCGCGCCCGTGCCCGTCGTGCAGCGTTCGCTCGACGAGGCGGGCATCGCGTTTCTCTTCGCCCCGTCGTTCCATCCGTCGATGCGGCATGCGGCGGGCGTGAGGAAGGAACTGGGCCTGCGCACGGCGTTCAACCTGCTCGGACCGCTGACCAATCCCGCCCGGCCGCGCCGTCAGCTCGTCGGAGTGCCGCGCCCCGAGCTGACCGAGTTGCTGGCGCGCGCGCTCGCGAGGCTCGGCTCCGACCGCGCGTGGGTCGTGCATGGGGCCGATGGCCTCGACGAGATTTCGACGACCGGGTACACGAAGGTGTCCGAGTGTCGCGACGGCGCCGTGAACACCTTCTACCTGCACCCGTCCGACGTCGGCCTGCCGAAGGCCGGGCGGGCTGCGCTGGCGGGCGGCGATGCCAGTGAGAACGCCGCCATCGCCCGCGCGGTTCTCGGCGGCGAGCCGGGCGCCCGCCGCGACATCGTCGTGCTGAACGCCGCCGCCGCCCTGCTGGTGGCCGGCCGGGCGCGCGACCTGCGGGAAGGGCTGGCGATTGCCAGCGCCTCGCTGGACGAGGGGAAGGCCGCCGCGATGCTCGACGCGATGGTGAAGGCGTCACAGGGTGAGCAGGCTTGATGACACAACATGATTTGCTGGACCGGATCGTGTCGACGGCGAGGGGGGCCGTGGCGTCGCGGCAGCAGTCACGCCCGCGCGCCATCGTCGAACGCGAGGCGGCCGACCGCACGCCGCGTGCCGATGCATTCCGTGCGGCGCTGTCGGTCAGCCAGAGGGTCAACGTCATCGCCGAGTGCAAGCGCCGGTCGCCGGTGAACGGGGTTCTGCGCGAGGACTACGACCCGTCCCACCTGGCGCAGTCGTACGAGGCTGGCGGCGCAGCTGCGATCTCCGTGCTCACCGAGCCGTCTTTCTTCGACGGCGCGCTGGAACACCTGACGCGGGTCCGCGCCTCGGTCGCGCTGCCGGTCCTGCGCAAGGACTTTCTCGTGGACGAGTACCAGATTCCCGAGGCGCGGGCTGCAGGCGCCGACGCCGTGCTCCTGATTGTCGCGGTTCTCGGGGACCGTCTCGAGCTGCTCGTGCGGGCGGCGGATCGGTTCGGTCTCGCGGCGCTCGTCGAAGTGCACGATGGGAACGAACTGCGGCGCGCGGTCGATGCGGGTGCTCGCATCATCGGCGTCAACAGCCGTGATCTTCGGACGATGACCGTGCGGCCGGCGACGTGCGCGCACCTCGCGCCGCGGATGCCCGCGGGCATAACGGCGGTCGCCGAGAGCGGAATCCGGACGGGGGAGGACGTCGCTCACCTTCGGGCCGTTGGCTATTCGGCCTTTCTGGTCGGCGAGCGACTCGTGCGCAGCGTGGATCCGGGTGCCTCGTTGCGGGAACTCATCGACGCCTCCGGCGCAGCGAGCACGAAGCACCAGGCACCGCACCAAGCACGAAGCACAAAGCACTGAGCACCAACTGCCATGCACGTGAAGATCTGCGGCATCACGCGCGTCGAAGACGGCCTGCTGGCCGCCGAACTGGGTGCGACCGCGCTCGGCCTCGTGCTCTGGCCGGGCAGTCCGCGAGCCGTCGACCCGTTTCGAGCGCGCACGATCGTCCGGCACCTGCCGCCGCTCGTGTCGATCGTGGGCGTGTTCGTCGATCAGCCGGTCGATTACGTGCGACGGGTGGCGCGCCTCGTGCCGCTGGATGCCGTGCAGTTGCACGGCGGTGAGTCAATCGAGTATTGCCGCGAGGCGGGCGGCCGCGTCATCAAGGCGATCGGACTGTCCGAGGCGGCCGACACGCTGGATCGATGGCCGCGGGAGGTGGTGTTGCTGCTCGATGCAAGCGACGGCGTCCGGCATGGCGGCACGGGCCGCGCAATCGACTGGGCGATGGCCGCGCCGATCGCGAAGGCCCGACCGACGATCCTGGCCGGCGGCCTGTGCGCGGCCAACGTGGCCGCCGCCGTGAGGCGTGTGCGGCCGTATGGCATCGACGTGTCGTCGGGGGTCGAAGCGCGCCCGGGAATCAAGGATCCCGTACGGCTGCGGGAATTCTTCGCGGCGCTCAACGGCGGCGTGGGCCCAAATTGGACCAGGTCCAATTGACAGATTTGTAATCATGGACACAAATTGGACCAGGTCCAATTGACAGATTTGTAATCATGCAAACGGGAGGGCACGGGGTGAAGGCGTTCATCGAATTCGGCCGGCGGGATCCTGACGCTCGGGGCTACTTCGGTCCCTACGGCGGGCGGTTCGTGCCGGAAACGCTGATGGCACCGGTCGAGGAGCTCGAGGCGGCCTACGTGGTCGCCCGGCAGGACGAAGCATTCGCGCGCGAGCTGGACCGATTGCTCCACGAGTACGCCGGCCGGCCGACGCCCCTCTTTGAAGCCGCGCGGCTGTCGGCCCACGCGGGCGGTGGGCGCGTGTTCCTCAAGCGCGAGGACCTCGCGCACACCGGGGCGCACAAGATCAACAACGCGCTCGGGCAGGCGCTGCTCGCGAAGCGGATGGGCAAGCGCCGGGTCATCGCCGAGACGGGCGCCGGCCAGCACGGCGTCGCCACCGCGACCTCCTGCGCGCTGCTCGACCTCCGCTGCGAGGTGTACATGGGCGCCGCCGACATGGAGCGCCAGGCGCTCAACGTGGTGCGCATGCAGATGCTGGGCGCCACGGTGCGACGCGTTGACGGCGGCTCCCGCACCTTGAAGGACGCGATCAACGAGGCGCTGCGTGACTGGGTGACGCATGTCGGCGACACCTACTATCTGTTGGGATCCGTGCTCGGACCCCACCCCTATCCGCTGATGGTGCGCGAGTTTCAATCGGTGATCGGCCGGGAAGCACGCGAGCAGTTCGTGCAGAGGACCGGGCGGCTGCCCGACGTCGTGGTCGCCTGCGTCGGAGGCGGCAGCAACGCGCTCGGCATCTTCGACGGGTTCGTCGATGACGGGTCCGTTCGCCTGGTCGGCGTGGAGGCGGGCGGCACCGGCATCAGCCCCGGCTGCCACGCGGCCCGGTTCTCCGGCGGCACCGTGGGCGTGCTGCAGGGGACGCGCACCTTCGTGCTGCAGGACTCTGCGGGGAACATCGAGAACACGCATTCGATCTCGGCCGGTCTCGACTACGCCGCCGTCGGTCCCGAGCACGCGTGGCTCCGGGACCTGGGGCGCGCAGAGTACGCCTGGGTTTCCGACGACGAGGCCGTCGCCGCCTTTCGGCTGCTCGCGCGTCTCGAGGGCATTCTGCCCGCGCTCGAATCGGCGCACGCGGTGGCCCACGGCTGCCGGCTGGCATCACACCTGGACGGCGGCGGCTCCGTTCTCATCAACCTGTCGGGCCGCGGCGACAAGGACGTCCACACGCTCGAGGCGATGGGGGGCGCGAAATAGCATGTCACGTCTGGACGACACGTTCGCACGGCTGAGGGCGGAAGGGAGGACGGGCCTGGTGACGTATGTGACCGCCGGCGATCCCGACCTGGCTCGCAGTGCGGACATCCTGGTGGCGCTGGATTCGGCGGGCGCCGACGTCCTCGAGGTCGGCGTGCCGTTTTCCGATCCACTCGCCGACGGGCCCGTCATCCAGCGCGCTTCCGAACGGGCCCTCCGTCAGGGAACCACGCTCTCGGGCGTACTGCAGCTGGTCGCGGATCTGCGTCCCAGGCTGCGCGCGCCGGTCGTGCTGTTCAGTTACGTGAACCCGATCGTCCGCAAGGGCCTCGACGCCTTTGCCTGCGATGCGGCCGCCGCAGGCGTCGACGGCGTGCTCGCGCTCGACCTGCCCGCCGACGAAGCGGGCGAGCTGCGCGACGATCTGCGGCGCCACGACATCGACACGATCTTCCTGCTCAGCCCGACGAGCACGACCAGGCGGATCCGCCAGGCGGCGGCGCTCGGCCGGGGGTTCCTTTACGGGGTGTCGCGCCTGGGCGTCACGGGCGCGGGCGCACGGCTCGCCGACACCGCGCGACCGCTCGTGAAACGCATCCGCGAAGAGAGCGACCTGCCGATCGCCGTCGGATTCGGCGTCTCCACGCCGGATCACGTGCGCGAGATCGGTACCTTCGCGGACGCCGCCGTCGTCGGCAGCGCGCTGGTGAGTGCCATCGAAACATCGGCCGGGCGCGATGGCATCCCGGCGCGCATGTCGGAATTGGTCCGATGGTTGAAAGGAGTCGATGGTCGATAGTCAGTCGTTGCGCGCAGCGATGAACCATCGACTGGTCGTGAAGGGGCCCCCAATGACTCTCGAGGACTGGCGGGCACGGATGGACGAGATCGACGAGGCGATTGTCCGGCTGCTCAACGAGCGTGCGGCCTGCGCCGTGGCGATCGGCCAGATCAAGAGACGGGACGGGATCGACGTGTATCAGCCAGACCGCGAGCGCTACGTGGTGGAACGCGTGCGGGCATTGACCGTCCGGATGGGCGGTTCGCTCGGACCGGCGGCAATCGGGCGCCTGTTCGAGCGAATCATCGACGAAGCGCGCGGCCTGGAACTCGCGCACCGTGCGGCCGCGGGCAGTGACGATGAACAGCAGAGTCGATAGTCGATAGCCAGGCTCACGGCTCACGGCTCGCGGCGTCGTCGGCTCGAGGCTGGTGAGCCGGCAGGCGGCTATGGGCTGACGGCGCAGCGTGAGCCGACCCGACGTTGAGCCCTGAGCCCGAGCATCGGTCAACGCACAGAGGGGAGATGGCGGTGGTCATCGTCATGGAGCAGGGGGCGACCGAAGAGCAGATCGGCGTGGTCATCGGTCACCTCGTTCGCCTCGGGTTCGACGTGCACCGGTCGACGGGCACCGAACGAACGGTACTGGGAGCGGTCGGCCGTGGCGACATGGACGACCCGCACACGATTTCCGTGCTCGACGGGGTGCACGAAGTCGTCCGCATCAGCGAGCCCTACAAGCTGGCCAGCCGGGCGTTCAAGCCGTCTGGCACGATCGTCGCCCTGGAGGAGGTGCGCATCGGGGGCGACGAGGTGATCGTCATGGCCGGGCCGTGTTCGGCCGAGAACGAGGCGCAGGTGTTCCAGACGGCGGCGGCCGTCAGGCGGGCGGGCGCGAAGATCCTGCGCGGCGGCGCCTTCAAGCCGCGCAGCTCGCCGTACAGTTTCCAGGGGCTTGGAGAAGAGGGGCTGCAGATGCTGCGCTCGGCGGCGAACGACCAGAACATGAAGCTCGTCTCCGAGGTGATGGACGTGGCGCAGATCGAGGTGGTCGAGCGCCACGCGGACATGCTGCAGGTCGGGGCGCGCAACATGCAGAATTTCTCGCTGCTGCGCGAGCTCGGGCACGTCCGCAAGCCGGTCTTGCTGAAGCGCGGGATCTCGGCGACGATCGAGGAGTGGCTGCTGTCGGCCGAGTACATCCTGGGCGGCGGCAACCCCGACGTGGTGCTGTGCGAGCGCGGTATTCGCACCTTCGAGAACTACACGCGCAACACGCTGGATCTGTGCGCCATCCCGGTCGTGAAGAAGCTCAGTCACCTGCCGATTATCGTGGATCCGAGCCACGGCACGGGCCGGCGCGACAAGGTGGCGCCGATGGCGCGCGCCGCCGTGGCGGCGGGTGCCGATGGCCTGATTATCGAGGTGCACATCGATCCGGACCGCGCGCTCAGCGACGGGGCCCAATCGCTGTTCCCGGGGCAGTTCGACCGCCTGATGGCGGAGCTGCGCATCATCGCACCCGCGATCGGTCGCGCGATCTGTGTCGAACCGGTCGCGCGCAGGGGGTGGGCGGTGTAAGAAAGTGCTGGGTGCTGCGTGCTGAGTGCGGTGCTGAGTGCCCAGGGCTGACGGCGAGGCGCTATGGGTCGGCGCACTTGGCACTTTGCACGTGGCACCGCACCTGGCACTTGGCACAAAGCACCCAGCACCATTTTCCCATGACCAACCCTGTGATCCCCCTCACCGCCGCCGGCCAGCCGCCGGGCGCCCCGCTCGTCTTCCAACGCATCGGCATCATCGGCCTCGGCCTGATGGGCGGGTCGATCGCTCTCGCCGCGCGCGGGATCTGGCCCGCGGGGCTCGTGATTGGCGTCGATCGCAACGAGGTTCTCGAGCGGGCGGTTGCGCGCCACGCGATCGATGTCGCCGCCAGCGACCTGACGATCGTGAGGGAAGCGGACCTCGTGATTCTCGCGGCGCCTGTCCTCCAGAACATCGAGATCCTCCACCGGCTTCCCGACTACGTCGACAAGCCGGTGATCGTGACCGACGTCGGCAGCACCAAGCGCGCCATCGCCCGGGCGGCCGCGACGCTGCCGCCGCGCTTCACGTTCGTCGGAGGGCATCCGCTTGCCGGTTCGACGCACAGCGGAATCGAGGCGGCGCGTCCCGATCTCTTTGCCGGCCGGCCGTGGTTGTTCACGCGGGCCGGCGGCGAGGCGGCGGGGGAGCCCCGGGAGGAGGCGCTGCGGCGGCTGCTCCAGTTCGTGCGGGCCCTGGGAGCGGCGCCGCACGTGGTGGATCCCGAGGCGCACGATCGTCTCGTCGCGTTCATCAGTCACCTGCCGCAGCTCGCGGCCAGTGCGCTGATGCAGGCGGTCGGCGACGCGGCCGGGGCGGAGGGCCTCGCGCTGGCCGGCCGCGGCCTGATCGATACGACGCGGCTGGCCGGCAGCCCGGCGGAGATGTGGGCGGACATCTGCAGCAGCAACGCGGACGAGATCGGGCCGGCGATCGATACGCTCGTCAGCCTGCTGCGGCAGGTTCGCCTCGGCCTGCAGGATCGCGAGGCGATCGCCCGGTTCTTCGACGCCGCCCGGAGGTGGCGCGAGGCGCTCGTCGGAGTCGATCGTCGATAGTTGATCGCCAATCGTTGACTCGGCGATAGACTATCGGCTGCCGCTTTCTTGACGGGCGGCCGGGCTTCGGCCCGATCATCGAGTGAGGATCGTTCATGAACAAAGTACTCGCCAGCGCCGCCGACGCCGTGGCCGCGATTCCCGACGGCGCCAGCATCATGATGGGCGGGTTCGGCCTGTGCGGCATCCCGGAGAACCTCATCGCCGCCCTGCGCGACCGCGGCACGCGCAACCTGACGATCATCAGCAACAACGCGGGCGTCGACGATTTCGGCATCGGCGTGCTCCTGCAGACCCACCAGGTCCGCAAGATGATCTCGACCTACGTCGGCGAGAACAGGGAATTCGAGCGCCAGTGCATGACCGGGGAGCTCGAACTGGAACTGGTGCCGCAGGGAACCTTCGGCGAGCGGATCCGCGCCGGCGGCGCGGGCATCGGCGGCTTCTTCACGCCGACGGGCTACGGCACGGTGGTCGCCGAGGGGAAGGAGACGCGGATGATCGACGGGCGGCCGTACGTGCTGGAGATGCCGCTCAAGGCCGATTTCGCGTTCATCAAGGCGTACCGCGGCGACCCGCTGGGGAACCTCGTGTACCGGAAGACGGCCCGCAACTTCAACCCGATGATGGCGACGGCGGCGAAGGTGACGATCGCCGAGGTGGAGGAACTGGTCGAACCGGGCGAGCTCGATCCGAACGATATCGTGACGCCGGGCATCTACGTCAGGTACATCATGCGCGGGGCGCGCTACGAGAAGCGCATCGAGCGGCGGACGGTGCTGGCAGCAGCGAAATGAACGGAGCGAGTCGAGAGTCGCGAGTCGAAGGGCACTCGTTCACCGGTGCGCACGAGAGTGACCTGTCAACATCGACTATCGACTGGCGGGAGCGAAGCCAATGTCCGTGGACGTGCATTCGCAGCAACAGAAGCAGCGCGCGGCCGAGAAACGCGACCGGATCATCCGGCGCGTCGCGCGCGAGCTGAAGGACGGCGACTACGTCAACCTCGGCATCGGGATGCCGACGCTGGTCGCCAACCAGGTCCCGCCCGGCATTCACATCACGCTGCACTCCGAGAACGGCATGCTCGGCGTCGGCCCGTACCCGACCGACGCCGAGGTGGATGCAGACCTGATCAACGCCGGCAAGGAGACGATCACCGAAACACGCGGCTGCAGCTATTTCAGCAGCGCCGACTCGTTCGCCATGGTGCGCGGGGGCCACATCGATCTGACCGTGCTCGGCGCACTGCAGGTGGATGAAGAGGGCAACCTCGCGAACTGGATGATCCCGGGCAAGATGGTGAAGGGCATGGGCGGGGCGATGGATCTGGTCGCCGGCGCGAAGCGCGTGATCGTTGCGATGGAGCACGCGACGAAGGACGGCGAAGCGAAGATCCTCCACCAGTGCACGCTGCCGTTGACGGGCCGCAAGGTCGTCCATCGCATCATCACGGACATGGCCGTCATCGACGTCACCGAGCGGGGCCTCGTGCTGCGGGAGATCGCCGGCGACACCACCGTCGACCAGGTGAAGGCCGCGACCGAGGCGAACCTGATCATCGACGGACCGCCATCCGTTTTTTGAGCGCAAGGTCGAAAGCGCAACGCCCTCAAAGGTCCCCGTGTCCTCCGATTCCGCTGTCGCGCACAGCAATCAGCCGGCCGTCGAGGTCCGCCAGGCGGTGCTCGACGACCTCGTTGCACATGCGCGGGAAGAGGCTCCGAACGAATGTTGCGGGATGCTCATCGGTACTGACCAGCGCATCGAACGGATGGTCCGGGCGCGCAACATCCTCGGCAGCTCGACCCGGTACCAAATCGATCCCAGGGACCAGTTTGCGGCCATCCGCGGCGCGCGTGAGCAGGGCCAGTCGGTCGTCGGTTTCTACCATTCGCACCCCGCGTCGCCGCCGGCGCCTTCCGAGACTGACCGAACCGAGGCCGCCTATCCGGGCCACTGGTACCTGATCGTTTCCCCGGGCGGCGGCGCGTGCGGCCCGGAGGTGCGGGGCTTTCGACTGCAGGTTTCAGGGAACTTCGTGCCCGTCACACTCGTCCCAGTTCCGTGAAACAGGTCGGATTTCAGCGTGTTTCGCGGCGATCGGACGTACCGCGCCAACGAGCTCGCCGTAGCTGACCGCTCGAGCACGGCCGCAACGCCGCGTTCCAGGTTCGCCTGCGGCCCACGTTCTAGATCGGGCAAGTAGGGCTGGTAGGGCAGGTGGCTGACGGTTCAGACCCGCACCTGCCTTGCTTGCCCGACCCGCCCCACGTGCCCCGGGAATCCAGTGGCCGAATCAGATGCGGAACTGGCTGGCCGGGTCCTGGCGGGTTCTGATGCCGCTGCCCGTGATCTCGTTCGCCGATACGAACGCCCCATCTTCAACCTGATCGTTCGCATGGTGCGCGACACGGCCGCCGCCGAAGACCTGGCCCAGGAGACGTTCGTCAAGGTCTTTACGCGCCTTTCCACCTACGATTCCGGCCACAAGTTCTCCAGCTGGATCTTCAAGATCGCGCACAACGCGACCGTCGATTTCCTGCGGCAGCCGCGTCCTCCGATGTCGTCGCTCGACGACGAGCAGGAGTCGGCCGGAAAGCAAGCGCTCGACGCGGCCACGCCCAGCCCGCTTGCCGCTGCCGAACGCACGGAACTGGCCGAGGCCCTGGATGCCGCCATAGACCGGCTGCGCCCCGAATACCGACAGGTGGTCATCCTGAGGTACCAGGAGGAGTTCAGCTACGAGGAAATCGCCGAGGTGCTGAATCTGCCCCTGGGCACCGTGAAAAGCTACCTGCACCGCGCGAGGACGGAACTGGCGGAAACGATGAGGGCGGCCGGCTGGGGGCCGGACTGCAACGCGGCGCCACTCCTTTCCGTAGGGAAAGGAGAACGGTCATGAACAGGCGCCTGGACGACGAGATTCGCGAGTGGCTGAACGCCCAAGGGGAGGGTTCGGATGAGCTGGCCGAACGGACGCTGATGCGTGCCTTCGCGCAGATCGGACGTCACACGCCGCCGGCAGGGTTCGCCGACCGGGTGCTCCTGCGCGCCGGCCGTCTGGCGCCGGTACCTGCCGCCTTGCGCTGGTGGTTGCGCGGCGTCGTAGCCGCCTGCCTGGTGGCTGCCGGCCTCGCCATCGCGCTGCTGCCTGCCTGGCTGGCCGTCGTCCGTCCCGTCGCGCACGCGTTCGGCTCGCCATTCGTGTCTGCCCTGTCGTACTGGGCAGGCAAATGGATGGCTGCCACCTTCGCGTTCTGGGCCGTCGTCGAAGACGTCGCCTCGGCTGTCCGGACGTCGCTGGCCACGCCGACAGGGATCCTGCTGTTGGCCACGAACGTCCTGCTCGCGGCCGCGATCCTGTTCGGATTGAAACGACTGTTGAACGCTCCCGAGGAGTTGACGCCATGGTAGGGAACTCGACACGCTTCCGCCTGGCGGCGCTGTCGGCGCTCGTCCTGATCGTAAGCGCGGGTGCCGCGTTGTCCCAGACCGACACGTCCCAGCGCGCTGGTGAGTGGGCGCCGGAGCGGCTCCGGCGGGTCATCGAGGAGCGCTATCGCGTCGTGCCGCTTCAGGACGGCGTTGCGCTCGTCCCGCGTCGCGAGAACCGTGACGTGAAGTCGATCGAATTGAGCGGTGAGACCGTCGCGATCAACGGGACGGCCGTCACGGGCGCGGAATTGCGCGATCGCCTGAAGTCGGATGCCGACGCGATTCTCGCGCTGTCGTATCTCGATCCGGCCACCCGCCGCGCGCTTTTCGAAGGGACACCCAAAGAAGGGGGTCAGCCGCCGGCAGAATCTCCGCGATCCGGGACACCCGCGGCTCCGAGCGCCGAGAATCCTCCGTCCGCCCCATTCCCGCCGCCGGAACCCATCGAGGTGAGAAGCAGACACAGCGATGCGCGCATCCACATAGGCGGGCCCGTGCACGTTGCGGAGAACGAATCGGTGGACGGCCCGGTCGTTGCCATCGGCGGGTCGGTCAGCGTTGACGGTGACGTACGGGACGACGTGGTCGCCATCGGGGGCAACGTCGTGCTGGGTCCGAAGGCGAGAGTGCGCGGAGACGTCACGTCAGTCGGCGGGACGATCGAGAAGAATGCTGCCGCCGAGATTGACGGCAGGACCAACGAAGTCGCCTTCCGGTTTCCCCACCTGCGCGTCGGTCCCGGCTTCTGGCTCCCAGCCGCCGGGTTCCTGACGTTTGGGCCCTGGATCGAACTGATGGCCTCGCTGTTCCGGATGGTACTTTTTGGCCTGCTGGCATTCGTGGTGTTTTTCATCGCGCGCAACCCGATCGGCCGGATCGAGCACGCAGCAGCCGTCGAGCCGTGGAAAGCCGGGCTGATTGGGTTGTTGATCGAGCTGCTGTTCATCCCGATTTTCGTCCTCACGATCGTCATCCTGGCGGTGTCCATCATCGGCATTCCGCTGCTGCTCTTCGTGCCGCCACTGGCCATGGTGGCGCTGGCTGCCGCGCTGGTATTCGGGTTCACCGGCGTCGCCTGTCGGATTGGTCGGTGGGCCGAGCACCGGTTCGGCTGGGCCGCGCAAAGTCCGTTCGTCCTGTTGCTCGTCGGGCTGCTGGCGATCTGGGCGCTGACCATCATCGGCCGCGTCATCTCGCTTGGTGGCTGGCCGATCTGGTTCGTTTCCTCGGCGCTTCTCATCGTCGGGTTCGTGGTTGAGTACGTCGCCTGGACCGTCGGCCTGGGCGCCGCGGTCATGACCCGCTTCGGCACGCGGCCCGCCGCGGGCGGTGGAGCGATGTCGGCGGCCGCAACGGCCGTTCCCACCGGTCCCCAGGCGGGCGGGGCGGCGTGAACTGGCCGCGCTCTCGTCGAATCGCCGTGGGCCTGGTATTTTCGCCAGGTGCTGCGGCTGGCGGACTACCTGGACAGTGCGTCCTGCGAGGTCAGGAGCGGACCCGTGTCTGGCGGACAGATGAAGACACCGTAGCTGGTCCCTCGTCCCTGGTTCCTGGTTCTCCGCACTAGGAACCAGGGACCAAGGACTAAGGACTATCCCTAGCGGATGATGTCGTCGCCCTCGCCGAGAGCCCGCGAGATGTTCAGCGAGGCCCCGGCCACCGCCACGACCCTGTCGGCCTTTTTGAGCAGGATCTTCACTTCGTACTCGCCGCCCGTCTTGTACACGTGCTGCGTCGTGAACGACTTCTGAATCTCGCTCTTGTTCGGCTGGAACGGCTCGCAGTCGTTCGATGACTGCGAGATGGTGCCGTCGCCCCAGTCCCATTCGACGGTCGGGCAGTAGAGATCTTCCTTGTCGCTGACGTCGCCCCTCAGCTCTGCGGACAGCGTGATACGAGCAGGCGCAAACGCCATCGCCGGGGTTGCGCGCAGCGAGAAAGATGCCTTGGAGTTGTCCTTCTGATCCTTCTGAGGCTTGCTCGACGCAGCGATCGAGAGAACCACACAGACGGCAACGAACGCGAGGGGGGCCGGCTTCTTCATCGCGACCTCGGGGGCAAAATCGCGATGAGGTCCTGCAAAACCTCTGCCTATCGGCACCCTCGCCGCCGACTCGCCGGCACTCGGGCGACCGTCGGCTCGAAAGCGTGCAGAAACCGCTGATGGGTCTGGCGAAAGGACGATTATGATAGCTCTCTGTCGGCACGACCGTGCCGCCACGAGCCTCGCCGGCTTTCGTGCGACCGCCGACGGGTCACCTGACACTGCCAAGGTTGAGCATGCAGACACCGAATGTTGACGTGCACGTTGCCAATACACAGCTGTCGGCGGTTGATGCCGACTGGCTCTTCATACCCGTCAGCCGAGCGGAGACGACTCTGCCGTTCGAAGATCTCGACGCCGCAACGGGCGGTGAGGTTGGCCGGGCCATCAGCTCGGGAGAGTTCAAGGCAAAGAACTACCGCGTGTTCGTCACGCCGGTGGTCAACCGGGAATGGCGTGCGCGCCGCGTTGCGCTGGTGGGCGCCGGAGACGCCGCGCAGTTCGGAGCCGACCTGCTCAGAAGGCTTGCCGCTGTCGCGGGGCTGACCGCGCGCGATCGCCAGGCCGCCCGCGTCGCGTTCGTGTCACGCCAGCCATTTGCCGCCTCTTCTTCGCTGCTGCCCGCCGGCGAGCAGGCGGGCATCGCCGAGGCGATTGCCGAAGGGTTGCTGTTCGCGACGTTCGATGCCGCGCCCTACAAGACCGACGATCACGACGTGTGGGTGCCGCAGGGATTCGTCGTCGCCCTGCCGGGCGCGGATGCGGAAACGATGCGCGAAGCATCCGCGGCCGTCCGCGAGGGCATGCTGTTGAACGAGGGTATGAACGTTGCCCGGCATCTCGCGAACGAGCCGGGCAACCGGTTGCGGCCGCGGGACTTCGCCGCGCGGGCCGCGGAAATCGCCTCGCGGGCGGGGCTCGACGTGGAGGTGCTCGACGAAAGCCGCATCGCCGAGATGGGTATGGGACTTCTGCTCGGCGTTGCGCGAGGAAGCGAAGAGCCGCCCCGCCTGCTCGTCATCCGGTACGAACCTGGGGACGCGGCGCCCGAGCCGAGGCTGGGTCTGGTCGGCAAGGGCGTGACGTTCGACACGGGGGGCATCTCGATCAAGCCGTCGCAGGGCTTGGACCGGATGAAGGACGACATGGCGGGCGGGGCGGCCGTGATCGGGGCGCTGTGCGCGATCGCGCAGCTGAAACCGCAACGACGCGTGATCGGGGTGGTGCCGATCGCCGAAAACATGCCGAGCGGCCAGGCGATCCGGCCAGGCGACGTGCTGACGGGTGCCAGCGGGAAGACGGTGGAAGTGATCGACACCGATGCCGAAGGCCGCCTGATCCTCGCCGACGCGCTCTGGTACGCGCGACAGCAAGGGGCGACGCACCTGATCGACGTCGCCACGCTGACCGGAGCGTGCGCGGTTGCTCTCGGCCACGACATCAGCGGCTTGTTTGCCCGGCCACAGAGCTGGGCGGAGACGGTGCGTAGTGTCGCGCAGGCGGCCGGCGACCATGTGTGGCCGATGCCGCTGGTGGACGACTACCTGGAACTGCTGCGCAGCGACATCGCCGATCTGAAGAACGTCGGCGGCCGGCCGGCGGGCGCAATCACGGCGGCGATGTTCCTCGGCGAATTCGCCGGTCCCGGCCCCTGGGCACATCTCGACATCGCCGGCACCGCGTGGAGTGAAGAGGCGAAGGAGTACCTCCCCAAGGGACCGACGGGCGCTGCGGTCAAGACGCTGGCCCGCCTCGCGTTCGCGCCGCTTCCCTAGCCGTCTTGACCGCCAAAAACTTGTGCGAATGAGTCAAGTTTTCCGGGTCAAGACGGCTAGCCCCCGCGTAGCGGGGCGGTAAGAAATGCAACCTAGCGAGGCGCAGCCGGACGGTCTGAGGCGGAGCCTCGCTAGTCAGTTGTGCTCGGCAGCCGAGTCGGAGGTGATCGAGGTCAGGTGAAGCCCGTGCGTCTGCGAGGCCTGACCATTGAGCGCGTTGAGCGGGCGTACCGACTTGAACCAGATGAAGAAGCCGCCGAGGAGGCCGCCGATCAGCAGCGCGCAGAGCAGGATGAGGCCCGTCAGTCCGAGACCGCCCAGGATGAGGTCGACGACGCTGATCTCCTTGGTCGGCGCCGCCGGCACGATCTTGACGATCGTCGGCGACATCTGCGGTACGACGAAGAGAGCGGTAAGCACGCCTTGATTGTACTACGCTGGCCGTCGCCGCCGCGCCTGCCGCGCCATAGCGCCGGTCGATCTAGCGGGGCGCAGGCGGGTAGCCTGCCTGTACGGTCTTAGACACCACGACCCGCCTACTGGCTGGCGACGTTCGCCGTTTTCAGCGTTCGTCTGTAGCGAAGGATGCCGTCGGCCAGGGCCTCGGCGATCCGCTGCCGGTAAGCCTCGGTTCGGAGCAACTGCCCTTCGCGCCGGTTCGTGACGAACGAGACCTCCGCGAGCACGCTCGGCATCGCCGCTCCGATGAGCACGACAAACGGCGCCTGTTTGACCCCGAGGTTCCTGATCGATTTGTTGCTCGGCTTCAGCCGTCGAGCCATCGCCTGCTGTACCAGCGCCGCGAGCTCCTTCGACTCGTCAAGCTTGTTGTTGAGCGTGATCGCCTTGACGATGTCGGTCAGGCTGCTCATCGTCCGCTCGGATGCCGCGTTCTCACGCGCCGCGACCGCTTCGGCCTCAGGGTTGCTCGCGAAGTTCAGGTAATAGCTTTCGATGCCGCGCGCGTTCTGGTTGCGGCTCGCATTGGCGTGGATCGACAGGAACAAATCGGCCTGTTCCCGGTTGGCGATCCGGGTCCGCTCTTCGAGCGGGACGAAGATGTCGGAGCGCCGGGTGAGGACGACCTCAATGCCCGGCTGCCGCGCCAGCGCCTTCTCGAGGCGGAGCGCGATGTCGAGGACGACCTGCGCCTCGCTGATGTCCGATCCTTCCGCCCCCGGATCGCGGCCGCCGTGTCCGGGATCGATCACGATGCGCGAAACGCCGAGGCCGAGCTGCCGCGCCATCGAAACGCGGTTGGCGTCGGTCTTCTCCGCGGCTGGCGCGGGCACCTTCGCCGGTGCCGTCTTCTTTGGTGGCCGGGTTGCAGCAGTTGCACCTGCGATATTCTTGACTGCACCGGGCACACCGTCCGGTGGGTTCACGGCACCGGGTACAATTTCCGGGCGCTTCACCGTACCGGGGACACTCTGCGGGGTGACGCCCGTGGTCGCGGGTGGAGCCGGCGTGGGAACCGGTTTGGTCGCGGTCGCCCGTTCGCAGTCAATCAGGATGCGATACGGGTTGTAGAGCGTGACGACCGTGTGGCGGCTGACGCCTTCGAGATCGAGCACCACCCGTGTCGTCTGGTTCGGGTGGCGGCCGACGCGGATGTGCCGCACGATGTCATCCTGGTAGCTCCAGTTGGCGTCCTGCACGGCCGCCGATGCCTTCGTCGAGGTCAGGTCGAAGAGCAGGCGTGCCGGGTTGTCGACACGCTCTTCGTGGAAGATCACCTCGCGATCCAGTTCGATCGAGACCCGCACGACCTCGGCGAGGACGGTGCGCCGAATCTCGCGAATCGTGGAAAGCGAGGCCTGCCCGACCGGTTCCGCGAGGACGGCCGGCGTGACGGGGCGGGCCGACGTCGAGGCCGGGTTGGAACCCGCGCGACGGGCAGGCACCGCATTCGGCGGTGTCTCCCGGCCTCGTGGTGACGGTTCGGCGCTCTTCGCCGCGTTCGGCGCATGGGCCGGCGCCGCACTCTGAAGCCGCCGTGCCTGGTCGGCGGCCCTTGCTGCGAGCGAACTCGTTGGATATTCCCGCGCCAGGAACTCGAGCAGGCGCACCGCCGTCTGTCGATCGGACAGATCCTGCGAGACGGCGAACAGGTCGGCCGCCAGCTCTCCAGCCTGCCACAGCGCGTTGTCGCAGTACCCGCTGGTCGGATGGCGGCGAACGATCGTCTCGTAGGCGACGATGATCGCGTGCGCCTCCTTCGCCGTGGCTGGCGCCGGCTGCGCGTTCGCCCCGTCGTCCCTGGTCCAGGTGGTCCTCAGCGCCTGCTCGCGCGCGCGCGCCGCCACATACCGCTGCTTCGCGGTCGGCGCCGCGCCGGCCGCGGGGCTGGCGACCAGCAGCGCGAGCACACAGGCAATCACCGATCCTGCACGCATTCGGTCGTTCATCGAAGCAGGGCCGCGGCGTGGCGGCCGGAAAATCCCTAGCGCATCTGCGAATCGACTTCCTCGAAGTAGCCCTTGTCCACGAGGACCTCGCGCGGTTTCCCGCCGACGGCCGGCGACACGAGACCTTCAGACTCCATCATGTCGACCAGCCTGGCCGCGCGGCTGAACCCAATCCGCAGGCGTCGCTGCAGGTAGGAAATCGACGCCTGTCCCGACCCGACCACGATGCGGGCCGCCTCGTCGTAGAGATCGTCTTTCTCGAACTCGATCGATTCCGACGCTTTCTCGCCGGCCGTGATCGTGTCGTCGTACACCGGCTTGCCCTGCTTGCGCAGGAAGCTGGCGAGCCGGCCGCTTTCCTGCTCGGAGATGTAGGGGCCGTGGAGGCGGATGAGCCGCGACGAGGCCGGCGGCAGAAACAGCATGTCTCCCTTGCCGAGCAGCTGCTCGGCGCCGTTGCCGTCGAGAATCGTGCGCGAATCCACCTTCGACGACACGCGGAACGAGATGCGGGCCGGCAGGTTCGCCTTGATGAGTCCGGTGATGACGTCCACCGACGGGCGCTGCGTGGCCAGGATCAGGTGAATGCCGACGGCGCGCGCCATCTGCGCCAGCCGCGCAATCGATTCCTCCACCTCGTTGCTGGCCGCCATCATCAGGTCGGCCAGCTCGTCGATGACGATGATGATGTAGGGGAGCGGCGAACGCTCCTCTTCGTCGTCGGCGCTCTTCTCGGCGAGCGCCTGGCGCACGTTGCGGTTGAACTGCTCGATGTTGCGGACGCCTTCCGCGGCCAGCGTCTTGTAGCGCTCTTCCATCTCGCGTACGGCCCAGCCGAGGGCGTTCGACGCCTGCTTGACGTCGACGACGACGGGCGTCAGCAGATAAGGAATGTGCTCGTACATCCCGAGCTCGAGCCGCTTCGGATCGATCAGGATCAGCCGCACGTCGTCCGGCGTCGCGCGGTACAGGATGCTGGTCAGCATCGAGTTGATGGCGACGGACTTCCCGGTGCCCGTCGAGCCGGCGATCAGCAGGTGGGGCATCGTGCCGAGATCCGCGATGAACGGTTCGCCGTTGATCGTTTTGCCGAGGGCCAGCGTCAGCTTGGACGGCGAGTGGCGGTACGCCTCGGTCTCGAGCACCTCGCGCAGCGAGATCTGCTCGCGGTTGGTGTTCGGGATCTGGATACCGACCGTCGACTTGCCCGGAATGCGCTCGATGAGCACCGACTCGGCCTGCAAGGCGAGCGAGAGGTCGTCGGCCAGCCCGATGATCTTGCTGTACTTGACGCCCGCGTCGGGCTTGAACTCGAAGGTGGTGACCACCGGGCCGGGATGAATCTGGACCACCGACCCTTCCACCGAGAACTCGCGGCACTTCACCTCGAGCTGGCGCGCCGCGTCCATCAGTTCGCGTTCGTCGATGCGATGTTCGACCTTCGGCGCGTCGAGCAGCGCAAGCGGCGGCAGCGTGAAGCTGCCTCTCTTCGCCGGCTTGGCGGCCGGCTCCGTCTCGAGCGAGGGCGGACCCTGCTCGGCGGCGTGGCGTCTGATCGGCATGACGCTGGGAAGACGCGGCTGGATCGCTTCCTCGGTCCCGCGCGCGCCATCGCCGTCCGCGCCGGGCGCTTGCGGCTTGCGAATCTCGGGCGCCGGCGCTCCGCCGTTGCCTGAGGCCACCGCGGCCACCGCCGGGGTTGCGGCGCGCTTGGTATGCTTCGCGATCACCTCGCGACGCTGCTTCTCGCGGCGCCGATCGTCGAGCCGCTTCCGCACGCGGCCGACGACCGCATTCCACCCGCCAACGGTCCGTTCGCCGACGCCACTGAAGAATCGCCCGAACGAGAACTGCGTCGACAGGATGACGGACAGGAACATGCACGTGAGGATGACGATCAGCGAGCCGGTCGGGTTGAAGTAATCGGCGATGAGCGCCGAGAGGCGCTGCCCGAAATACCCGCCCGGCAGGAACGTGCGCGCACGGGCCTGCGCGGCGCCGAACGCAATGCTGAGGAAGGAGCTGAGGCACGCGAACAGCAGCAGCGCGCCGACCAGCTTCGTGAAGGCGGCCTCGAGCTTGCGGCACCAGAAATAGTGCCAGCCGAGGACGCCCAGGACGCCGGGAATCAGGAACGCCGAGTACCCGACCAGTTGATAGGAGAGCTCAGCGAGGAACGCGCCCACGCGTCCGATCAGGTTCGCCGGCGGCATCCGGGCGCCCGTGTTGAAGAACCAGGCGGGATCGCCGGGCTCATAGGTGACGAGCGCCATCAGCCAGATCAGGGCGCCGGCGAACAGGGCGACGCCGAGGAACTCGCTCAGACGCCGCGAGAAGGCAGAGGAAGCAGCAGCCACGTCAGATCTCCATCACCACCGGCAGCACGAGCGGGCGGCGGCCCGACCGCTTCCGGAAGAACCGGCGCAGTTCAGTGCGAATCTTTTCCTTGATGAGCCCGTAGTCGGTCCGTTCGTCGACGCTCGCCTGCTCGAGAACGTCGGCGACGATCCGCGCCAATTCGCGCAGCAGCGTCTCGGCCTCGCCGTCCAGAACCAGACCGCGCGTGATGACGTCGGGTACGCCTTCCAGGCTGCCCGTCTGCTTGTTGATCGCCAGGACCGGCACGACGACGCCGTCCTCGGCCAGGTGCCGCCGATCGCGCAGCACCTCGTCGCCAACCTCGCCCAGGCCCGGCCCGTCGATGAGGACGCGCCCGGCCGGCGCCTTGCCGGCGACGATCCCGTCGGTCGCAGTGAAATGAAGGATGTCGCCGTTGTCGGCCACGATGACCGTCATCCTGGCCAGCACGCCGCCGGCCGCCGCTCCCGCGGCAGCCGCGCCGGGGTGGCTGCTCATTCGTTCCGCGATGCGCGCGTAGCGGCCACGCTGCCGGAACTCGCCGTGGATCGGAACGAAGTACCGCGGCTGCAGCAGCGAGAGCATCAGCTTGAGCTCCTCTTCGCTGCCGTGTCCCGACACGTGCACGTGCTTGATGCCCTCCAGCACGACGTCGGTGCCGCGCCGGGCCAGGTGGTTGATGACGCGATCGATCGCTTTCTCGTTGCCGGGGATCGCGCGCGCGGAGAACACGACGACGTCCTGCGGCGTCAGCGTCACGTGCCGATGGTCGTCGATGGCGATGCGTGACAGTGCCGACAGCGGCTCGCCCTGGCTTCCCGACGTGATGCACACCACGTGGCTGGCGGGGTAGTTGCGGACGTCGCTGTCGCGAATCAGCAGTCCGGGCGGGATGCGGAGGTACCCGAGCCGCTGGGCGATCTGCGAGTTCTCGATCATGCCCCGGCCGACGAACGCCACCTTGCGGCGAAACGCGGCGGCGAGGTTCACGAGGATCTGCATCCGGTACAGGCTCGTCGCGAACGCCGTGACGATCAGTTTTCCGCGCGTGCTCGCGAAGATCTCCTCGAAGGCCTCGATGACGTCCGTCTCCGAGCCCGTGAACCCCGGCCGCTCGATGTTCGTGCTGTCCGCGAACAACGCCAGCACCCCGCGCGCGCCGAGTTCCGCGAACCGGTGAAAATCGAAGTGCTCGCCGTCGAGCGGCGTCTGATCGATCTTGTAGTCGCCGGTGTGCACGATGGTGCCCACCGGGGTTTCGATCGCCAGGGCCACGCAATCGGGCATGCTGTGCGTGACGTGCAGGAACTCGACGCTCAGATCGCCGATCTTCGCCCGGTCGTGCGCCTTCACCGGCGTCAGCCGATCGCGCACGTCGATGCCGTGTTCCTCGAGCTTCGCTTCGAGCAGCGCCAGCGTCAGCGGCGTCCCGTAGATCGGCCCCCGCACGAGCGGCAGCACGTGCGGCACCGCCCCGATATGATCCTCGTGCCCGTGGGTGAGGATCAGCGCCGACACCTGCGCCGGGCGCTGCTCCAGGTACGTGAGATCCGGAATGATCCGATCGACACCGAGCAACTCCGGCTCCGGGAACATGACACCGGCGTCGATGAGGACGGTCGTGCCCTCCCACGACACGGCGAGCATGTTCATGCCGAACTCGCCCAGGCCGCCAAGCGGCACCACCTCGAGGACCGGATGTCCGTCGTTCGGATGCGGAACTGGCTCACTCATTCGTGAAATCCGTTCACCCTGGTCGAAGGCCCGGGAGTCAGCGCCTTTGGCCCGGAGACTGCGTTCCGGCGGGCGGTCGCACACGAGAAGCGGAAGAGCCCAGCCGGAAAGACGTGACGGCGGTGACACGACTCACGGCTGCCCTCCGGTTGGAGCCGGAGGCGGCCGTGGACCGGCGGAACGGTTTGTCGTCGTGTGACCGACGCGCCCCTCGCCAACCTCGGGGCAGGCCCCTCGACAAGCTCGGGGGCAGGCTGCAGGCTGCTGGGAAAGCCTGTCAGTCGTGCGGGAAGGGAAGCGCGGCGCAAGCCGGCGAAGCCGGCATTTCACCTGCTAACTTGCCGGAACTATAGCACATCCGGGCGGTCGCCCGAAGCGAAAACCTCGGTCAGCGCCGCCAGTTCGGACAGGCCGAGCGTCTCGGGCCGGCGGCGTGGATCGATGCCGGCCTTCGCCAACGCTTCGACTGCCGGCCGGCCGTGGGCGTCGGCGAACTCCCTGAGGGCGTTCCCCAGGGTCTTCCGACGGTGAGAGAAGATGCCCCGGACCATCCGCTCGAGCAGGGCTGGGTCCCGGACGGTGACGTTCGGAGGGCGAAATGCGAGGTGGAGGACGGCCGACGTGACCCGTGGCGCGGGCCGGAATGCGCCGGGCGGCAGCACGAGGAGCCGCGTGACATCGGCGCGCAGCTGCGTCAGAACGCTCAGCACGCCGTAGTCCTTGCCACCCGGCCGCGCGGCGATGCGATCGGCAACCTCGCGCTGCAGCATGAGCGTCGCATCCGACAGGAAGCGGCCCTCGTCGGCGGCCGAGAGCAGGCGGAACAGGATCGGCGACGACGCGTTGTAGGGCAGGTTGCCGACCACGCGGACCGGCGTCGCGCCGGCCGGCAGCAGCCCCCGGAGGTCGGCGTCGAGGAAATCCGCGGTCACTACCCGCACGTTGGCCGGAGCCACCCGCGCGAGGTTCGACGCGAGATCGCGGTCGATTTCGATGGCGAGCAGTCGCGCCACCCTGGGGGCCAGTGGAAGGGTGAGCGCGCCGAGGCCGGGGCCAATCTCGAGGAACACATCGTCCGGACGTGCATGTACCACGTCGAGCAGCTTGCGCACCCAGGCGGGCTCGAGGAAGTGCTGGCCGAAGCGCTTACGCGTTTTCATCATGCGCGCGGCGACGTAGTTGGCAGTCGGTGGCCGGCCTGTCTGGCGTCACAGGCGGACTACCGGCTGTGGACTACGGTCTGCCGATCTAGCTGTCTTCGTCGTCCTCTCCATCCTCTTCCCAGCCGTCTTCGCCGGTCCGCCCGTGCCAGTAGTTCTCCTCAATCTCCTCGATCTCCTCTTCGCTCATGCCGAAGTAGTGGCCGATCTCGTGGATCAGCGTCTCGCCGATCGCGGTGACGAGGTCCTCTTCGTCGTATTCGCGCTCGTGCGGACCCTGGTAGATGGTGATGCGATCGGGAAGCCGATTCCCGTAGTCCCACCCACGCTCGGTCAGCGGAGTGCCGTGATAGAGGCCGAACAGCGTTTCGCCTGGCGGCACCTCCATCTGGTCGAGCAGCCGTGCATCGGGTTCGTCCTCGACGATGATGGCCAGGTTGTGGATGCGGTCGCGGAACTCGGGCGGGATGCTGCGAAGCGCCTGCTGCACGAGCCCTTCGAATGTCTCGCGGCGCACGTCAGCGGCCACGGCGCGAGGACCCGGTCTTCGCGTTGGCCATCTTCGCCGCCGGCCTCGTGGGACGCGCAGCGGCGGCGGGGCCTCGCCGTCGCTCGGTCGGGGGTTGCACGGGCATGGGCGGGCGAGATGCCGCGGCCTTTTTCGCCGAGCCCCTGACGTCGCCCCGGGCCGCCTTTGCCCGGGCCGCCGCGGGAGAGAGTGTCGCGGCGAGGCCGCGCGTGAAAAAGTCGCAATCGGACCGGACCGCGCACCGGTCGCACAGCGGCTGCGGTTTGCAGATCCGCCGTCCGTGCAGGATGAGCGTGTCGGACGTCAGCGTCCACTTGCCCGTCGGTATGGCACCGCACAGCTGCTGTTCGACGACCTCCGGATCGTCGGAAGCGGCAATCCCGAGGCGATTTGCCACGCGCAGCACGTGCCGATCGACCGCCAGCCCCGGAACGCCGAGCGCGTGACCGAGCACCACATTGGCAGTCTTACGGCCGACGCCGGGCAATCGGACCAGCGAGTCCATGTCGGCCGGAACGGCACCGCCATGGCGCTCGGTCAGCCCCTTCGCCATGCCGACGAGCGAGCGCGCCTTCTGCGCGTAGAAACCGGTGGCGTGAATCAGGCGCTCCAGCTCGCCGGCGTCGGCCGCAGCCAGGGCGCCGGCGTCCGGGTAGCGCCTGAAGAGCGCGGGCGTCACCTGGTTCACGCGCTCGTCGGTTGTCTGTGCGGAGAGGATGGTCGCGACGAGCAGCTGGAAAGGGTCCTCGAAGTGCAACTCCGTCTGCGCGTCCGGGTGCTGCGCTTCGAGCTTCTTCAGGATCGCACGCGTTTGCGCGGGTGCTTTCATCGACTCTCGGTTCGCGTGGGCGGCCACGGGGGGCTGCCCCTGCACGATGCTCGTCGGAACTTCGCTTCCGGACCGTCGGACCTCGGACTTTCGGACCTTCGGACTTTCCGACCTGTTCAGTGCACCGGTCCCGGAGGCTCCGGTGGCCCGCCGCCGTAGGATTCGGAGTATACGCGCATGTGCTCCTGGAGCGCCGCGATGAGCTGCGGGATGAAGGGCACCGGCGCGACGACGCGGACCTTCACCGGCGCGCGCACGATGTGCTCGGTTTGCGCCCGGGCGACGTCTTCCTCCGACAGCGGGGTGACCTCGCAGAAGGTGAGCGTGAAGTCGAACGGCGTGTGGGCGATCGCGCAGAAGTTGGCGTAGACGCGCTGCGGACCGGTCTTCTCGTCCGCGACGATCGTGAAGTTGATCTGTTTCTGTTCGGCCATGGTTTGCGTGTCCCGGGCTGAAGCCCGGAACCTACGGCTGCAGGTTCCGGCCTTCAGGCCTTCTGTAGGTTCCGGCCTTCAGGCC
>Ga0315282_10001966_pt1 | contig 38461 bp, 32 predicted proteins | sample YL17G07_20_MG_FD_203693 | JGI IMG/M metagenome (GOLD analysis project Ga0315282, IMG submission 203693) | Sediment microbial communities from Yellowstone Lake, YNP, Wyoming, USA - YL17G07_20 | ecosystem: Environmental > Aquatic > Freshwater > Lake > Sediment | place: USA: Wyoming | collected... | reverse complement strand
CTGCTCAAGGAACTGGCCGACAACTTTGCCCATGGCATCCTGACCCTGCGCATGCGCGAAGAGCGGGCCCGCGCCGAGGTTACACTGCAAACTCAGGCGCTCGTGCTGGAGAACATGGTCGAGGGGGTCAGTGTCGTGGATGAGGATGCGATCATCACGTTGACCAACGCGCAGTTCGACCGGATGTTCGGTTACGCCCCCGGGGAGTTGCTGGGCCGGCACGTCGCGGTTCTCCTCGACTATTCGCCCGATATGAACTACCACACGGTCGTCGCGGTCACCGAACAGCTCAAGGCCAACGGCAAGTGGCTGGGAGAGCTCCGCAATCGTAGAAAGGATGGAACCCCGTTTACCACCTATGCCCGCATCAGCACGCTGAAACTGGGCGGTCAAACCCACTGGATCGCCGTTCAGGAGGACATCACCGAACAGAAGCTGGCCGAGGAACTGATCCGGCGGCAGGTCAAGCGCCTGCTCGCCCTGCGGGAAATTGACTTGGCCATCACCGGCAGTCTGGACTTGCACGTCATGCTCCGTGTCCTGCTGGAACAAGTGCGCATCCATCTCGGCGTCCACGCGGCCAATGTGCTCCTGCTGAACTCCCACACGCTGATGCTGGAATATGCCGACGGAATCGGTTTCGTTTCCCCGACCGTGCGGGAGACCGCCCTGCGGCTGGGGGAATCGCTGGCCGGGCGTGCGGCCCTTGAAACCAAGATCACGGTCGTTCCCGACCTGGCGGCCGACCCGGAGACGCTGGTCCGCAAATGGCTGGTCGAGGAGGAGAAATTCGTCAGCTACTTCGGCTTGCCCCTGGTCGCCAAAGGCCAAGTCAAAGGGGTGCTGGAGATCTTCCACCGCGAGCCGCTCAATCCCCACTCCGATTGGCTGGAGTTTCTACAAACCCTGGCGGGACAGTGCGCGCTGGCCATAGACAACGCCACCCTGTTTGCCGATCTCCAGCGGTCCAATATGGAACTGACCCTCGCTTACGATGCCAACATCGAGGGCTGGTCGCGCGCCCTCGATCTGCGCGACAAGGAGACCGAAGGGCACACCCAGCGCGTGACCGATCGGACCGTGCGCCTGGCCCGCCTCTCGGGCATGCGGGACGCCGAAGTGGTTCACGTCCGGCGCGGCGCACTGCTGCACGACATCGGCAAGATGGGGGTCCCGGATGCCATCCTGCTCAAGGCCGGCCCGCTGACCGACGAAGAATGGGTGATCATGCGCAAGCATCCCGTCTACGCCCAGGAGCTGCTCGCGCCGATCGCCTTTCTGCGTCTGGCGCTCGACATCCCCTACTGCCACCATGAGAAATGGGACGGCACGGGATACCCGCGCGGACTCAAGGGGGAGCAGATTCCGTTGGCGGCGCGGCTGTTTGCAGTCGTGGACGTGTGGGATGCCTTGCGGTCCAATCGCCCCTATCGGCAGGCCTGGCCCGCCGAGAAGGTCTGCCAGCACCTCCACTCGCAGGACGGCAGCTACTTCGACCCGGCGGTCGTCAAGGCATTTCTGAAGATGGAGGAACAGGAAGATCACGCGGAACGCGAAGGGCTGCACGCACGACGAAAGCACAGTACGCAGAGCGAAGTACAAACTGCAAAATGAACGCTGAAGGATGAAGGAAAGACCAAGCGCGCACCGCCGCGCGCGATAGGGACCTATCCATCAACCTGTCTGATCTGCCGCGCCTGGTTGCTCCTCATCCCTCAGCCTTCGGCTTTTCATTCATCCTTCATCGTTCATCCTTTGCTTTCACATCGCTATTCCGCCGTCCACCTGGAGGACGTGGCCCGTGACGTAGGCTGACAGTTCGGAGGCCAGGAACAGCACGCAGGTCGCCACCTCGTCGGCTGTTCCCATGCGCCCCAGCGGAATCTGCTTGAGCAACGCGTCCTTATATTCGGCCGGCAGTGTCTCGGTCATCTCGGTCTGGATGAATCCCGGCGCAAGGGCGTTGGCCGTGATGCCGCGCTGTGCCATCTCCTTGGCGGTGGTTTTGGTCAGGGCGATCAGACCCGCCTTGCTGGCGGCATAGTTGGCCTGGCCCTTGTTGCCCACGAGGCCCACGATCGAGGCGATGTTGATGATCCGGCCGAAACGCTGTTTGCTCATCGGTCGAAGCGCTTCGCGGGTGCAGAGGAACGCCCCCTTGAGATTCACGTCGAGGACCATGTCCCAGTCCTGGTCCTTCATGCCCACGATCAGCTTGTCGCGCCGAATGCCGGCGTTGTTGACGAGGATGTCGAGTCGCCCCAGTCCGGCCACCACCTTGTCCACCATCTCTTTACACGAATCGGATTGCGTGACGTTGCAGACAATGGCCAGCGAGCGACGCCCCAACTCCTGGACTTCGGCGGCCACCGCTTCGGCGCTCACGCCGTCCACGTCGCTGATCGCCACGTCGGCTCCATGGCGCGCCAGGCACAGCGCGATCGAGCGGCCGATCCCGCGCCCCGACCCCGTGACCAGTGCAACTTTCCCTTCGAGCATCACCGAACCTCCCAGAATCAATTATGAATGATGAATCAAAAGCAACACTGAACGCTGAACAAAAAGCAAAATGGACTTGACGATGGGAGCCATTCCCGCGTGAAAAACCCCTGGCTGGAACTGCTGGTTTGCTCAATGGACCAGTCCAGGGTTCTGGCTTGCTTTTCATTCATCATTCATCATTGTTTTTCGATCATCTCTTTCGCTTCCACAACGGTGCTGCACGAGCGAGCCGGAATGGTCGAACCGCCCTGCCGCCACAGACCGCTGAGAACTTTTCCGGGTCCGACTTCGATTACCTGTTCCACGCCCGTTGCTGCGATCTTGTTCATGATCTCGGACCAGCGAACGCAGTGGGTGATCTGCTTGGCCAACGAAGCGCGAATCGCCCCGGCATCGGACAGAAAGTCGCCCTCGGCATTGGCCAGGAACGACATTTGGGGAGCGGCCAGCTGCGCCCTGGCCAGCGCGGCCTCCATCCGCCCCACCGCCGACTCCATCAACGGCGAGTGGAACGCGCCGTGAACCGGCAGCATGACCACGCGCCGCGCCCCGGCTGCTTTGAGCGCCTCGGCGGCCTGCTCCACGGCCGCTCGCTCGCCGGAGATCACCGTCTGGCCGGGCGAATTGAAATTGGCCGCTTGAACAATCCCGCGCCGGCTCACCTCGCGGCAGACCGACTCGATTTTGTCGGCATCGAGACCCAGAACCGCGGCCATCGCTCCCGGGCGCGCCTCGGCAGCTTCGCCCATCGCTTCGCCGCGCGTGTAAACCAACGACAGGCCCGTTATGAAGTCAAACGCTCCCGCCGCGTAGAGCGCCGAATACTCGCCGAGGCTGTGTCCCGCCACGACCGACGGCGTTACCCCGGCGTGCTTGAGAAACTCAGACGTGAGCGCACTACAGATGAAAAGCCCCGGTTGCGCGTGATTCGTTTTGCGAAGCTCGTCTTCCGGGCCGTCGAAGCAGATTCGACTGAGCGGAAAACCCAGCGCCGCATCGGCCCGATCGAACAGCGCGCGGCCGATTTCGGTCTGCTCGTACCAGTCGCGTCCCATGCCCACGGCCTGGGAGCCTTGGCCCGGAAAAACGAAAGCAAAAGGAGACATTGGCTCTCCCGTTCTTGAAATCGTTTGTCGTTCCGGCTTCCGGCGGCAAAAAGCGCGTCGGAAGGCAGAACGACAAACCGCCTCACTTGCCTTCTCGCAGTTTGGCCAGAATGTGCTTGTTGAGTTCCTGCCGCGCCATTTCACCCGCGACGCGAATGGCGTTGGCGATCGCCTTGGAATTGGACGAGCCGTGGCAGATGATGCAGACCCCGTTGAGACCGAGCAGGGGCGCGCCGCCGTATTCCGCGTAATCAATCCGTTTCTTGAAGCTCTGAAGGGCCGGCCGCATGGCCAGCGCCCCCAGCGTCGCCAGCGTGCTCTTGTTCACTTCGCCTTTGAGCGAGGCCATGAGCCATTGGGCGAGCGCTTCGGCGAATTTCAGGATGATGTTGCCGATGAAGCCATCGCAGACCACCACGTTGAACTCGCCGCTCAAGATATCGCGACCCTCGGCGTTGCCCTGAAAACTGAGGCGCGATTTCTTGAGCAACTCCGCCGCTTCGTACGTCACTTCGTTGCCCTTGCTGGCTTCTTCGCCGATGTTGAGAATGCCGACCGTCGGGTTTTGCACTCCCATCACGTGCTCGACAAATGCCGCGCCCATCACCGCGAACTGGTAGAGATGAATCGGCTTGCAGTCCACCGTCGCCCCGACGTCCAGCAGCACCGTGGGGATTTCGCGCGCCGGGATTCTCCACGCGATGGCGGGCCGATGGATGCCCGGCAGCGACCGCCACGTCATGATGGCGGAGGCCACGGCGGCTCCCGTGTGGCCGGCCGAAACGACCGCGTCGGCCTGGCCCGACTTGACCAGGCACATGGCGACCTGGATGGACGAATCGGTTTTCTTCAGCGAATCTTTGGGCCGCTCGTGCATGTCCACGACTTGCGAAGCGTGGACGATTTTCAGGCGCCGATCGTGGACATCCCGCGCCGCCAGCAAGGGTTCGAGAGCCGCTCCGTCACCGACCAGAATGATCTCGTGTTCCGTGCGATCGAGAGCCTTGATTGCCCCTTCCACCGGGACGGTCGGGCCACGATCGCCACCCATTGCGTCGAGAGCGATTCTCACCAGACGAGGGATCTCCTGCGTAGGTTACGAATAGACACAACCTGCGAGAATAGAATTGCGACGAGACCCTAGGCCCGCCCCTGAGGGCGGTCAAGTGAAAAACCCGGTCACTTCGTCCGGCGGCGACTGCGCCACACCCGCCAGAGAAACGACCAATTGCCCACCAGGTAGCGACGCCACAGACGGCGGGGTTCGAGGACCAGTCGAAAGAGCCACTCCAGTCCCGCTTTTCTCATCCAGACCGGCGCGCGCGGCGTCTCTCCCGCCAGGTATTCGAACAGCGCACCCACACACCAGGCCACGCCCACGTTGAGCTTGTCGAACCGTTCGGCCACCCAGAACTCCTGGCGTGGGGCGCCCATCCCGACCACGAGAATGTCAGGGGCGAAGTGGTTGATCTCGGTGACGATCATGTCCGAAAGCGCGGGATCGAAATGTCCGTCGCGCGCGCCGACGATCCGCAGACCGGGGCAGCGCGCAACGAGGTTTTCCGCCGCCCGCTGAGCGATGCCCACGCGCGAACCCAGCAAGTAAAGGGTCAGCTGTTCGCGCGCACAGGCCGCGCAAAACCGCACGAAGAAATCGCCCGCATTCACGCGCTCGGGCAGCGGGCAACCCAGATAGCGCGACGCCCACACCACCGCCTGCCCGTCGGCATAGACCACGTCCGATGCACGCAGGACCTCGGCATAACGCCGGTCGGCGGCCACCAGGTTGAAATTCGCCGCGTTCACGTAGCCGACGCGCCAGTGCCGTCGTGCGCGCGCCGCGGACACCAGCTGCTCGATGAACTGCTCGACGGTCAGCTGCGCGACCTTGACCCCCAGGATCTCGCTTGTCGGGATTGCCTCACTGGCCACCCTTCTCTCCTTCAGTCCCGTTCACGTGAATGCGCACGTGCACGAAAATCTCCTCCCCCACAACCTTCTCCGGCTCATGGGAATCTCTCGATCTCGCTGTAAGAGCGTGTCTTGAAACCACACCCCCCGGCGTCCTGATTCGATTTCGATCCCCCTATTGTGTCGAGGCGCACTAAGAGCGCCTAAAAGAAAGACTTAACCGCAGAGAACGCGGAGGAACGCAGAGAAAAACTGTCGCCTCAATTCTGTTTCTTGAAGCCTCTCCGCGTCTCTCCGCGCCCTCTGCGTTTTGTTTTTTTTAGAGCCTCTAAGGAAGCGACTCTCGTGGAGTTGCTTTTCTGGTTGTTCCCGCTTCCCGCCCTGCCTCCCGCTATTTGCTTTTGAATTCCTCATGGTCAGTTGTCGGTTGTCGGTTTTTCATTTTTCTGGGCCTGCGTGTTTGCCGGATTCGCGTAGCAATACGAGCACGCGTGCCCGCAGACCATCCAGTAGCTTCCGATGTCGCGCGAAACCGTGCAACCGCATTGTGGGCGTTGCGTTCGCTCGCGCTCGATCGGGCACGGCTCACCGGTCAATTCCGCCAGAAGCCTCCCGTCAATGCAACGGCCGCGTTCAAGATTCTCGATCCCTTCGAGCCCTGCGTTGCAGCAATTGAGCAGAAGGATTCCCCGCCGCCGGGTTTCGCGCGCCAGCCACTCGGCCACCTCGCGTTTCTGTTCGAGCGGCGGATCGTGAAAGATGATCCCCAACCGCCGACCGCGAAGAATCGTTTTCCGATAGACGGTCATGAACGAGAACGTGCAGCGGCGAACCCCGATCGCGGCCATCCGGTCGGCCAGCACCGAAAACCCCGACAGATTGTTCCGCCGCCCGTCGTCCCAATAGACCACCGGATCGAAACGCCAATTGATCCGTTCGCTCCCAAACGACTCGGCCAGAATTCTCATCTGCTCGATCCGTTGTTCAAGCGGCGGCACATGGGGTTCGAGGAAGTCGCAGTCATTCAGCGTGAAATTGAAAAAGAGCCTGTGTCGGCGCCAGAACTCGAGATCGCGGATGACGCGGCCGAAGTCCTTGGACCAGAGAACCAGCGTGTGAACGTCGTCATCGCGCAGCGAGACGGTCGAGACGCGCTGATTGACCGGCTGGGTCACTTCGACCTCGTCGCGCTCGAGCCCCTCGCGAAGCCACTCGTAATAGTGGGCGGGAATGTCGGTCCGCCTCGAAGCGGAAATCACGGTTCTCATAAGAGGATGTTCCCACGCCCAGGAACGGAAGGCAAGTGATGTTGGAGCTGAAGGGACCGCCGGCGGCCTCGCCGACGTTCCAACGGCACACCTGAAACTGGAAATCTGGAACTTGAAACTTCGCGTTCCGGAGCGCTGAGATTGACGCAACGAGGGGTTCTTGGCGATGCCTTTCCAAAACGAACGGCGCTGGATTCTCGTTGCGGCGATCATCTGGGCGGTGGCTCTGGCGGTTGTGATCGCGGGTGGCCGCTATTTGCGCGCGCATTCGACGGCCCTGCTCAACTATGTTGTCTCCACCGATCCGGAGCCGAAACGCCAAGCCCTCTACCGCCGAATGGAGGCCGACCGACTGGTCCGCGAGGCGCTCCGGCAAAACGACGCCGCAACCAGCGGTGGACTGGCCCCACGGCCTCGCAACGGCGCACTCATCCCCGAAGTCGCTCCCTTGCTCCAACAGGCCGAGCGTCTGTACCTCGAAAGTTACGACGAGACCACCACCCGGACCGGGCTGCTCTTCCAACTGGGTGAGGTGAATTTCCTGATGGGCCGGCGCGCGCGCGGCTATCTCTATCTTGCCCGTTACTGGGACGCTGTCGGTGAAAAAGAGCTCGCGCGTGCCTATCGTCGTCGGGCGGGCGAACTGGACTCTGCGGCCACCATTCCTCTTCGCGACGACCGCGCATCTTCCGCCCCCTGACCCTGTTAGAGTGCGGCCGCCCGACCAACGGGTTTGTCTGTTGTAGCATAGCCCCTCGTGGGCGTTCGCTCCATTTCCTCACGACGCGCCCATCGCCGAGAACGCAAGGCAGCGCCGGCGTTTCGCCGATTGCGAGGCAAGAACCACGGCCTCAGCTCAGACGAGCGAACGGCCACGAGGGCCTAGACTACAAGAGCCCTGGCGATTTTCGTTGGTTTGCGGGCAGGGCGCATCGCCCAGGCAAGGCTCGGAAACGCTCAAGCCGGAACAATCTTGTTCCGCCCCGTCCTGACCGCTCGCGTGGCATTGCGCGTGTCCACAACCAACCGCGCGTGGCGAACCACCGCCTCATAGTCCACGGCGTCGTGGTCGGTGAGGATCAACACCACATCGGCTCCGCGCAGCACCTGGGGCGTCAATTTCTTGAGCGAACGCGCGGGCAATTCACCGTGCCGCTCGCTTCGGAAAAACGGCACGTGCGGGTCGTAGTAGGACATCTCGGCCCCGCGTTCTTTCAGCAGGTGAATCACTTTCAACGCAGGCGATTCGCGAATATCATCCACGTTCTTTTTGTAAGCAACGCCCAACACCAGAATCTTCGCGCCCTTGGCCACGCGGCCTCGCTCGTTGAGCGCCTCGATCGTCCGCTCGACCACCTCGTAGGGCATGCGGGTGTTGATCTCGCCGGCCAGGTCAATGAAGCGCGTCGTGAAGTCAAACTCGCGCGCCTTCCACGAAAGATAAAACGGATCAATGGGGATGCAGTGGCCGCCGAGTCCCGGCCCCGGATAGAACGGCTGAAAACCAAACGGCTTGGTGGCCGCGGCCTCGATGACCTCCCAGAGGTTGATGCCCATGCGCTGGCTGAGCAGCTTGAGTTCGTTCACCAGCGCGATGTTGACGCAGCGATAGATGTTTTCGAGCAGCTTGGTCATCTCCGCCACGCGACAGCTGCTGACGGGCACCAGCCGCTCGAACAGCGCCCCGTAGCAGGCCAGCGCCAGTTCGCGGCAGGCCGGTGTCACCGCGCCAACGATCTTGGGGATATTGGCGGCGCTGTATTTGGGGTTGCCCGGATCTTCGCGTTCGGGCGAAAAGGCCAAAAAAATGTCGCGGCCGACCTTGAGTCCGCCCCGTTCAAGAATCGGCTGGAGAACCTCCTCGGTCGTTCCCGGATAGGTCGTGCTTTCGAGAATGATCAACTGGCCGGCGCGCAAGTGCGGGGCCATCGCGGTCAGGGTCGTCGTGATGGCCGTGAGGTCGGGCTGCATGTTGCGATCGAGCGGGGTGGGCAGGCAGATGCTGAGCGTGTCGGCTTCGCCGGCGCGCGAAAAATCGGTCGTCGCATCGAACCGCCCGCCTTTTGCCAGCACGGCGATGGCCGAGTCGGGAAAGTGCTCGATGTAGCTGCGACCCGCCTTGAGGCTGGCGACTTTCCGGGGATCAATGTCAAAGCCGAGGCTGCGAAAGCCCTTGCGATCCATGAGCAGGATCAACGGCAGGCCGACGTAGCCCAGCCCGACCGCGCCGAGCACGGCTTCGCGGGTTTTGATTTTTTCGAGCAACTGACGCGCCACCGCGGGCCGTTGCCGGCGAGATCGTCTCGCTTTCGCCATGACCCGATCCTCCCACTCCCCCTGGTTATCATCCGGTGATCGTCGGCCGTCTGGTGATCGCTCCGCGCGCCGATTCCTCGAACGTGCAAACCACCGGACAGTCCGACGAGCAAAGGAAGATTCGGATGCCGGATTGGCCGGCCTTCTGTCAACACAAACCTCACGGCCGGGCGATGGGGGGCCATGCTCCATGAAGGAAACGGCGGAGACTTTTTCGCGCGGGAAAACCATTGACGGCTTCGCTCTTCTTGCGCATGCTCGCCGCCAACGTAAGCTTTGCAGACAACCGTTGAGGACTCCAGCGGCAGCCGAACTCTTGATCCGGAGGTGACTGACAATGAGATGGAAACTCCCCTTCTGGCTGGCGATCGGTGGTACGGCTCTGGGCCTGGGTTGTGTCACACCCCAGTCGGTTCGCCAGAACGAGCAGATCTACGAGAAGATGCGCAACGATATGATTCGGTTCTACGACAACATGTCCCAGGCCTATTACATTCTCGGCTACGATTGTTTCGTTCTTTCAGAGCAGGCTCGCGCCAGCAAGAACGACGCGGCTGCGGACCTGTATCTCAGCCACGCGCGCCGCTACAAAGGCTATAGCGAGGAGCTGAAGCAATCGGCCCAGGAAATGCGCCAGCGCGAAGGCTTGCCTTTGCCGGTGGACAGGCGAAAACGTTCGGATACTTCCCCCATCACGCCTTTGGAGGATTCCTATACGACCCGATTGGTCCCGGTCGCCGTGCCCGAGGCGCCCGCGCCAAAGGCCTCCACGGCGGCCACCACGCAGCCGAAGGTTGCCCCTCCGGGCACCGCGCAGCCGAAGGCCACGCCTCCGGATACCACGCAACCAAAGGTCGCCCCTCCGGACACGACGGCGCCGCCACCCGAAACCACGCAGCCCCCATCCACCGAACAGAGGCCATCTCTGTTGGGGCGGCTCAAGTTCTGGGGAAAAAAGAGCGACGAGAAAAAGTAATGCTCTTCGGCGAGGAGAACTCCGGTGGCACGCATCTTCTTGCCCGACCAACGAGTGCCCGGCCGCCGCGTCGGGCATGGCAAATGGAGAACTGGAGCAATGAAAAATTCCTGCCTGTCGTTCCTTCTGGGAGTGTGGATGCTGATCCCTCTCGCTGCTCCGAGTGCCGGCGCCCCCGGCGGTCGCGCTCCGGCGCAGCGCATTCTCGACCGCGTGATCGCTCGCGTGAACAATGAAATCATCACCGAGGCCGAACTCGTCGCTTCCCTGGGCGATGTGGACCAAGCCTTGTCGCCGGGAGGCGCCCCCGCGGTCCGCGAGACGCTGAACAACATGATAGACGACCGGCTCATGGCCCAGGCCGCCCGCGAGGAAGTCAAAGATATTCCCGAAGAGATGATTTCCAACCGCGTGGAGTCGCTCATTAAAGAGAAACGCCAACTTTTTCCGACCGACACCGCGTTCCAAGGCGCCCTCGAAAAACGCGGGTGGGATTTGCAGAGCTACAAGAACTATCTGCGCGACATCGAACAGCGAACCTACCTGGTGCAGGCCGCCCTGGCGCGTCGCGTTCGCATCAAGGACGAAGAAGTCGTGAAGTTCAGCGAGGAGTTGCAGGGCAAGGGCGAATCGCTCGTGCAGTACCGCTTGCGCCAGATTGTGCTGGCCCTGCCCGCCCAGCCTCCGGCCGAGGATCTCGCCAAGGCCGAAAAGCGCATGCTGGGCCTTCTGGAACAGGTCCGCCAGGGCGTGCCGTTCGAGCAACTGGCCCGCGAGAATTCGAGCGACAAAGCCGCCCGCACCACCGGCGGCGACCTCGGGTGGCTCGGCGAAAAAGAACTTCAGAAGCCGATTCTCGACGCCGTGCGCAATCTCGACCGGGGACAGATCTCGCAGCCCGTTCGGACCGACAAGGGCCTTCACCTCTTCCAGATGGTTCGCATGCGGACCGCGCGCGAACTCCTCTGGGAGAAACGGCTCGAGGAAGTGCGAAAAAGCTGGGCCGCCGAGCTGCGAAAACGCGCCCAGATCAAGATCCTCTTGCCCGAACTCAAGAGCTGACCGACTCAAGAGGGAACGCCGGCGTTCCTATTTGATCTCCGCAATCGCAATGCCGCTTTCGCCCGCCACGGCAGTGTCTCCTTCTGACCTCTTGCCCCCTCAAACACGAGCGCGCCCGACGAGAATATCCCGACGAGCGAAGAACAGCACGCCGATCACCATCAGCAGCGCAACCACCAGGTAGATGCCCGACGTGAGCGCAATGGCGCGCCCCAGGCCGACCCGTTCGGCCACATTCCCGACCACGATCGGCCCCAGTCCGCCGCCGATCCACCCAATCATATTCCCCACGCCCGTGGCCGACGCTCGCTTCTCCGGCCGAATGACGTCGAAGAGCGACGCCCAGATGTTCGAATCGTAAATCCCCTTGCACAAACCGAATCCAAACAGCCCAACCATGCACGCGTTCAGGTGGCCCGCGCTTCCCGCGAGATAGATGAACGGACCGCCGATCAGCAGCCCCGCCGCCTGGACGATCATTCGCCCGCCGCGCCGCCGCGGCGCCAACCAGTCGGCGAGGATCCCGCCCAACACCGCGCCGATCATGTTGGCCACGTAGAGCGGTGTCGTCGCCGCCAGCGCGCCCACGGCCAGGCTGGTGTGGAACGTCTCTTCCACGAACATCGGTCCCCACGCCATGAAGACCGTGGCCACATAGTTGGCACCCGCGAAAACCGCCAGCAGGATCAGCGCCGTGGGAATCCGAAACACCTCGGCGATGAAGCCGGCCGCCTCGCGCACGTGCTTCCCCGCCGACTGGCGCGCCGGCTCGGACCCATTCGTCTGGTCTGCCAGCTCGCCGTCGGCCTGACCGCGCCGCGCTTCGTGGATGAACCGCGCGAGAACGATCCCCAGCAGGAGGCCCAGACTCCCGAACACATAGAACGGCACCCGCCACTCAAACGTCTCTTGCGCGCCCCACGGTCCCGCCAGCCACGCCGCCAGCGCCGGACCGAGAATGCTTCCCGCATAGACGCTGGTCTGGTGAATCCCCATCGCGCGCGACCGTGTCCGCGGGCCGTGATAGTCGCTCACGAGCGACATCGAGGCCGGAAAGTAAAACGCCTCGCCCAGCCCCTCCAGGCCGCGCACCGCCACAAATTGCGTCAGGCCGCGACACCAGGCCGTCGCCGACGTGATCGCGCTCCAGGTGTAAAGCCCCACCAGAATGACCGTCTTGCGCCGAAACCGGTCGCCTACCGCGCCCGCGAACGGCGACGCGACGGCATAGACCCACATGAACATCGCCGTGATCAGGCCCAGCTCGCCCATGCTGAGATGGAACTCTCCGCCGATGAGCTTGAGCACCGACGAGATCGCCAACCGGTCGGCATAGTTGAAAAAACAAATGAACCACAGCATCCCCACCAGCGCCCATTTGTAGCTCGGCGGCAGCGACCGACCTTCTGCGTTCGAACCGACCTGCTCTTTCTTCAAAGGCCCCTCACCTATTCGAGACGCGCGAAACAAAAAAACCGTCCGGTGAAAAGAAAGAAAACGGTCAAACTGAAGATCTGACCTCCGAACCCGAGAGAACCTCCTCGCGGGCGTTTTGCATTGAACCCTCGCTCGCCCTTGTCTATCATCGGGCTTATGAAGCGAGCAAAGGCCATAGTCAAGCCCTTGCGCAAAAAGGAACAATCCTTCGAGCCGTCCTATCTCACGCTCTTCCGGTCGGGCATTCTCCAGCAGCGCGCCGACGAGGCCACGCGCTGGTATGCCGACTGTCGCATCTGCCCCAACGGCTGCGGCGTGGACCGGACCAGGTTGCCGGCCGGGAAGTGCCGCTCGGGCGACCGGGCGAGGGTCTCCTCACACAGCGTCCACCACGGCGAGGAACCGCCCATCTCGGGCACGCGCGGCTCGGGCACCATCTTCTTCACCAACTGCACGCTGCGCTGCGTCTTCTGCCAGAACTTTCCGATCTCGCAGATGGGAACCGGGCGTGAAGTCTCGGACGCCGAACTGGCCGCGATGTACCTCGACCTCCAGCGTCGCGAATGTCACAATGTCAATTTCGTTACGCCGAGCCATTTCGTCCCCTCGATTCTGCGGGCGCTGGTCCTCGCGGTCGAGAAGGGCTTCCGCCTTCCGTTCGTCTATAATACGAGCGGCTATGATTCGGTCGAGGCGCTGCGGCTGCTCGACGGCGTGATTGACATCTACATGCCCGACATCAAGTATTCATCGAACGAGATGGCGCTGAAATACAGCGGCTGCCGCGACTATGTGGAGCGGAATCGCGCGGCGCTCAAGGAAATGTATCGCCAGGTGGGGCGCTTGCAACTCGACGAGGAAGGGGTCGCACTGCGCGGCATGTTGGTTCGCCACTTGGTGCTTCCGGGCGGCGCGGCCGGCTCGATCGAATCGCTCAAATGGCTGGCCGAAAACGTTGATCCCCAGCTTCACCTTTCGGTCATGAGCCAGTACTTCCCGGCCCACCGCGCCCACGAGCTGCCGCCCATGAACCGCCGCGTCACGGCCGCCGAATACCGGCTCGTCACCGACTTCGTCGAGAGCACCGACTTCCAAGGCTGGACCCAGCCGTTTGACTGAGTTCGGAGTCCAGACTTCAGTCTGATCCCATTTTGGTTTTTCCCCTCATAACTGTTCGGAGTTCAAACCTTCAGTCCGATCCCATCTTCGCTTTTCCACCTTGCAAGCTCTCCCCTTCTCGCGCAAACTAACCCTCGGAATACGCAAAGGGGGCGACCTTTCGTCCGAGGTAGCGCAACTATGGGCCTCAAAGAACGCTCCGCCGAACGCCGCAAACGCATCGTCGGCCACCGCGCCAAGAACTTCAAAGACGCCGAAGACTGGGACCTGGATTTCTGGCAAAGCCTCACGCCCGAAGAGCGGGTTTCGGTGTTGGTGGACCTCCACGAAGACTTTGAAAAGATCAAACGGGCACGGGTGCATGCGCGAAGCGTAACCCGGTCGAGGAGGAAATCGTAAGGATGCGAACTTTTCCCGATTCCGAAAACATGCTGGAGCTGCTGGCCAAGCACAAGGTCTGCTATCTGATCATTGGGGGCCAGGCATTCGCTTTTCATGCAAAACCGCGATATACGAAAGATATGGACCTGTGGACTGATCCCTCGCCCGAAAATATCCAACGAGCCAACGCCGCCCTCGCCGAGTTCGGCAGCCCGTTCTCTCTCGACCCCAGGGCCCTAACCGAGATTACCCAAATAGGGATGCCCCCAAGCCGGATTGACTTTCTGCTCAGCATCGAGGGCGAGAAATTCAACGCGGCCTGGAAGAAACGAATCAAGGGGTTCTATGGCCGTGCTCCGGCCAACTGGGTTGACCTTGACACACTCATCCGCATCAAGAGCCGCATCGCCGACCCGCGCCACCAGGAAGATGCCCGGGTGTTGCGAGAAGTGAGAAAGCGCCGCAGGAAAGCAAAAGCATAAGGTCACGGACTACTGCGGCGCGGGGCGAATCCGGCTCCCCTCGACCGAATATCGCCGCCGCAAGTATGCCGACCTCAAGGTACTCGCCGAGGGCCACCAAGTCCGCCTCCGCTTCTGCGGCTGCAAAAACAAGGACCTCACCGACGAGTGCTGCCATCCTCCTCCAGCCGGAAAAGGGCGGGAACGCGAACGAAATCCTTCTTTTCAAGTGAAAGAATCATCTTCGCGGAATCTTTTCAGGTTTACTTTACCGACCGCATGGGATAGAGAACCATTCGAAAGGTGAAAAACGAAAGGAGGCCGCCGAGAATGTGGTGGGAGTTAACGATCATGGCTGGCCCGCTTGGCGACAAGGTCTATGACTCGATTGCGGCGCTGGTGATCTTTCTGGTGGGGGCAGGCATCTGGTTCCGAACGGGCAACCGGTTCGGTTGGCTTTTCATGGTGGCGGCGGCTATTTGGATCTACCTGACGTTCCAGGATTTGCTGTTCATGTGAGGGTTCCGCCCGCCCTGCTCTAATTCGCATTTCCCGCCATCGGCGATCGAAAACCGCGAATGGGGCGGCAGAGATTCGCCTTGCCGTGTGTGCGTTTTACAGTGGCCTTTCATCCGTCGTCGGTTTATCCTGTCAATCCTGAGTCGAGTCGAACGAAGCCGGCCAAAAAGTCGGTGCAATCTGATGCCGGGCGCGGGCCTGACGATGCCCGTTAGAAGAGAGTTCGCCTCAAACATCTAGCGCCTGGGCGGGCCCACGCGAGTGATCTTGCGACGAGGAGCTATGGAAACGACCAATTCGATTCTCGAGAAAACGTTGGTGGTTCACGAAATCACTCTCACGATCCAGGGCGAATCGAGCCACGTCGGACGGCTGTGCGTACTGGTCCGGCTGGCCGGCTGTCCGCAGGCGTGCAGCTATTGCGACACGCCCCAGGCGCGGCCCTTCGATGCGGGCGAGACGCTGACCATCGCCCAGATCATTGAGAGAATCATGGCGCTGCAGTGCGACCTGGTGGAAATCACCGGCGGCGAACCGCTGGCCCAGCCGGCGACGCCCGACCTGGCGCTGTGCCTGCTCGACCGCGGTTTCCAGGTGTTGGTGGAAACCAGCGGCAGCTTCTCCATAGAGGTTCTCCCGCCGCTGGTGGCGAGGATCATGGACCTGAAGTGTCCGTCGAGCGGCGAATGCGACCGAAACAACTTCGCGAACGTCGAGAGTCTGACGGGCCTTGACGAGGTGAAGTTCGTCATCGCCGACCGCGGCGATTACGAGTGGGCGCGCAACGTCGTCTACGAGCACCAGCTGGCCGAGCGATGTGAGGTTCTGTTTTCGACCGCTTACGGGCGGCTCGAGTTGCGGCAGTTGGGCGAATGGATCGTCGCCGACCGCCTGCCCGCGCGGCTTCAGTGTCAGCTGCACAAGTCAGTCTGGGGACCCGACGATAGGGGCGTGTGACCATGCCTGACCGAGCCATAGTTCTTTGCAGCGGCGGAGTGGACTCGACCACCACGATGGCGATCGCGCGCTCGTTGGGGTTCGAACTCTATGCGCTGACGTTCGACTATGGCCAGCGCCACCGGTTCGAGCTCGAAGCGGCGCGACGCGTAGCGCTGGCGTTGGGGGCGGTGCGACACCAGATCACGCGCATCAACCTCACGTCCGGGGGCGGATTTGGCGGGTCGGCGCTGACGGGCGAAGGGACGGTGCCGCGCGGTCGCTCGGGCGAAGAGATCGCGTCGGGCATCCCGGCGACCTATGTCCCCGCGCGCAACCTCATTTTCCTGAGCTTCGCCACGGCCTGGGCCGAAATCCTCGGCGCCAACGATGTGTTCATCGGCGTCAACGCGATTGACTACAGCGGCTATCCCGACTGTCGGCCCGAGTTCATCGCGGCGTTTGAAAAGACCGCGCGGCTGGCCACGCGCGCGGGCGTCGGGGGCGGCGCGGTGCTTCGGATTCAGACGCCCGTCATCCGCATGACCAAGGGCGAGATCATTCGCAAGGGGCTGGAGCTGGGCGTGGATTTCTCGCTCACCCATTCGTGCTACGATCCCGACGAGCGCGCGCGCGCCTGCGGCGAATGCGATGCCTGCCAGCTGCGACTCAAGGGCTTCCGCGAGGCGCGCGTCAAGGACCCGGTGGAGTACGTGAAGAGAGGTTAGAGGCAAGAGGTCAGAGGCGAAAAGCCGTGGGAACTTTTGGTCGCTCAAGAGCGTGAGATTCGGGGCGGTGCCAAGGGAGGGCGACCTTGAGTAAAAAAAGACGCTCCCACAAGAGTTCGCGAAAAGTTAAGGACAGGGAGACAGAAGCAGCACGTATCGAAGCGCTCATGGGGAAATTCGCCTTTGTGCCAACAAGCCCTGAAGATTTTATCCGCCGTCAGCAGGCCGAGATCGAGAGAGAAGAAAGTCACGGGAGATGAAAGTTCAACTGATCAAAACGATGACCTTCAGTGCGGCGCTGAGCCTGCCAACGTCGCCCCATGAAAAGGGGCGGCGTGTTCACGGTCACAATTTCTGCGTCGAACTTGTGCTCGCGGGGCCGGTGGACGAAGAGCGAGGCTGGCTGGTGGACTTCGGCGACATCCGCCAGGCCTTCGACCCGTTGGCCGAGCGGCTCGACCACGTCTATCTCAACGAGCTCGAAGGCCTGGAAACCCCGACCATCGAAGCAATCGAGCAATGGGTTTTTGACCGATTAAGGCCCGCGCTGCCCATGCTGGAGCGGGCGATCGTGCGAGTGGTCGGCGAAGGGCGTCTCACGCCTCGTCGCCTGGCGACCGATCCGCGACTGGGCCTGCCCGAGCGCCTCACGTTCACGCTCGAATCGGCCCACTTTCTGCCGCGCGTTCCCGAAGGCCACAAGTGCCGCCGCCTCCACGGTCACAGTTTTCGGATCGAGATCGGGGCGGGCAATCTCGAGCGCCTGGTTCCGCGGATCGGGCAAATCCACGAGCTCCTCGACCACCGCACGCTCAACGAGATCGAGGGCCTGGAGAATCCGACGTCCGAGAATCTGGCCGTGTGGATTTGGCGCGCGCTGGAGCCCGAGGTTGGCGACCTGACCGTGGTCGTGGTGCGCGAGTCGCCCGAGTCCGCCTGCATTGTTCGCGGCCCGGGCGCAGGTTCGGAGTCCCCGCTCTCGCGGTAGTGCGGTGTACGCTGATGCGGTCTGCCGAAAAGGCTAATCGTCAATATTTCCGCGCGGCCTATCGCACGGGCCAACACGGCTGGGCGGTCGAGGAGCCGTCGCCTTACGCGCTGAAGTTTTTTGAGCAACTCGCCCGGCTCGTTCCCGGCGGCCGACTACTGGACATCGGTTGCGGAGAAGGGCGCCACTCGATCGCCGCCGCCCGGATGGGCTTCGAGGTGACGGGGGTGGATTTCGAACCGCTGGCGCTCCGGCGCGCTCGGCGGTTTACGCGGGCAAAGAAAGCGCCCCCGATCACATTTCGCCAGGCCGATGTCTTCGCCTTGCCGCTTCCCGATTCACGCTTCGACGTCGTCGTGGACTACGGTTGCCTGCACCATCAGAGGACCTGCGATTGGCGGCGGTATCGCGCGAGCGTGCTGCGGGTGCTCAAGCCGCGCGGCTTCTACGTGCTCTCGGTTTTCAGCCCGCGATTCCGTCTGTTTCAGGGAAGCCGAAGGCGCTGGCATATCGCCTACGGAGCTTATCGGCGCTACTTCACGCGCCAGGACCTTGCGGCTTTTCTGGGCCGCGATTTCGACATCCTCGAAATGGCGGAAGAGCAGAATAAGCCCGGCGGCTTCTGGCACATTTTGGCCAGGCGGCGCACGAAACCGGATTGACCGCGGATTCTTTTCCGATGCGCCGCCATCGCGACAAGTCTGGGCACAAAGGGTGTCAGAGAATACCTGTTGAGGAGCGAGAACCATGGAGAAACCGTTTTTCGTCGAGATCCTCGAAACGAGCGATCCGGAATTGTTGGAACACATGAACTCGGTTTGGGAGTTCACGGGCAAGGAGGGTGCGCTGCCGGCCAAGATCAAAACCCTGATGAGCATGCTGGGTGATGCCATCCTGGGTCACGCGGCCGGCGTCCAGGCGATCGCCAAGCGGGCGCGCGCGCAGGGCGCCACCGAGCAGGAGATCGCCGAAACCGTGCGGATGGCGTTCTTTTGCGCTGGAATGCCGGGCCTCGTTACGGGAACATACGCCTTTCGGAAGTAGGACCGGCGAGGCCTGATTTGCCGGCCCTCAAGTCGAAAACCAGGCGCGAGGCGAGGCCCTCATTTTGCCTGGGAAATGGAGGCGGCTGCACTCGGCCAGCCGCGGTCCGTTGTCGGGGCGCCGCCGAGAAAGTTCGGGAGCAAGAGGACCCATGTTTGAACCGCTGGACCAGAAGATGCCCTTCGAGGGGCCGGAGAAGATTGACGCCAACGCGCTCGAAACCTTCGACTACGAATATCCGGGGAAGGATATCGAGATAGACATTTCGACCGACGAGTTCACGTCGGTTTGTCCCTATTCCGGCCTGCCCGATTTCGGCCGCCTCACGGTGGTCTATGTACCCGACCGCAAGTGCCTCGAATTGCGCGCGTTCAAATACTATCTCCTGAGCTACCGCAACGTCGGCATTTTCTACGAGCACCTGGTCAACCACATTCTCGACGACCTGGTGGTCGCCTGCCGGCCCAAGCGCATGGTCGTCACCGGCGAGTTCGCCCCCCGCGGCGGCCTCCGCACCCGTGCCACGGCGCAGTGGCCGAGGCCGTGACAGGTCGTATTAGCGCAGTTCTCACACCGCCAGCAGGCCACGGACAAAGCCGGCGTTGAAGGCCCAGCTCAGATCGTTGCCCAGCGGCGCGTCGGTCTCCAGGATGATCCAGCCCTGATAGCCGATTTCGATCACGGCCTTCGCCACCGCCGCCATGTTGATCCTGCCCTGGCCGAGCAGCGCGTTGCCGTCCTTGAAGTGCATCTGGTTGATGTGCTTGGTGCCCAGCATGCGGATTTCCTTGGGCACGTCATAGCCGGCGCCCGCCGAGTTGCCGATGTCGTAGTAAACGCGCACGAACGGCGAGCCGATCTTCTCGACCATCTCGATGTTCTCTTCGGCGCTGAGCGTGTTCTCGAGCCCCAGGACCACGCCCTTCTGTTCGGCGCGTTCGGCCACGCTCTTGACGACCTCGATCGTCTTGGCTTTGGCCTCGGCATTGCCCTTGAGATTGCCCTTGCCGAAGAAGGCCACGAGAATGTTCTTGGCCCCCAGTGCCGCGGTGGCGTCAATCGTCTGCTCGAGCCAGCTTTTCGCGCGTGGCTCCGAAAAGACCGGATAGCTGTTGCACAGGCCCATGCAGATCGAGGACATCGCCACGCCGGTCTTCTCGACTTCGGCCAGAAACTCCTTCTGCGCGTCGGCGTCCGAGCATTCGAGCTTGTCGGCCGCGCCGCCCGCTTCGATCTCGATCGCATCCAGACCGCACTTCTTGGCCGTGGCCAACGATCCGATGGAGCCGCGAAGCGCGCCCGTGCGCCCGCCCACGCCGCGGAATTTGATTTGCTTTGGACCTGTCGTGGCGCCCGCCGCAGCGCGAGCCGACGCCGACTGCGGCCCCAATCCCGACGCCAATGCCGAAGCCAGCGCTGCCGCGCCGCTGTATGCGAAAAACTCTCTACGTGTGGTGCTCATGGTGCTGCTCCTTTCGTTTGGGACCAGAATGATGAGGGTGGAAGTCTGCCACAAAGCGCGAGCCGGCTGGCTCCCCTCTGCCGGTCGCATGGCCGGTTTAGCCACAAAGTCCCGCTCGATGTCAAGCCCGCCGAATCGTTGTTTCCGGTTTCAAGTTTCCGGTTTCAAGTCCGAGGGTCGAAATCCGGGCGGGGGTGCACGTCAGTTTGGTTGGCAAAGATGAGGCCAGAGTTCGTGCCAACGGGTCCATTCAAAGAAACCGTTGAAAAACCGCTTTCGGCGAAGTAGCGCCTTGGAAGCACGGTCGAATGACTGTCAGGAGGAAACGGAAGTGAGCAGCGCGTGGAGTCGAAACAATCACCGCGGAAGCAGCAAGGCAAAGCGGAGTCTCCTCGACGGTGACTCCGGGCAAGTGGCTCGATCCCGCAGAACGATTCTCGGTGGGCTGTTCGCGTTGGTGGCCCTGGTGGGGTGCGCCGGTTGTGCTTATCAGCCGCCCCCGGCCGCGCCCGTTGCGCCCCAGACGCCTCAACCTCAACCCGCCACCCTGGCCGCGCCGCCGCCGGGTGTCGAGCTGATCGCCGAGGCCTACCAAAACTATCTCATGGTCACCGTGATCAACCACACGGACAAAGAGATCCTGGTCGGCCCCAAGATGTTCGCCGTGATCGCGGGCAAAAAGCTGTTCCCCGTGGATCCCAAGGCCGTGGACATTCAGTTCCCCATTCGCAAACTGGGCCGCGAGGAAGGGGCCTCGGGGGCGTTTCAATTCCGCGCTCTCCGTTCGCTCGAAGGCCAGAAGCTGGTCTTCAACTCGCCCGGCGCCGTCAAAGAGTTCGTCGTCATCAGTCGCTATCAACTGCGCGCCCCCAACTACGAGCCCGCCGAGCGGCCTCTGAGCTGGAGCGAGTCGCGCCGTCTGAGACGCGAGCAGGACAATCTCCGCCAAGCCCTGATGGAGCAACTGAGGAAACGGCAGGGCCAGGCACCCAAGCCCTAGTGGCCTGTCGTAGGGTAGTTGAAGGAAAGGCATCCCGGTGTCATTGCGAGGAGCCGTTTTCTGGCGACGAAGCAATCTCATGGCGGGTGTGTCCCAAAACAGGATTGCTTCGTCGCCAGAAAACGGCTCCTCGCAATGACGGCCGGGAATCGCTTGCGATTATCGCGATAGGAGCACCATGGCACTTCCCCCCCGTCAGCAACTCGAAGAGGGACCGATCCTCGATCCTCTCTTTGTCCACCACTACTGGCGACTGTCGCGGCGGCCTTCCAAAGGCGCCGCCCGCTGGGTGGCCGCCAAAATGCGCAAGCTGGGCGTCCCGCCGCCGGGCCGGGTTCTGGACGTCGGCTGTGGCCCGGGATGGCTGGTGCGATTCCTGGCCGAGCTCTTTCCAGCCATGCGGTTTGTCGGCCTCGACGCCTCCGAACCGATGATCGTTCGCGCCCGGAGCGGGCCGCTCCGCGGAGGCGACATCGCGCCGACCGGCCGCGTGCAGTTTCTCGTCGGCGACGGCCAACAGCTGCCGTTTCGCGACGGCCAGTTCAACCTCGTGATCTCGGGGGCGACCCTGCACCACGTGGCCAATCCGGTCGCGCTCTTCGACGAAATCGCCCGCGTGCTGGCCGCCGACGGGCACGTCATCATCTCGGACCTGAATCGAAGCGTTCCCGGCTTGCTCTGGCCGGTGGTGGTGGCGGCCGACTGGATCGAACGCCGCCTGAGACCCACCCCCGCCCGCCACTTGAGCGAGGGCTTCGTCTCCTCGTACAAGGCGGCCTACGATCCGGAGGAAATCCGCCGCTTCCTCGGTCAATCCAAACTCGGTCCCCACGTTCGCTACTATCCGGGCTGGCTCCAGCACTGGATTCAAACCCCGCCGCGCCCCAGCTCGAACAAATAGCCAGGCTCCAAGGCGGCCCTTGGACGCAGCCAAAGAGCGCTAAAAGCTATGCACGAGAAAAGAGTCCATCCCGTCCACCCCGTCCACCCCGTCCACCCCGTCCACCCCGTCCACAGCCGCTCGGGAAAAGATATGCGCGAATTGGCTAGATGTCTAGACGAAACACCCTGAGATCCGCAGCCATCGAAAAGGGCAACCTCCGCAACAAAACTCTGGAAAACCGGAACCCTTTGGAGTTAAACTCTATTTCAGCATTCAGCGCGGATTGTCAGCGGTTCGAGTTCATCGTTCTGCGTTCAGCATTCAGCAGTAGACGAAAGATGGCCATGACCCCACACGACCCGCTCCACTCCTTCGGTCGGGAATTTCGCCGGCACCCCTATCTGATTGTGTTCGCGATCATCCTGGTGGGCCTGGGCCTCTGGGCCATCGTGCCGTTCCCCACGCGCACCATCAAGCACGTCATCGTCCGGGCCGCCAAGATCGTTCAGGCCCGTGACATCGGACGCCTCCAGCCCCTGTTCGCCAAGGAATTCGAGTGCCCTCTCACCGGCGACCGCGAGACCACGATCGAGCGCTTGAGCGAGGCGTTCCGCGAACTCTACTCGCTCGCGATCAAGATCAAGCGCATCAAGATCCAGCACGAGGGCGACCGCGCCACCGCCAACGTGGACTTCTACATCACCTGGAGCCTCAAGCGGGGCGAGGCGGCGAAAGTCCCCATCCGGGGTCTGAGCGGCGAACCCTCGCTGGCCAATCCCCTCGAACGCTTGCAGTTGGGGCTCGTCAAAGAAGCCGACGGGTACTGGCGTTTTTCGAGCGCCAAATTCCTTTCCCCCGCCCCTTCGGCCAAAGCCGCGGCGAGCCTGTGAGGAAACAAGGCAAAACGCTGAACGCTGAACTCTGAACGAAATCAACCAGGAATGAAAAGAAAGAGTCGCGCTGAAGCAGTGGACTCCAAACCGAAGCGGCTTCTTCGCGTGACTTCGTACTCCTCTCGTCCAAAATCCACGAAGGATTCGAAAATTCTCACGTGGCCTTTGCCTTGAGCTTATCGGCGTCCATCCGTGTTCATCCGTGGTTCTCTTCCTTTTCACCACGGATGGACACCGATGCACACGGATGGGAAAACCCGCTGTTCGCTTGCGGCTTTGCTGCTATAGGGATGTGAGGGCTTTCGCTTTTCGTTCGAATCTGCGGAACCTGCGGTTCAAAAAAACTCTGGCCTTCCCCCCTGCCGACCGTCCCACGCCCCACCCACTCAGGACGGCTCAATCAGGCCGAAGCACCCATCTTCGCGGCGATAGATAATGTGGTTCATCATAGATTTTTGTGCAGGAAATCAAGGCAATCGGACCTTGAGGGGAGAAGGGCTCTGCTTCTTACCCCAAAGGGGTAACAGGCGGAGGGCCGGCCCCTTTTCCAATGTTTGCACAAGAATCTATGATGAACCGATAATGTTGATCTGGTGGGTTTCGGCGTTGGTGAAGACCAGAAACGATCCGGTGGCCGCTTCCAGCTGGTCGGCGGCTTCGTGGACCGCTACCGTGCGCGACCTCGACCATATTGAAACAAAAGAAGTTCCAAAACCGTGGTGTAGAAGATGGGTTTGACGGGATAACAGGACGCACGGGAACGACGAACTTCTCGTACGCTTTTAGGTCGTTGCGGGGGCTTCGGTGATTTTGGCGGGTGCGGGTTCGACGGTCGCGGAGATGTATTCCATCAGATCGAGCAACGATTGGACTTCGACGGGTTTGGGCAGGACGAAGTCCACGCCCCGGGCTTTCAAATCCACGTTGATGAACGAATCGCCCCAGCCCGTCGTCAGGATGTAGCGCGCCCGGGCGTTGACTTTGCGCGCCTCGGCGACGACGTCCCAGCCCGACATCTCGGGCATCCCCAGGTCGGTGATGACCACGTGGAACTCGCTGGCGCCGAGTTGGCGCAAGGCCTCGGCGCCCGTGGCCGCGGTGGCCACCTCGTAGTTGCGCGACTTCAGAATCTCGGCAAACATGTTCAGCACATCGGGTTCGTCGTCCACCACCAGCACGCGCAAAACGGCGGAGGGGACCGCTCCGGTCGGGGGCGGCGTGAGGGCCTTGGGCAGCGGCGGTTTGAGATCCTCTTCGCCTTCATGGATGGGCAGACGCACGCGGAAGGTGGCGCCCCGGCCCGGTTCGCTTTGCACCTCGATTTCGCCGTGATGGCGCAGGACGATGCCGCGCACCAGGCTGAGTCCCAGGCCCGTGCCCTTCTCGGGTTTCGTGGTGAAGAACGGGTCGTAGATTTTGGCCAGCACTTCGGGCGGCATCCCCGCGCCCGTGTCCGTGAAGCTGATGACCACGTTTTCGTCCTCGGTGTCGGCGCGGATTTCGAGGCTGCCGCCGTTGGGCATGGCATCGAGGGCGTTGAAGATGATATTGTTGAACACCTCGCCCAGTTCGCTGTCGTTGCCCATGACGCGCAATCCGCGGGGCACCTGCGTGGTGATCTCGTAGCGGATGCCGTGCAGATGGGCCTCTTCTTTCCAGCGGACCTTGGTCACTTCCAGGCATTCCTGGATCAGGTTGTCGAGGAAGTGCGGGGCAAACTTGCCTTTGGATTCGGGCCGGAAAAAGTCCAGGATCCTGCGGACCGAGGTGGCCACGTCCTGGGCCGCCCGCTCGATCAGGATCAACCCTTTTCGCATCTCGGGATTGGTGGACTGATCGCGCAGCATCTGGCTGCGGCCCAGAATGATCGCCAGGGCGTTGTTGAAGTCGTGGGCCACTCCGCTGGCGATCTCGCCCAGCGCTTTGAGCCGCTCGCTGCGCAGCAGTCGTTTCTGCAACGTGCGCGCCTTGGCCTGGCTGTCGCGCACTTCGTCGCGCAGCACTTTGATCCGGTAAAGCGCCCGCAGCACCGGCAACAGCACCTGGTCGAGATCCTTGACGGCAAGCACCTCGCCGACCGCCCCCATCAGCTCCCGCAAGTTCGTGATCACTTTCTCGTCCTTATCGTCCACGACGACCAAGACCGTCGGGAAGGACCGTTCGACGCGATCGCGAAAACGCTCGCAGACGCGCTCGCGGTCGCTGGCCGAAACGCTCGGATCGAGAATGATCACGTCGGCCGTTTCATGGAACGAGCGCTGAAAGAGCTGCTGCACATCGGCCACCCAGGAGGCCTGGAATCCTGACACTTCGATCAGTCGCAGCAGCGATTCGTGCGGCGGCATGCGGGAATCCACCAGGATGGCGGCCGTCGGAACCGGCGGGCTCGGGCGTTGGCCGCGCGGCAGCGGCTCAACGGCGAAGTCCTTACCCGGAGCGATTTCGGTCAGCGAGCAGACGCGGTTGCGGCCCGACTGCTTGGCCACATAAAGCGCCTTGTCGGTCATCTGGAGCAATTGGTCGTGGTTAAAGACCTGGCCGTCGCTGGTCGAGGCCACCCCGAAGCTGGCCGTGATGTGGATCTGCGTGCCATCCTGGTCAATCTTGAACGACTCGACCGCGGAGCGAAGTTTCTCGCCGAGGTTGACCGCACCGATGGCCGCGGTGTTGGGCAGGATGATGAGGAATTCCTCGCCGCCGTAACGGCCCAGGATATCCGTTTTGCGGATGGTGGCCCGCAGCAGGGTCGAGAACTCCTGGAGAGCGAAGTCACCGAAGCGGTGGCCATAGGTGTCGTTGACCAGCTTGAAATGGTCTATGTCCACCATGATGCAGGAGAGGGGTTCGAGGTTGCGCTCGGCGCGCTTGAATTCAATCTCCAGCCAGTCGAGCAGCCGCTTGTGGTTGTATAGCCCCGTCATCGAGTCGGTCACCGACTGGCGAACCAGGCGGCGGTTGGACGTGACGAGGTTCTCGATGACCTCGTGCGTTCGGCAGAGCGCCCGAATCTGGGCGCCCACGAAGGCGAGGTGGTCATTGCGCCGGATCAACAGATCGTAGCCGGCCGCCTCGAGGCATTCCATGGCCAAAGGCGTGGCGGCCGATCCCAGAAGGGCCAGAGGGGTGTAGGGCAGCTTGGACCGGAGGATTTTGCCGATCTCCGCCGGACGCAGGACCCGGGCCCCCTCATCCACGACAACCACATCGGGCGGCCATTGCTGCGCGGTCTCGATGCCTGCCAGGGTGTCGGGTCGCCAGACGACCTCGATGTTCCGCGTCGTCAGATAGTCGCACAGATCCCGCGTCCACGGCTCTTCAGGAGCAATTAACACAACGGCTGCACTTACTTCCATAGCAACCACTCGATTTGTCGCCCACGGCGGACCGGGGCTCGCTCTAAATTCCCCCACCCAGATTGAAAAACCACTGCCAACAAATATCTATAACACTTTCAAGGAATGTCAATTGGTTTTCTCAACCGGTTTGTGGAGGGGGTGCGTCTCCCGAATTCCGGAGAAGGTTTGCTTTATTTGGAGTGCTGCGTCAAGCCGCAGCACTCCAAAAGTTGGCCACCTTCTCCCGATTTCGCGAGATGCACCCTGCTGGAATGCGAAGCGTCTTTCTTCCTTGCAGGCGGCGCTCGCTCTGTGGCAGGGAAGACCGACCCATTGAGCGAGCAATCGCTTTGCGCCGCTCTCCGGCCACAGGAGGAAACGAAAAAATGCCATCTCTCGAATCGGTATCAACTCGCCGGGCACGCCCAATGACGCGCGGTGTCCATGTCATGTGGTGCGTTCTCGCAGCCGCCGCGTTGGTCGTCAGTTGCGGCGAAAAGAAGGAATCGCTTCCACAACCGAAGCCGACGCCCGCGCCCGCCGCGGAGAAAGCCTCCACCTCGGCCGCAAAGAAAAAGGTCGTCATCGGGTTTTCGCAGTGCACCACCACCGAACCGTGGCGCGTGCTCTTCAACCGATTGCTCGAGGCCGACGCGGCCAAGACAGCCGACGTCGAACTGGTCGTGCTCGACGCCCAGGATCGGACCGAAAAGCAGGTCGCCGACATGGAGGCCTTCATCAACCGCAAGGTGGATGCGATTCTGATTTCGCCCAAAGAGGCGCCGGGTCTGACGGCGGTCGTCGAGCGAGCCGGCCAGGCGGGCATTCCGGTGGTGGTCCTCGACCGCGACGTCAACACGAAGAACTACGCCTGCTGGGTTGGCGGCGACAACCTCGAGATCGGTCGCGAGGCGGGGCGCTATGCCGTCGAAGCGCTCGGCGGCCCAGGCAAGGCGCAGGGCTTCATCTACGAAATCTGGGGCGGCATGGCCTCGCCCCCGGCCCAGGATCGCAGCAAAGGTTTTCACGAGATCGTGGACAAAGAGAAGGGCATCAAGGTCGAGGGCAACCAGGACGGCGACTGGAAGCAGGAGAAGGGCTATGCAATCATGGAGACCGCGCTGAAGCGATATCCGAAGATGGATCTGGTCTACGCGCACAACGACCCGATGGCGTTCGGCGCTTATCTCGCCGCCAACGATGCCGGGCGCGAGAAGGGGATCAAGTTCGTCGGCATTGACGCGATTCCCGAGGAAGGCTGCATGTGGGTCAAGCAAGGCCAGCTGTCGGCGACGTTTGTCTATCCGCCGCCAGGCGTCGAGGGCCTCCACCTGGCGCTGAAGCTTCTCAAGGGCGAGAAGGTGCCCCCGAGGACGCTCCTTCCGACCAAGCGCATCACTGCCCAGAAGGTGGAGGAGTATCTGGCGAGCTTGAAGAAGTAAGAATGGTTCAGGTTTCAGGTTTCAGGTTTCAGGCTCCTATGAAATCAGATTCTTGTCCCGCACGTTTGCCGGTTGCTGCGTGGATTTACAGAATCCAGAAGTCCGGAAGATCAAACTCTTCGGCGGTCCCTGAAACTTGGCCCTTGAAAGCTGAAACGGGTCTCTGAGAGCACCGGCGAGGCCGCCATCGCCGAGAAGTGCGCCGTCTGACCCCCACCAGTCCGCTTTTCGGTGAAATGGGTTAACTGCGATTCAAATTGTGTTATATTCTGATGCGCTAAGTATGGATTCACACACCGTCGAAAGGAGGGCGGAAAAATGCGTCTCAGAGAATGGGGATTAGCGGTTCTGCTGGTTTTGCCCGCGATGGCTTTTGGGGGAGCCAAGACGGTCACTTACCAGGGTTGTGTGGTCAACAGCAATGGAACACCGGTCGCCGACGGCAGCTATTTCATGCACTTTGGCCTGCTCACTGTGCCGTCGGGCGGCCTGGACCTCTGGTTGGAAAATCTGACCAGTGTGACCGTGCAGAACGGTTTGTTCTCGGTCACACTCGGCGACAAAACGTCGTTTGGCCCACTGTTCGCGAACAACTCCACCTTATACCTGCAAGTGGGGATTGATCTCGATCACAACAGCACATTCAGCCCCAACGAATTCTACTCGCCTCGGCAGAAACTGTCGTCCGCCGCGTGGGCGTTCGACGCCGACACTCTGGACGGAAAACATGCCGCCGATTTGGGCGACATCACCGCCGTGACGGCGGGAACCGGCCTCCTGGGGGGTGGTCCAAGCGGCGCGGTGACCCTCACCGCACGGTTCGGTGGCTCAGGCACTTCGACCTCGGTGGCACGGTCGGACCACAACCACCGCGGCTCCGACTGGCTGCTTTTGGGGAACGCCGTTACATCCGGGGCTCATTTCCTGGGCACCACCAACAACGCGGCGCTCGATTTGCGCGCGAACAACGCCCGCGCGCTTCGCATCGAGCCGAATGCCATCAGCCCCAGTCTGATCGGCGGTTGGCGGGAGAACAGGGTGGCCGCCAATGTGGTCGGTGCGACGATTGGGGGAGGGGGGAACGAGGCTTATCCCAATTGGGTGGCTGCCGACTACGGAACGGTCGGCGGTGGCATCGAGAATATCACCAGCGGCTATGGTGCAACGATCGGTGGCGGCTCCGGCAACACCGCCAGCGGTGACTTCGCGACAGTTGCCGGTGGCAACCAGAACACCGCCTCCGGCGTGTATAGTTTCGCTGCCGGTCACCGCGGAAAAGCTAACAGGGATGGCTCCTTTGTTTGGGCTGACAGCACCAATGCCGACATTTACACCAGCGGCACCAATCGCTTTGTCGTCCGAGCCAACGGAGGGATTTGGCTGGGCAAGACAGCGGGTCCTACGTCCGCCTCGATCCCTTTTGGGCGTTTCATCAACACATCCACGGGCGGCTGCCTCAGCACCGCTGGTGTATGGACGGATTCGAGCGACCGCGACGCGAAAGAAAATTTCACGGCGGTGGACGGACAGGAAATCCTTTCGCGGCTCGCCCGATTGCCCATCACGCAATGGAACTACAAAGAAGAGGGCGACGGCGTTCGGCATCTGGGTCCCGTGGCGCAGGACTTCCACGCCCTCTTCGGCCTCGGACAGGATGACCGCCACATCGCGGCTCTGGACACCAACGGCGTGGCTCTGGCCGCCATCCAGTGGCTTTACAAGATGGTGCAGGAGAAAGATGCGAAAGTCGCCGCGCTGGAGAGCCGCCTGGCCGCGATGGAGACGGTTGTGAATCGGCTGGCTCAACAGCAGCCCTTGGCGGGAAGATAAGTTTCGAGCCAGTGTAGGCACCGGTGAATTCGGCAGAAATTGCGTTCTAAAAGGGCCTAAAATAAAGAACGAAACGCAGAGTTCGCGAAGAACGCAGAGAGAAGAAAGCCTCGTGATCTGTCGTCACTTACACGCTCTCCGCGGCCTCTGTGTTCTCTGCGTTTCATTCTTTTAGAGCCTTTAAGCACGCCACAACACAATTAATAGCTCGCCGGGTCAATCCGGAGGGTTCGGATCTGCCAGGACCGGAAGACCAGCGGTTCGGTGATCGGTTTGATTTCGCGGCCGGCAAGATCCACGTCGGTCAGCCGAGCGCGGCCCAACAAATAGTTGAGCGACGTCCGGACTTCGCGTCCCAGATGTTCGTACATTCGCAGATAGGTCCGTCCGCCTTCATTATACAACGCCGAGATGATGACGTCCGAAGAAGGGGTGTCGAGGACTCGCACCGTATCGCCGAGGCGGCCGTTGCCGGGGGCGGTGCAGAGGCTCACGCAGGGGAAGTTGTATTCGAGCGCACGACGATGGAGGTCGGCCTCGCGCCAGTCGCCGGCGAATGGACAGAGCGCAAATTCGTAAGTAAAATCGCCGTTCAGCATCCGGGTGCCCCAGACATAATACATGGCGAAAGCCAGCGGCACCGAGAAACCACCGTCGGCCTCGCGCACCGATCCCATCGTGCCGCGGTTGAAAACGGCAAGGCCCGTGCGGCCATCCGACAGCGCGGTCCAGTAGTTGCCCTCGACGTAGCGGTCGGGCGTTTCGGCGATGGCGAAAGGAAGATCGCGGACGCCCGTCGCGCCGTCGCCGATTGCCGGGAAGAGTTTGAACCGCAGTTTCTCTTCGTGGATGAAGCCGGACTTGTTGTCGCGTTTGTCGTCGCTCACGCGGCCGATCTTCTGGCCCTCGAAATGAAACGTGGCGCGACAATCAATCCGTGGCGTGTCGGCGCGCACGGTGATCTCGAGCGTGTAAGGGATGCTGCCGATCCGACCTTTTTCTTGAACCTCGACCCACGGCGCACCCGCGGGCGCCGGCTTCACGGTCCACATGCCGGATGATTCGCAGTCGCGGCCGTCAATCTTGCCCGCGAAAAGGCCGCTCCTTACGCCCGATTTCAGAAGCGGCCGACCGCTGCGTGTATCCACCAGAGACGCGATTCCGCCGCCGGGACTGAGGCGGACTTCCCAAAACGGCGTCTGGATATGCAGACTGGCCGTATCTATCTCCATGCCCGCACGAATTTGTGGCGCGGACTGCTGCGTCGGCTCCAGCGCATAGGAAACGAGACCCAACGCTGGGACATCGGCCGCGATGGCGATCTGCGCTTCTTTGACACTGCCGTCGGAATAGCGATCGGCCGAAAGCAGCGCGGAGGGAACGATACGGCCGCCCGTTCGGACGACGATCGCTGTGGCGGTGCGGCGCGGCAGTAAGACCGCGGCCTTGATCCATTCCCGGCGCGGCCAGGAGAGGGGATTAAACACCGTTACCTGTTCTCCGTCTTCGCCTTTCATTTGCGACCCCATATAGCGTAACGACGAGTCCCTGACGCCGTCGGATGCGGCGATCGAAGCGGGCAGAAACTTTCGCGCATCGGCGAGCAGGCCGCAAATCTGGATGTCGTGGTGCTGCGCGACGAGCAGATTCTTCCACGACTGGCGAAGCGCGTCCTCGTGATCGTCGCCCCCGAGCAGTCGCGCGATCGCGGCCAGGCGTTCGGCCGTCAGGACGCCGACTTCGGCGCGGCGGCTCATATTCCAGATCTCGTTGCCGCAATAGCCCCAGGGCATCCGCACGTGAAAGTCATTCGGGCCGGTCTTCAAATCCTTCGTGGGCTTGGGGAAAGTGGGGAAGAGTTCTTCGAGAAGAATCCAGCGGTACCCGGGATTGCCTTCGTACTGTTTGACAAGGCCCTCACGGCGCAACTTCGCATCGTCGGCGCGCGAGGCCAGAAGCGGTTGGATACGGGCGAACTTCTTGCGGAAATCCTCCAGCGGCGTGTTGCACTCCGGCCCCGGATAGCGAGTCAGCATCCAGTTGTCCACCGTGGTGCGGCCGAATTGCGCGCCCTCGCCTTCATAGGTGGGAACGGTCGGAATGCGCGAGCCATCCACGCCGACCCACCAACCCGTCGGCACGTCGAAGGTCGGGTTGTAGCCGTACATCATGAAGTGGGTGCGCATGATCGAGCCGGTGAAGCCGAATCCCGCGAGCAGCTGCGGAATCTGGCTGTGCATGGCGTGCTCGCTCATGAGGTAGGCCGGCGGCGCGCAGCCGAGATGGCGGCGGTCGGCCTCGAGGGCATAGCCGATCTGGCGCACGTTGGACTCTTCGTTGATGAACTCCGAGAGGGGCTGGCCGTAAGTGCACGTGCCGATGCCGAAGCGCCCGGCGTAGCGCTTCAGGTCTGCGCGCAGTTCCTCCAGAATCTGCGGATCGTGTTCGGCGAAGTAGTCGTAGGTATACGCTTCGTTATCGAGGCCGATCTTGAAGCCGGGATAGCGGTCGAGCCAGGCCGTGGCGGTGTGAAGGTGCTCGAGGAAACTATCGCGCCCCCACAGGACCATCCCGCCGTGGTCGTAGGTCAGAAGATACAAGGGCGGAGAAGCGTCGGCGGTCGAGGTTGATTCCGCCGATCGTCCCACCGCCGTCATGGCAGCGCCGAACAGAACGAACGCGGCCATGATCGGGAAGCACGCTCTTTTCATCTTTTTGCTCCGAGTCGCCGATCAGAATGTTTGCTGTAAGCCGGAGGGTGCGGCATGGCGATGGCCCAGTTCGAACTTCAGGGTCCAGACCGCCACGACGGCCTCGCGCCAGACATCCAGTTCCTTGAGCTGAGCCTGCTGCAGGTCGCGTTGGGTTTGCAAGAGGTCGGTGTAGGTGATCTGGCCCGCGGCGAAGAGAGTGGTGGCCGCGCGGCGATTCCGCTCGAGGTTTTGCAGCAACGGCCGGGCGTGGGTATTCCATTTTTCAACCGCGGTGCGGGCGCGTTCCCAGACTTGGGCGAACGAAGCGATGGCCGCGCGGCGCGCCTTTTCCTCGGCGGCCTGGGCGGCGAGAAGCTGAGCCTGGGAGCGCTGAATGCCACCCTGGTTGCGATCGAAAAGCGGGATCGGCACGTCGAAGGAGACCACCCCGCCGTATCCTTCGGGTTCGTGCCTGGCTCCTCCAACGACCGGGATGTCGGCGATCGGAACGGCGAGACGGTATTGCAGGTGCAGGTCGGCTTCGGCGGCCTCGCGGGCGGCGCGCGCCTTGGCGTACTGGGGATCGAGTTCCAGGGCTGTGGCGATGAGCGAGGGGGGAAGTTCGCCGCTCGGCGAAATGGAGGAAGCGGGCAAGGTCGGCGAATCGTTCGTGTCCACGACCGCGGGATAAAAGGGACGATCGGCCCCCAGCGCAAACGCAAAGGTCAGCTGATCGAGACGGAGCTGGCCTTCGGCGTCGGCCAGGTCGGAGCCTGCCTGGAGGATCTCGGTTTTCGCCCGCTGGACGTCATAGCCCGAGCCCAGGCCCAGCTCCAGTTTCTTCTGGGCCAGGCGCAGCGATTCGTCGGCAATCTTGACCAACTGTTTCGCGAGCGCCACCTTTCGCTGATCGGTGACGAGCCCGTAGTAGGCGGTTGCGATTCCGGTCACCAGTTCGCGCAGGTCGGTATGGATCGCGGCTTCCTCCTCGCGCAGGCCGGCTTTGGCCGAAGCGATTTTCGGCGGGCGCGTCCACCAGAAAAAAATGGGATAGGTGCCGGTCATCGTCCGGCTCATCAGGCTTGCGCCGCCGACCGGGTCCTTCAGGCCGATGTCTTCCCACACGAGGTTCAACGTGGGATTCGGAAGCGTTTTGGCCGTGACGATCGCGGCGCGTGCGACCTTGAGTCGGGCCTGCCAATCGGCCACCCGGATATCGTTCGACTGCGCCAACTCGAGGCATTTTTCGAGCGTCAGCGGTGAGACAAAGGCGGCACCGGGCGGCTTCCATTGCGGCGCGGGCGGCGTCTTGCAGCCCAGGAGCAACCCCAAAGCGAATGACCATACGACAACGCAAAGTCTGCGCCAGGCTCCCCGTGTGACGTGGCCGTCGCGCATCATGGCGTCGCCTCCGCGGGATCATGGCGGATGCCCTGCGGTTCACCCAAAATGATGTGTGCCACCGGAATCACCAGAAGCGTGAACAGCGTGGAGACCGAAAGTCCCCCGATCGCCGCGATGGCCAGCGGGCGTTGCAGCTCGGCGCCGGTGCCGATGTTGAGCGCCAGCGGCAGCAGTGCTATGATCGCCGTGAGCGAGGTCATCAGGATGGGCCGCAGCCGGATGCGCCCCGCCGTGGCCAAGGCTTCTTCGAGCGTGTCGGCGGTCGTCCGACGCAGCTGCGCGGTATATTCGATCAGAATGATGCCGTTTCTCACGACCAATCCCACAAGCATGATCAGCCCCATGAAAGCGGAGATGTTGAGCTCCGTACCGGTCAGACGCAGGGCCAGCAGCCCGCCGATTTGCGAAAACGGCAGCGTGAGAAAAATGATGGCCGGCAGCCGGTAGGACCGGAACTGCATGACGAGAAGCAGGAAGACCAGCCCCGTGGCGAGGACGATGACCAGCATCAGATTCTCGAATGCGCGCTCCTTGGTCTCGACCTGGCCGGCCAGCTCGATCCGTACGTCGCGCGGATGGGGAATCTGTTCGAGTCGGGCGCGGATGTCGCGGGCCACGCTGCCCAGATCGCGCCCGCTGAGGCTCGCGGTCACGCGGACCACGGGCTGTTGGTTTTCGCGGGCCAGCTCGTTGGCCGCAATCTGTTCGTCCAACTGGCTGATCAGCGACGCGGGAATGGTGCGGCCCGCGCTGGTCGCGATCGGAATTTCCGCCAGCCAGGTCGGATCGCGCCGGAGGGCGTCGGGATAGCGAACGCGCAGGGGGACCAGTTGCTCGCCGCGCCGCAGGAGGGTGGCCTGTTCGCCGAAGAAGGCCGCGCGCATCTGATCCGCGGCGTCGGTGCTCGTCAGACCCGCACGGCTCACCGCGTCGGCGTCCAGGCGATAGGTGATCTCGCGACTGCCGAACGAAACGCCGCTGGCGATGTCCACGACGTTGGGCACCTTCTCGATCTCCTTGGCCACGCGCTCGGCGAGGGCCTGGATGAGGTGGTAGTCCGCGCCGAAGACCTTCACTTCGATCGGGGCGGGCGCGCCCACGAGATCATTGATCGTGTCCTGCATGATCTGGATGAACTCGGCCTTGATCTGGGGAACCTCAATGGCGATCCGTTTGCGCAAGTCGTCAATGACCTCGAGCGTGGAACGGTCTCGTTCGGCTCGCGCTTTGAGGTTGACGAGAAAATCGCCGGTGAATTGTTCGGTCACGAAAAAGCCCAGTTCGGCGCCGGTGCGGCGCGAGAAGGATCGGACTTCGGGAACTTCCTTGAGGAGCGCCTCGATCTTGCGGCAGTTCGCGTCGGTCTCCGAAAGCGAGGTGCCGACGGGCATGAAATAATCGAGAACAAATCCGCTTTCGTCCATCGAGGGAAGAAAGCCGGTCCGCTGACGGATGGCCAGCCACGCGCCCGCGGCCGCAACCGCGAAGAGCAGGAAGGCCGCGAGCCAGCGCCATTTCAGCGCCCGGCGCGCCAGCCACTCGTACCCCCGCGCCAGCGCTTCGGTCCAGCGCCGGCCCATCCGTTTGCCCGGCCGCGGACCGATTGGCCCGGCCGCCATGATCGGCGTCAGGGTGAGCGACACCGCCATGGAGACCAAAATCCCCACGGCAAGGGCAATGGCCATGGCCCGGAAGAAACTGCCCACGATTCCCTCGAGCAGGATGAGCGGAATGAAGACCACCACTGTGGTGAGCGAGGACCCCACCACCGCGCCAAAGATCTCGCGGGTCGCGGAAATGATGGAAGTCTGACGGTCTTCGTCGGCGCGAATTCGCCGGGCGATGTTTTCGACGACCACAATGGCGGCATCAATGATCAGCCCGATGGCCACCGCAATGCCGCCCAGCGACATCAGGTTAAGGGATTGGCCCAACGCCCAGAGGATGGCGAAGGTCGCCAGAACCGAGATCGGGATGGTAATCCCGGCGATCAGCGTCAGCCGCCACGAAGAGAGAAAAATCCACAGGACCGCGATCGCGAGAATCATCCCCACGAGAATGGCATCGCGCACACCGCTCAGGGAGTCGCGGACCAGCATCGCCTGGTCATAGACCGGGCTGATCGAAACGCCCGGCGGCAGGGTCGGCGTGATCTCGTCAACGACGCCCTTCACGCGGTCCGAAAGAAGCGTGATCTTTCCCCGAAAGCGCATGAAGAGCGAGACGACAATCGCGTTCTGCCCGTTGCCGGTGACGACCAGGGTGCGATCGGCGACGCCCGCGCTGACCTGGGCCACGTCGCGCACGTGGATCGTTTTGCCCGCGCGCGTGGCCACCGGCAGCTCGGCGATCTGGTCGAGACTGAGCAGCTCGTTGTTGGCCAGCAGCTGGAACTGGAGGTGGTCGCGCTCGAGGATGCCCACGGCCGAAACGGTGTTGGACTCACGGACCACCTTGACCAGATCGCTCAGCGAAAGATTGGCGCCGGCCAGGCGGCGGGGATCGGCCTCCACCAGAACCTCGCGGATGTCGGCCCCCTGGACCGTGACCATAAAGACGTCGGGCAGACGCGTGAGGCGCGGCCGGAGGTCGAGCTGCACCCATTGCATGAGGTCGGCGCCGTCGCGGACCGTGCCGCGCGCTTGGGCGGTATCAATCGTGACATTGAAGGAGAGAACGGGGAAGACCGAGGGCGTCTGCTGCTCGATGGTGGTCGTCACACCGGGCGGCATGGTCAGGATCACCGCGACAACACGCGCGCGCGTTTGGGCGAGCGCCTCGGGCATGTCGGTGTTCGGCTCGAAGTCCAGCGACAGCTCGCTGCCGCCGCGAATGGTTTTCGAACGCAGGCGCCTCAAACCGGCAACGGCGTTGACGGCCTCCTCGATCGGCCGCGTGACGCCGATCATCATGTTTTCGACCGGCTCTTCGCCGCGCTGGGCGATCACCACGATCCGCGGAAACGAGACATCGGGATAGATGCCCGAGGACATGGTGAACAGCGCCACCACGCCCCACACGCACAAGCCCAGGACGATCACCCAGACCGCCTTGGCGTTTCGAAGCGCGAAGGCGGCGATCCCACCGGCGAGCTCGACGGAACTCCGCTCATTTGGACGGCTCCACCACCACGTGAGCGCCATCAGGCAAGTTGTAGTTCCCCTCCACGACCACCAGCGAACCGGACGTGAGGCCTTCGCCGGAGACCACGGCCGTCGTGGCGGTACGCGCGAGCAGGCGCACCGAAGTCAGGTGGGCCAATTGTTTGTCGTCCACCGTAAAGAGACTGACGGTGTCCTGTTTGGTCGAAAGCGCGGAGACCGGCACGAGCAGCCCGCGCGCCGACATCCGCGTGGTGATGTCCACGAACACCGTCTCCCCCAGACGCAAGGGCGAGGGGCCGGGATTCAGATCGGCCTCGAGGGGAACCAGGCCGGTCTCCGGCTCGACGCCGCCGCCGATGGTTCGCACCGTGCCGGTCGTCGAGGCCTCGCGCCGGGCTGTCTCGCTTTCCACCGATGCCGGGGCGGAAGTGACGCGGTCGGATGCGGGACGGCGGATCGGACGACGACCGGCGCCCCGATCCGCACGGCCCCCGCTTCGCCCGGAACCAGCCCCACGCGGACGCCCAGCATCCCGCCGCCGGTGATGCGCGCCACCACGCCGCCGGCATCCACCGTCTTGCCGACCATGGCCGTGACGTCGGAAATGCGACCGCTCTGCGGGGCCCTCAAGACCATGGCGCCGAGATTGAGCTTGGCCGCCCGGACATCGGATTCGGCGCCTTCGACCGCGGCTTGGAAACGGGCCAGTTCCATGGCGCGGCCGGCGGCTCGATAGTAGCGCGTTTTCTCGGCCGCTGCCTTGGCCGCGCGCTCGGTGGACTCGGCCGTCTGGCGCGCTTCGGTGGCGGCCTTGTCCGAGGTCAGCTGCTCCTTGAAAAGGGAGGCCTGCCGTTCGGCTTCGCGGCGGGCCACTTTGGCCGTGATCTCGGCCTGCGCGGCGGCGAGATCGGCATCGGCCTGCTTGGCGTCGAGCCCGCCTTCGACCGCGTTGCGCAAGTCCGATTTGGCCGCGCGCAGGCCGGCCTCGGCCTTGGCCAGCGCCTCGCGTTGATACTGATCGTTCAGCTTCACGGCGATCGTTCCCGAGGTCACGGTCTGGCCATCCAAAACGAGGACGTTTCCGATCACACCGGCGATAGTCGCGGCCACCACGGCCGGTGCCTGTGCGCGCGCGATGACGACCCCCACGGCGTGCAGCTGGATGGGCAGTTCGCCCGCCTGCGGTTTGGCCAGCTTGACGCGCGGCTGCAGCTCGGCCGGCGAGACTTCCTTCTCCTCCGCTTCTTCCGCACCGAGAGAAGTCCGCGAGAAAATCAGCATTAAGGAGAAGATCAGGAATAGAAGAGCGAACCACCGGATAACCACTGCTCTTTGGGTTCGCGGCGCAAAAGTCATCGGTGTCTTTCTCCCGTCAGCAAATTGCAAAAGTAAGGAACCTGTTTTCTCCACAGTTGCAAGGAGTTTCTCAGGTTCCACCGCTCGTTTCGTGCCGCCGGCCTCTCCAGCGTAAAGCAGAGCGTGAGCCGGCGTTTGGACGGGTTGAATCTTACCTAGTATCGCTTCAAGTTGCATGTGATGGAAATGTCGCATTCCTGCGTTCGTCGCGCCCGGAAAACCCCGAAGGGGTAGCAGCAAGTAGCCGGGGGTGATCGGCTCGCGTAGCGAGGCGGAACCCCCGGAAACCGACCTCCCTCGTCGGC